>Ga0123354_10016543_pt1 | contig 11561 bp, 4 predicted proteins | sample TergutLab28metaG_2_FD_97872 | JGI IMG/M metagenome (GOLD analysis project Ga0123354, IMG submission 97872) | Labiotermes labralis P4 segment gut microbial communities from Petit-Saut dam, French Guiana - Lab288 P4 | ecosystem: Host-associated > Arthropoda: Insects > Digestive system > Gut ... | reverse complement strand
GGGGGTGTATAGGGTCTTGGTGGGGAAACCGGAGGGAAAGAGACCACTGGGGAGGCCTAGGCATAGATGGGTGGATAATATTAGGATGGATCTCCGGGAGGTGGGATGTGGGTATATGGACTGGATTGGGCTGGCCCAGGATAGAGATAGGTGGCGGACGCTTGTGAGTGCGGTAATGAACCTTCGGGTTCCGTGAAATGCGGAGAATCTCTTGACTAGCTGCAAACCAGTTAGCTTCTCAAGAATGACTCTGCACCATGGAGTAGGTAAGTAAATAATACTGGAAACAAATTATTTCAGAGTGGCTGGTTATTTTTCTGTAACTGGTATTTGCACACAAAAACAGAATTGTGGAGTAACTTTTGTTGAACTTCTCAATCTTTTCTGTACTGTCTATAATTATTCTTACATGATATACAATAGTGCAACAGGCTGTGTTACGTTGGGCTTTCACTGTCTTGTTTAGCATCAGTTTCAGCGTGTTACTCTGTGTAAACAGTGTCTCTGGTGACAGTTATGTCACTATGAAACAGGACTATCACAGAGCTTTAAGATGTAACTCTTACAGGAGGGAATTTTGGGTAAACTTATTTTTTAATGTTGCTGCTGTTTTATAACTTCGCACCAACTCAGTATATTTCTGAATAATTTCTTAAAATATGGTGCAGTACCGTTTGTTTAGAGATAAAATAAAATATAAGCGTTCATGTTGTGGTCTCGTGGGTTATGACACCTTCTACTGTGGTTGGTGGGGGTGTGCTTCTGCACTGAAGATGGAAGCGATATGTCCCTTTGAAACATTCATAGTCATTTACTAGACTACATGATGTCAAATCCCACCAGTCTTGAATTGTTGTTTATTGATATGTCTGGCCATGCTAAGTCAAATTGTAAGGTACAGAACATTACATGTAGCCTTTGTTGTTTACCGTTGGTGTTTACCTCACATTTTTTATGTCTAAGCTTTTATGCCCTTTGTCAATATGCACCATTTCTTAATTTATACCCTCTCATTTTCAGTTTAATACCCTTTGACTGGCTGCATTGTATTATGCTAACCCATTATTTCTTAAAGTAATATCATTTTCAATTCACACCCATTTTTTCAGGAACATAACTAGGGTGTAAAACACATGCTTGGTGTACACTGAAAATCTTGCTAAATGATGAATTTATGTACTTTTGAGGACATTTTAAGAATACATTCAGACCATCTGGTAAGAGGCAGTAAACCTCTGATGATTCATTATTCATGAGAGTTGGCATTTCAACTAATGTTTTTATAAGTACATAACAGAAGTGGGTTGTTTATAAAATGCTAAAAGTAAATAAAACAAATAACATGTAACATAATATATTTTATGTAGAGGTATATTAGGAAGAAAAATATATAATTGACTTGTAAGAATACGCAGAGTGAATACAATTGCATAATTTTGAAGCCGTCTTTATCTTTAGTTTGAGTGGAAAGTCTTCTTGTGGCAGTGGGTATTGAAATTAAGAACTTTTCTGTTGTACCCCTAAAAGTCCTTTGTTTTCTTTGTCAAGCATTGTTAACTTCTTTAACTCTTTTCCTGCAGATAATGGATTTTGTCAATCTGTCCACACTGGCACAGACTGAAATTTGTTGTAAAAGTTTGTCATGCAGTAGGTATTGCATTAATCAGCAATTAATTTCACTTGCTTTTCCTTACATACTCACGTGGCTGAAATATGCTTGAAATGAAAATTAAGGTATTAGTGAGACATGAATTTTATTACGTCCTGCACAGATGTTTTTATGCGGAAGTGTTCTTAAGAAAACTGACCCAGTTTGGTTTGAGCTTCATGTAAAGCACAGTTTATATTTGATGATACTGTTTAAACTTGAATTCACATGAAAATTAGAAGTGCAAACTTCCATCAAAATCTGCTCACAGTTTGAGCAAGGAAATATACAGATTCCTGTATTCCTGATTGTGTGTTGGTTTTATTTTTTGTGCGCAGGGAACGCATAAAATTTGATGAAATACAAATTAAACGGTATATATCATCACTATCAACTGAAATATTTTGAATATTTAGTTTGCATTTCTCTGAGTCATGATACCATGTCTCAAACATTTGAAACATGAAACTGGCAAATCATCTGCATCTCTTGCTCAGGTCCAGAATGCATATGGTCCTATAGCCATACCTCTCTACTTCTTCATGGTACAGATCTTACACACAGTGACAGTTTTACTTTTGTGTGGAATTTAAATATGGTGGTGAAGTGTACAAGTAATGTCCCAACTTTTAAGCTCATCGTTCCTTGTGTCATAATGCAATATTAATAAAAATCCAACTAGATGCAACAGTATGCAGATATTTATTTACTGCAAAGTCACTCTACATGTTTCAGGTGTCACTCTAACCGCAGCCTCCGGTACAGATCATAATATTGGTGCATCTACTTCCCTCCAGCGTGGCCAGTTAAGGACTGCAGTCCTGATCTGGCCATGTTGGAGGGAAGTAGCTGCAACAATATCAATACCAATACCAGAAAGGATTATATTATGAAAGTGTAGGAGTTTTTAACAGATTGCCACACACTATAGCTGAATTGATATCACATAATAAAAGTTTCTTGACTAAATTAAAAAAAGTATCTGTTAGGAAAAGCCTTTTATTCAATAGATGAATATATGAATGATAACTCGGACGGATGAGGTGTAATTAAATCTTAAGTTCGGGGAACTCTTAAATTGTTAAAAATGTTTTAATGTGTTAAGCCATTGTTGTATGTTTATAGCTAGCACAACGTTTATCGGTGAATTCTTGTGTAAAGTCTTTTTTTTTATATGACAGGCTTTCTATGACTTTTGACTGTCTCAGTTGATTATCTTTGTATTGTTTTGTTTGACATGCTTTACATCAATTTAGATCCTTGGATCTCCCAAGATATTACAAAGCGACAAATTATGTATGTACATATGTATGACCTGTTCTGGAGGCTGCGGTTAGTTCTTAGTACTCCTGATGATGGGTGCAGTGACACCTGAAACATGTAGAGTGATTTTGCAGTAAATAAATATCTGCATACTGTTGGATCTAGTTGGATTTTTATTAATATTAATGCCCCATCCCCTACAGGCATGTGAAGCATACACAAAAATCACTCAGTTCCTCTCTCTTTCTCTGTGTTAAGCACATAAAAAGGATTTGATTCCTCCAGTGTGGTGTAAATGAGGTCTGGCTCTTCTGGGATATTACGCAGCATAGATTAGTAGTTAGTTACTGACATTGTTGGACAATCTGTTGTTCCTATCTTCAAGGATAAAGCAGTTCAAGAATATTCTTAGACTGCTTGATCCTGAAGAGAGCACTGATAGGCTGTCCTGAAACATCAGTAACTTCCACTCTGTGCTGTGTAACATCCCAGAAGAGCAAGGATCTCATACACAAGAACCTTAGACCTGCAAAATTAATTATCATGAAATTTCTTATTGGAGAGCTTTACAAAATTGTGTAGCCAATTTAATTTTCATTAAACAGTATTTTACTGGTTTAGCATTCACTGTATGAGCACCTTAGAATCCACACCACTGTTACATTTTCCAGAACTGAGTGTGCTCTATGAACCCTCTTCTTATATGTTGGACAGTAAACATTAAGATAAGTGTTAGTATATAAATTAATTGTGAATTGTTCCTGTGCTGAATTAAACATGACCCATTCAAGGTATGTGGGAGAGTGGATATATAGTTCCACGCATTCTTAACCTTGGCACTATACTCGTATAGAGATGAGTGGCAAGCTTCCCATCCCCAGCTGCTGTGATCCTGGAGAAAAAGCTCCCCTCCTGGAGTGTAGAGAATGGGTAGATTCCAAAGTCAGTCTTGACACTTTGAAGAAGAGAAACATCACTTGCCTCTGCTGGATGTTGAACCACGCTTCCTCAGTTGCCCTGTTACTGTGCCAATTGATGTATTGTGGCATAAGCAAGCATGGCAGTAGCATATTTGTAACTGTGCAGTGGAAGAGTTACAGAGGTATGCAATCAATATGTCTTGTGCTGTATTCTTTACCATTGTTGCTTAACTTATTTCAGTGTCTTCCTGATGTAACTTCATGATATGTTGCAATGCCAACTCTACAGGTTATGTTACAGCCATTATTTTTTATATTAAGTTCCCTACATTGAATTAAGTGATGGAATGTTCCACAGGTCAGTAACAATGACAAAACCCCAAAATGTGCTGGCACAGAGTTATGAAAACTGAATTTAACTTAAAAATAAGTCTGCCACCTCCCTCGAAGTGGAATCTGTAAACTTAAATCCTTAGATTAGACAAGTGTCTGTTGTTGATAAATAACAGAACTGCTAATTGTGTATTCTAAATATAATACAAGGGAAATTTATTTTGTCAACAATGTATACATTTCTTGTAAGTTACTACTAAAAACTAGATTTTATTACACATAACTTAATCTTGAAATATTGTAAATGTCTTACCATTCTACACAATACGTGACAAGATCCCACATTGGTATGGGAAGATATCAAACTCCTGCCATCTGTTTTTATAGAAGAGATTTCAAAGGCTGCCAGTAGACATGTGTGGAAGAAATGCAATTTTGGAAGCCTTCTGACTGCAGACAGGAGAAGTTAAATGCAGTATGTAGAAGTGTGTGCGTGAGTGTTGTGGCAATTGTTTGTTTACACACTACTGGAAGAATACTAAGATATGAGAGCATTGGGTGGGTCTAAATATGTATATTATGTCCATCAAACAAGTTAGCCTGCTTTGTAACCTGATACTCAAGAGATAATGAAAAATTTTGTAAAAATGACTTCAGTGGTAAGCTTTATAATGGTTATGATAAAATGCTTCAGGGCCTTTGGTGTAGTATTGACTTTTGACTATTCAGTACAAGGTAAAACTATTTTAAAATCAATTTCCCAGAATTATAAGAAAAGCTTCTCTTTGTGTATGTTACATGTTCAATTCAGTTCAGTTCAGTTCAGTTTATTCAGCTCCATCAAATCTGTTACATGTCCGTATAAGTCATATAAGTGAAACTATTTTAAAATTCACCTGATGATTTTGTAAATGTATCAGATTAGGTAATGGCACTTAATGGACAGACATCTAGTGGTTGTCAGAGCATGTATATGGGTTAACGTTTAGGAGACAAATTTCAATGCCAGTTGTATCCCTTCATGGCGTGCGTTTTTCGGGCTTAGCATGGACATTTAAATTGCTACCAAGTAAACATACAGAGACCATTATATGGTGGTATGGTGGCCCATTTGCCATTACACAGTGGAGCCCAACATATGGTCTCTTAGGGCGATAAATGCTAAACAAACCATGCTTCTATTAAGTAACCATCTTGATTTCTGAGTGATCTACAGAGATAATATTCACTGCTCTGAGCACACAGATTATTAATACTTTTTACACAGATGTCTAGAATTTGTATGTTTATAATCATATTAGATATGTAGCTTGGATGGGTAACTTGAATTGTATATGGTGCCATTTTTAGAAAGTGATAGAAATGACCACTTGGAAATCCATATAAAGGCAAGAACTTGAAGCAATAGTTGAAATAGGGCACTGATTATATTCTGTCAAATGAAAGCTGGAGAAGAATTCTGGAGTCTGTTTTTGTTGAAACTGTTTGTAAGGAAAAGCAGGATCTTTTCTGACTCTGAATAAGCTACTGCAATTTGCAGTATTTAAAATTTCTGTCCAGGTTTATTTTATTAAACCAGTTTTGTAATCAGTATGTGCCAGTGGTTCTGAAATTACAGTTGCAATACATTGGACTGAGCAACTTAAATTCTTGGCAATATCTGTCACTCTGACATACTTGGACCCTCTCTGGTAGAGAGTCCTTCTAGAAAATCGATAATAAATCATCTTGTCAAGAAATTTCTTGCTTGTTATGGAATTCAAAGTTTTTTTTTTGTCATGTTCACAAAGTGGGTCTGCTTGAGAGCTAAATATTAGTGAAGTGATATGTTGTAGTTCAAAGATGGCTGTGATGTGAGTGTCTTTTAATGCTCACACCTTTAATCTCTTCTGTCCCATATTCTCAAAAGTCTGTCATTTAACTCTCCTGAATGAGTTTAGTCTGGTCCACATCTTTCACATGCTGTTTCCTCAATATCTATTTTAATATTATCTCTACATTTACTATAACATTTTTCAAGTAAGATCTGCACTCTTGGGGTTTTATGCAGCATAGAAGGTAGTTTCTTACTAGTGTTTTGGAACCAATAGGATGTCCAAAAACGTCAGTAAGGACCTACCATTCTGTGCTGCATAAAATCCTCAAATCCCAAAAGAGCAAACATCTCATTTTACACCACACCAGAAATCTGAAATTGTGTGTCTTCCAAGTGGTCTCTTCCATTGGTCTCAGTTGTTTGTGAACTAGGCTGCTGACCACATGTATACTAATTTAGTAAGCTAAGCAAGTCAAATGCATTTGCAGTGTCCAGAAAGTCACTCCATACTTCAACTTTAAATTGTACTCAGGTAAAACATCATGAAAGGGACTGAATATTCTGTGTCATTATAAACGATTGTCGTTATAAGTGAGGAGTATAATGTTATGGTTAGCAGTGATAAATTAATTTGTACCACACAATATCTGACTCTATAGGCGAGGTGTTGTATACGCTATCATTATAATTGTAGTCGTCTGTATTGTAACATTGTGAACTGAAGAATAGGTTTTTTTGGACACTGGATGGGGAGAGGAGGCTTTTGTGTTTCTTCCAAGATCAACGGATTACACACTCCTTGAACTTTTTATGGTATTATGTCAAACATGCTGTGTATGGGTTTAATGACCTGGTTATCAACTTTGATGTTTTCCAGCAGTTGATCACTTAGCTGTTTCAGAGGTGTCAAGGCAGGTACTGGAAAAAAAAAAAGCAATTTAGGCAAGACAACTGTTATATTGCAGTAGGACCATGTGTGGAAATTTATTGATAAAAATATCGACTTTGCTTACATTTCAGTAAATTGAAAGGGTTCTGATGATTGTTAACTTCTTGTAGGACTACTGTGTTTCTCAATTTTGTCAATTATCTAGTATTCATAATAGACCATAGCGTTTGGATACTAGATCTACTTCCATCTGCAGGTGAATCTGTGAAGAGATGCTTGTTGAGTTGAGTCTGACAGGAGTGCAAAGACATCTGCAGTTTAAAATAGTCCTTGCTGTCAATCACAACTGAGGTGGTATCTCCACACCTTTTCAACTGATAACGGTAAAAGATACAGTTTTCAAAACATAGTTAGCTGTTTGAAATACTAGCTGTATCATTACAACTTCGAGTACTCCAGAAATCCTAAATATCATGTCAGATTTCTTGTAATATTTGTAGGAATTAAGAAAATGCAGACCCAAAGTCTCATAGTGACTTTCTAAACACACTGTTACTGTACTGGTATTAAAAACTTTCAGTTGACTATACTAAACCACATGTCTGGTATTTGTACCATATTCATGTGTCATGGAAGGTACACATAAAACTTCAACAGAGTTTGAATGGTAACAATACGCACAATTTTTGCCAATTGTATGGAATATTCATGTAACACTTTCTAAATTGTTTGTGTAGTTTGGTGAAGACATTTACAACTCCACCTTGTTTCAACATTTGTGAAACATATTCGTTTGATGTGGGATGAACATTTGTTTTCCTAACTTTAAGTTCTGGTATGTGTTACTGATTGTAATTCTCAGCACTGTTCACCAACAGTGCTGAGTCCTGTATGTCTGTACACATTGCTGTCCACACTTTGTGTATTTATTCCATTATGTTCCCATTTTTATAATCATAACCAAAATTAACCCTTTGTAGGGTGGACGGACTAGTAGGCTGCCAAGTGGGATGTTGGTCATTTAAACTGTGCTTATTATATATATATATATTATATAATAGATATAATATATATCAGATTTGTTACATTCCTACAGATGTATAATAAATCAGCATAATCTTATTTCTGTGGTTATGGAATATGGAACAGTTTTCCATGTTTTTTGATGTGCATGGCCTTATGTATGCAGCTTTCGAAAGTTATTTCTTCTCTAGTGCTTATACAGGACACCGTATAATTAAGTTAACAGCCACTTATTCCATGCCATAGCCAAGTGTGTTGGTGTAGTAGAAGGTCCCAAATTCAAATTTTGGGCAGGATACTGGCTATCCTGATTGAAAATTTGGGGGTTTTCCTCAGTCCTCTCTGCCAGGTAAATGCTGGAATAGTACCTTGGCTAGTCCATGACTGTTTCCTTCCATATCTTTACATTTAGCAGCCATCTTACTATCAGCACTGTGTAGTCTGAGATCCTGACAACATCATACAATACAACTAAGAATATCTAGGTAGGCTGCATAGTGCAATGGTAAGGCAGTATAGTGTGGGTGTAACATACAGGAAAGTCTGGGAACATGTTCCGCTTCATGGATGTGTAGCACAAATTTGAATTAATGAATTTTATCACACAGTGTGCTTTGGTTAGAGCTGTTCTCATCAGAGACAAATTATCTGTTATTTGAGTTCAGATTATTACAGTGGTGAGTGAATGTGAAGATTATGGTCTTGTACGGTGTGATTCCCTGTAATTTAATAGACAGGTACCAATATTTTGAAGGAACCTGCTACCACCATCTTGTGTATGTGGATATCAGGGAACCAGGGCACCACATGTCACAAGACCATAGTTTTCAAAATTACAGTTCATGGGATAACACATCAAACGACGTTATGTACTAACGTGAGGGATCAGCAGTAATTTACATTTGTGATGTAAATGCAGAACTAAATATGCACAGTGAGTTTTCTTCAACTTTTCAATTATTGCCACAGCATCATGTTTCAAATTATTTTAATGTTCCTAGGGCTTCAAAGTACAGTGGTAAATATACGTACCACTTGCCTTAACATAAAAACCCTGCACTTTACCTACAGGATATATTTATGTATTTAGTGTGATTCTCAGAATAAACAACGATTATTTCCCTGAACATATTCAATTATTTGTTCCATATAATGGCTATGCAGTGTTTTCTTTGAAGCAGGCACTGAATTTTTAAATATTACTTAAGAGAAACTCAGGCCTTTAAGGGTAAAGCAGTGTTTGTGTTATTACTGTTTGAATCATTACACTTACTGTTTTTATAAAGATACATAATATTATGCACAACAAAGTATTTTTAAACTCAGTGAAATATTTGAGGTCCAAATTTTATATTTTGGCATATTGGAGCTCTTACAGTTGTTTGTCAATATTAAGATGTTTTATTTAATCAGTACTGTCAGATATGTGATGTAAGTAGAGCAGCAGATGACAAACCTGTATGGACATAGTATTAAATAAATGAAATGATGAAGAAATAAAAAAAGAAATGAACCACAAAATTATTAATACTCACAGTAAAATCTGAGCTGCCTGAAGGTTGGACAGGGCCCTCTAAGGCTTGGTACCTGGGTGTACACAATCTGCCTTCTGCCATAGTACATACGCTGTGTTTATACTATAATTTTGCATAATTCAATAATGGTATGAACTTCCAAGCTTCTGCTGCAGTGTAGCTGAGACCTTCTCTCTTCTGTGATGTTGCAGAGCTTAGGCTGAAACTTGATTACCAACAATTCAAGATATTTCTTGGTCCCATCTTCAAGGGTCAAGCACGCATTATTTTTGGACTGCTTCACCTTGAAGATGGGATTGATATGATGTCTCTAATTGGCAGTAATCAACTTCGAAACTATGTCATGCAACACTGCAGAAGAGATAGGCCTTGCCTTAAATAATAAATGTATGATAAATTCAAGTTTTGAAAACAATGGTATGTTTATGTGAAGATCTGCTTTCTGTCAGAATATATCAGATGCTGTGGCACCAAATCAGATACACATATGTTTGCAACATATACAGAGAGTGTTGAGAGTCCTTACTCTATGTATTGCATATTTACAGTGTTGTGTTATGCTTTTTTTGTCGCTAGAACTGGCCTCTCATTACTGAGTACAACAATCTGTCATGTTGTGTTACATTTTGTAAAAACAATAAACAATCAGTGAAGTATATTCTTTAATTGTATTTATATTTTTAAATTGTAACATTATTACCACATTAAACAATCATATCTAGTTCCCTTGCATATTTGATTGCTTGTGTGGTGAGCTCAGTTGAATGCAAGTGTCATTATGTTTCTTCTCTTGACTACCAAAATAGTGGTAATTGTGTCTTCAAAGTGTCCAGGTTTCCTTAAAATAACACCAATCTTAAGACCCACTACTACCACACTGATAACAGCTATTCAATGCAATTCTAAGCCTCCTTCAAACTCACAATAACCCCACTACCTTAATCCCTTCACTGCTAACTATTCAGTACCCACCCATACCTCCTATACACTTTTTAGGAATTTTCTTTATGAAGAAATTGCATAAAAATATTCACCCTTTTCTTACACTATCACAATTATTTGGGAGTACTTGTACACATAATTTTAACAATCCATGTGAAGGCCAAATTCAGGTGATATACAGAGGAATAATGTAATATACCAAAATATTCTGTTATGGCATACAAGGCAGCATCGAGGCCTGAGATTACATTTGTTATGCTCATGATACATGGAAGTACATGCCCAGTAACTGAATACATTCATGAACTTATGTAGTACAGTACATGATATAGAATACACAGTTCATTACAGTCTGCAATTGTATGATGAAGGTAACTTTATATACTGTGACATCTGTCGGATTACTGCACACCTTTCCACTCTTGTTTTAACAGTTTCTGAATATCCTGTAACAACAAAAGTAATTTTACTTCTCTGTTTAAGAGTAACCACAAGAAATTTTAAAAGTGTATATAGGGTAGCAAGTCTATAAACTTAATAAGATAAGAGGCCCAACGAAACACAACTGCTTGCTGAACATAAATTCTGTAACTGCAAGTTAATTATACTCAGTGAGTGCAAACTTTGACAGTACTCCAGGAAAAGTTAATCGGCTTCTAAAGAAGATCAGTGAACCTTCCAAAGGATGATTTACCAAGGCCAGCCAAGGCCACTAGAGTTACGCTTCTAATATCCTCAGGGTCCAAGAAAAAGGAACCAAACAGGCATGTCTGAGTGTCACCAACGCTTCGCACTCACACAAAATGTGAGCTTAGGTTTCCTCCTCTGCACCACACCTCCTACATAAGGGAGTGTCAATCAGCCCCAATATGCAGACATGTCTTCTCAGAGGGTTATGTCCAGTAAGGAGGCCGACAGCAATCCTGGATTTTATCCTGTTAAGGGACAATAAGCCTAGTCCAATAATCGTATTGGCCGAGCCCTCCCTTGCTAATGTCTTAGGTTCCCCTTATGGAGCACTATAAAAGAAATGCTCCATTTCCAGAGCCTTCAATTGCATGTCTCTCAGAGTCCTCAAAGAGATCCCACAGACAGATTACCTCCGTTTCCAGAGCCCTCCTTCATCCGTTTCTCAGAGTCCATGGTAAACAAGCCCCCCCCCCCCCCCCCCCGCCCCCCACACAAGCCCCCC
>Ga0123354_10016542_pt1 | contig 11561 bp, 4 predicted proteins | sample TergutLab28metaG_2_FD_97872 | JGI IMG/M metagenome (GOLD analysis project Ga0123354, IMG submission 97872) | Labiotermes labralis P4 segment gut microbial communities from Petit-Saut dam, French Guiana - Lab288 P4 | ecosystem: Host-associated > Arthropoda: Insects > Digestive system > Gut ... | reverse complement strand
TTTTTTTTAATTTTTTTTTTATTTTTAATATAAAAAAAATATATTATAGTTTTTTTTTTTTGTGTTGTGCCGGTGGTTTTTGTCCGCCGGGGGGGGGGGGGGGGGGGGGGGGGGGGGGGGGGGGCTTGGCTGCCCCCAAACATTCGATGGCAAATGTATGAGTGCGAGCCTTCAGATTTTTATCATTTGCTTATACGGTGACCTGAGGGTTCACTTACCTAAGGGAACTTGTATTTCTGTGCTCAGAGAATCATTTAGGGATACAATATAATAGACAGAATATTTGTAAAGAAATATGTAAGACCTGAATTTCCATGGCATGAGGTCAAACAACTAAGTTTCTGGAATGCTGACATAGGAGCTGTATTTCATTACTTTCATTAATGGTTTCTGCCATCTTACAGTAGCCTTCTGTGCAGGTGTTTTTGCTATGCAGAACACAGTTGGAAGCACTCTTCTGGCATGCTCTTGATGATGGTTTTTTCATGCCCCAGAATGTCAACATGCCCGAAAATCTGAGGTGCTTCAAAGTGATCTTCAGTTCTACGAATAATTTCACAGAACCATATCTGTGAATATGCAGGATTGTGCTGGTTATTATTGATTTTCTGGCCAAGAACTCCCAAGAAGCAAACATGACATGAGTAGGGGCAATGTCATAATGCAGAAACCAAGCATCAGAGTTCTTGTTTTTGCAACAAATAGACTCATGTAACTTTGCCATTGTATCCAAGTAACTCACGTTGTTTGCTATTTGAGTTTGTTCAAGAAACTTGGGATGAACAGTGCCCTTATGATGGTAGCATTGTCTGTACTTGGGCTTATGACATGCACATCATTTTTGGTCTTGGTGACATAGATGTTTTGTTATTGCATGCTGGGTATTTCATTTCTGTTCATAATGGAAGGACCATGAATATCCACATGTAATAACTCTATCCAAAGAGTGTTTGTCTTCAGCCAACTGAAAGAGAGAGAGAGAGGGGGGGCAGAACAGAACAAGCATCAAGCCATGCTGTTTCTGGTCATGAGACAAAATTCATGATGCCATCTTTACTGAAACTTCTTTCATTCCCAAGTCTTCAGTTAAAATCTTTTCCACAGTTTTCTCCACCCCCCCATTCCTTTGTTTTGTCATTTGTACACTTAACTGTTTGCCTGTCAGTACAAACCAATTTATTCACTCTCTCCACATCCTTATATGTCTGGTGAGTTGTCAGACTGCTAATTTTGCATGTTGTCTCGACTATCTTCAAACTTTGTGACACTTGAAAAACACTAAAATTGTTCATATCATCAGCACCACAAAGGTCTGTTAACACCTGCAGAGTTTCAGTCACATTGTTGCCAAGCATCACACAGAACGTTTTTTGATGCAGTTCTCAAACCACCTGTCACTCATTTTTCTGTTAGGATAAAAGTGCTTGTTTGTATGAACACTTCCACAGATTTTTTGCTTCAGCAACACAAAAGATGCAGCAGCAGACATGTCATATGTGGATATATAGTTACTGCTGACTTACTTCTTGAAGTGGCATCTGAATGGGCATTCAAGGAATTTTTATTCACACTGTAACACATGTGAATATGCTGAGCCCCAGTATCCAGCAGTCATTCTTGGGCAAATTATTGTTACATTTCCTTATAGTTGTATCAGCATTTTACTAGAAAGGTGTATTGAAGTTTCAGGACAGTTGTTGCTACTCCTTCTCCATACCATCATTATCTGCACCATCACAGATTAAGCACTTGGCTTATTCCATCTACAAAGATTAAAACTGTACCCTCTTTTTCTTGAACATCCCTGGAATCTACTACTGTTCAGTTGATATTGAGAGAGCAGCACTGGAATTTCGGTTTCACTCATCTTTTGATAAAATTTATTGCATAGTATTGCTATTGTGTTCATGATCCATTTTTCTATGTCCTGCAGCTACTCCAGGGAAACGTTTGGTACTTCTTTCTTCAAAAGTTATCATAGGGGGACCTGGAGTTACTGTAACCATATAGTAAAGAGTGGGAGCTGGAATAATGTAATTGGTGTAGTGACTCGCTATGGTATGGAAGGTCCGGAGATTGATTTCTAGTGTGGGCGAGATTCTCTCCACCTGTCCAGACCATCTGTGGGACCCACCCAGCCTCCTATACGATGGTGCCGGGTCTTTGCAGGGGGTAAAGTGGCTGGGGTGTGGCGTTGACCAACCACCCCCCATCTATTGCCAAGGTTAAAGAAAGAGTAGATCTGTACCTCTACTCCTCTGGGCTTTCATGGCCTGTTGCAGGGTGAACTTAACTTATTTTACATTAAAGTGTATGGCTTAATTTTATTCTGATGAATCAATTTTGATTTCCTATGTCATAAGTGAAAATATGTAGCACTGTGTGTTATGACAGTGTGTTGTGTTGGATGGCATGTTTTCGTTGTTTATAGAGTATGGTGTATGTTTAGTGTGTGTGTGTGTGTGTGCTATATATTCTGCTTGGCATAAACTCAGGGAAAACTGGGTATTGTGCTGAAAATCTGTAAATTTAATTTTGTAACTGGAAAGATATATATTGCAGAAAATGTTCTTCAGCCCTAAATGTTGCATGATTATGTATTTCTACTTATGTGTGATTTATACTAAAAAGTTGGTTGTGGTAGAAAATTTCATTAGAGCTTTATTTCTCTTAATCTCCTATATTGTGATAGGCACGAAATGTAGAGTATAAAGATCCAATCGAAGAGGAGTGGGAGAAATTTCAGAAAGAGATGAAGGAGGAGAACACAGTTTCTGCACAGATAATTGCAGAAGATCAGGAAGAGGCAACAGCAGAGAGACAAATTGATGAGATTGATGAACAGATGCGGAATTGGTCCAGGTAGATTATTTTATCCTGTGCTGCATCTCTTTAATAGTATGGAAAAACAAAAGAAGTGTTTATGTTTATCAAGTGGCTACAAATGTATGGATTTCTTTCTTTCTTTTTTTTTTTAAAAGATCTGGATCTTATCAGATTGCTTTGTGTTTTACATGTTTATAATGTGAGTGGGCATTTTCTCTGTCTCACTGCTGTCAGGATGGTCTCTTCATAAATGTTTTAAATTATATCTTAAAATACAGTTGAATATATGGTCCAAGCTGAACACTGTGTTTGATGATTGTGTGTTTAATCTTTAGAGCTATTCTGATTTGCATACAGAAAGTATATTATTGGGGCTTCTGTTCTGGGACATGGCACTGTGTCACTGGCTCCTTGCTTCCAGACATTATGAGACAATGAAATGGTCTCATCTTTGAGGGTTGAAATGTCTAATTGTTCTTGGACATTCTGATGCTCTGTCTCAAAACATCTGAAACTGATTTCTCAGATATGTTGTGTGGGATCCCAGAAAATATAAACATTAGCTATACTGCTGCAAAAACCTAAAACTTTGCACTTATAAAACACATTTATCAAGTTCAGAGATATGCAGCTCCAGTTTTATTAGTGGCCGTAAACACCAGCCATTTCTTTTACAAGTGCTGTAAGTCCATTTCATTTAAGTTGTGAAATTTTTTCTGTTTCTAATCCCTGAATTTTGCTGGGCTTTCCTTCATCCATTGTATGGCTTGTCTAATCCAAATCTTGACTGGAGCATAAGAGACATACAGATGACATACTTTATGAGTTTTCATCAAAGTAAGGTTTCCTTTGTGGCCATTATATAGAGTGACTGTGGCCAATTTAATTACCTTGGCAGTGTTCATCAAGGATTATGGTTACTAGACCAACATACCACCCAGTGGAAAACCTGTGAACATTATGTGGCTTTGTAAATCTCACACATATATTGCTTTGTTTACTACATATCTGATATTTGTGATACTACAAATGGGTGTTTTAAGTAAGTTTGTAATTACTCCACATTTCTGTGGCTATTTTGTATGGGTTTCTTGGAATTGATCACAATACAGCCTCTCTAATCTTTGCCATGATTGATTGCTTTGACTGATTGATTTACTGTTTGATTAATTTATTGTAACCTTAGCATTTCCGATGTCAAAAAGCCTTAGGCCTTGACAATTTATTATTCATTTATTTTGCTCATTCCAAAGATCCATAGTTGGTAAAAACCAATGGATATAGAACTACTTGTATATAGATATATAAATATCCTCATTCTATACAAATATAAAACTACTCATAAGTAACAAGGTGAAATTAACAAATATTTTTTATTAGCCACATCTACACAGGTATATTCATGTTACTGGGGAATTCTGTACTTGAAATATTTAAAAGGGTCATACCCATTTATAATTTACATTTATTGGAACTAAATGAAAAAGTAAATAAGAATGAAGCAAATTGTACTGATGTATGGACACTCGTGGAATTATGTTTGTTTTCTATACTTCAGAGTTTTGGATTTGGAACTTAAGAAGGAGGCTGTAGTGAAAGCTGTATGTGGAAGGAACAATGCTGCCGATGATTATTCTGAAGTATCTAGTGCAGATGAAGATGAATTTGATGAGTACCTAGATTGGAGAGCCAAGAAGTCCTACAAATAGTGATTGAATTCAAACAGTTATTGAATTAAACAAACATAAAACATGTATTCCAAGAAGAGACTCCATTTATATAATACACCTCAATAACCCTTAATGTTTAAATTGATATCGTTTGTATAATGTATATATCTGTATTAAATTATTTTTGTTATACAGTTACAACAGTGTTCTCATTTGTTAAAGCTGAAATACCATTTTAAAAGTAGTAATTGTTGTTGTACATCATTGAAGATTCTGTTGGAAATAACATGTGTGATTTGGACATCCAAGAAATGTTACAAAACTATGTTGGTTCTCTGAAGAAAGATAATTGCTAATTACTCATGTTTTGAAGCAAAGTAACAGTTTTGAAGAAATTCAAGGAAGAAGGGGAAAAAAATCTGCTTGCATCAACACTGATTTTGCTGTGCAATAGAGTATTATCATATTATGGTAAGTATCTGAACATGGTTTGACTGACTTTTAAGAGTAGACTAATCTCCATATTTTATTCTGGCCCTACTTCTCTGCTGTGTGTAGTGTAAATTGTTTACATAAACATATTTTAAACAAGGGCTTCTTTGCTGCTGTTGTAGCAGCACCTTTTTCAGAAACTGTAAAGGTAATCTTGAAAGATAAAAGAAATTGTTAGAAAAGAATAAGGGGGTAACAGAGATTGAAATAAAAATGCATTTACAGTAGTGTAATAAGTTTATAATTTTCATTTATTTGTGATACTGTGGTTATATCAAGAATGTTACTCTCGCATGTTGCATCTTAGTATACACCTTTTTAATTTAAAGGGTAACTTCTGCTTTAAATTTAATGTGCTTTTTCATTTTATCATGGTTGTTACTTTATGGCCATTTCATGTCAGATCAACACAGTTCAGGGTCAAAATTTTCATGACAGTGTCTGATTCTAATGCACATTTTGAAGTTTGTTGTTTGTGGCTGTCAGAAGTGACATACATAAAATGTTACTGACCCCTATCCTTTTATTGCAGAGAAAATTTCACATGAGCCTCTCACACACACATTGTTCTAAGTTTGAAGCTTTTCAAGATTACATGACTAAAGTAAAATTCTATGTTAGTTTATTTTTGAATTGTAGGTTCTTTAGCTTATATATATGCTTTAAATCAGGTTTTTCTATTTATTTATTTGAGGATTTCTTTCACTTTCATATTGAAATTGTTAGCTTTTAATGTTACATTAGAAAGCAGGAAGATCAGCACTTTGGTTAATGTGTGATTTTGGATAAAAATTAATCACACATTATTGTAAGATAGAGTTTTTATTAAAAGTAAGTTAAGTGATACATTGTTCATACTGTATTGAGTAAGAGCAGTAAATATTTTGTATGTGGAAATATAATAAATGCTATTTCTACAGTTGTTTACATGTTTTTTTGAAAGACAGGAATATTAAGTGGATTCAGTTGGCATTTTGAAATAATTCTAGTTCTATTCTGAATCCTTTCCAAGTTACTCTGTTCTAATCTCATCCTTCATTCCCACCTTCTCCGTAGTGTTTATAAATATAGTTACTATTCTACAGACAGAAATCGTAGAAAAAGAGTTAGCCCGTTCCATATCAATTATTCTTTCCTTGCAGCATACCATTAAAAAAATGAAAACCATACAAGCACACCAATATTCTTGGAATGAGGAGGAATATTATTATAAATATAGTACTTTGTAATGTTAAAAAAGTAATGACAGTTTCATATCAGTGTGTTTAGTCTCTATACGATTATACACACCTTAGTGTTGGGTGCCATTTTAATGAGCAGGACTTGGGCCACTTCCCCATTGACCCAAATTCAAGCATTAAAATTAACCCTGGCTTTTAGAATTGGTGACATTTAAGAAGATTAGAGAAAGTGCAGTTCATACTATGATGTATGTAAAATTATATTCTTCATCAAGAAAGAGTTTCACCTCTAAGATATTTCTCTACAAGTTATTAAGTTGCCAAAGCTATGTGTAAAAGATTAGTTAATACAGAAAATCTTCATATCTATATTATATATTTATAAGTATTCACAGTATAGCTTGTTTTACATTTGAGCAGCAGTGGGAAATATTATTTCAATAGCAAAAACTTTTTTGTATCACTTTCTCTTGAAGTATTAGTGCTATAATTATATTAAACTATTTGAATTAATACACACACCAAGTATGAGAAAGAAGTTGCTACTTTTATAATAGATTATGCATGCCCATCTGCTCTTAAATTATCATCAAAAGTATGTTTTTATTTTCATAGTTTCTGGCAAATGCTGATTAGAAAACCTTCCCCAAATTTTCTGATAGCAGATGCCATATACATATATATGAACAGATAATAAGAAAGGTACTATATAAAAATTGTGCACCATGAGTTTTGCAGCTTAAAGGAGAACAAATGTTATATAGAATTCTGTTAATATATGAAGGCCATACAAATTGACCTCTTTGGTTACATAAGTATAATATTTGAAATTCATCTTTAACTACACAATATTTTCAATACCTATTTCAAATTTAAGCTCTAATAGTTCTGTGTATCACTGTATTTGATTTTTTAAAATTACAATCTCAATAAAATGAGTGCATAGTTGCAGCCTAATCTACATTTTACACTGTGCGATGTAAATATTGATTAACTGATCTATGCATGTATATATGTTTTGTATAGTAAGTTTGATGAATTTAGCATTGAAGCATTTTTAATTAATGCCAGTTAATGAGAAGAGGCACAGATTTATAGGTAGTTGATGATGCTTACTCTATAAGAAACACTGCAAGTCAACTGAAGAAAAAATATCCTGTTAAAAGAATTGTGTTAATACAATGTAGTACGTAACATTTTTTTAAAATTTCTTTGTAGCAGTATTTTATTACAAAGCGCTGTATGAAGAAATTTGTTCTTAGAAGACAAGAAAGCAACACTAGATTTATATGAGCACATAAATCACCTAGAGAGGTTGTTAAATACTATGAAAGCATGTTCTGAGAAATCAGACAGTCAAGGCAGGTTGTGACGTGAAACTTGTTGTTGCTACTACTGCTACTGCTATTTTTTTTTACTTTGATTTTATAAGCTGTAAAATGTCTCAAAGAATATAATGGATCCCAGAATGGACTGGGAAAAAATTGTTATATATTATATTTTTGTTGTTAATTAATTTCATTTTTTCCTTTCTGTCAGATAATCACTGATCTCTGCAGTTAATGTAGAATGCATATTTCGGTCACACACAAGACAACACAATACAATAACAGTGGTACTGTTACTGTATGTGATGTTTAAATCATTATCATTGCAACGATTGAATGTTATAAACTAAGGACTGTAGTTTATAAAATATGGTCAACTGTTAAAATGATGTTCTGTTACACGCGATTGTAATGTACATTAAGCAAATTAAACAACACAACAAAATGCTATAATTTCTTATTCTAAATGGTAGTTCATGTTTAAAGATCTTAGATGGTGTCACTTCAAAATTTATTTTCTTTGTTTAAGTGTGACATATTCTGAGAGCATTTTGAAGTGTCAAACATTGGCACGAGATCATCTGAATCAACTTAACAAATAACACATTTAGTGTAGCACACATATCCTGATGATTTTATTGAAATTACCATCTTACCTCAGTTTTAATTCAAGCAATAAAATTGCATATTAATTTCACATCCCATGAAACCACTTGATACATTTGGTATCGGTGATTCACTATACTGTCAACCCTCAGACGATGGTCTTTTTGTTTTTTGGACTGTATAGTATAATGGATTTGTCCTGGCATTTTGGAGGAATTTGTTGCCTCTTTCTTCACAGTAACTGAATTTGGTTCAGGTGGATGTTGAAATAATAGGGGAGAGACAAATGTGTCACTTATGTAGAAAGGTTTCAAGAATTTTTGCCAATCAGAGTTATGGTGAAGGAATCATGGCCATTGGTTCTGATTGGGAAAAATCCTTTCAGCTTTCCTCTGTAATTGGCATGTTTCCTCCTTCCCCTCATTTTAGCATCCAGCTGAACCACAGTCCATCACCCTGATGACAGAGGCAGCAAGTTTCTCTGAAATGTCTGAACAAACCCATTATACTACATGGTGTAGAAACCTAAATGATGTCAATTGAGCAGCACTTACCCTGAAAACATGAAAATTTATGTTGTTACCCATGCTTAAGTTTTTGTGACTTCTTGTTTAATTTTTCTAATAAAGTATAATTTGAATTAACTGAGAAATGAAGATAAATTGTCTGGTCCCTAGTGAAAATCACTATATGATTTCAATCTTCTGTTTGTGTACACAATGGGTACATAATCATGTGTCTTACATGAAGATTTAAGTCTTCTGGGTTATGATGCTCTGTCAGGTCCCAGCAGACTTGCATCTCCAGAAACACTGCTGTGAGGACCTCAGATCTTACAATGTCTCTTACCTATTCAGACTGCAAGTTTTGGTATGAGACTGCACAGTTTAGAATTGACAACATGCAATAAATACAGTTGATAATAGAATACTTGGTAATTCCAAGGAATTTATAGACATTGTATAACGTTTCTTCATGTAGAATTTTTGCAGTTAAAATCTTTTGAACTGAACTGTGTTTTTTATTTTTTGCTTAACTGGACTCTAGATGAATTTTATTTCTGTGTTCATATTCAGTATTCAGAAGTAGATAGTTCATGGCTGAACAAGGTAAGGTTTAGGTGTGTATTATTTACAGAGAGATGGCCCATTATTCCATCTTGGCTGGTGATCACTGTTGACATCCTTCTTACATTTTGGGCTCCTGCACCTCGACAGTGACGCTCTGTGTGTGGTTAGGTACTGCTGTGCTGTTAGGGGTGGCTTCCTTAGTGGGGGATTCCTTGGACTTGGAGGTTGCAGATGCATTACTGCTGGCACGGCTCCCCGGTCGTGAACCTTGATGAAAGAGTTGATTGTTCACAACTGTCTATGTGAATGCCCAATCATTAGTTATGTCATCTTTATGTGGCTATGTGTAACATTGGCTAATTCTAAATCTTCACCTTTAATGAGGGATAATACTTTACAGTGCATTGTGTATGAACATGCACAGCTTGAATGTCAATGCAGTATCTAACTTTTATATAATATTGTTTTAGGGGACCAGATTGTATTTGATTTGTTTCTTGTGTGACAAACGTTTCAAATAGAGGAATTTAAGTTTTCTGCACTAAAATTTTGTAGATACTTTGAAGACTTCTACATTATTTTAAAAATCAAACATGAATGAGAACACTGTAGGGCTTAATAGGTCTGTGTTCTTTTAGGACATGGCTATTTCCTGTTGTCCTCAGCTTTTTATGTTACAATACTGCAGTAGTGTTGACAGTAATTTCTGAATGTTATTATTCCATTATACAATGCTCATGCATAAGAAAAGGGTTAGCTGGAATTGGCTTTTTCAAAGAAGTATACATAGTATTTTCATGCTTCTATCTAAGAGAGTTAACAAAAATTCGTAATATTCTGCCAAGTAATGCTATTTAATGCTGTCACGTGATGATATTGTACTTCAGCTGATTATGTTGGTTTTTTCTAAGTCTAACCTTTCTTCTAAAAGTTGAATTATTTTTTCTGTTTTGGCTTATTTTTGAGGTCACTTGTTGCACTGTCACTGAATCTGATCTGCTCTTTATATGTTTTTAATGGTAACAGTAGTTACACAGTGGGAGAAACTGGCCATCATTACACAAAGTCATCATTAAATAAAAAGAACTTAATTTTTATTATGCACTTTTTGTAAATATCTCCCCATACTGAAGAAAAGTTTTCAGCACTAGTTGTTGACTTTCTGTATGTTATTGCATTGATAAAAACTGAATGTTAGTACATGGAATTTATGCATGTTGAGGCTACACTCTGAAATGTGGGTAATGTTGACATTCGCCAGGTAGTAGTGATAATAAGCAGGCTTTTTAAATTACAGGGATGTTATCTAACTTGTTAATATTTGCATTACCAAGAAGGCTATGATCTAAAGTCTGGTGTGGAATATTGTTTCTTCTGTGCCTGTACCTCACATACCTAACCTAACATAACCTGAATGATCCACAAAAGAAGATAATTGTCTTCAGTAAGTTGAAGCCATTTAGTGTGTTGCATAAACATATCTACCAGGCTCTATGGTGTCATATCCCAGAAGACAGTTATCGTGATTTTCATTGCTGTGGGAATCTCATCTCACCAATCCTTCAAAAAGACCAACACAGTACCAAGAATGGACATAAGTTTAATATTCTTCCTGCAAATTTTGGCCAGGGTGGGCAATCAGCTATTAGAACATGTAAAATACAAAGTGGAAATTATATTTGTATTGTACATGCTGTCTCTGATTGTGGCCCAGCCTGGCCAAAACATGTAGGAGGAATATTAAACTTATGATTCTCTATGATTTACTGTGTACAATGTTGGTCTCTACTGAAGAATTACATATACAAGTGTATTGTGAATGATGCAGCTTTTCAGGATTTGATAATTTCATTTAGTCAATGAAGAACTGGGCTCATGCTGGGCTTATGGTATTAGCTGCATCGATAAAGAGTAACTGTAATACAGAATAATATGTTTTTAATGTTGCATATTTTTTGTGCAGCTATACTGTATGTAAAATTTAATGCCAACTTGTTACACAGCCCTTTTATTTATTGATTAATGCTCTGACATGTTTCATCCTCACTTATTGGCCATCCTCAGGGAGCTTCTATAGATGGACAACTTGTATTTAAACTTCTATGTCAGAAAATCCGTATGTTGTTAACATGTAACATTATATTATCATAACAATAATTTTAATCACATGTGGAATTTCTAACATATAAGTTGAAATATAAGCTGCACATACTAAAGAAAGCTCCCTGAAGATGGCCAACAATTAAGGTTGGAACATGTTGGAGCATTGACCGCCTTTGTGGTCTAGTGGTCAGAGTTTCTGGCTACAGATACAGAGGTCCCGGGTTCGATCCCCGGCGCTACCAGATTTTCTGAGTAGTAGTGGGTCTGGAACGGGGTCCACTCAGC
>Ga0123354_10016541_pt1 | contig 11561 bp, 4 predicted proteins | sample TergutLab28metaG_2_FD_97872 | JGI IMG/M metagenome (GOLD analysis project Ga0123354, IMG submission 97872) | Labiotermes labralis P4 segment gut microbial communities from Petit-Saut dam, French Guiana - Lab288 P4 | ecosystem: Host-associated > Arthropoda: Insects > Digestive system > Gut ... | reverse complement strand
CTTTCTCCTCCCCCTCCCCCCCCCCCCCCCCCCTCCTCCTCCCCCTCCCCCTCCTCTTCCTCCTCCTCCTCCTCCTCCTCCTCCTCCTCCTTCTTCTTCTTCTTCACCACCACCACCACCACCACCACCACAAGTCAGGTGATCCAGCATCACCACATAATTCACCTTCAGTCGTTATTACCTTCCACATGAGTTTTTTTTGTATTCTGATATTTGAAATCATGGATGATCCACATACCTAGTGGTTGCAAATGGCTTGTGTAGTTTGGTGGGAGAAATATAACTTCAGTATTTTTCAGAGCTGTGTTATCTCTTGGGTGTGCAACACATTTGTCAATGAAGAGCAAGATTTTTCTGTTTTTTTCCCCTATCTGGAGACCCATTTTAATAAGACACTCCTCAAAAGTGGCTTAAGTCATCCATGAATTGGAATTGCTGTGTATTTGGTGGGGAGTTTCTTTATGTTTCTGAAAGAGTGGGGTTTGTTATACTTGCCAGGTGTGAGTGGAGGTAATTTCTCTGTGCCATCAGCATTGCAGCCTAGCAGAACAGTGATCCTCCTTTGATTTTGTTCCACCATTGTAAGAATCACCTTTGTATGTCATCATCTTACTGGGCTGGAGGTTATAGAAGAGTCCAGTTTCATCAGCATTAAATATATCCTTTGGCTGGTACCCATCAGTTATTTTTGGCAGTTCTTCGCTTTTCCAGTCCATCACTGTGTTGGGATTTAGAATGGCACTCTCTCCTGATGTAGTCTTGTATACCAGGTTTTGTATTTTCTTAAAACGGTTGATCCAGCCATTTAAAGCCTGAAAACCGTCGATACCTCAACTAGCAGTTACATGTAGAGCCTACTCCTTCACGTGGCATTCGTTGATTGATGTGTTGGCATTTTGGGCTTGCTTGAACCACGCCGAAAGGATGGTTTCAACTTCTTCCAACTGCAAAGTCTTGAGAGATTTGGGTTCTTTAGAAAATGATGGCCCACAGTGTGCTTAACTTTTCTCTGTTTCAGACCATTTACTCATTTTCATGTTTAATTTCGATACTGACAAACCAAGCGTTGCTGCTAGATCCACCTGTGTTCCCACGCAAGTGTTAGCTTCGGCCGATATTTGCATTTTTTAATCTATAGAAAACACTGTATGTTGTTTCTTCATTTTCTTCTCATTTGGGGACTTTTTCACAATAAATGGAAAGTTTTGACTTCAGTTGCGACAATTGTTGAACATTAAACAATTCCACACTTGCTTTCCCTATAAGAGTTCAAACAAAAATAGTATGGCTTGGCTTGGCTTGCTTGCTTCCAGTGCTTGTTTTATTGGTTGAATTCATTCTTGCAATGGAAGCAGCGCACATTCTATTGGCTAATTTCATTTGACCAATCATAACACTCGTTGGTCAAAAGCGTCACAAATGGTGATGCATATAAAACTGGGGGAGTTTCTGCCATCTAGACTTCAAAATTCAAATGTACAGTCGCGGAAAACACAAAAGTGGGGACACATAAATTCAGAGAAATTTTAACACTGATTTTATGACCTTCAGTAAAGACTATAAATTTATAGTGTAAATTAAGGGAAAACTTGAATTCAGAGAACGTAAAAGTGAAGTTTCACTGTGTATGATGTTCTTTATCTCACCGCACAAGTTGGTGTAGGGGTAGACCTGGTGTCATTCTCCGGCAGGCTGCTGATACTGTACCAGCTGCTGCACTTTATTTTAGTCATTATATTGAACATGTTCTTTATTTGACCACAGCAGTTGGTGTGTATGTAATCTTGTGGACTCGATTTGATTCTGTATTTTTTGACTGTGCTATTTCATGTTCTTGGGCTTTCCAGGAGATGTCAGGATTTTCAGCACTGAAACAGCCTCATTATATAACATACAAATCATTGTAGACCTAAATTACAAGTACCAGTACTGAACATTGCACCACACTCAAAGTATCTAACACCAGATATTTAAGAGACAAGAGACTGTCTTGAGAGTAGCCAGTCATGCATCTGAATGGGTAACATATGTAATTGATAGGCCGTGAAGTATCGTAACAAAACTTCATGGCCTGTTCTATGGTGAACTTCGAATTGATAAGTTTTATAAACCATCCAACCCCATTTATTTTCATATATTACTTTCAGTTTTACATGAATGATGTAGCATTTGCTAAGTAATCATCTAGAATTGGTTGATATTTATAGCCATGCAAGAGAGGAATGCATATGCACTGGGAGTGTGGCGGAGAGTCAGAATGAAGCTGGAAGGTCGAGACCCTGATCCTGGGCGTAGGGCCACAGTGCAGGAACAGGTTAGTGAGGGAGAATCTTATTAATTTCATTCAAGTGATATTACTTCTCAGAGCTTGAAAACTTCTGTATATACTTTGAGGTCTTTGAATTAGTGGTTATGTAAACTTTCATAAGTGCAGTTTGTTTGTAAGTTGTGTGTGTACACTTCTCATAACTGCACTTGAACAAGATGAGCCAGGATAACAGAGTCATTGTTGTAGTGATAAGGCTACAGGCTGGCCAGTCCAGGGTTCAAATCCCAGCAGTGGCAGGAGATTTTTTTCTTCTCCAAAACATCCAGACCAGTTCTGCAGCTCATTTTTTATTTGGTGAGTACCCAGGGTCTTCCTGGGGGTCAAGCATTGAAGGCATGTAGGTGACTGTACATCCTGTCTAGTGTGAGGTTAAGGGTAGAGTTACCCCTCTCCCTCCCCTGTATGCCTTCTTCAGTCCATATACTTTCTGTACACAATTTGTATCCTTCCCTCGCAATGAAAGACGATGTTTCACACCTGTTCCATATAATTGGACAAATTAATTGGTGTTTGATATATTATTTCAACTGAATTACATTTATGGCTTCATTTGTTCAGGTGGAGTATGTCATCCGTGAAGCGATGAGTCTTGACAACTTGGCTTTGTTGTACGAGGGTTGGACGCCATGGGTATGAGGAGATTCAGCGAAATAGGGATCAAGCGTTTGGTTTGAGTTCTGGGCAAAAAAAGTCCTGTCGTTCATCGTAACACATCGTCGATGTCCCCAGCATGGGGGGCAGATCGAGTGGGAGATCAGATGCATACATCCATCTCTCTCCGCGCGTGTACATAACGTGCGGGTGTCCAACTAGAAAGGAAATAAATAAAATGTAAAGCTTGTCATCTGATCGCCAAAGCTTTACAGCCAAGTGAGCAAATGGTGCCTGCGAGCTTGGTTATCGAGCGATCGCTGCAGACCAGCAGATTGTTGGTTGCCATTATGAATTTAACGGACAGCCATGTTCACAGCAGTTTCTTAAGCAACACATACACATGCCCCTCTCTTCATCATTATCTCTTGTCATACTTGCATATATCCTGTGCCTTATACCTCCACAGACAATGGTGACATAGGATCAGATAGCTGGTTATATTCAGGGGAAGTACAGGTGAGAATTTAACTATGGTCGAATAGGTCACATGACTCTGATATGATTTAATCCTGTTTGGAATTTGAGAGATATGTAGATGCTATTTTAAATTGAATGATATGACCCAGGATGCTTATCTGGATGTAATTTATGTTGACTTCTGGTAATTAGGGTATATCCTCTTGATATTTTGTTAATACAATGTGTTATTTACTAGTATCTACTGTGGGACTGTGGTAAAATATGTAAGAAACGTTGCCACACATTCTTCATTTTCATGAATATTATTTTAGCAATGGAATTAGCCTTTGATTTATTTTATTTTTCTCAAAAACAAACCCCAAGATTATATAAACTAATTACAAGATTTATCATCAATAGAAATTTGGCATCATTACAAATGAAGTGAAATTTTGTTGTGTGAACCTTGCTTGCATCTAAACATGATTATGTTCACCTATTTAAAAAATGAATGATTCGCCCAATAATTTTGTAATTTTCTTAAGAACAACAATAGAACCAACACCACACTGTTTGTAATAATGGTTAAGAACACAAATAAACATGAGGGAGATTTGCAGCCACTCTCTGATGTCTTTTTGAAGAGAAGTAAATTTTGTGTGTATTGGTGTATATAATAAGCAGAACTTGGATTTCTTTGGGTTTTACTTCAATGAGGTGGTGGATGTTAAGTAGTTTGTTTTATCTTTCGTGGAATTATGTATTTTAAGGGGCTTTGCTGCATCCAGTCATCATTTGTATCGTCGTAACTATAAAACAGTCACTGCCTAACAGGCTTGACAAATGGGCACAGCTCATTACCAAGAATGTGGGACAGGTGTCAGAAACATCAAGTTATTCTACAATTGAAAACTGAAGTGAGATTTTGTTTCTGCAGTATACTTTATGTCCACTTCTTTGCTGATTTTACTTAGTTGAAATATTAAAATGTGTCAAGATGATAAACTGAATCAAGATTACATGTAGCTAAATTATCTTTTGTGTTAAAGTTTAATAATTCTGTTACCAAAGTAATTTAGTTCATGGTGTGCATGAAGTTTACATGTATAGCTGCAGGAAGTCATGCACTTGTTATGCACTCAGCTCTGTCTGATGTGAGACGTGACAATGTTGCAAAGAATTTCTTAGTTATGTCTGGTAGTTCTGTTTAAATTCTGGCTGACTTGATGTAACAAAACAGTCGGTACATTGCAGATAATGTGTTTACTTGTACCTTAACATTCACATAAATCAGTTCTTTATATATGAAGTATGTTACGATGAGAGTAATGGGGTCATCATACAGGTTTAGAAAGTGTGTTGGAGGAATATGTGCGCAGAGTACTGATTTTGTTAAGAGACAGCAGATATCAAATCTGTATCAGATTGTCATTTGTAATTATATGCCAACACTTCCACAGAGAAACCAAGTGTATTACTAATTTTTTAGGGTAGGAGGAGATACATATACTTACAGACTCTTAATTGTGCTTGATAGAGTGATTGGTTATATTTTTGAATTAAAACTGAAGCATAAGAATCCCAAGGAAAATGACTTACCACTGTATTTATATCTAAGGAACTTGGAATTATACCTTCAGAACAGTAAGCCATTTAGAAGCTAGTCATTATTTTGGTGTCTGGCACGGCAGGCACTTTTGTGCAGTCAGAATTACTTTGTGTTCAGTATGGTTGCTGTTTGCAGTTATGCAAAATATCAAATTGAGTACAACGAGGTAATTGCAATGTTTGTGCCAATGAGGCTCTTTCATGATGGTTTCTTTGCAGCCATACATATTGTATCTAAATTTTGTATAGTCTATATAATGATTAGTTTGTAGTTCATCTTAGAGCATGGTCTGTCATTTTCCACTTCACAGGACATTATGTGTAGATTGCTGATTTGGTACATCTGTTTTTTATGAGCCATTAACTTGGTTTTTACACTGCTGTGGAAGTAAATGATGTCACATCTGTGGGATTGCGGGTTCGTTTCATTGTAAAGTAGGTACAAGGTGGAATAATACATGTTTTTTTTGTGAGATGAGAGATTCTTGAATGGAGAGAGGGTATGTGTTGCTGATTTGTGGTTGCCAGGGGGGGGCGCCACCAATGTTAATGGAGTGTAACTGAGCCCTTAAAATGTCTTGTGCACTGTACTACTTCAGTTTGGTTTGGTGACAATCACACATATCTGACAGTTCTCATGTATTATCAGTTACCATCAGTCTGTGTGATTAAACAGTGTTCAGCTCATTTCAAATGGAAAAATATTTACATTTCAGAGATACAAGCAAGTGAATTAGCTGTAAGTTACGCAGATACTTTCCGTTACTTTAAAAGTACGCGATCCCATTTAGTAATAGGAACATACAAGTTGTGGCTGTCAGGGTTGTGGCACTGTGTACTGTGGTAGGAGGATAGCAACATGTCTGAGGAGGGTGCTTATGTAACCCTTGACCCTGAAAATGGGGCATCATGTTCCTCTGAAATGTCGGTATATGTCTTGACGGTGTCAGAACACACAAGACCACTGAGCACACAGTGCCTTGAAAAGCTAAAATCTTAAATTCAAACGATTCTTTTGGTTATGTATTTATTTTTTTAAGTCTCATCAAAGCATATTTTTGAATGATTAATGAACTTGGTTAAAATCAATACACGAGATGGGATGTCTCTGTGTTTAAGTAATTGTGAACTTAAAACCTGATTCATGTGTAAATGGATGCCATGATGAGATTGTCATAGTACGTTGATTTTTCTTAGGAAGTTCAAATGAAATTGGGCAGAATATTTCATTCTTCTCTGTAGTGCTGATTTTTCTCACATAATTTGCTTTGTTTTTTGACTATGTATCCAACTTATGTACTTTTATGTAAAAACATTTCGAGAAGGATTGAGCACTTGCTGGCAGTAGATGTTTAACCTTTTTTATGCCTTGTTCCCCCCACCACTATCGTCTGGTCGTCTAAAGTCCCCACACCCTGTCCCTTCTCCAAAAGATCCCCCCCCCCAAATATTGTGAACTTTTAAAATCCACTTTTTATTTTTGACTGACATAACTGTGCGCTCTGCAAACATGAAAGTTGACTTGACAAGTATGGAAAAATGAGGAAAAAGTGACAATATGGGAAATAATAATACATAAAAGAATAAGAATTCTTATCACTGAGAAGTTAGATACCATATATTCTCGAATCTAATCCGCACCCCTTTTACAGTTTCAGAGGGCTAAAAAATCAGATGCGGGTTAGAATCGCGTGTGGATTAGATTCACGAACTAACCTTTTTTCATTTAAGAAATCGGCAAAAATTAGTGCGAAGTGCTTTATTCATGAGGTGCACATGGACATAATTGGGTAAAGTGGCCGGAGCGTGAATCTGACGACAAACCATTACATAGTGTGGAATTAACTTGTGGGGCTATAATTCTATGCCTCTACATGAATGTACGAAGCTTTTAAATGGCTGCAGCGCTGATCAGCTGTGGTGCGTTTGTACCACTTCACACACAGCGCGTTAGTCGGATAACGGTTAAAGCATTGGTAACATCCAATCTTATTCAATCAGTCTGCCTTGTAGGCAAGGAGCAGTTGAAGGAAAGGTGCAGATTAGAACCATGAACTAACTTTTTTTCGTTTTAGAAATTGGCAAAAACTAATGCGGAATAGGTTTGGGTGTGGATTAGATTCGAGAATATATGGTATGTTAATAATTCGTGACATTGCTGGTTTTAATTATGAATGTCAGGGTTAAATTAACCATTAAAATTTGAAATTCTGAAGCATGTTAACACATTTTCATGTGCCTCTCATGGTTGTTTACCATTGTTTTGCCCATATGACCATATATGACGTAGGTTGGACTGTAACATGGTGTGACAAGACAAAATGTTCCTGTTACATAGTTTTTTGTTCGTATCATTACATGATGCAAGTTGCTAGCTGTTGGGATTGTTCACATATACATGCTAAGGTTGTGTTAAAGTGACTGGACTGGCGGCAAGCTGCCACTTTCAGAGGTTCGTGGAATGATGATGTAACAACAGATTTGTTTTGTTTGCATTCATTCATCCGTGAGCTGAGTTCAGGTGTCTTTTTGTGGGCTTAGTGTTCAAGACACAACTTATTTCCACTTTTCATGCGGTTGCTTGCCAGAGAATCAGAGCTAGGCATTGCCTGTGCGCCCACGTACATGTTTGTGTGTGTGTGCGTGCGTGCGCGCACACATCATCTATTTAACAAGTGCTGTCAATTACTGAGGTTTTATAGCATCAGCCTAAGTAGGAGATTATGATCCAATGAATATAAAAGAAAAATAACATGCAATATTTGATTCATTGCGTTAAGAACGTGTTGCCCTGTACTCAAAATTTTAATACTGAATAATTTTGGCTGTTCACATATTTGTATTTGTCCTTTTATCTCTGAACAAACTGTGTGATAAAGGCAGTTTTATTCACAAGTGAAATGAAAGCCACACATATTAGAGCAAGAATTTACAGACACAACACAATAATCTAGTGTTTTTTCATGAATCGCACTTCCGCTTTGAAATGACAGTAACATGCTTATTAGCATTATCACTGAGTACAACTGTAAAATTTTCCAGGCTGCAGACAAAGTAAATTACATTACTAGGAATCCTTTTATTCTCTTGATCTTTGTTGTTATTGTAAAAAATAAGAATTGCATGCCAACAAATGAAACTGTCTGCTGTGTGCCACATCCGGTGAACTAACTTCGAAAGTTGCCATAGAAACAGAAATAAAATAACGGCTACAAAACACTTTTGGCATGAGAAAGGTTAACTGAGTTTAATGGCAAAATTTTATAACACTGTTGTTTCTTCTTAATAATATACTATCAGCATATGAATGATTATGCACGGTGCTGTCTTTTTTCCCCCCTCTCTCCCAACTTCTTTGAGTGTGTGCTGACACTTTGTGTTCGTAAGAGGAGAATGGTAACATATTGCAAATGATACAATTTTTTAGTTTTTCCATTGTGGCCAGTACCAGTGATTTACATTTTCGTGTGAAGAGTTTAACACATTTGCCATCAAATGTTTTACTGTATATTCCAATATTCATGCTTATTACCATCACTAACCACATTGCATGACTAATTTAGGCACTTAGTAATTTCGTAGTCATGCATATCTCCCCATATGAGTTGGCTGTGTCTGTAACTTTATGATGTAACTGATAATCAGTCAGATTTTAAAAATTGCTTCACCTCTACTTTGGCATATATACAGACCATAATGTTAGCTGCAGATTTTGTAATCTGTTTGGTTAGATGTTAAACCCATATGATTTAAAATTTCTTCTGTGTGCAGCAGTTAACATTTTGAAAGCAAAAAGTATTTGGTTTTTTGGATGTGATTCTGTGCTGTGTTCAGTACCTTGGTTCCAGGTCCTTGCCACATTCTCATGATTTACCTGGGTATCATTGCATTATGATACTATTTTTATATTCCTGTTTAATCAGTTTAGCCTGAATAACTTGTTATAAAAACAAGTGATACTTTCTCGGTTAAATAGCTGTATAATTCAGTGAGGTTTTTTAATGTGGAAAGTAAAAACTGAGCTTAGATATCTCTATTGAAAAGTAGTTTGAAGTACCAGAATGTGGAGAAGCAGCTGAAATGAGTTTGTTATCTCCTTTGGTGAATTGCCATGGCTTTAATTGTTGCAAGAAGAGTTATTGTGCTGAATATACGTAGATAATTGGGATGGGGATTGGAAAGTGCTGTTACCTATTAACCACTTTGTGATTAAAATTATGTGTCCTAGTGTACATTTGAGTACAGTTTTTAAGGTGGGCTATGCCCTTTCCTTCCACATATTGCTGGAAAAGTTCAATTGGGGAACATGTTTCTTAAGCTATGTTTGAGTACTGTGAAAGCTGTGATTGTGGTTATGCCAAGCAAAGATAAAATCTGTGGGAAAATTAAATGGTAGGTGTATAACAACAGGAACTTGAACCAGAATGGTAGTGAATGTCTTAACATATATTGTATTGACTGGAAAACAGGAGCAGTGTTGTGTCTTAAAAATCCATATTTGCTTCAAATTTTAGGAGTTATTTGTGTGTGTGTGTGTGCTTGCGCACATACACATGCTTGCATGCCCTTTAAGTGTGTTCTGTTATTTCATACATTCTGTAGTCTTTACAACAGGACGACAGCCTCTTCCAAAGCACATTCTCCGCAGAGTGCGATCTAGTGCTTCCTCTTTCAATTTCTAATATCATCATGACATCCAGTAGCTACTTGTGTCTTCTTCCTCGTCTTCCCATCACTTATATCCTTTCTTCTCTCTTTTCTTCAGTAATGTGTTTTAGAAGGGAGTTCCTACACAGGAAGTGACCAGTCCAGTTAGCCTTCCTTCTGTTTATTGTATGTAGGGTATTCCTGTCCTATTGTTATCTGTTGTCATTAGATAATTATGTGTGCTGAATATTTGAGTGTGAATGACCTGCTGATACTTAACAACAATAATTAAAATGACTACAGGCAGCAACCACATTTACATAGTACATACTTGCTTTTCATGACAGCAGATAACATCGGTGGTTACGGACCTCATGGTGCGTAATTGTAGTATTTTTTTCTGGTATGTTCTGCATGTTCTGCAAAATGTCTGTATTTTAATTTTTCAGTGGTGAAAGTGTGAAATTGTATGTTGGAGAATCCCAGTTTTGTGCTTTGTGAAACAAGTGAATATCATTAACTTCTTTGAGTTAACCACACAATATTGTGACCATATGTCCCTCCAGCTGTTTGGTTTGACCTTCCTGTATACTTCTGTATTCTTCAGTTCAGCCATTATGCTCACACCAATACTGTTAGTGATAACCTTCACAAGTGACAAATTTTTTGGGGTGTAGTTGAATGCTGCAGTAGGTAGAAAGGTGGAATCTTTCACTGCCCTCTTCCCACCATGCACGGGACTTTGTGGTGTGGCATCGGTGTAGAGTTGGGGATCAATTGTGTGTTGAGTCCCATAACAGAAGGAGTTAGCTGACGGTAATACTCTTTACCGACTGCAGCCAAATGCTTTATACACATACAAAGTCTAGTAATTGCATGTATGTTTTTGAGTCGTTCGGTCATGTGCTTTGATTCTCACTCCATTGGTTATATCTTTTATGTAGCTCTTGGAAGACCAAAACTGACATGAAGTATATATAAGCGTTCAAACTGTACAGTTTTCAGTTCATACCTCGCAGATAATACAGTGTGCTTCTTTAATGAGGACCAATTGGTAAATGCTGTTGGTGATACACTTGCTCTTCATGACTATTGGAAGAATGGCACACAACACATAGGTGCACTGAATGGGAAAAATTCAAAGTTTGTAGGATTAAATCTAGTGGTGCATATACTAACCACTTAGCTTCAGAGGGTTAGTAGTATTACATGGATTAAAATATCTGTTAGTTTGCAACAGTGTATTTTCAGTCACCATGGAAGGAAAGAAATAAAAGAAGTTATTTTAATTTCTTAAACTTAGAATAGAAAGAGTAAAGGTGAGCTAGCTGGAAACATAAAGGGGTGATGTATACTCTTAACTGGTATTAGTACAGTCCAGATAATATAAAATGGATTTTTTAAATTCTGTCCAGTTCCTTAAATTGAGCCTTCTGTTTTATAACATAAGTAGTAAGATCAACAGCTCATGCACCTAGTCTGAAAGTTTTGTTGTAGTTAGTGCAAATATAAGACCTTTCTAAAATTTAATTACTGAAGCATATTACTGTGACAAATTACCATTTGATTGAAAATATGATCAGATTTTGTCATTCTGACTAGCACAAACAGCAAATGGTAGAAACCTGTAGCAGCATTTTGATTCTATAAAATTAACTCTCTTTCTAACGCCACCTCATGTACTTAGTTTGGTACATTCTGACAGACTGTTCACAATGCTGATTTTTCTTGCTTGACGTGACTGGTGGCTGATCTAGTTTAGCATATGAGTATATAAGCCCTCAGAAGTAAAAAGATTGCCTTTTGTGATGTGTTACTGTGTAGTCTGGTAGTTAATAAATACATTTTAGTGGAACTTGCTGCCTACATCTTCAAGGCAGATGAAACATGGATGTACATCCCAGAAGACCATATTCTGATGCTG
>Ga0123354_10016539_pt1 | contig 11563 bp, 12 predicted proteins | sample TergutLab28metaG_2_FD_97872 | JGI IMG/M metagenome (GOLD analysis project Ga0123354, IMG submission 97872) | Labiotermes labralis P4 segment gut microbial communities from Petit-Saut dam, French Guiana - Lab288 P4 | ecosystem: Host-associated > Arthropoda: Insects > Digestive system > Gut ... | reverse complement strand
TTGGTCTTCCAATTGTTCTCCTTCCTTGTGGTCTGTAGTGGTATGATTTCAAAGGGATTCGGTTTTGTGGCATTCTTTGCAAGTGTGAAAGCCAGTTCCGTCTGTATTCATCTATCTTGTCTACTATGCCTGTAATCCGTAGTTCGCGGCGTATGTAGTCATTTGTTTTGTGGTCAGAGGTCTCAATAACTTCATTTCTGCTGCTTCAATTCTTTGTCTTTGTAAGGCTGTTAGAGTCCAATTTTCTGACCCATATAAAAATGTAGGTAAAATTAGTGTGTTGTGTATTTTCAAAATAGTTTCCGTTCTCACTTTCTTAAAAATAGTTCTCTTAATAGTACCAATTAATTGTAAAAATTTTGCTAATTTAAATTCTACATCATTGGAAAATTGGTAAGATATACTATAACCTAGATAAGTAAATTGACTAACTTGTTCTGGTGTTTCATCATTTATAATAATTTTGAGGGTCATAATATAAAGTACATAAAAAAAGACATATTTACTTCTGTGCTTCATTACAGTCATTGATTAATCTCTTTTTTTATTAGTTAGTGAATATTATGAAAACAATGTTCTGAATAATTACAGTATATTTTTTACTTGGCAATATTAAAATGGTATGTCATTTTAGGTGATCTCCCCTATACCAGTGTTATAGGAATAACGTAATTCATCCTTATGATTAGTGAGTCCAGATGGCATATTTATTTTTGTATTGATTTCAGTTGCTAACTTTTCATTAGAATGTGGATGAAGTAAAAGATTGTTTTTAACTGCAGTTGTGCCCTGCGTGATGCAAAATTTTGACACAAATGTGACACACTACTGGTAGTTCTGCGCAAGAAGGTCAGTATAGCGCACTGGCTAATGGGTGCCATCACTGAAATTTGAGGAGTGCAAATCAGTCATGGGTGTGAGTGGGTAATGCATTAACTTTTGAGATTTCTGTATTGCATGGTACAAACTTGATGCTATTTTTTGAGGTTATTAAACTGTCACTGTGCACATCAGCTATTTATTTTACTAACAGTGCAGTCATTATAGGGTCTGTTGCATGTTTTGACTTCAGATTTACAGGGATTCCTTTCTGGGATATGTCGCTATGTCACTGGGTAATCTCTTCTCGACGTTGTGAAGGAACATCGCGCCTTTATCCTTTGGGGCTAGAGTTGTGATATGTGAAGGTGGTATATTCCTTCTGGACTTTTGAGAACCAAATACCCAGTGATGTGGCGGCATGTTCCAGAAGAACAGAGTGTGCAACTACTCCACTGTGACAATTGGTAATCCTGTTTGGAATAACAAACCAACCACAACATTGAAGAATTGATATGATATGACATGGTATATTTGTTAACTGCAATTGGATTGACACCCAGTGGCAGCAGTACAGTACACATTTACACACAAACAGTACACAGAACAACACAATGAAACAGAATACACAGAACAGAACATACATAACAGTAAGAATACATAAACATAATAGTAATAATACGTAATTTACAAAATTGAACGGAAGCATACAAAACATACAACCATATATACAATGATCCAAATTAAACCAAAAGAATATGAGAGAAGCAGCAAACTTCGTATGATCTCTATATCTTCTAATAATGATAGGCACCTTGTTACTAAGAACTTCACTCCACTTAACTACACTTTACTACACTTGTCGACACTTTGCTTCTTCCCATTTAAACTTCACCCAAGTACACTTCACTACCCACTCATTTGCCTTAACCCCATTTAAATTTCCTTCCACTCCATTTCACCTCACATCATTACACTTCACCTCTCTTCACTTCAGTTGTTTTTTATATGTACTGAGTGTTTGTTGTACATTCTTGTTCATAATAAGGAAGTTACCCAATGTTTATGTATTTTCAGTACAACTTCAATGGTTAACTGTTGTTTGTGCATAGGCCAGTGTCTCAGAATGTCAAATACAGTAATTGAGCATTAGTGTTATATTTTTAATAGACGCTATTCTTACTCAGTGAACTTCATATGTTTGGAGGAAAGTTTTGATGTCTGGAACCAGTTTAAATTTGTTATTTGGAAAGAAATGGGGAATTAATGGGAAATTAATTTCTGTTTTATGAAATTATGTCTTTTATACGGTTTGTGAGGAATGAATTAAGCTCATGGACCAAATGGATTGCTGTACTAATGTTTTGGTGGAACTTGTAGTTTCCTACAGAATGTTGGTGCCTGTTAGCTACACTACCCAGCATCATGTCCTAGAAGATTATAATCTTGAGTTGTTGTGTTTGTGAACATACCCATGCTAGTTTTATCTGCCTTCTGGCAAAGGAAGGCAAAATTGCTTTCTGAGGCTCCAGCATGGAGCAAGACATGTTCCGCAGTTAAGAATGATAGTTATGTGCTGCAGTACAAAAATTGTGTCATGTCTTGCCGAATTTTCGGTTTTCTATCTTTAAACTTTTAGGTTTTCTTATAACATTTTGGGTAAACTTATTACTGACTCTGATTTTTAAGTATTTTTGTAGTTCTTACATTTCTTCATTCATGTTAACTGTACATTTCCTCTTCACTTCGGCTTCATTGGATTAGTAGTGGCTTCATTGTATTAGTAGTAGGTACATTGTATGATGCAGTTTAATTGTGGTGTAATTTTAAAACCATGCTATGGTATGAGTTTCATTCTTACAAAGAATATATTTTTGAAATTGGCCTACTGGTTGTTATATTTTGTTTGTGTATTATATTGGTTGCATTTTAAAAATGAAAATCTTATTTTTTTGTGTTACGTACGTACAAGTACATTTTTCTTGTGAATCAGTTTCAAAATTTTTACTCACGGACAAATTGTATTTTCTGGTAAAAATCATATCATAGTCTTTTATTTTATTCTTAGCATATATTGTGCTTTCAGAATGTCAGTAATACCAACAGTCTTTCACACACTTGTGAGCATTATTTAACAGACAGATGCTTTTCATTTTTTATTACACTGTTGTCATTAGTGTCACTGCAGATATTGGTTCATTGGTGATTGTACTGTTCATGGGTTTTCTATTTTTAACTGTGACTGTAGAATGTGGAGTGTGAAACCATTAGCTTGTAAGGTCTTAAAATGCCCTACTGGTTCATTTAATTGATATGTCTAGTCTGTGACTGTCTTGTGATGTGTGTTTTTGTTCTGTTGGCACATTGCTACTCTGACTTCTTGTATACGTAAATTACAGTATTGTAGTATGTATTCTTATTTTTAAAACAATAGATCCATTTGGAACTACGAATGAACCATTACCTAGTATTGTTAGTGACACTGTTGATGGGGTTGTAAGCGTAGAAACATGTCTGTCTGTTGTGTTGTGTGGTGTATTTTATTGTATTTAAATAAAATTATAGTTTTATGTGTGTGTGAAGAGGCTGTTGATTGAAACATTATTAAAATTCCTGTATGTTGTACAAACATTATTGTACATGTCCAACTATTTCTCAGTTACTGGATCATATTTTTCAGGGGAGTGTGGTGTTGACGAGTTTCAATGTCATGATAAGACTTGCATCAGTTTAGCCAAGCGATGTGATCACCATTCTTATGACTGCCCAGATGGTTCAGATGAAGAGAACTGTGGGGGTGAGATACATTATAACCATCTTACATTTTATGTTCATTGGTCCATGCATCGCGTAATATGTGTCAATAATTATCCAACAAGTTGCAACAATATAGAGTTTATTTATATCTGCAAACTGCTGTACATGTTTCAGGTGGTATCTCCACCCATCATCAGGAGCTCATGTCACTGTATCTACAGTATCTGTCATGAGCTCACGCTCACGACAGGTAGCAGTAATGGTCTCAATAATGCCAGATACTGTAGATACAGTGATAACGAGCTTCTGATGATGGGTGGAGATACCACCTGAAACATGTGCAGCAGTTTGCAGATATAAATAAACTCTATATTGTTGCAACTTGTTGGATAATTATTGACACATATTACATTTGTGCTTCACTTCATGCATCAAAATTCTGGGCTGTTACTATGAAACTTTGTTTTTCAAAATGAGAGCTCAAAATTGTGTCTGTCAGGTAGGCTTCAAAATGCTGCATGAATAAGGGATGGCTGAATATCATCATCATCATCATCATCATCATCATCATTTTGCTTCTCTTGTAGGACTTTCCTGATCATAGTCATATCCCACTGGGTTGAAAGTTTTGTGTTTTTTTTGTGGGATGCTAACAGAGCTCATTATTCTCATTCTCTGATATGTTTTGTAGCTTTGCATATGATTTTTTTTTTTCAGAAGCATTTGTGATTCCTGTTGTCATACGTTAATATCAGTCTAGTGTGTGTGTCATAAATATGCATACATATTCTTCTTTGACATAGTTGTTTAGTGCGAACAGTGTGATTATTATGGTAACATCACAGCTCTTGATTTCTAAGGTCTAAGAACACTGCATTTTCCTGCTTTGGTGAAATGATGCTATAGGAGTTTTTGTTTTTGGCAGTGTTTGGATGATTGCGGTTTATATCATAAATGATACGAGTGTTACATGACGTCATTGTATCTGTGATCATGTGTGCATTTCGAAGCCATTGAATGATAATGTGGGAAAGAGTTTGCAGTAGACTTCTGCCTGCATTTGTATTTCTAGGGTTGTAAAATTTACTTGTTTTTAACATACAGAAGTAAGGAAGTGTTAGGACTTGGCTGCAGGTTCGTACAGAGTATTTTCTGTTATGCACTAAGGTCTCACTTTTCTCGCCCGTTCTTATAGTCGAGCATACCTTTTCTCTTGTGTCTGTATGATGACAGGTTTTGTCATCAGGATTTTACTCTTGTGTAAAATGATTTTTAAGCAACTTTCTTTTCTTTAGAATTAACAGCTTGTCGCGAAGACCAGTTCCGTTGCAATGATGGAGTATGCCTCAACATTAATCAGAGATGCAACTTCATTCAGGAATGTGTGACTGGAGAGGATGAAAAAGGATGCAGTAAGTGTCTAGTATTGTTGTATTTCAGGGCAGTCTGGAACCTTGTGTTCTTCATAATCAGAGTTACAATAAAATTTTAGTGCAAGTTCATTCCGTTTCTTAGGCCAGGGGTGCACAAATCCTGGGTACCTATGGCACCAGGTCACTTGAGTGACCAAATTTTGTCCTGCAGCACCTAACATTTTTGGGTCCTCAGTGTGGATGTTACTGCATGTCAAAGTTCTGGGGCTTGGAATTCTGAGGTGGCACCTAGATATATGCCACATTTTTTTTTAATGATAATAAATTGTGTCTGTGAACCTTATAACCTACAACAGGTGGTGTGTGTGACTCTGTGACAAATAATAGAGTGATCCCACTTTTGTGAGAGATTTTGTGTTTCTTGAAGGTTGGGTGACTTCATCTGTCACTGTAAAGTGGATGTAGGCTGTGTGTTTGCAAGTGTTGTGATGTGGATTTTTTTTTTTAAATAAGTGGGATGGAATTACAGGAAAGTGAAAGGAATTTTGTAATGAGTTCAGTCAATGGACTTTGTATTCTGAATGTTGAACACTGTATGGGCTGAGGAACTGTGAGCAGGAATAAATAAACTACAAGTTAATAAGTTAATGCAATACCTTTAATGTAGTACTGCTAGAGGAGTTAAATCAAGAAGGTGGAGATAGACAGGGCTTGAAGAAAAAGATCAAGTTAATACAGTCAGGATACCTAGCTAAGTTTACAGGATAGTAATATTTAGGTGCAGGTTGAGGAATAGAGTGTGAGAATGTGGAGCGAATGGAGTAGCAGGTGTAATGTTGGGATTTTTGTGGTGGCAACAGCTGTAAAACTCAGCATTCCATAAGATGATGAATTGTGTGACCAGATGACTGATTAATATTGAATGTTGATTGAAGATTTTGTACATTTTATTTAGTCAGTTGCTTGTTTCACCGAGCGTGTCTGACTACACAACCCAGTTAATGCACACTTGCATAACCAAATTATATCTTAGTACAGGGCAAATCAGAAAGAAATGAACATTGCAAAAAATGCTTAGAAATTAAAATTGGCATTTAGTGTTGATGGGGCACACATAAATTGGCAGAGAATTTTTTAAATTTTTTGCATTAGCACTAGCACAGGCACACAGTTCGATTCTTGTATGTCATGCGGCAGATGTCAGTTGCATGTCACATGTCTATCCAGATCTTTGCCACCCTGTGCTTGCAGTAATTATGCAGTCCAGTTCATGAATATTGTTGGATAGTGGTGGCAAGAATATGACATCCTTCTTCACATAACTCCATGAAAAGAAGATGCACAGTACCTAGTGTGGTGGCGGGGGGACTAGGAGCACAGATGCTACGTTCTTCATTACCATCTGTCACTGTGGTAGCACTTTATTGGTATGAATGTGCACCTGCAGGTTAATGTGAGTGGTAAACCATCCTGTTGAAGGTGATATAATCAGTGGAATTTTTGTGAAGTGGAGACAGTTGCTAGTTAATTGGCACATCTGGGTTTTATGTTACCAAGGATTGTTTTAAGGAAAGGTTTACATATTTTGTGGTATAAAGTGGCACCTTGTGGGAGCCCTGCCTGATGACGTCAGGATTTGTAGAATTCTGAACGTGAATGTTGTGGTGGTTGACTTTGCTGCAGAAATTAAGTGTGGCCTCATGACCATAAACAATCTGTGCTGCTATACTAGCCTTTGAGTGTAATTTGGAATTCACAGTGTGTATCATTTGGTTTTAATGCCTTCCCTTGAAACTTGTGAGCTTTGAAAGTAAATGCTTTTAGAGAACATGTCGGATTGTTACTGGAGGCTTGTTCAACTCACAGCTGCCTTTTGTAAGTTGTCTGTTGTGGACTATACAGAGAGGCTTCCCACACATTGCTCGTTTTTGTTGGTGATGAGTTAGTGACCTGCACTTTTCCCCCAGTAGACACAGATTTGTTTTTAAACCCTTACACCAGGTTTAAATTGAATTAGATTTTAGTGCGTGTGTTCTGTAGCATCTATGAAAGTGGCATTTCACATATAATATGTATCAATGGATTTTGTCTCTCCAAACTGGGTGACAGAAAATGCTCTTCCCATTCAGAAACCATTTTCCCCAACATGTGTGTTGCTGGTGGATGGGAAGCAGATTAATATCTGTTGAGGGTTTGAAAAGTTATAGATTGGTATGTCAGAATTCATTGCTCCAAGCACATTTATGTTTTGTGAACAGATGTAGGTGTTCAAATGTGTTTGGAATTTCTGTCTTACATTTTAATTCTTTACAGCTCGTTGTACTCCGGTTGAGTTCCGCTGCAAAGATGGAAGCTGTGTGGATCTTTCAGCACATTGTAATGGTCATAGGGAGTGTAGTGATGGGAGTGATGAAGACGACTGTGGTATGAATTATGAACTACTACCATTAATCTGTTCAGTCTTTGTTGCTAACATGGCAAGGCAAAATTATGAATGAGCTTAAGCATTTAGATCATGATCAGGAATGTGACCCCACAGACATGTTATGTTACTGTGTGTGATTTGGAGCTGTTGCAGTGATCCAAATTCAGTGAATTGTTCTTATAACAAAACCAACTAGATGCACTAATTTCTCAAATTTATTTTTGAAATAAAACTCTACATGCTTCAGACAGTTCCTTTGTCCATCATCAGGAGTTTTCCACTGTACACGCAGCAATGGTATATGTCATACAGGTTTGCTGACGGAACTGTCCTGATCCTGCTCGCAAGCTGTCAGCAAACCTGTATGACATATAACGTTGCTGTGTGTACAGTGGAAAACTCCTGATGGTGGACAGAGGAACTGTCCGAAACATACAGAGTTTTATTTCAAAAATAAATTTGAGAAATCAGTGCATCTAATTTGTTTTATTATAAGAATTTTTCACGATGCACAGTCACCTGAACGTCAAATTCGGTGAATTGCTCTAGGCCATCAACCATGGGGGTTGATAGGTTGAATGCCAGAGTTTTGGAGAAAGTGCAGGTCTCTGAAACGTTGGTTGTTAGTTTAACACTGATGTAGCAGATGGCTCAGGAGAAATTTAAATATTTTTATATTAACCAACTTCACATAAGGCAAGAAATGAATTAGACTTGAATGTTGATAAATTTCACATCCGATAAACAGGCGCTGCTAGACGATAAGTATAACCTGTTAGCATTATGCTGAAATTCCACGAAAAGTGATCCAAATGATTTTACTGGATTTTAAAGGTAATGTGTAACTATTTTGAATGATTGCACATGGAGGCACTGCTGCTCAAAAACTTGTCAGTATTTTGGATAATGCTTTGTATGAAAGGAATTAACTTCAGCTTTATACTAAACAGGAAAATGGTTATGAAGCTATATAGATTAGTTACAGATTTTATAGATGCATCTCCCATGTGACATAGTTGATTGTTGTAGTGGCTAGTTTGGTGAGTACTTTAAAATCCTGTTATGCTGTGTTGGTTACCATATTTACCCTAATAATAATAATAATAATAATAATACAATCTCACTTATACAGTCTTAAGTTCTCAAGGGAGTATCTATAGTCACGTTAACCAGGTTTTCATATCACTTAGTACATGCATGTTTAGTATTCTGGAATTAGATAATCATCAGTGTTAAATTATTAACAGTGCGCCTGTAGTATACAGTTAAAACGCATTACTGAGTTAAACGGTCACACATTGTCTGTGAAGATGGGAAGGATATTTTTACATTTTCTGGTACAAACTTAAGAACTTCACTGTCAGCGGTATTGAAATTCGTGTGCTTGGGGTCACAAAATGCATTCAGGTTGAATTTGCTCCTTAGAGTAATAGTTCTTTTGTTTTCCCAGTTTTATACTTTTGTTCTGCAGCATGGAATTTCCACTTGGTTTCTTCTGCATGTTTAATTACCGTTTATGTAAAATTTAATGTTTTAACTGCAGTGCATTGAATTTGTTATCACCCATCATTCACTATCCGTTGTACGTGAATTACTTGCACTTACATAGATGATGGAGCTATTAACTCTCACTGTTTGTAACTGGGTTTTAGTCATGAGTTGTAAATTCTTTTACATTTGTGCATGTTTTATCTATTATGGTGAGTTTTTTGTTTTTTTTTGTTTCACAAACTGGTTACTTCTATGACTGCAGGTTATGCTTCGTGAGTAATGTTATGAGTTTGCAAGTGGCCTCTGCCATTTGCAAGGCTTTTTGTTATGAGGGAACCAAATACATTACTAATAATGTTTAATTTTCTTCTGATCAAAATGGTAGTTGGCATGAAAGCCTTCAAGTGTCACTGACATTAATAGCTTTGTGTGTAGTTAGTGAGAGATGTTGATCTGAAGTAGATATTTGATTAACATATTGAGCACATTAGATATTCTGTACCCTTGTACAGAATATGAAAGCTCCTATTAGAGACACCTCTGCAGTCAACCTTTTTATGTTTGCAATTTTTATCACAAATCATAAAGTAGTAGCCCATGCATATGGAAGATTTCACAGATATCTGGATATATTCAGATGTAGTTACATTGGAAGAATTTGGCCTCTGGTGAGATTGTAATGTTATTAATTGAAGGTAAGGATGACCCTTTGCATGCCATGAAGGCATGTGGGGGAGTGGAGGTATGGATCCACTCATACCTGATATCAGCACTATATGGTGAGTGGTCAGGTTTATGCTCCAGCAGCTTTACTGCCAGGAGTCCCTGATACACATTGAATAGGAGGCTGGGTACCCCAGAGTTGTTGTGAACACTTTGGAAAAGGAAAAAATCACCACCACCACCAGCTGTGAAGGAGCTGAGTCATTTCTTAACCTCTTATGGCCAGGATTATCACTTATACAGTTGCCTTGGTTATGCCATATGATATGTAGCTGCCATTTACATGCTGTCATCCAGACAGGGATGCCAGCGGAGCAGTAGTAACCTTTTGACGCCTAATGTCAACTATAGTGGTCGCACCGCACCGCTAACCTCTAAAGTTGCGTTTTATATATTTATTCAACAAATGTAGGTACTGAATATTTTAAACATGGTATATACTGTCCATTTTTTTTCTCTTCAAAATCCAGTTTGTTTCATAATTTTAACATATTCAGTTCCTGTATTATTCACATTTTATATACAGGATGTGCTAAAATTAAAAAAATAATTCTGGCACCAAAAGGTTAATGTTTGTTGTGCCAAGAGATATATGCTTGTTTTTAAAATGTACTGCGTATTGTGGTTTCTCTTTGTTTACTTGGTAGCTGTTTCAAATGTCCACGCACTATGCCAGGTGTATTCAGGCTGAAATTTAAACCCAGGCTCTTCTGTAACAGCAGTTAAAAAATCAAAGGCTCTTGCCACAAAAGTTTATTGTCTTTTGGACAGTTGTTGTTGTTGTTTTCAGGGAGTGTCTCTGATAGTGAGAATTGTGTAATAAACATATCAGGCCTTGGTGCATGTTGATAAATATAAACTGTTATATTCTTCTTCCAGCATAAATATGAATTATTCTCTTGTAATCTTTTGTAACACTGCTTCCTGATAGTTATGTCACGAGCATGCAATTCTGCATGTATGGCTTCTTATTGTAATACGCTGATGGGTTATTCCTGCCGGCGAGTGAACAAATCTCAAGGTGGAAGCATGCTCAGGCTAATAGTGGAGTTGATTTGCCAGTGGTGGTGTCGATATGGAGTAGCTGGCATAGATTTTGAGTATCGTTGTGATGGACGTCCCACATGCAGGGATCGATGCCCTGAGGTGCACACTACAGGTACTATTGTTGAAGCCTTGCTGTAGTGTAGTTTCTCCAGCAACAGTGAAATGCAGTGGAATCCCCAGCATATTGCCAGTATCTGATAATAGTTGAAGTGAAATATGTAAATTTTCTCTCTTATGTAGGTCTGTGGTAAATGGACATGAATGTTGTAATGTCCATTGTGTGATGGATCAGAAAGAAAGCTGTTCTCATTTAGCTTCAGCCCTTTTCAAGAATGTTCCATGTGGCTGGTTTCCAAAATATTTTCTCACCAACATTCACTATTGTGTAGTTCTTTACAGCCAAGCTACATATCCTGCCCGACACAGCTTTCCAGAACTTATTATTGTGATGAAATTTGGTGCCTTATATAAATCATTCATGTCCATATCACGCAATAAGTTTCTAATTTACTCGAGTCCACACAGGTACACAAGATGTGTGGATATTCTTGCCCCTTTATTCCTCCATATGATTGCTTGATGTGCATTGAGACTGAATGTTCCTTCATAAACTTTAACTGACTTACGTTTCTTACAGTTATCTGATCAGTATAATGCTATAAATGCTCTAACATTCATTTATTCATCAAGATTGCAGCCAGCATCAGTCATTACTGTGATGGTATAACAGATAAATTGAGGAAGACACTTCTCCTTTATGTTTCAGTTCAACCTGAATAATTATTTATCTCAGTATTTAACCAATTTGATGCACAAAATTTGTTTCACAATAAGTTTTATTTCATGCCTCTACATGTTTCAAGCACATGTGCTCGAAACATGTAGAGGCATGAAATAAAACTTATTGTGAAACAAATTTTGTGCATCA
>Ga0123354_10016535_pt1 | contig 11565 bp, 8 predicted proteins | sample TergutLab28metaG_2_FD_97872 | JGI IMG/M metagenome (GOLD analysis project Ga0123354, IMG submission 97872) | Labiotermes labralis P4 segment gut microbial communities from Petit-Saut dam, French Guiana - Lab288 P4 | ecosystem: Host-associated > Arthropoda: Insects > Digestive system > Gut ... | reverse complement strand
GGATGGGTTGGGGGGGGGGGGGGGGGGGGGGGGTGGGGGTGGAATATTGAACGTAAACTGCGTGTTTTGATTTTCTCTGCAACTTTTGTCTGAAACGTTTTCTCATTCTCAGAAGAAGTCAGCGAGATATGATCATAAATATACGAAGGTGTTCATGTTTAACCCTTATCCTGCCAACGTGGAGAATATGTAGAGCTCCTAATGATGCCAGCAAATGGCAGATGGGACTTAACTCGGCGTTTAAAGGGTTAAGTACCCATGATTACTGTCATATTTTAATTAAATTTGAACTTATATTCTCACCCAATGCATGACCTGTATGTTGCGGATGATTTAACTAATCCATCATTAGGCCTTTTGTACAAGACAGACAGCAAGGAAATACAATGACTGCTACATTTCCTGGCTGTTTGCCTTGTATAAAAGGCCTGATGATGGATTAGTTAAATGATCCGCAACATGTAGCTTTTGCGTCTGGTTGAGAATACAAGTTATTTTCAACTGACATTTCATTATTTTTTCCTCAGTTGAGCCCTAACACAACGGGACGTGTTCTGTTGAGTCATATCTGAACTGTTCTTAGTAGAGCCGAAAATAAAGAACGCAAAATTATAAACCGAAACGTGCTGCATTATAAGATACAGTTGAATACCACTAAATATGTGTGTGACTCTTGATTTCAAACTTTCGCCTTGTTGTGAATGTTGTATTCTTTCGTTTGGGTGATTCCCGGCTTCTGAATTTTACATGCCGACGTTTCGGAACACACTGTTCCATCTTCATAGGTCGTGTGAAGAAGAATATTCGTCATGTTCACACCGCCTATGAAGATGGAACAGACAATGTTCCGAAACGTCGGCACACGTAAGATTCAGTCGCCGGGGAATCACCCAAAAGAAAGAATACAACATATTTGTGATTGGCTGCTCGTTTAATCTGCTTTTTTACTTGCATGTCACAGCGGGTGTCCCACGTGCAGGATATCGCACGTAAATGATATGCGTAACTCCTCCTCATTCCATGATATAAATTTTATTCAAATTATATTCACGGATTTTGCGATTTCACATACAGCGTTGTGGAAGAAGGCAAATGACAAGGACAATGAAAGTAAGGACTGCACATGTGTAATAATAAGAGCGGCTTAACTCTCATGCATGGAAGTGGCTTAATTAGTTTCGGTCGTAATTTTGGGTGGAACGAACCATAAATATCGCAGTTGTAAACCGTGAGACCAAACCGCATGGACCTGAAGTGGAGGAACAACAGAAAGTCGTTTTGATGTCTTAAAATTAGTAAGTGCCGCCTGGTGGTCTTTTTTTATGGTTCGACGGCTCCTAGTGGGCCTAGGCCTGCTTTGTGAGGTTCCTCGATCACACACAACGACGCGCCACAGTCGGTAAGACTCCTTTGGACGAGTGATCGGTCCGTCGCAGAGACCTCTACCTGACTACACACAACACTCACAAGAAGCAGACTTCCATGCCCCGGGCTGGATTCGAACCCGCAATCCCAGCAAGCGAGCGGCCGTAAACCCACACCTTAGACCGCGCGGCCACTGGGATCGGCTCAGTGGTCCTATTATGTGGTAAAAATAAAGTTCACCCTATAATTTACCATAATGACACGGGAGAGAGTAGAGGTGTAGCTCCACTGGTTCTTTAACTTCGGCGCTAGATGGAGGTGGGTGGTTAACGCCACGCCCCGGCCGCTTTACTCCCGAGAATGACCCAGTACCAATTGTGTAGGAGGTTGGGTGGGCGTCAGAGCCGGTCTGGACGGGTGAGGAAAATTTGCCTGCACCGGGATTCGGTCCCCGGACGGTCCAGCCCTTAGCGAGTCACTATACCGACTGAGCCATCGCCGCCCACGCCAGTGTTACCTGACTGGTATTGATTCTGTGAAATGTATCTGTGATTTTACATTTCATTTCCGTTTTAAAGTTTACCTGTAAGTTACCAGGGTCACGGTGAAGACGGGTTATGTACGGCTGTAACAGGGTGTCCAGGGATGTCTTCCCACGAAGCAGTAATGTAGGTGTGATTCAGTTTCTTGACTGTCATTACTGATTAAGTCACGCGGACAAGCTTTCGCATGTTGGACAACCCTTACGTATATGAACACAGGCAGAATTAAGTACGGGTGACAGAGGCGTACCCCTGTACTTCCTACATGGTTGTGTATGGGTGCGAAGCTTGGTCTTTCGCTTCAAGATTAGAACATAAGCTGTCGGTTTTCGAGAATAGGACGCCGTGGAAAATATTCGGGACGAAGATGGAGGACGTAACGGTGGACTGGAGGAGACTGCATAATGTGGGGATGCAAGATTTGAGAGCTGTAATTAGAGTGATTAAGCCGGTGATAATGAGACAGTTGGGGAAATGCGATACGTGTTGGGGAAAAATTAACTTGTACGGGGCTTTTATTGCTAAGTCTGAAAGCTACCCCTAGGAAGACCTGGTTGTAGATGGGCGGATAATATTAGAATGGATCTTAATAGTTGACTGGGAATGCTTGGATTCGTGCGGCTCAGGACAAGGACGTATGGTGGGCTGTTTTTGAAACGGCAATGAACCCTCAGTCTCTATTCAAGAAGGTCTTTGGGGCCGGGAAACGTAGTCGGTATAGCGACTGGCTGCGGGCTGGACGGTCCGGCGATCGAATGTCGGTGGGGGCAAGATTTTCCGCACCTGTCCAGATCGGCCCTGGAGCCCACCCAGCCTCCTGTACAATGGGTACCAGGTCTTTCCCAAGGGTAAAGAGCGGTCTGGGTGTAACGCTGACCCCTCACTCCCCCCTATTGCCGTGGTCAAGAAAGAGTGGAGCTATACCTCTACTCCCCCTAAGGGCCGTACGGCCTGTACACAGCCTCAGTGCCTGTACAAGGGTGCACTTTTTCTTTTTACTTTTACAAGAAGGGCTTTGCGCCAGGGACTTAGTTACTTCTAACGTAATATTTGCTAGTGACGTAATGGTTGAAGTATTGCTTTCCAAAAGGACAGGGCCTGGCGCCGATCTGTCATATTGTCAGTGGTATTTAATCTGAACTGTTATCGACATTAAAACAAATAAGCAAGAAAGAGGGTGTGGCCCGATCGAAAGTCGATGTGACTCCTTCGTGTTAAGGAATTAACTACTGTATGAATCGGCGTGCGGTCGCCCTAGTATTTGTCCTAGTATTTCTGTCAGTGCACATTTGATGGAATGAATACTAAGGCGTATAATGGCCTTCAAATGAAATTCCAGTCCATTCGCTGGCAGATCATTTCCTTTAACCCTTTTCAGTACAAGTTATTCCTGTGAATTCCAACAGACTGCTCCATGAAAATCTTTATATTCAGAAGTCAAAAGTAGTCACTAGACAAGAGGAGTGTAAGGAAAACCAGCACAAAACAGTGTAAAAAAAACTCGTCGATTTGAGCTCGACAATGGACTAGTACAGCGTGAAGCGCTGTCGAGTCTGACTCGACACTGGACACTTAGAAAGATTAATAATAGCTTTGAATGCAAAAATACGACTCTCGATAACTACCCTACCGATACATACTTACTTATTTACTTACTTACTTACTCCAAGGTGCAGAGTCCTTCTTGAGAAGCGAACTGGTTTGCAGCTAGTCAAGAAATTCCCCGCATTTCACGGAACCTGGAGGTTCATTACCGCACTCACAAGCGTCCGCCACCTGTCTCTATCATGGGCCAGCCCAATCCAGTCTATATACCAACATCCCACCTCCTGGAGATCAATCCTAATATTATCCATCCATCTACGCCTAGGTCTCCCCAGTGGTCTCTTTCCCTCCGGTTTCCCCACCAAGACCCTATACACCCTCCTCTCCTCACCCATACGCGCCACATGCCCAGCCTATCTCATTCTTCTCGATTTATCGATTTATAATACACTGTAATTTATAAGTCCAGTAACTAGTTGTGATTTATATAGGCCTAACCATGTTATACGTAAATATTTTCACTTCCACATGGGCTGAGTTCATGCACAGATCTAAAACTCTTCGTGTAGAGTCCTTCTTTAGGAATCAGCAGCCACACAGCTGCTCGCAAGTCCTCCGCTTCCTGCAGAGCGCTCGACTTCTTTGTCGTGTTTAAAAGAATCTACCAGTGGATCCAATCCTGAGCCACATGAATCCACTTAGCATCCTTACATCATTTTTCCTATAAGTCCCATTTAATATTATCCTTCCCTCTCTCCTTATGACTCACAAGTAGCTTTTTCCCTGTCAGGTTTTTGAGTCAAGCTATTTGACGCATTGCCGATCTCCCTCATCCGTGCTACTGTTAAGTTCTTCCATGTCTGATCGCCTTCGGTTTCATTATCAGAATTCTATCACGTGACAAGTACAAATTCCCCATTATGTAGTTATGTCCAGTCGTCCGTTTATCCTATCTGACGTGTGAATATTATTCGTCAAGAGTGTCCTTTTTATCGTGTCCCTGAGCACGGTAGCTATCACAGGATGTCTCGGTGGATGCAGGCTTTCTATACGACAAACCTGCCGTGGTCAGGGACACGATAAAAGGGACATGTGTAGTGATACTGAAATTAACTGTTCAGGTAGATACAGCGAGTTTTGCCACTAAATGATTTTTTTTAATACTAAATTAAATCACCCGATGAAATTCACTGGCTCCCGGTTGCTTTCACTGTCGAGTAACGAGAGTGGTTCGTGCTACTGGACTCTCAGCCTCGCCATCTTTCTTTTCACGTCTTTTAAAATGTAAAGAGGTTTATGGATTCGCTTTTACGACGGTCTTATTTATTAGTACAGCAATACAAGCGTATGGCCACTTGAGATGGCAGCTCTTGTTAGAGCAAAGAGCACTTTATTCGTGAGAGAGAAAAATTAAGTTTGTGCTCATCTTGCATTCGTCTCAAAGGAAAGTGAAATTAAGCTTAGTATGCAGTATTTAAAAGGCGTGGCTTGTGACTAATGTAAGGTTGATGTGTTTTTAACTGGAAGTGTACCATGTACCACGTACGTGACTTAAGAAAGGGCATTTATATTTATATTGAACGTCAGTTTCAATGCAATTCAAACCCACATGCAGAACAACATTGACATATCATGCACATGACGTCATGTACCCGGACGGCTCGTGTTTTATAAATTCAGAAGCAAATGCTGGTAATGACGTTTTCTTACGCGGAGTGGCTGACCCCGTGGAGCAGAGTTCATGTGGATAAGCTGTCAGTCGCTCAGTTAATGAAGAAATTCTGGTGTTATTTTTGGACGCTGAAGAGTCATTACCCTGTTCCTTGGCTCCTGTTTCAAGCCTGTCAACCCAGTCTTCATCGGTATTCCTTGTTTCTTTAATATACATTTTAATATTATCTTCCTTTGTGCTCTTGATGTCTTCCAAGCGGTTCTTCTCTTCAGATTTCCCGACCAAAATTCTGTATGCACTTCACTTTCTGGCATGCTACTTTCCTTTCATATCGCCTCTTTTTTAATTTCAGTGAACTCTAAAGGACTAGGAATCAGTTTTATACAGTATAGCCGGCCTTGAGAATTTATTATTTCCTCAGTTCCTGAAGACAGTATCTGCAGTTTATGGATCGTGAAGGCTCGATACGCTGATCACAAGAGCCCGCTACTGACCCCTATCATGAACTAGGCGTAACATCTCGCGGAAAGCCGACAAGGGGTGACGCTCCAGTTTGGTGATGGACGGCTGGGTAACAAAATCTCACATACATTTAAAAAATGCCAGTAACGAAATATTACACACGTTTACTAGAAGGATGTAGACTGTAGCTTTCTGTGAACGTCTGAAAGTATTCCAGCATTAGTGTAGGTGACGGACACACACACAGCAATAGAATCAGCAACGATGACATAAGTAGGTCAGGATAGTGCAGTCGGTATAGCCACTAGCTACGGGTTGGACGGTCCGGGGATCGAGCCCCCGTGGGGAGAGATTTTCCGCACCCGTCCAGACCGGCCCTAGGGCCCACCAAGCCTCCTATACAATGGGCATCGGGTCTCTTTCCCAGGAGTAAAGGGTTCAGGCCGTAGCGTTGACCACCCACCCCATCTAGTGCCGAGATTAAAGAAAGAGTAGACATAACACTACTCCCCCTCTGTGCCTTCATGGCCATTCTGGGGTGAACTTTACCTTTACCGGTGACATAATCTTGTGTCCGGAATATTAACAAAGCACCGTATGAATGTAATGTAAATGTACTTAGTTCTTCATGTAAGTACCCGTTATGCTTGTAAGGTTTTAGTGAAACTTAAATTTTTTAGACAGATTTTCGAAGAATTTTCTTTTATAAAATTGCATGCAAATCCGTCCATTGGGAGAGGAATTGTTTCATGAAGGCGGACAGACAGACATGACAAAGCTAATAGCCGCTTTTCGAAATTTTGCGAACGCCCCTTAAAACGCAACTGTTCGAATGTTGAAGTTTTAATTTTGTTTTTCTTAGTGAGTTCAAGTGATTATTGACATAAGACATGGTCCACATTTGTCATTTCAAATACCAGCGCTGAACACGTCTGTAAAATAAACATTACTTGTGTTTTATACCCCGGGGCTCACTGATCAGACTGTGGACCGACGTACTGGCAGTTCTGACATTGTACAGTAGGTTTGTACGAGTATGTCACAAAGATCCCCAAAAATGTGCTTAATGGGAAATTTAATTACACAAAACAATTGGGAAAACCAAGAACAAGATGGAAGTACGTCGTCCGGAGGGCCATATCACAGATCACAGGAGTAAGAGGATGGAGGAGACCAGCAGAAGACAGAGAATAATGGAGGCGTCTTCAGAGGGAGGCCAGAGCCCAGAATGAGGCTGCAATGCCATAGATGAATGGTTGGATGGATATGTCAAAATTATATCAGTTCCTTCAGACGAGTTGCGTGTCTCTGTGAAACAATTCAGTGCTACGCCGTCCCAGTTTTCAGACCATTCCGAATTGCCCTCACGTTGGGACCTTCCTATATATAAATTTAAACACGTGTCTCTGTCAGCATCACGTATCGGTAGTCGGCAGATGTGAACCTGATTCAAAGACCGATCTCCCTGGGTTAGGTCACCTGCCAGTCTCTCCAGATAAATAAACCGATGTTTAAAATGCTCATTAACCGTTGACAAAATTTTCCCATCTCGTACACGGTGGAATGTAATTAACCACCGTCTTGAGATTTCTTGTGATATTTCCGAACACGTCTGCCTGTCTCCCTTGTGCTGTTATTTTTAGTCTGATGTTGCCTTGAAGGAAGTAGAAAACACACAAAAAGGAAAAGACCATTACTCCAGCAATAAAAAAGCTTTATCCCAGAGTCACGGAGGAAACTCACTTAATTCGTCATAATCCATGAAAAAGAAATAATTGCTAACCAAAGACTCAGCAAACTAGTCCTAGCCGCAGTGTTTTCATTATTATACGATATGGATGTCTCTTGTCACAGGCCTTTTCTTCCCGCTACTTCTCTTGAACCAGCGGTGATCCCCACCGCTCAGGCTTCAAGCTTCACACTGCAGTACTTTCCGTATTATGTGTGATGTTCCAAGTATAGCTGTCTTTTGTAGTGAAGAATCTATCGAACGTGTTCCTGGTACAGCTTCCAAATTTTTCCTTAAGCTTCTCGTTACTATTATATTATTATTATGTGAAACCGTCTGGTCCCGATGTACAAAACAGTTGCTCACCCCTGTGACCTGCTGTACTCATTAAACTGCGGGCTATGATGTCTGAAGTCGGATATTCGGAGATGCTGGTGGTCACGGAGGCGTATCAGTCAAACTGTCGCCAGGGTTCTGTTTTTAGAGCTCTGCTTGGTAGAGTATATTGGATAGTAGTTTAGTTTGTGGGATAGCCAAAAATAATTTGTACCATCAGTCCCCTCCGATTGAAGACGACTGATCGTTGGCTCTCGGAACGCGGAGGTAATTCCTGCCCCACGCATTAGGCCCTGAGAAATAAATCAGGGACGTAGGGATGAGTTTCTGTCGTTTATGTAACACACGTTTCAATACAGCCTCGTTTGCTGGTCCCTGCAGGCAAATCGCGAGTTGGTGCCTCGATTGCGCCACTACAGTTCTCTTTTAAATTCTTGAAGGTTTGTCAGTAGTCTGAGATGACAGGGACTTAAGATTAATCGCAATAAATGTGTTGCTCCTGTCTCAACAAACTAATCTAATAGCTGCTGTCAATGGCTCGGTACAGGTGTAGAAAATCATGTAGCTTCGACCAAGATGTGCGAAGATGATTGTGAACGGCTGTTTGGGAGATTCGGTGGTCAGTACCTAATGGTCTGTAATAAAATTCTATCATTGGCATTCACTAGTTTAAATTTGTACCTGTCTGTCGTCTGTCCGATTCAGCCAGTCATGGCATGGAGAGTTGGACATTCGCGTGACGAATGTTTAAAAAAAATCCACTTGGCGTATTTGTTCTCTCGAAGTGTGCGTAAGAAATTAAGTACACAAGCAAGTTCGTCATATCTGTTGCATAACTTCGTGCAGGCTTGCAGTTGGCCAGTAAGTACACTATTTATGATTTCGTCCGGTAACGTTACACACCCGGCAAATGGTGTAACCCGAGGTGTCACAGCCGTCAGAATATGCCAGAAAGGTTAAAAAAAAACACGGTGGGAGGATGTTGACTAGATGCAGTTGGAGCATGTTGGGAACCAGTGGCGAGTGACCAATATGAAATAAGCAATAGACCTTAGGGTTCAAGAGAAATCGGAGAACTGCTTGGCTAACTGAGCGGGTATCAGCTTCCCAGATGGGACTGTCGCACGGAATCTCTATAAAACATGGATTTTGCTGACGTTACTTTCCAAAGTAAAAAAAGAATTCGCGTAAAATACCTTGCTAAATATTTTTATTTGGTAACAGTGGGCAATGTACTAGTGTAGCTGGTGACATGAGACTGGATTTCCTGCTGTCATATCGTCAGATTTTGTGTTATGTGCGCAGTGTTGGTTTGATGACGCCAACAGAATATTGTTTGCAGTAGAACTGTATCCGTAGCTTTAAAGCCGTGTCTGACCCGAGAAAATGGGTTACAGACTACACGAACAACATTATCCCAAAACACGAGACTGTACGAACAACATTATCCCAGAACGCAAGACTATACGAACAACAGTATGACAGAACACAAGACTATGCGAACAACATTATCCCAGAATACAAGACTGTACGAACAACATTATCCCAGAACGCAGGACTATACGAACATTTTGCCAGAACACAAGACTATACGAATAACAGTATGCCAAAACAAAAGACTGTGCGAACAGCATTATCCCAGAACACAAGACTATACGAACAACAGTATGCCAAAACAAAAGACTGTGCGAACAGCATTATCCCAGAACACAAGACTATGCGAACAACATTATCCCAGAACACAAGACTATACGAACAACAGTACCCCAGAACACAAGACTATACGAACAACAGTATGCCAAAACAAAAGACTATGCGAACAACATTATCCCAGAATACAAGACTGTACGAACAACAATATCCCAGAACACAGGACTATACGAACAACAGTATCCCAGAACATAAGACTATACGAATAACAGTATCCCAGAAAACAAGACTATACGAACAACATTATCCCAAGACACAAGACTAAACGGACAACAGTATCCCAGAACACAAGACTATACGAACTATCCCAGAACACGAGTGCTGGTACTTCCCCCTGCCCTAAACGAATAACATTGTAAAGGTAAAGGTAAAGTTCGCCCTATAGCAGGCCACGAAGGCCCAGAAGAGGATAGAGGTATAGCTCTATTTTTTCTTTAACCTCGGCGCTAGATGGGGTGGGTGGTCAGCGCCACGCCCCGACCGCTTTACCCCCGGGAAAGACCCGGTACCCATTGTATAGGGGGCTGGGTGGGTCCCAGGGCCAGTCTGGACATGTGCGGAAAAATCTCGCCCTCATCGGCATTCGATCCTCGGACCTTCCAGCCCGTAGCGAGTCGCTATACCGAATGAGCTATCCCGGCCAATGAATAACAGTGAATGGAGGAAATTTAAGAATTAAAGAAAAATTGATTTTTCCTCAGAAGTAATGTGATGATGCTAGAAGTAGACAGTCTATAGCAATAAAAATCTTCTTTGAAGGAAAAAAATTGCGACCTGTGGGCTCGTTATTAGGCGCGTTCGCAAAATTGCGAGTGGCTTCGTCATGGCTGTCCGTCTGCATGGAACAATTCGGTTGCCTCTGGACGGATTTTCATGAAATGTGATATTCGAATACTTTTAGAAAATATGTAGAGAATCTTATGTTTATTGGACCGTGCATCATCTTGATAGTTGAATAAAGAGAGACCAACATGATGTCACTTGCTTTTTTATTTCATTATTTAATGCTCAACATGTTTCGGATGTATTAGCACCCGAAACATGTTGAGCATTAAATAATTAAATAGAAAAGCAAGTGACATCAAGTTGGTCTCTCTTTATTCAACTATATAGAGAATGTTCAAGTTGCATTAAAATCTGACAAGAGTAACGGGTACTTTACATGAATGCCTATGTACATTTGTGATCATATCTCGCTTAATAATGTTTAGAATGGGAAACTTTTCAGACAAAAGTTGTAGAGATAATCAAAACACATTTATGTTCAATAATTTTTTTACCCCCGAAAATCGTGTCGTTTATGGGATAATGTGTAAAATTGGGGTAGACCCGGACAGGCCACAGATGACAATATAATATGACACGCGCGCTTTGCATGCTAGATAACTAACGATTCAGACACGCATTCAGAATATATAGTACTTATCGCTTTACCTTGGCTACAGTGGCTACGCGAACACGCTGCAGTGTTAATACGTACATTGCCTATCTGGTTAGTCTGATGTAAGGGACCTTCCCAGCGTCCTACGTATATCGAAGTTGGCCTGTCATACCGTACCCTTACAAACAAATGTCTGGCTCGAAATTCATACCTGACCACTGACAGTTAATAACGAGTAACTAATGTTTGGTGAAATAGGCATTAGATTTCAAGGACAAATCAGGAAACAAATGTATAATGATGATAAACTGCTGTGGGCTATGTGATTTGATCCCAGAATCACTGTACTAAAATGTAATGGCAGTAACAATCTACTACATTTGAAATAGTTCCACATTTTCCATTCCGTACTTTAAAATTCAATTACCATAATCTGAATCAACCAACGCACACAGTTATATTAGTTTTACATTACTATTATAAAAACACAAACTCGTACATGTTCCGGGCCTGCAGTAATTGTGTACAACGATTATTTCATATATTTTGAAAAACATTAATGCCAAAAACCAGTGTAGTGCTTGATATACAGGGTGTTTCACGACTTTAGGGCATAACTGCAGGAGGTGATTTCCTAGGTCTTTGTGATAAAAAATGTTCATATAAACATGTGTCCGATTTTGGACGGTTACGGAGTTACGACCGTTTGAAACTCAGAATAGAAGGTAACGATTACTGACAATAAACGGAACAAAATAATAAACCAGCATAATACATGATACATTTAAAGTACGAATGTAAAGTTAACTTCGTGAAATTACCT
>Ga0123354_10016534_pt1 | contig 11566 bp, 5 predicted proteins | sample TergutLab28metaG_2_FD_97872 | JGI IMG/M metagenome (GOLD analysis project Ga0123354, IMG submission 97872) | Labiotermes labralis P4 segment gut microbial communities from Petit-Saut dam, French Guiana - Lab288 P4 | ecosystem: Host-associated > Arthropoda: Insects > Digestive system > Gut ... | reverse complement strand
TACTGTCACATTCCCATCACCCTCAGTATGGCTATGCATTTGCAGTTGTAGGCATAAATCTAACCAGCATGGCCTATCACATGCTGAAGGATGGATCTGCAAAAACTCATGTTTATAATGTTTCACGAGATTTGCCATCTATGAAAGTGTTTCATCAGTTTTATTGCTACTTGTTCTATGAGTTTGACAGGTTTTGGATTGAAGCAAAGCCTCGTAATGTAATGGATTTTTCATATATAAAAGAGAAATTTGAGAACCGAATTCGTATTTCTCTTGCCAATCCTACTTCCGCATTTAGGATAAACATAGCCATTGATAATATATAAACAATCCAGTGATGACAATTTGTTACTAGTGCAGTAGAATTTAATTATGTAATGTTGGATGTATGCTGAACACTATACATTGAATCAAAGCTACCAGTATTAGGTGTTACAATCTCGCAGTATTGCACATGTGCTGAAGATGCATAGTGGAGCAAGGCTACCAACATTCAAGTTTAAATTAATTATGCATGTGTCTGTTCCTGTTTCTCATTGTGATTGTTACTGATGGTCAGTTTGATCCACACAGGGGCCAAAATTTCAAGAGGTACTAATGACTAATGTATTCCTGAATTTGTAAAAGTGTGTCATGTGTTAGATGTCTGTTTTGTTGAGGTGTCAAAATGCCTCTGTTTGTGTCATCCAAAGCAGAAGAATAGCTTATTACTACCTGCAGAGGCATGTGTGTAAATATTGCACTGTGGCATGGTAGCTCTCAAAAGCCTTTGGTTCCAAGTTGTGATGCTGCAAGAGAAAAATGTGTCCTCACAGAGGCTAGCAATGATATAGCATTTGGATGTAATCCTGTTCTCCACTCACCAGCATTTGTCACATAGAAGTTGTAACACATGTTTAAATTGAGTAGTGTTTGTAGGATGTTTTATATTGAGCAACTTCTTTTTGGTGTTAGACTTTACTATTACAAACTGAAATTTTCCACTAATGTAATATCCTTATGTAATCCATGGTTGTATTTGAGAATGCATTTGGATCACTTTAAATCACATCAGTATTATGTTGTCAGTAACTCAACTCGCATCTGACCTGTACAAAAACCTAATGTAATTTCTGTTATAACCTGCCTCTAAACTTGGATTAATTGGGGTAATATAAAAACATTTTGGTTACAAGGAAGTATACAGAGTGTTCCAAAATTCAGTTAATCATATTTTAGTGTGCATATTACTGACTGGTCAGCTGACTTTTGGACCTCTCTGTATTTATATTTACTAGCACAACCAGAATATTGTGCAAATAAAAGTAACAATTGTCAAGCCATTGCAATGCCAATAGCTGATCAGTTGGTCTAAAAATTTCCTGCCTTGTAAGGAACCAGAAATTTTATTATTGTGTTCACAAGAGCCTGTTCCTGTTGCCAAAGATAGTTGGGTACTGCAGGGCTACCAACCCAGTAGTTACTAGAATTCAATATTTGGTCTGCTGGGCTAAGTGCCTGTGCTGTTCTGTTTGTTCAGAGTATGGGTAATGAAGGTTAAAAGATGGAGATCAATTATTTGTGAGTTCCAGAACAGCATGTTTGTCACAAGAATCAGTCCTTTGTATTTAGGGGTGAAGGTATTGAACCCTGTAGCAACTTTGAAGTAGAGTAATGTAGATGTTCACTGAGGATGACATGAATTAAGCAAGAAAATTATTATGAAAAATGGGTTTTAAGTTTAAAAAGGCTTTTTGACATTCCAGTAAAATTGTATTATCATTGCCTCACAGTATGCGGAAAATGAACTTCAAAGAATGGAACTATAACAGGTAGTGCAAATATTTACTGCTGAGCTAGTGCAAATATTTACTGCTGAGCTGAACAGTTAGAAACAACAAATGATGCAAAACACATCAAACAGACTTACTTGTATTTATTATAGAACTTAAGAATAACAAAAAGTTTCAACGCCATCACTTGTGCACCATCGTTTGGGACAGACCTTATGTGAATGAGTGAAGTGTAGTGGAAATAATTGAAGCTGTTCTCCAAAATAATTGTCATTGTGTTTGTTCATTCAGCCTGTCTGTAAAGCTTTCTTAATTTCTGTGTATAAGGTTGATACTCATAACACGCATGGTGAGATTTAAATACTTGTAAATATCTGACATGAAAATAAGCAGAACCATTCAGACATTAGAGCAGTGCATGTGGACATATTATACCTGTACAGGTATGTCAGGTCATGGAGAAAGGGGCCAGGAACATACATATATATCTTTAAAAATCTCAAAATTGGTTCTGTGCACACCTGTCATGTAATATGTCCAGCATGTTAGATAATTGCATTGCATTTTTGTACAAAGACTTTTCAAAGTCAGTGTGTAGTCATGAGAGATCATAGTTTTGAGGTGTTGGCACTTCCGATGCAATGTAGTGTAATTGTGAGTGCACAGGGGTAGGCAATTTGTTTTATGTGGAGGTCATAGAAGTTTTGGACAGACTGCAGGCTGGAAGACTTTGTAAGAATTCAACGTTATTACTTATCTGCACTTACTACACTTCTGTCTGTATATCACAATAAAGGACTGGCAGATAAACCATTTACTTTTAAAATGAAATTGCACAGTGATATTTTACATTCCTAATTTCACAGTGAAAATTTATGTTTGTATTTAATGTTTATTAATCACTGGACACCACATTACATGCCATTTTATTTTTAAAAAAGCACATACCTGAAGTTCCCTTTACTGTTTTGTTGCAATTGTGTTCAGACTTTTCCCAGTACTTGTTGCGTCTTTAGCTATGGGATCACTGAGATTGCTTACTATATTCCTTGCTGGAGGTCATTGATTTTTCTAGACCTAGTGGTGTACACTTCATGCTAAGTGAATTCCCACAGAAGGTAATCACGTGCAGATGAATCAGGTGAACATGATTATCATTCAGTGGAATAATGCGTTGTGGAAGTATTTTTCGCACCACATTCGTGCCAGCCATCATTGTGTGAGCACCTGTGCCATTTTGTTGGAGCCACGGGATGTTACTGTTGCTACAGCATGCCCATTGTCTTCAAATAAATACAAGCCCATGACCCAAAGCCACTCTGCTCAAAATACATCCTTTCAGGAAAGTATTTTTGGCCATTGATAACCTGAATAATTTCATTGATGCAAATTAACAAACATTATATGCCTAGAGAACATAATGTGGCAACTTTATTAGTTGAGAAAATGTTTACAAAGTATAACTCATCAGATACATTTCTCAAAACCACACACAACATATAAGGCAGATAAACAGGCAACATATTTTATCTGATTGAGCCATCACCAGGCCCTTATCAAGAACATTAAAAACATACTTGACACTGCAGTGTTCTTGATATGGTCTTGAGAATGGCTTAATCAGCCGCAACATGTTGCCTATTTTATCCTATCTTATATGAGAAACATATCTGTCACTGAGAACACAGCAGGGATGTGTCATGTCAATAAAATAACTCATCACTTTTATGACAATACACATTAAACAAAATATTTCTTTGTGTTTTGTCAGGTTTAATAAGGCATACTACCTTGTCATTCAGCTGTACTTTTAACAAAACTTATTGTTTGTAAATAACAACCTTGTGGGGAATTCAGTACCCCCCCCCCCCCTGCTTTTGATATGTGTGTACACAAGTGCAGACCTCAGAGAAGTCCTTAACAAATTTTGAGTCCCTCCTGTGGGTTGAGTTTGGCCAGCCCTGACCTTAAGCATGCTGTCCCACATTAGTCACTCTAAGGAGAACACTGGGCACATAAACCTGACAGAGTAACGCCTACTACTTACATGAAATGTTACGTGACTTTCTGTAACTAGTTACATCATCATGGAATTCATCCCTGTATCATATGGTTCCAATAAAATGGAGTGATTGCTCATGCGATGAGAATATGAGTGAATGTGGTGTGAGAAACCTGTCTATAACATGTTATTTTGCAGAATGATAAAGTCCAGTGGTCTGCTTGTTCAGCAGATTCATCTGCAGGTGGGGTACCTTGTTAGTAAGTTAATAATTCCATTAGGCCTGGAATAATAAATGACCTCAAGCAAAGCAACCTCAGTGCTTGAGAAATGGCAGAGGGTGTTTCAATGGTATGCTTTTTAAAAAATTTAAAAAAATATAATTTCCACTTGTAGAAGGTACAACAATCCCTGTATGGTTCTGGACAGGCTCTGAGGGTTCCAGAAGGTTGAGGCTTCCAAATTTCAAGACATTCAGCACATGAAGGTGGTAAGGTTGTAAACTGTACACACTGGCCTCCTTTACCCCCTAGGAAGTATTTGTGGTACTCATTTCTGTTAGAGGCTGAGGGGACCTCAGGGCCATACTGCGGCCAGAGGGTTATGTCAATGAAAAATTTCAATGACACCATCGGGGATCGAACCTGTGACCTTGTGGCTTGTAACACAGTGGCTCAACCAACTGCGCCACCTCCTGCCCCCATTTTCCAGTGGTAGTAAATGTTAAATAAGAACGTAAACTTTCAGTCCATTATTTCAGTCTGAGAATTTTCACACGTACATGCCATATCTTGTACCTAAGAAAAATAAACAATAAAAATAAATTTAATATGTCACTGTTACAGACTCTAAGGTTTTTTTCTGCATAGTCACCATCAACTTTCAGGCATTTGTCATAGCGTGTGACGAGTTTTTGTATGCCTTGATCATAGACCTTCGCCACCAGTCCATTACTCCTTGATGGCATCCTTCTCTTCTGCATTGCTTTTGAAGCATCTGCCACTCAAAAATTCCTTCAGTGTTTGGAACAAGTGAAAATCACTTGGGGCCAAGTCTGGACTATGTGCTGGATGCTAGAGTGTTGATCTGTGTGAGTGCTTTGCACAAACGGTATTTATTGTCTGGACAACCTTCATAATTACTTTTAGGCTGACTAGGGAATGAAACTTTTATTTTCTGTCAAAAGATATTTTTATACATTTTATTTATTTTTGTCATTATAGTACTTTCTTTGTACTATATACAAGGGATTGTGGGCCAGGTAGCTCAGTCGGTATAGCGACTGACTACGGGCTGGATGGTCTGGGATCGAATCCAGGTGGGAACAAGATTTTCTGCCTGTCCAGACTGGCTCTGGGGCCCACCCAGCCTCCTGTACAATGGGTACCAGGTCTATCCCAGGGCTAAAGTGTGGCCGGGTTGTCCTGCTGACCACTCGCCCCCTTCTAGTGCCGTGGTCATGGAAGAGTAGAGCTATACCTCTACCCACCCTCTGGGCCACACCAGGCCTGTAACAGGATCACTTTGCCTTTACCTTTTATATACTAGGGATTAATTAGTGAAGATATCTGAATTTTGCCATGACCCAGGCATAGAATTTCTGAGCTATCTGCCATAGTTTACCTACCCCAGGTGTAAACAGGCTGTTGTATTTGTGCCCAATACTATGTTGGTGATTGTATTTTTGCTAATACTGCTGTTATTACTGTCATTAGTCATGCTGATGTTCTCTGAATGTTGTGACAAGCCTGTAACAATTTTTCTATATCACTGCCACCCCTTGACAGATATGAATGACTTTGTTTATATAAATGCTGTATATCTGGTTATCAGTGTAGAATTCTCTGTATCTTGACTTCCTGTGGTATGTTTTGTCAGTGCTGAGTGACGTCACTATGTTGGGGGATATGGAGGGGGGGAGTTTAGTAAATATACTGTTATGGTTAGAATAATAATGGGGGAGTGGATATCTTCATTGAGGGATTTCATCCTTTTTGTCAGTATTTCTATGCAAAAGATGGGACAGCGGTTTGAATAGTAATGACCATCTGAATTCATGCTCTACCACTATTCCTCATCAACTTGCCATTTATTACATATTACTATGAAGTATCTTCAGTGGATGTCACAGCTTCAAATATAGTTAAACAGAACAGCATGAAAGTGTGTAGTCTGGCAAGGAAGTACCAGCAGTTTGGAGAAACATACTGATCCCATGTTCACTGTAGACATCAACTGTCGAAGCATTTGTACAAATCAGCGTGAACTTTGGTTAGCAATAAGTCTTGTTTGAGCAACACTAAAATGCATTGAAATTGATATAAATAATTTGCTATTGGAGAAGTCTGCTGGTAACCACATGCTTCTTTCATAATCCAGTAAGATTACTGATCTCTTTAACTGACCAGTGAGCGACAAAAGATTGGTACATGTTTTGAAGTTACTCATTCCGTGCATTCTGTGTAACGTTCGTTTATAAAACCAAGTCATTGCACAGGCTACAAACATACATAAAAGTATAGTTTTTCACCATTGCTACATGTTTTGACACATCTGTGCCATCCTCAGGGGGTTCATACCCAAACCTGACTTTTCCAGGAAAATAATTGCATCTTACGGCTCAAAAGTTTGTCGGCAGGTCTTATCTTTTTTAAATTTTATACATCAATCATTCGTCCATTGACCAACACCTATGCTGAGACGTTCTATATGCAGGTAAACAGACTATAGCTGAATTTTTATGTGTGTCATTCAAGAGACACCTTTCTTCATTGATTGGTCGGTTAAATCAGTGGTATTGACTTCTTATCTAAAAAGCTGTTTGTGTCAACTGCATATGTATTTTAGTGTTTGAGAAATAAGGTTTGTTCAGAACAAAAGCGCACCTTCACTCCCAAGTATACTTCATGAACTTTCTGATTTCATGAACAAGAAGACCTGGTAAATGGAGTAAGGGCACCTCTTATGAACCTAAGTTTCTACAAGCAGGAATTCTGTGAATAGCGTGGTTTTATTCAGTTTCATGGGTAAAGTAAGGTTACACAAAATATTTTAAATAGTGGGAAAAGTGCCAGCCCATAATGCCCTAATGCATTGTTAATTCAGTGTAAAGACATCAAATCCCCAAAATGTGTTACTGTTACTATTATCACCACCTATGACATGCACTCGTCCCTTGTTTTTCATGTGTGGTTGGGTTCCAAGACCTGCCGCAAAAACTCCCCAATAATTGGACGTCCCCAAAACAATTGTTTAGTATTTTTTAGTGCTTTTCTTTGTAGAAACTTTGTGATGGGAGCTGCCCCCCTCCTCCCTCCCTCCCCCTATTCTACTTTTTCAATATCATGCGTTTGGACTCCAAGGATCGTTCGAGTTGTTGAACAGTTTTGATGTCTATCAATTGAAGGGTTCGTGTGATGTAATTTTATTATTGGGGCGACGCTGTGACTTAACACAACCGCGAAGTACGAACCCACAAACAGCGAGCGATGAGTGTATTACTCGGTTCGAAGCCATGGGTGTTATCTCTCGTTTTAGTTTTGCCACACATCTGCGCCTAGGTCGTTGATGTGTATTGATGTATTGTGGAGAGCAGTTTTTGTGTGCGCCTTTAACCTGTAGTTTTGTCAGTAGATTATTCTTTGAGTAAATTATTCAAATTGCCGTATAAATGTAACGGTTTTGTTTTGTTCGTGCTGCCCTCTGGTAGTCGAGTTGCAAATGCTTGTGTACTGTGGTTGTAACTAACATGCGAAGTCGTCCATTTCCGCTCAAGAGTAACGTACTGCTGCTCGAGCCAGTTGACATGAACTAAGTATGGCGTCTGGTTACGACAAGGGTAGAGGTGTAGCTGGCACTGAACAAGCAGGTGAAGATTCATCAGAAAGCGATGGCGAAACCGAACCGGCTAAATCGTTTCATCGCAGATTATCCACGAACAGGGAGATCAAGTGTGCTGTAAGTTTTGCTTGTAGAATTTATATCGATCATATCCTCGCCGGTTCTGTTGTGGTTGGAGCGAAAGAGGCGTGGCCTTTGTTTACATGCAACAGGGTTCGTGACTCCTTGCTGTTTGTTGACTGCGCTGCACGTTCAGGGTTTTACGACAGCTCGTCAGATTGCATGCACTCTCTGTATTGTATCATTTATAAAATAATTAACTTGTGTCTGTATAGCGACAACTGATACCATATAACAGACCGTTTCTTATATGATGTGTGTAGGTTGACACGTTTCAAACTCACTTCAGATGTTTCGTGTTGTTAGAAAAAAAGTCGATGAATTTGAGTCAGAATTACAATACATTTTAGAGTTTACATTTCATGTAACAAGGTGTACATTAAACACGATAGCTGTAAAATACAGATTCTACTAGTTCTAAATAAACTGCATGCGGAACGGACAGACAAAATTCACCTAAGATGCAGGCCGTGCAAGGCACCGGGGCCGCATGGGGTTGGGGGCTCGTGAAGATGCGAGCTGTCAGTTGTTGTTGTGTGTGTGTGTGTGTGCGCGCGTCATAAATGTACAATTATATATTTATTTCTCAACTTCCGAACTTTCTGCTGTCGCACGTAACGGTACAATCCTAGCCAATTTTATTTGGGTGAACTAATTTGTGCAGCAAGTGTCACATGTTTGTAATTGAAGAAAGCTTTGGACTGGGGTCCAGGTGATTACTTGCAACGCGTTTCTGGTCATTGGTCCCCGTTTGATAGTTCTGCAGATAGACAGCAATTTGGATGCGTTTAAATCCAGTTCGTATTTCAACAGGTAGGGGGTAGGAGTCTTGTGCTGCTGTACTAAAAGAGTGAGAAAGAGGGAGAAGCGTTTTATTTATTGACGCTGTCAGCCGACAAAAACATATAAGTTTTAAAGACATACGCGACGAGTGGCCAGCGACTAACCGTCTCAAGCCATGGCATGGCCTTGAAAACTAGAAAAAAAACTGATTAATAAATGTGACCGCGTATATGTCCAGCGCTGTCTGGTGTCTGAAGAAGCACAGTGTAGTTTGAAGGTTTCCAGGCTTCGCCACATGTCCTGATATAAGTGGTGTTAAGATTAAGATGATTATGGAGCAGTGGTGGACTGACACGGAAAAAACCGAAGTCCCATTGCCACTTTGTCAACCGCAGATCTTACACGGACTAGATGGGGACCAAACTTCCGCGTCTGCGGAACTGTATTATATATGAATATGCCGTTCGTACGACGCAGAGAACACGGTTGGCCTTCATTAGAAAGGCCAGTATTGGGATATAATGGCTATTTGGTGTGAGATTCATGTGGAACGCATACAGCATATATGCTTTACTGGTTAAAATGTAGAATTTTATTTTTAGACTTGGCGGTATTTGCAGCAACTGTAAAGCTCTATAGGATTAAATAATCTTTTACCTAATATCGAAAATATGTTACCATAAAAGTGGTAACTACATTATAGAAGTGAACAAACAGGAGAAAATGAAGCCTATCAGAATTACTAAAATTGGATTTGCTTGTTTCAAGTGAAGTAATGTAGATAAAAGTGAAAAAGTGGGTTAACCAAGCGGTAATATGGCTCTGATAAACATAAAGAAGCAGATTGTTACAGTAATGGTGAAGGTATAGATGAAACTAAAGATACAGGCTGCCCATGCCATAATGGTGGTGCAAGGAGAAGTGAAGAAATGGGTTGCACAAGCAATGATGATAGTGCAGAACAAAGGAAAGTAGCAGGTTGTGAAAATACAAATTTGAAATACAGTTATGACGGAAAATTGGATGTTGCATTTTAGTCAGATGCGATTTCAGACAACTACAGAACTCATGAGGAAGGGCTGAAATATCACAGGTGTATGCAATAATGTCATCTGACACAGGACACATTCCTGAAAAATCAGAAACAGTTTTATGAAAAGTAAATCATATGACAGGGATTGTGTAGACTGAAAGGGGTGTTATAGAGGGATTTAAATCAGGGATGGTCAGTGTTCTGTAGAAACTTTTAATTAAGTGAAAACAGGTTGGTGCTGCCTAGGAGTTGGTCAGTGTTACAGGACAGTTATCCAGGGATTTAAAGCAGGAAGGTCAATGTTCTGTAGGAACTTCTAAGTGACAACAAGTTGGTGCTGCCTAGGACATGGTAATTGTTATTTGCCACAGACTGATAATGTATAATGCGAATCATGCTGGTGGTTTGCCAACTGCAAATTTTCATTTTTAATGACACTGGGTCAGTGGAATGAGAGAAGGGAGACATTTGACCAGAAAAATTCAGAAACATATGTCCACAGGAATACATCTTGATGATTGCCTGGCAGTACAAAGATGATGTTTAAACAAAACAATAGTGTTAAATGGAAGTAGAATTTTGGAGAAATGTTGTAGAGAGCCTAACGAATGTAAGTAAGTACCTCTTAGAGGATACAGAGACAGAACTCTAATAAATCTGAGAATGGTATTCTTTAATCCGTTGGTCAGCTGTTTGCAAAATATGATGCTGTTGTTGCATACTTCTTTCAAAAGAAGAAAATCTTCGTGCTGGATGAAGTGATGAGTGAAATAGCAGAAAAATGAAAAAAAATAAATTAATTTATGAAAACAATCTTTTAAGGAATTTTAGATACAACACAAAACATTTCAGAAGTAGATTAAATGAGTCCAATATTTGATATGTTAAAACCCACATAAACTTTGACAGACGTAATTTAATTTCCAAAGAAGGAATCATTTCTCAGATTTGATGAAATTTCTGATTAAACTTTCATAAATGTTATGGTCAGGAACATTATGGTGCTCCAAGTAGCTAGCTGTGAGCTAGAATAGCTAAAAATGCAGCAGATGGTGAATATTTTCACTGTGCTGCCCATGACCTAGATCTAGTTGCCATTGATTATATTCAGAATATTGTCTGCAATTAGAAATTCTTATGGTGGTGCGGTATAGCATGGCTTTGTAATTTCCTTGGAATGCAGCCTGAGTGGTGTACTGTGTTGAAAAAATTTGCTTTAGTGTCAGAGCTTATATGGGAAAGTAATAACTTATATGATTTATGTCCTAGATGGTACTAGGCATGTGCATTTGTTGCAGTAAGATTCTCCTGTTAGATTGTTAGATGACTGGAAAAAATGACATTTCTTAGTAAAAGTTATGAAGAGCAATTGGCTGCATCCAGTTGACTGAAATGCACTGAAAAGTTTGAATTTATTGTCTTTGTTTTTCTTCTAACAAAATTATTAGAAAAAATTAGTGTAGTGTATAATACACTGAGAACTCAAGATAAAGTACTGGACAAAGCATTTAAACTAGTAAGATAGTGAACTATAGTGAACTAGTCCCTTAGTGTAAATAGGAGACAGGAATATGCATATAAAAAAACACCTGAAGCAGTGTCAAATTTGGTGTGGAGCACATTGAACAGACAAAAAGAAACAATCTGATGAATTGTGTGAAGATGTAAGACTTTTGGTTCCAAATATGACTTATAGTATCAGTATGTTTTGTGGTTGTTTAGCCATTATATTCTCTGAAGTGAATCATCACATAGAATGTTTAAGATTTGTTGCTGACATTGGTACCTTTACCTTCTGTCCCAAGAATCCATTTGTGGTTGTCAATAAGGAACTGTGCAGTGAGGCCATAACCTTAGTTGACAGATACAGAAAAGATGTCGTAAAGAATTTCATGCTCAGCTTTTGTGTCAGGGACAATATTTCCTATTCATTGTACAAAACAATGCACGTTTGTAGCAACTGGCAGCATTACTACGATATTGCAAGGTGATGGAATTGGTTCAGCAGAATTAGTT
>Ga0123354_10016532_pt1 | contig 11566 bp, 5 predicted proteins | sample TergutLab28metaG_2_FD_97872 | JGI IMG/M metagenome (GOLD analysis project Ga0123354, IMG submission 97872) | Labiotermes labralis P4 segment gut microbial communities from Petit-Saut dam, French Guiana - Lab288 P4 | ecosystem: Host-associated > Arthropoda: Insects > Digestive system > Gut ... | reverse complement strand
TGCAACTCCTTTAGCTTGTTAACTTATGCCAAGACAATTTAGTTTTGCAACTCCTTTAGCTTGTTAACTTATGCCAAGACAGTTTTGTTGTTGCAACTCCTTTAGCTTGTTAACTTATGCCAACACAATTTAGTTTCACAAGTCATTTATCTTGTTAACTTATGCCAAGAATTTTGTTGTTGCAACTCCTTTAGCTTGTTAACTTATGCCAAGACAATTCAGTTTTGCAACTCCTTTAGCTTGTTAACTTATGCCAAGACAGTTTTGTTGTTGCGACTCCTTTAGCTTGTTAACTTATGCCAAGACAGTTTTGTTGTTGCAACTCCTTTAGCTTGTTAACTTATGCCAAGACAAGTGTTCTTGTTGAGAAACTGACACACACTTTGGCTGGGCAAGAAATTCCGTGCCTTTTACAGAATCAAAAAGTTTATTACCCTGTTTACACGAGCACAGGCTTCTGACATGAGCTACCTGAATGCGACCCATGCCCACATATCCTGCCTAGCTTCTCATCTGTTACTAATTTTGATGTTGTAGAACTTGTGGGTTATGATGCTGCATAATATTGTAGGATTGATACGACATTTTGTGATATCTTTTCCAGGCCTCAGGATGTTCTGATAAACATCTGCAGTGAATTAATTTGTTGTTTTTCATGGTAATGTGATTTAACAAATAACAGTGTTTTGTACCTTGCATATGAGTTAAATAGTTTCACATCTTTTGATATGGGATAAGATGACATGTATGAAGTATGAAGTAATTTATGTGTTAAAAAAAAGACTACAAATTTTGTTAATGGGAATGGTATCATGCTTTAGGAATCATTAGAAAAATCATACATTGTCGTTGGAAAGAGAGGAATTATGGGAATCTTAAAATCCAATATGTTGACAAATGTATGTGTGTCTGTAATAAATTTACACTGTTGAGAATAAAGATTTCCATGTGAATTATTACAAAGAACACTTAATTTGATGATACTCTATTGTCATACCAGTAAAAATTATTCAGAATATCACTTTCACACTAATTTAAACTATGTTGAATTTTCCGACAAATTCTCTCTTTACATTTCAAAGATTTGTATGATGAGAAGTCCGGAATATGTCATATTTGACAAATATGCATTGTAAGTCGTGTAAATGTTGGCTGTGCTGCACAAGTATTGGTACAACTGTAATTGCCAAAAACATGCTTATTGATTTTAATATTTTGTAAACTTAAGGCGTATATTTTTAAATTTATTTCAGCCTTTTGTCAGGACAGGTCCTTACTTCTGAAGAAAGTGGCAAATTGCTTTCATTTCTATGTGAAGTTGTTACAAAACACCAAACGATGTCTCATAACTTTGTCACAAGACTCAATAGGCAGATGACTGTTTGGATGCAGAGCACACAGTTGTCTCTAGTGGCACCATCACAGTTGTCCAGCCGTTCGAACACAGGATCTATGTCAGAAGTGGATGGGAGTCCAGCTGGGGAATACTTTACTGCGTTAACACTTGGTAAGTGAATTAGCTACTCATGGTCAGTGTGTGTAGTTACATTTATGAACTTATATTTTAAAGATTTTTTGCACAGAAAGTATGTGCAACTTGTTCAAGGACAAGTTACAAAACTGTTCCGTTAATTTCAATAAATATGTATGCAATGACACAAGTGAAAGAGAAGTGTATATAAGTATGAGATATAGATATACTTGTTAACTGCAATTGGGTTGACACCCAGTGGCGGTAGTACAGTACACATTTACACACAAACAATACACAGAACAACACAATTAATTTGGGAAGAGTGTGGGTCATGCCCCGTCTTTGTGAGTTATACCCTGGCATTTGCCTTACAACCTTACAACTGAGGAAAAAGCATGGAAAAACCTCAATCAGGGTAGAACCTCAGTCAGGGTATAAATAATGGCAGTGAAAAAGTCTAAAAAAAACATCATGACTTTCTGTAAGATAATTAAAGCGGTATATGCATCCGTCGTTTATATTTGCTGTGCATGTTTGTCAGGTCAGCTAGAGTATAATTCCTTAGGTTGCGGTGTGAGGGGCAGTGAACGAAAAATTTGGCTGTAAGTTGGGGGATGATAACATGGATGGGCTCAGTGTTTAGAGTGCAGTGCAGGTGTGAATTAGGGGTACACCTGGGGTGATTACCAATAACTCAGATATATTTTGACTAGATGACTTGGAGTCTCAGGTGGTTGGAGGAGCAAGTGGAGCTCCACATGGGCGGCATAAGTAAGAATGGATCAATTCAGTAATTTATAGAGGGTTAATTTGCTGGACTGTGTGAGCGCTGAATCTCGGGTGAGGAGGGGGAAAATGTTACAGAATACACCTGTGGCTTTATTCGCGACGGTGTGTAAGTGCCGGGTGAAGAGAAGTTATGAGTCTAGCCCAAGGTCTAGATAGCAGACGGTCGAGGCCCAGGGCACAAAGGTGTCCTGGATTTGAATAGGGTCCAGGAGGGGGGATGGCACTTAGAAAATAAAATGGTTTCAGTTTTGTGGGTATTTAATTAGAGTTTCCACATATTAAAGTATTTGAGTAAGGTTGTTACAGCATTAGTGAGTCTGCGGGATATAGTGTTGGGCCTCCAGGACTGCGATGGAAGGACAATGTCATCTGCGTATAAGGCAAGGTGGGTGTGCGGAGGGTGTGGCATGTCAGAAAGGAAAAGGGACAATAGTGTAAACAATAGTACGGCACCCTGAGGAAGACCAGAGGGGGCAGGTTTGGGATGGAGGTAGAGTCATTGAGGTGAACAGTAAAGGTATGACCTTCCAAATAGGACTTCAGGAAGAAAAGAGTCTGGAAAGTGTAGCGCAATAAGTTTGCAGAGTAGGCCATTTAGCCATACTGTGTCATAGGCATTCTCGATATCAAGTAAGACCATGCCCGTGTGTTTTCTAAGATTAAAGCCATGGGTGATGAAGTCGGCGACTCTGGCAAGTTGGGAGACCATAGAATGTTGTTTGTGGAAGCCAAATCATTCTGGAGGTAGAATGTGATTATGATGAATAGAAGAGTTTAGTCTGTGGGCTACAACTTGTTCTGGAAGTTTGCTTACGGTGCTTAAAAGACTAATGGGTTTGTGGGAACCAGGGTCAGAAAGTGGTTTGCCAGGTTCTAGACTTGGGATAACCTTGGTGGATTTCCAGGCTTAGGGGAAATATCCAAACCTCAGAATAAGATTAAGAAGTTGAGTGAAGTGGATGAGAGCTTCGTGGGAGAGATTTAGAAGCATGGTAGCTGAGATAATGTCTGTTCCCGGTACAGATTTGGTTTTTAGAGATTGAATTAGACGTCAGAGTTCATACAGGTTTGTGAGCTGAGCCTCAGTGACGTGTTAGTGGGGTCAACGATATTTGTTGATGGTACAATTTACCATGCGTGCATATTTGGCTGTAGCGACATGTAAGTTGAGATGGTGGATCCATTCGAAATTTAGTGCTAGGAGTTTGGCTTTATTGGCAGAACTGAAGACCTGCACACCGTGGTCAAATAAGGGAGGAACAGATCATGTGGGGGTTATGAAGTACTTGGTGATTACCCAGAATGGTTTTTCTTGGGGGTGTGGCATGCCAAGAAAGGATACCCATTTAGAATTTCATAGTTGAGTCAGTCAGGAAGTGAGAACACAGGAGAGAAGTTGGTGAAGGAGATGAAACAGGCAGAATCTTGATCTTTGATAGTGCTGTCGGTAATAGTTTTTGAGTTTCATTAAGTTGACCAGAATAGGGGGGAGAGTAAGGAGATGGTACTGGTCAGTGAGTTGGGGAATGGCTGTAAATGCAGCTTGACACACTGCAGAGAGGTCTTGGATCGTGTGCTCTAGGTCAGTGCGATGTCTGGTATGAGGATTAATAACGATCAGTTGTCTAGTGTGGAACGGAAAACTGGCCAGTTAGCATGCATATAATCAAGAATCAGATGATATTAGAAAATGGAGGGATGTAATAGAATCTTAAATACCGCTGGGTTATGGTCATAGGAGAGTGCGGGGACAGACCATGGTTTGGAGAGTATGCAGTGCTTAGAGTAATGTCAAGGACACTAGATTTGAAGCTGGTATTAGAGTAAGTTGGGTGATCAGGGTAGTTAATTGCAGTGTTTTGGGATAGACAGTAAGATAAAAGCATTCGACTGTTTCTGTCATCAGAGATACAATTCCAAGCTGTATGTTTACAGTTCATACCACCAGCTAGAATAACAGTCGAATGAGGAAAACACAGAATCAAGGTCAGAGTGTAGTATTGGGGAGTCAGGTGGGTTATAACAAGACGCAAATAAGAGATGGGTGTTATTGTGCAAATAGAAACAAACAGTTATAGTTTCTAAGTTAACAACGTTAGGAAGTGTAAACTGGTCATGATGTAGATTGTTCTTAACTAAAAACACGACTCCACCACCAAATTCGTTCCAATCTGCGCACAACACACACCAACCAGGTATTGAAAATCTGTGTTTTAGAGCTAGCTGTGTTTCAGTAATAGCCACAGTATCTAGGTTGTTGATGGACAAGAAGTTAGCTAGTTCCAATTTGTTAGGTTTAACTGAATTTGCATTTTGCACTACTATCCGAAGACTGTGGTTTAGATTGAACTCGAAAAACAGGTAACAACCAGCATCAAGTACTACCATGATTTTTGAGAGGGGATCACTAGTCGTTTGGAGCTGTAGACCTGATGAACTTTTGAATATCACACATTGCGAGAATGGATTTTACAGTTTCAAGCACTGAGCTGAGAGACTGAGTATCTGTTGGGTTTATAGGTTGAGATGCAGTGTGAGCCCGTATTTGATGTTGGCAGCTTGAGAGCTGGAAAGTGAGCTCGCTTGAACTGAAAAACAGGTGTAGTCAGCTTAGGGAGGTGCAGTTGCCATTGATATAAGAAGTTGAGTTGTGGTGGATATGAAGGACGGTCGGTAAAATTGGCTGCGTGGACTTCCCCGCAGTTGACGCATTTTGGATGTGTGCCAATGGTTTTTTGCATTTCCGTGTTGCACATGGTTGATCACACTGAACGCAGTTGGGGGCTTAGCACAGAAGTTCAGTGAATGGCCAAAAGATTGGCAGTTAAAGCATTGACATACAGGCTTGGTGCTTGCTTCTCCCATTGTATGATGCAGCGACATCCTTTTTCAATCTGTAGTACTTCACGTACGTCAGTGCCGGGTTGAAAAGTGGCAACAAACACTGGGTATTTAGTTATCAATGTTTGTGTGGCTTTATCTGTCTTAGTGATCTTCACAACCCATAATTCTTAGGCTGTCTGGTCAGCTTGTATTTTGTAGATAGGAACATTAGGGGTAATGCTTTGAGGTCCAGCCATGGTTGAATGGCGTTGGGTAGTGGGTACGTATGGTAACCTAGCTTAGTGGTTTGAGTTCAGCCAAAAGCACATTGTATTCTGTAACTGATTTCTTACATAGTAGGAGTCTGTGTGATTTCGACTTCACATTGACTGGGGTAGCTAGCTTCCTGTGTACTTTCTTGAGAGTAGATGACAGTAGGTGGGATTCTGGACTTACGGCTGTTTGGATGAGGTGGAACACCGGTAACTTCTGACTCACCATTTGACAGAACAACAAACTGGTTCAGGAACGCGAAGGATGAGCTAGCCCCATCGGATGTATGAAATGGGCCCCTTTTCCATTAAGAACCTCAGTGCAGGGCGAAAATCTTGTGTGTCAACACCAGATAAACTCATGTTGACCGCGAGAAGGAAACGAAAAAAAGTCACAGAAAAGGAAAATGGTAACAAACTTGCACTCACACAACTGTACGTAGGTAAGAATGCAGACTTCAGGCACAGCACGAAACACATCTTGCTTCACCATCTGCTCACGAGTCACTCTTACGCACTCTTTAATTGCATCCCAAATCCCTCAAGATTTGTAATTTCAGTGTCACATTCTGGAGGCTCAAGCAGTACCAAGTGAGATCTGTTTCCCAAATTGGATTTCGTCATGAAATTTTTTTGTTGCTTGTAGTGACTCTTTTTCTGTAATTATCATAAGTGATTAAAAATATCCAGGGCAGCTGCTACTTTCATTTAATGTCAGTGCATATAATTCGTACTTTTTTATGTTGCAGCTGGCAGTTTTAGCAAATCACAGGTTATGAATGTTCATACATTCTCTCTGTTAAGGAAGTGGTTGGAACAAACTGTGTCTGAATCTGGATACGAAGCACAGCCTCTATTCACAGCAGTGCGAGAATACTGTAATATTCTAGTGGAGCAGTGCTTTAGACCAGCACACAAACAACATGACATTGCTCTTCAGAAAGCTGTAAGTACATGTGTAGTAAATCTGTTGTGCAGTGCAACTTTCTGAGATCCTTCATATAATTGAAATTAAATATATTTTATTTGCATACTTTTAAGAATAAATGCCTTGTATTTATTCAACCATTAACCCATAGGTCCACAGTTCCCAGGTGTGACAACTAAATTTTGTATGCAAGGAAGCAGTTGTTTACAATCAACACAACTTTATTGTTATTGCATTAATTAGTCATATTAACAAGGCAGCATGTTTCAGCCAATAATGGTCATTAATAATGTGTTTTGATTTTCACAGTGTCTAGTTTTGGTCTTTGAAACAAATTCCTTACATTCTTTTCAGATTCTGTGTGAAGTTTTAGACATACTGAATCAGTTGGTTCGTTTAGACCAAAATCAAGGCTCACAAATATTGCAGATCGTTAAGAGGATACAAACTAATGTGACTGAAAAATTCAAATCTGATCATCGTGATATTTCGATTTTTGTCAGAGTTCTGCATTTCCTCCTCAGTTTCGGTGAGTTGTATGAAATGTGTCAGGTTTACAACATGAGAGTAGTTTGACCCATTAATTTTAAAATTCATTGTTACAGGTGCTGTTACAGGGTACAATCCACAACATTTCTGCACCTGGTTCTTGGGTGAAATAGTGTACCATAGCTACTCATCAGAGTTGGCAGCTTTTGACATTGCCACCTTCGTTCTGGAAAATCAAACAAAGATGGCAGGATTACAACAACCTCTTATCCAGAAATATTTTCCAAATTTGCTTAAACTTGTTGCATGTCATCCTACCTGTCTTGTTGAAGAATTTGTAGAATTGGTCCCTACATTTGTGATTCCGGCCACTGCAGTGGAGGTACAGTGCTAACTTCATAATTGATCCTTTATTAGTTTGACATTTTGACCATTGTGTTCATGACATCTCTGTGAGTACCGATAATTCACTGATCTCTGTGCAGGTCCTCCCATCAAAATGTTTTCCTGATGTTATTTATGTAAGGGTTTTCTTTTTTAATTATTCCAAGGTTCTGAAAATTGAATGGTATGTTATGTTTGCAGTTGTTCCACAGCCTTATTGACTTACCAGTTCTGTCAGCCACACTGTGTCTGCACCAGGCCCCAGTTGTTCTACAACTTGATCAGAAAACAGGTTCATCTGGTCCACAGTGGTTCTCAATGTTAGAGAATGTTCGCACACCAGCCTTCCATCCTTTCTTCAGCTTCATGCTTAGAATGGAGTGTGGGAAAGGAGATATATTTGACAGGTTGATATAATACTAACTTTTGCTGTTGCTAAAATGTGGACTTCATTGCCAACTCATGTTTGTGTATCACCAGAAATACAAAATTTACTTCTTTAATTGGTACTTGGTTGACCCAATGAATTCTCTTTGTTCTTAAATCCCAGTACTGTGAATTTTATTCTGTTTATCACTTTAAGTTCATTTAATCAGATTTCCTGAATTTTGCTTCATAAGAAAAGACACACATGCACACATATGTTGTATATATTGTTCTACATTTTCTGATTTCAGAATTGGAATATATCTGGATCTCTTGGCTGAGCTATCAAGCTACCCACTAGTTGTCACTTGCAGTCAAATAGTTCCTGTGTTACTTGATTCATTCTTCAGTGAGGTGCAGTCCAGGGCTGACCCACAAGTTTTTGTGGTCCTCGTGCCAGCCATGTTAAAGAGACTAGAGCTTGTGTATAAAATACCTGGTTACCAGGAAGCAGTTTGTAGGTATACTGAGATATGTGTTTGGTATTACTATAAAGAAAAGAGAGGGAATGGAATGTTGTGACAATAACAGAATTGAAGATCTGTTGTTTGGTGCTTTTATAGGTTGAAAATTTGTTATTGGTTATAGGCATTTTTGTTGTGCTTTGTGTACCACTGGATGAGGAAAGTTAAATTTTTATAAAGTTACAACTTATTAGTTTCAAGTTTTGCAGTACAAATTTCTTTTACAGAGTAATGGTTATCTCTCTGTTTCAGGGCTATGTTGCACCATCTCAGAATAATTTTCAAATTATGTCCTGAACTGGTATTCATGGTGCAGACAGATTTGCTTCAGTTTATTTCTGTCCTAGACAACAGTCAGAAATTTCCACAATTGTACATGCATCTAGTGTGGGTTGTTGGTGAATATACATCTCCCAATTACAGGCAAGTAACATACTCAGTAGCATTTGTTAGGTAGGTGACATGCTGTAAAACATGTTAGGTAGGTAAGATGCTTGATAACTTCTATTAGGTAGTTGATATTCTCAGTAATATTTGTTAGGTAGGCGACATACTTGGTAACATGTTAGGTAGGTAAGATGCTCGATAACATTTGTTAGGTAGTTAGCATGCTCGGTAACATTTGTTAGGTAGTTATCATGCCCATTAACATTTGAAGTTAACAGTAATGTTGTTCTGCCACCATGTGCTTAATTCATGTTTGTTTAATTGTGGTGATATTCTGAACAGAAAGTACACCACAATCTGTTTTCTATTTAAAGAAAAGTATTGTAATAAAGAAAGCAGTGAAACTAAATTTACGTTTTGTGTATCCTGATCTACTGGCTGTTAAAACAATGAGTACTTTTGTAAACCGTGTAATAAGATCTGAACTTGATAAATATCATATCATGACCTTCATTATGTTGGATAGGTGATCTGTGTGAACAGTGCCATATGCACAGAGAAAACTAAGTTCATGTAGAATGAATAAACTCTAGTTGTGATTCACTTAACCAACAGTGTAACTACCAGGTTTATTTCACATAATATCACATTGGTCATTTGTCATTTCTAAATGACAGGTAAGTTACACATATTCATATATTATGTGGTTTCGTTGCAGTAAACAATGCAGCCATGAATTGCTGGTGAAGTATTATGAGGTACTGGAATGTGCTGTTTATGAAACTCTGGCTATGATGTCAGTTCAAGAAAAGACTATGCTCTTGAAGCTCCTCAATGTCACAAGTGCCTCATTAGCAAAGGTGCTGTAAATTCACAACAAAGATTAATGTTTCCTATGGAAGGGCTTGTAGGGTTTATATTTTGAAAAGTGTGCCCTCTTGACTGCTGTAATGTCCTCCTCTACATGTCTCTTCCTTTATTTTTTGTTTTACTATGTAATGTCACTATAACTTATCATTAAGGTTTATTCAGTGGTAATCACACATACTCATTTCAGGTGTACCTCTTATTTTTTTTGAGCACATTCACAGAAATGCTCAAAGTGAGTGTTAGCTTCATCATGTCTGTCTGTCCAAATGGGACAACTCAGCTCCCACTGGATTGATTTTTATGAAATTTGATACTTGATTCTTTTTCGAAAATCTGATGGGAAAATTCAATGTTGTTTAAAATCTGACAAGAATAACTGGTACTTCACATTAAGACCTATGTACATTTTGATAATATTCACTGGATTCTTCTTATAATGAGAAATGTTGCAGACAAAAAGTGTAGAGATCAAAATACACATCTTATATTCAGTAAATCTTTTCCAAAAATAATAATGTTTTTGAGATGATCTGTAAGAAATATGGTAGAGCCAGATGGGCCACAGATGACAATATAATATGGCACATATGCTTTGCATGCTGAATAAATAAGGTTATAGACACACACACACACACACACAGAATATGTAATAATTCCTGCTTTTGCGTGGCTACAGTGGTTATGCAAATACACCTGAATGTTACTTTTATAGGTACATTGCCTGCTGCCAGTGTCTGCATGTGGCTCTATACCTAACTTTTTCATAGTATGTCAGTGTTGGGATGAACAACTGCCTTTCAGCACAGGAGCTGTTTGTGGGGAAAGTTCTGTGACATAATGCAAGTGATCTTCCAGAAGTTGTAAAAGTTATCTCTAGAAGGATTAGTTGACATCCTTACCATTTCTTCAGGGTTTGGAACAGGCAGTTATAAAATACTTTAATCCTTCCTTGATGCTTGGGTTTGAATTGCAACTACTGCCAAGGATGGAGGGATTTTAAATCTACAGTAATGTTAACCTTTTGACGCCGGAATTATTTTTTTAATTTTAGCACACCCTGTATATAAAATGTGAATAATACAAGAACCAAATATGTTAGAATTATGAAACAAACTGCATTTTGAAGAGAAAAAAACGGAGAGTAGATGCCATGTTTAAAATATTCAGTACCTATATTTGTTGAATAACTATATAAAATGCAACTTTAGAGGTTAGCGGTGTGGTACGACCACTATAGTTGACATTAGGCATCAAAAGGTTAAATGCCTTCACGATCATACAGTGCACCGAAGGCCAGAGCTGTAAAGTTAAGTGGAGCTGGGTGTAATACTCAGCACTGATCTCTAGTTTTTGCCTGTGGTTTAGAACTGAATGAAGGTGCCATGGTGAAGTAACGAAATAATCACAGTAGCACCTGCAAGAAGCCTGTAAGTGGGGGAGATGAACGTGTGTGGAATTTATTCCATTGTCTCTTCACTATATTTGAATGATGATTGGTGTTTTTATTTTCTAGTTGGCTAGCCGTGGTCAGGATCTTATCCCTAGAGTTGTACTTTGCTTAAGGAAGATTGGTGCACAAATGACTACAGGACTACCAAACACTAACGTATCTGAAAAGAAGATTGTATATGACCGAGTGGAGGAGTTACTGTGTCTTCTAAGCAGTCCAAAGTATGTACTGATTCATGTTAAATGTTATTAACAAAATCTTAAGTAACACGTTAGTCTGCAACATTGAGAAATGATGCTAAAGTTAAGAAAGAAGAGCACTTGCTGATATTAATGTGTCTATCCAGACTGTGCCATCCTCTGTTTACACACTTTTTGCTGTTTATAAGTATGTAATTTATTTCCCTTTTTTAGTTGGGATTATTGCCGTTGTGTCCAGTAGTTTAATTATGTATTCTTGTAAGGATGTTTATAATTATTACGAGGGTATATATGTATATATATATATATATATATATTTATTTATCTTCTTCTTCTTCCATTGGCACTACAGCCCACTGTGGGCTTTGGTCTGTTGAACAATGTCTTTCCATTTTTTCCTATCTGCCACTAACTCTCTCCATCCTCTCACTCCCAGCACTTGAAGATCTCTTTCTTCTTCCTCTTTCCATCTTTCCCTGGGTCTTCTCCTTCTTCTCATCCCTTCCAGTTCTTGAGTGAAGATCTTTTTGGGCATCCTATCCTCCTCCATTCTCTCTAGGTGACCTAACCAGCTTATCCTTTGCCCTTTTATCCATTTTACTATATTTTC
>Ga0123354_10016531_pt1 | contig 11566 bp, 4 predicted proteins | sample TergutLab28metaG_2_FD_97872 | JGI IMG/M metagenome (GOLD analysis project Ga0123354, IMG submission 97872) | Labiotermes labralis P4 segment gut microbial communities from Petit-Saut dam, French Guiana - Lab288 P4 | ecosystem: Host-associated > Arthropoda: Insects > Digestive system > Gut ... | reverse complement strand
TTGTGAGTGCGGTAATGAACCTTCGGGTTCCGTGAAATGCAGGGAATTTCTTGACTAGCTGCAAACCAGTTAGCTTCTCAAGAAGGACTCTGCACCATGGAGTAAGTAAGTATATATATATATATATATATATATATATATATAATTTTTATGAATATCACCCCGTTGTGTCACAGTTAACTACTTCCTAATAAGAGCATTGTCGAACATATCTGTAATTTATTTTCAACCCACGCGTTGTTACAACACGCTAAATGTTTCCGTCTAAAAGTCCACCACCAAACCTTGTTTCAAAATATAAAGACAAGTTAAATAGCTTTTATTATTTATTTGATAAAATGTATAATGGTACGTCTTTACCCCTTGCTACATTTTTTATAAAGCCTGGATATAAGAAAATAAGCAATTGTACCAAGATTGCAAAATTAAAGGAATTTTAAAAAAATCCTATATGAATTAATATAAAGGGGAATTTGACCCTGTATTTCTACTCATTCACGAACTCGGCTTAAAATGAAGTGGGTGGGCAACGCCAAGTTCCAGTCGCTTTCTCTCAGGAAAGAGACGATTCCCCCATCTTATAGGAGGTTGGGCGGGGCTCGGGGACCGTCTGAAGGGTACGGAAAACCTCATCCTCACCAAGGTACGGACCCCGGACTGACCACTGCGTAGCGAGTCGCTATACCGACTGAGCTATTCCGGGTGTTGTATAAATGAAGGTGCAAGTGGGAAGAACAAGCAGAGAAAATGAGGGATGAAGTACTTTAAATAGAAGTACTGTAATACAGAAAATAACCTAGACGAGATTAGAAACTTTGAACACAAAATCAAGTGTATGGGAAGAGCAGAAGCTTAGTTACTAGCAGTAAGTGTTATGGGTGTGCAGTGTAAATACCTGGTTGTGCGGTACCAGTCACGTCTGAAGATATGCAACCAAAACTAAACCAAATTTTGGGCCGAAACATGCAGCGTCTTTTAAACAAGACACTGCTTAAGAACTGCTCTCTTCTGGGCTCTTACTCAGCGAGTAGTTGCAATACCTTAGAGAAATTACGGTAAACCTATCCGTTCCATTTCAATTGCTTTATTGTCCAACTAATACACTCAAATAAATAAAAATTTAATTGCTAAAAAACCAATTAAACTTATTAAAAGCCGCTCGAACATGTTCCGGTTCATGCAGGAGCCATCATCAGGGAGTCACTGCCAGTGCTTAGCTAAAATTACAAGTGTGCACACCAGGTCAGAATACGGCGCCATAACACTGACAACATCTGCACCGACACACATAGTTGAACAAGACTTGTAATGTTAGCTAAGCACTGGTTGTGGCTCCCTGATGATGGTTCCTGCGTGAACCGAAACATGTTGGAGCGGCTTTTATAAGTTTCATTGGCTTTTAACAGTTTAACGATTTTATATATTTGAGTGCGTTAGTTGGGCAATAAAGCATTTGATATCAATGATGAGCGGTGTGACCATGAAGACCATCAGTTCCTTCGTCAAGGGTCAGGAATCCAAGATTTCTTGACCCTTCAAGATGGGACCTATAGGTTGTCCCGAAACGTCGGTAATGAATTACCACTACTTTCTGCGTAATAAAGCATAACAGTGTAGTTCTCATCTACTTTGCTGTTTGTATGTCTGACAGTTTGTGTGTCTGACACTCTTCTGTACTCACAGCACAAACAATTTCATCTCAGCTTGGGATCACTTCAGATGAATGCAGATACGTGGTATGAAATGGAAGGCCATTGCTCGATTATGGGAGGGAATTGCAGGAACTTATCACTCACGACAGGTTCTTTGACGGCTACAGAGACACATTCAGCGTCGTGAAATTGTTTATCGGAATGTCTTGATTATACAATTATGCTGGAAGATCTTGGTTCTGCCCACTCACCTCCATTTTGTAGCGAGGTTTCTTTGTTCCTGAGCTCAAACTTACAAACTCATAAATTATTAAATCTGTTTAAATGACACCTGCAAATTCACTTCCCAGTCAAAAGAACGCCTCTTCTCAATCATAAAGACAAAACACTTATTGCTGTTTATGAAAATGTTCCTTTTTATTAAAAAAAACACACAAAACAAATAAATTCGATACGTGGAGAGATTACTTAGATGTCTACTTTCGAAGCGGTTGTTACATGTCGTAATAAAAGTAGGTTTCACCCTTTTTATAGGCCACGAAGGCTCTTAGGGTGAGTAGAGGTATAGCTCTACTCTTTCTAGGACCTCGGCACTAGATGGGGTGGGGGTCAGCCCCACGCCCCGGCCACTTCTACCCCCGGGAAAGAGACGGTACACATTTTACAGGAGGCTGCGTGGTCCCCATGGATGGACTGGTCCCCGGAACGTCCAGCACGTAGCCAGTCGCTATACCGACTGAGCTACCCAGCCCCTACATGTCGTAATATTATGACGATAAATCAAGGAAAATGAGGTAGGAGGAGAAGGTGTAAAGTTTAGAAGAGAGATGAATGTAGGGTTTTGTGGGAAGACGTGAGAAATTCATAAAAGGGAAGAGGCACGGCATAGAAATATTCTGTAAAATTTATCTAAATTTGGAAGGAAAATGCAGAAAATAAGGGCATCAGTGTATTCACCTTCTTCAGTAAAGTATGACCTTCATTGTACTGACTTTTATGACACTCACCCAGAATAAACGACGTTACATGGGGATCTGATACATCAAATTTCACCCAAAAAAACCTAAAATTAGGAAATCACAAACACAGTTGTGTGTAGCCCATCACGTCAAGTGTTCCTGTCGCGGAGCAGACGCCCACACATTTCACAATCATACAAAATTTATCAAGTCTTCTTTATCGCATGTTATCCAAACCAGAAGAAAAATGTAGAAATAGGACAAAACCTCTTTACCCCCTCAGTAAATTAGCCATTTACCCGCACCGATTTTCACGAAAATCACACGTGGTGGGACGACTTCACGTGGAGATTTTCTGTACCTAATTTCATCCAGATCGGTCCACAAAGATGGAAATTCCTACCCATCGAGTAGACCCTCTCTCAGACGTAAACCTACATGATTTAACAGACGATGTCTAGTTTCCGAATGTACAAATCCTAGAGTGTATAATGGATGGTACAGAAACAAACGCACCCATATCCACATTCCACATGTACCAGTTACCATAAAAGCAGCTTATACTTTTAAGTGTTTTATATTTTATTCATCGAAGTGCACAATGCAGCAAGAGAGGAAGAGCGAGTTTTCACATTAATTATGGAAGTGACATTCATGAAGTTTTAGAAATTGTGTTTCGGTGTGAAGTTTGCAGTTCTGCTACATGCGGTTGGACGAGAGTTTGTAGCCATATGATGTGTCGGAAAATCTAACAGTGAAGACGGGATTCTCTGAGGAAGGCGCCGACAAGCGCCGAAATGCGTCGGAGTATTAGTTAAACGGTGTAACTTGGTGTGTGGGAAGTGGTGCTTTAAATGTTTGTTTGAGAAAACCGACCATTATTCTGTCCAAAATCCATCCTTCACTCACAGAACTCACTCATGTCAGCCCTACTTACCTCTCACACACTCACCACTTACCACCAACACTCACTATTTATCATTCACACACACTCACCCACGTTAGCGCTCATTACCTCTCACACACTCACCCATATCAGCCCTACGTATCATTCAAATATTCATCCATGTGAGCGCCACTCACCACTCACATTCTCATCCATGTCATCCCCACTTACCTATCACACACTAACCACCTATCACTCACTCACTCACTCACCCATGTCAGTCGCACTTACCACTCACACACTCACCACTCACCACTCACATTCTCATCCATGTCAGCCCCACTTACCTATCACACACTCACCACCTATCACTCACTCACTCACTCACCCATGTCAGTCCCACTTACCACTCACACACTCACCACTCACCACTCACACACTCATCCATGGCAGCCCCACTTACCTATCACACACTCACCACACAATTTACCACTCATATACTCACCCATATCAGAGCCACTTACCTCTCATGCACTCACCATTTACCACTCACACACACACATACTCATCCATGGCCGCCCTACTTACCTCTCACATACTCACTACTTACCACTCACACACTCACCTATGCTAGCCCCACTTACCATTCACACAATTACCCATGTCGGCCCCACTTATCACTCAGACACTCGTCTGTGGAATATGACGTCCTGCGGTTCGTTAAGTATGTACTGGTCTTTCGGAGGAATCTGGTGCCTTTACTTCAATGGAATTCCAGGGCTGAAGGCACAGGCAGTTTTCTGTTTCATATTAGTGTCTATAGAGAAAGGACAGCCGTCACTGGCAAAAACATTCATAGTCGCATCTCTTTATTTCAACATTTAAAATCAATTCCACCATGCTTTGTCTCAAGCTGTTATTGGCAGGCCTCTCATTGCACAAAAATGGGTTGGATTCCAGGCCATTACGCCATGTGGGGACAAAGTGGCACTGGTACAGGCTTTTCTCCCAGCACTTCGACGCCCTTCAGTCAGCACCCTTCCGCCATTACTCCATATTCGGACATATTTCATTTAATCACAAAGCCGTCATTAAACAGAATATTTATCTGCTTCCTTTAAACTGGTGTGGCGGCCGTTACAGTTCAGACACTATAGCGACTCGCTATGGACTGGATGATCCGGGGATCGAATCCCGGTAGGGGCGAGATTTTTCGTGACGTTCGGACCATTCCCGAGGCTGACCCAAGGGTAAGAGGCCGGAGCATGGTGCTGACTACCCACCTCCTTCTAGTGCCGAGTTGCTACAGAGTTGGAACTATCCCTCCGCCCCCCTCTGTGCCGGCACAGGCATATCTTTGAGTGGCCTTGACTCTAAGATGGTGTATAAATTCTCACAATCAGTTTCCTACTCTCAGTTTAAACAGTGTGTACGCCATTGGCTGGGCGACTGGAAAATCGGGTTTGAATTCCCAGCGTGGGCACAGATTTTTTTCTGTTTTCCATTTCGTCAAGAGTAGACACCAACTGGGTACCAAGAATCACTGGTCAGGAAGAAAAACGGCAGGGGCTTAAAACTGACCACTCAGATCGTCTAGAGCCGTGGTTAAAAACGGTGAAATTGTGAACCATTACGCCAATGAAGTGCTTAAATAACTGCGCTGACACATGTACTGTTCTTACTGTGGTTCATCATTACGGTACGCTCGCAGGTAAAAGCAGTGACTGTGGGTAAGCGGTGTGCAGCGTATAAGGTCAACGACCAGCCTTCATGCATACTGCTCACCGCGGCCGCTGGAGGTTACCTGTTATTGTATAACGGGAAATTCTCTGGCGGCTGCGGACAAGAGCAGCACAAGTTGAGGCAGCTCAGATCTTAAGGAAGGGAGGCTCACAAATCACACACAAACTTCAAGGACCACAGCCCTTTTTTAGAAGCTAATAGTAGCTTAGCTTCTCAACAAATATTCTGCCTTTACAGACCCGAGATATTAATTACCGCTGCCTGAAGAAGAGAACAAAACTTTACAAAAAATACGGTGTAAAATCTCAGAAGAAAGTAATCCTAAGCTTTATCATTACTGTATAGTAGTAGACAAAAAGCCCTTTATGAGTCTTAAGTATCCACGAATTCAGACAGCAGAAGAACTTCACCGAGCAGCAGATCATACTTCTTCAGATAAGGTAAAGGGAAAAGTTGTCCCTGTAAACGCCTCGAAAGCGTAGAGAGTGGAGGTACAGCTCCACTAATTCTTGATCTCGACGTTAGATGGAGGTCAGTGGTTAGCGTAAAGCCCTGTCCGCTTTACTGCTGCGGAAATGGTCCAGTTATGCGTTGAGTTGGAGGCTGGGTGAACCTCAGAGCTAGTCTGGGCGTTTCGAAGAAGAGATAATTATCTTGCCAGGGCTGTGATTGGAACCCCGGATCACCCAGCCAGTAGACAGTCACTATGCTGTCTAGTTTACCCCAGGTCCTTGTTGGGGGGGCCATCTGGAACTTCAGAAAATTACGGGGCTCCCATGTTTTGACACGGGACACAAAGGGCCCGTCACTATGTCCTAGGTGCATCGGGACCGCAAGATCCCGAACCCAAGTACAGTCTATCTACCTATCTATACCCTAGGTCCATAGTTTCGCAAGTAGTCTTAAATTTCACGCCTTTTAGGAACTCAAATTTCATTAAAATATTCACAAGCTGCGGCTACTGTACTGGACTGAACTGAACCAAAGAAATGCAGCCCACAAATTCTTCCTATATTCATTTAAGATTCATTTTTATATCATTACCCGTGTACTATTAGGTTTCCCAAACTGTAGCTTTTCATTGGTTTTTGCGACCAAGATTTTGAAAACGCTTTCGAGCCTGTCGTTCGTGCTACATAACTGTACATCTCACTCATTCCTATTTGAATTTCTTACATTATTTTGGTGAATATTACAAATTGTAAGACATGCAATAATGGGTCACAATACTCCATCATGCTTGCCAAAATCAGAGAAGAGTAAAAATGGTAAGGTTAGGCAACTTTACGCAAGACGCCACAGATCTGCGTTAGCCTCTTTCTTATTAATGATTGGCCTTGTGAGGTGCGATAAGAAAAATAAGGTTCAGAGTTGATTACATGTGTGCAATGGCCTTACGGTTTCTCATCTGATAAGCCATCAGAGTGCCTAGCTGTATGACGATGCTCTTACGATCAATCTGTGAGAATAAGGAAGCAATTTAAAACAGAATGCCCAGAGCAACCAAAAGCACATACTTAAGAGCAAACCAGCGCCCGTTTCTTGCAAGGCAACAGTTACTCAGAAACAAAGGGAATTTATATCCATATTGGATTTCCAAAAGTTGTTGCAGTTTGCGTCCTGCGAGCCCAGGCAAAGTAATAAGTATGTGAAAAATTAGACGATGAGATTAACCAAAGAAAGAGAGATGTAGACATAGACGTAGAAACTCTGCATATTTATGTAACTTATGTGTTATCTAGGGCAAAAACATGTTAGTGATTTGTCCAAAAAAAATATCTGAAGATAAATATCCCACAAGCGACAGTTATTCTGCACAAGATATCTCACTTTTCCTCAGAACTTCCACATAAAAACGAAACGGCATTTTGCCCACAATAAATCCACTACCGTCTCGTGTGATTGGTTCTCAGGGCGGTGACTGTGACGGCGGTTTGCTTAGGAAACGTGACGCTGTGTAGTTTGGTGAAAAGACACTTTTGGAGTAACGTGTTGTGTCTCTATTCCGCCCTGACAAAGGACAGAACACGTAACTCCGAAACCTTAGTAACTATCTATCACGATGTATGACGCCACATCCCAGACAATCAGGTCTAAACCCAACGTTTTCAAGACTTCGCCTAATCACCGTTTGTAATTATCTTCACGTTCCCTTCTACGATATGCAATATGTACAGTCGAAAGATTCCTGTTATATTATCTAAGAATCTGTCATCCAAATAATGGCCACATCAGTCAGCAGCCTAAACAATTGAGGCAATGTCCACAGGGCGTAAGACTCTTGGCACGTTCGATCTCTTATTGTCCCAGTTATTCTTATCGTCCATATTATTCCTTAACTCTTTACGTGCAGTTTCAATGCAGTAAATTCTTTCTTTGGTCGTTGTGGTTAGATCGTAATTATTTCACCGGCCTTTCTAGTCAGCCTTTTCTTGCAAGTCCATATGCCTGGTGCTTCGCTTGTAAATAGGGATATATTTGGTTTCCAATTTCGGTACTTCTTTCGGAAACGTGTATATCTATATTTGTTTCCTAGACCTCCTTCAGTAGCTCACAGCGATGATTGTCTCATGTACAAAAGCAAATCACCCACATTCACCTACGTGTGAATGTTTTTGTAGATTGGTTGCTCGATTTAACTACTTTGTACAAGATTGGAGTGCATCAGTCTATATAATTTTAAAACTTCGAAGCAGACTTTTCAGAAAAAATAATACCGGTGGGAGTAGACTTGTGACTAACAGACGGACTCATACCGTGATCTTAGTAAAAGCTATTAGTTTCGCGAAAGAGTTTAAAGAATACCTATCAAGGGAATATTACAACCTTTGAGAGAGGGTAAAGGTAAAGTTGAAGTTTTCCCTAGAACACGCCACGAAGGTCCAGAGGGTGAGTAGATGTATAGCTCTACTCTTTCTTTAACCTTGGCACTAGATGAGGGTGGGTGTACAAAGCCACACTTCGGCCGTTTTACCCCCGGGAAAGACCCGGTACCCGTTGTGTAGGAGGCTGGGTGGGTTCCAGGGGCGGTCTGGGCAGGTGCGGAAAATCTGAGAGAGAGATAAATTATTTTTACAAAGAATGTTAAAATAATAATAATAATTGTGATAAAAATAGAAAACGAAAGAACTCACAGTAAGAAGTGTAAGCTATGACGACAGAGCAGAAGAGTCATTCTTGAATTCAGTCCTAAATATTTTTCTCCGCTGAGCCGATATAGCGACTAGGCTACGGGCTGGAATATACGCGATTCGAAACCTGGCAAGGGCAAAAGACACTTCTCTATTCCAGAACCTTCAGAAGGTCTCTGAGGCCCACACAACCTTTACTCTAATGATTAGTGGGGGGGGGGTTTCTCCCTGAAGGATAAAGCGACTGGAGCGTGATACTGACTGTTCCGAGGTTAAGAATCGGTGGAGCTTCACCTCTAATATTTTCGTCTTTCTGTATGCATCCACAATTGTCTAAAACCAAATTATACATGAGATCTTCTTACATATCGTACAAATAATGGTAAAGTGATCCCGTTACAGGGCCGGTGTGGCCCAGCTGGTGGGTAGAGGTATAGCTCTACTCTTCCATGACTGCGGCACTAGAAGGGGGTGAGTGGTCAACAGCTCGCCCCGGCCGCAATTTACCCTCGGGAAAGACCCGGTACCCATTTTACAGCAGGCTGGGTGGGCCCTAGAAACGGTCTGGAAGGGCGGAAAATCTCGTCCCCACCGGGATTCGATCCAGGATCGTCCAGCCCGTAGTCAGTAGCTATACCGACTGAACTATCCGGACCACGTACAAAAATGTACATACTTTCAAGTTTTGGCAAGTAGACTCATGAGGAGTAGTAATAACTGTATGAGTAGGCTCACTTTATGATGTGCAGAAGCACACTTTTTGTGTGAGTGCTAAGTGGGTCAACTTGATATTAATTCTCTGCTCTGTGTGGGTGCAATACATGAATTCTCACTTTGACAAAAGCAAGCAAATGCATCCGTATCTGAAAGAACAGTGCTAGGAAACATATTTACAACAAACAGAGGTGAAACCAAATCAGAATAAAAGAAATCATGAAACAAACCGGGTTTCTGTGCATTGTAACCTTCGATTTGAAACGAAAAAGGAGCTTCACTGTAGGAATTTAACTCAGTAATGTGACTGGAACAGTAGAGCTAGGTGTGTGTGCGAGATGTGAAATAGATTAAACTTTACCGGGATAGATCTGTTCTAGGTTTTGTGGTTTTCCTCATTCCACCCAGTGGGCACAATGGGACTGCTTGTAAAAGGCGTAAGTGCATTGGGTCCTTAAGGTTTCGAAACCTTAATATATTATATATATATATATATTCTATTCTCAATCCACCAAGCTAAATCTGAAGCAGTATTTAAATGAGGTCATGACCGGTTCCTTGCACACCCTTACCAATTTATTGACACTCATTCTTTGTCGTCAGTTTATTGACTGTGACAAGCACGAGCAACTATGGATATCATGTAATGAGAAAATACCTGATAGGAACTTTGTGTAATGGAAGGACCGAAGCACAACATAGTCATCATCATCATAATAATAATCATCATCATCATCGCCGTCGTCTTCGTCTTCGTTATCAGCATCATTATCCCCAGCACCATGCTCTCCGATTAGACTAAAGGCCTGTTCCACCACATTAAAATTCGTTCGAGTTCATCTTTTATTGACCTTCAAAAATTATTTTTCTTCTGTGGACACACACACACACACACACACATACACACGCGCACGCACACACATACACATACACACACCACACACACACCGCACACATACACACGCACGCACGCACATACACACGCACGCGCACACGCACACACCACACACACACACAAACACACACACACACATACACTTATATATATATATATACATATATATATACATATATATATATATATATATATACACTATTTTTCTTCCTTTAACAATCGCCGGCCACGTGAAACCGTGCGGTCGTGAAACCATCTCAGGTTACCATAAATTAAAATCCCCCCGTCCTAGGCAGTATTTGGAATTTAGCGATCCAGCATAACCGAAAGGCTGAACGTTGCAATTCTACCTGCAAAATTACGAACTTTAGTTTCTCGCTGTACTCAGCCTTCTATCTGGGAGGGTGAATCCGCTAGTGGTTTAAAAACCGCATCTCGGCACGCTTCAGTTGCGTTCACTTGTTTCCGAACTTACAGAAAGCCAAATCCTTTGTTAGTGTAGCAAATTTGAAATACATCGGAACGACACTAAGCTGTCAGAATTGTATGTGTGAAGAAATGAAGAGCAGATTAATTACGGAAACGCCTGTTATCATGCGGTTTTGAGAATTTAAAACCAAAATGTGCAAAACTGTAATATCGCTTGTTGTTTGAGGGGAACGTGGTGGCGCAGTTTATTGAGACACTGTGCTACAAGCAGTAAAGTCGCCGGTTTGATTCTCGATGGTATCACTGGAATTTTTCTTTGACATATTCTTTCCGGCCGAACTGTGGTCCTGAGGTCGACCCAGCCACTATAAGAAATGAGTACCAGGAATATTTCTTTGAAGGTAAAGGCGCCCGATGCACAGGGCTGACAAACTTACACATTTCATGTGCTGAGTGGCTTGAAATCTGGGAGCTTCATCCACCTGGAACCCTCAGGGCCTGTCCAGGCCTGTATCGGGAATGGTAAACCTTTGTTTTATCTTTTGTTTTAAGTGTGTGTAATTGAAGAAAAAACACAGGTGAAGGGTGCCCGATAAAGATAGTTGTGCTTTTGAGGGAGGAAACTGTGGAAAACTCTATAGAGAACCTGAAGAAACGTGCAGACTTGGAAGACCCAGAATTAGATGGGCGGTTAATTTTAAAGCGGGCCTAAAATAATATTTTTGCAAGGCATTAATGGATTAACGTGGCTCAGCGTATGGACAAAAAGCAGTCTGATACGAATACGGCAATGGACTTGAGGGTTTTCTAAAAAGAGATATTTTCTTGACTACCTTAGGGACTGTTGAATAAAGAGAGACCAACTTGATGTCACTTGCATTTTTATTTCATTATTTAATACTCAACATGTTTCGGATGTTAATACATCCATCCTCAGGAGCTTGCGACTTATTTGTTGAGTTATTTCATGAGTTGTATTGCTCTGGTACAATGTGTGTTGGTGTTACGTTGTGGTTTGGCTGGGGTGAAGCCTGCATCCGGATACCACACCACCCCAGCCAAACCACAACGTAACACCAACACACATCGTACCAGAGCAATACAACCCATAAAATAACTCAACAAATAAGTCGCAAGCTCCTGAGGATGGATGTATT
>Ga0123354_10016530_pt1 | contig 11567 bp, 9 predicted proteins | sample TergutLab28metaG_2_FD_97872 | JGI IMG/M metagenome (GOLD analysis project Ga0123354, IMG submission 97872) | Labiotermes labralis P4 segment gut microbial communities from Petit-Saut dam, French Guiana - Lab288 P4 | ecosystem: Host-associated > Arthropoda: Insects > Digestive system > Gut ... | reverse complement strand
TTAAAATTTCCCCGGGAGGGTGGGCGCCAGTGGGGTCGGGGGTTAAGCAAGCCCTGCGATTTTTTTTCGCGCGGGGCGTGGGCCCCCCCCCCCCCACCAACTGTCTGTTGAGTAGTGATCGTATTGTGACTTCAACGCGGCCCCTCGATTAATAGAACAACCGAGATCTGGGGGACGATTTTTATTGTCGGAGGGTGTAAAAACTGATGATATGTGCGAAAGAAGGTAAGATCAGTGGCGTATGTCGGTAAGAGCAAGCGCCAGAGTGGCAAAAGTGGAAAAATTCGGAACAGTGTGGACCAGGTTCGGACATGAGTGGCACATAGGCGGTCATTGCTTTGTAATGGGGTTTGAGATTAGATGACATCAATCAACGTTCGTATCTGGAAAAAGCAAGTAACTGTGTCCGATACGCCCATTAATTACTGTAAGAGACGGCATAAAATGAGTTAACTTAACAATATTTTACTCTGAAGGAATGAGGAAAATTGTGGACAGATGGGACTACATGAATTCAGTTGAACTGCAGGACGGTTAGGTGGGGAAATACGATATGTCCTATTATTACGTGGGGACCATGGTAGCACAGTGGCTAAGGTGCTGTGCTACAAATCGGAAGGTCGCTGGTTCGATTCCAGATGGTGTCATTAGAATTTTTCATTGACATAATCCTTCCGATCTCACTATGACCCTGGGGTCGACTCAGCCTCTATCAGAAATGAGTACCAGGGGTATTTCCTGGGGGTAAAAGCGGCCGGTGCGTAAGGCTGACAACCTTACCACCATCCTGGGCCATTGTCACGTACTCTGGGAACCTTAACTTCCTGTAACCCTCTGGGAAGCTCGGGCCTGTAATGGGACTGATTTACCTTTGACGTTACTTATTATTATGTAATAAAGTGATCAAAACTTCTAATAAAATTACCTATGATTTTATACATACGCTAACATTTGCTAAAGCACGTGATGTTTCAGTCAAATACTAGATTATTTTACGATGCAATTCTTGTAAGATTTACAGAACGGTTCTGAATGTAATAAAAACCAGAGACCTGATGAAATGTGTAATTTGCGCTGTGAAGAGTGAAGTCAAAGCACACGATTCACAAAAGTGGGTGCTGCACAAGGCATTTGGGTCTAAGAGGCCTGAGGTAACAGGGGACTGGGTAAACCGCGTAATGAGCAGCTTTATGATCTGTAATGCTCTCCACATATTATTCGGGTAATAAAATGAAGAAAAATGCGATGGGCTGGACATGTGGCACATATTTGGAAGAGGTACTTACAAAGTTCTGATGGGGAACCTGAGGAAAAGAGTCCATTTGGAAGCCCTAGGCGAAGGTGGAAGGGTAATACGAAAATTAGCTTACAAGAGAGGATGGGGCTCGTCGACTGTATTGATCGGTCTCGGGATAAAGACAAGCGGTAAGTTGTTTTTGATATGGTAATGAACCTTGTGGTTGCATAAAATGCGGCGAATTTCTTGACTAGCTGAGAAACGATTAGCTTCTCAAGAAGGCCTCTGCCCCATGTGGTTAGATATTATGTACAATGTCTTATACTGTATGACACAGACAATATAATTTGCTTAGAAATCAGTCGGTGAATGCTGTATAGAGAAGTAGTTGCTCTTGTTAAAATCAAACGGAGTACATAAATATGGTGTGTGGAAAAATTCCATTCCGTTCCATATGTGGCGCTACAGCCCCTTCCGGGCCTTGGCCTCCCTCATAAGACGCCTCCATTCATCCCTATTTTCAGCTCTTCTCCTCCATCCTCTTAACCCCAGCAGTTGTAATGCATCCCTCTGGACCACATCCGCCCATCTGGTTCTTGGTCTTCCCACTGGTCTTGTGGTGTAGAAGTTCCCGTTTAAAACCTTTTTTTGGAATCCTTTCTTCGTGGAAAAATTCAGAGGCTGTAATTTTAAACCTAGAGTTAAGTACAATAGCCAAGGGGCTTTAAGAATTTATGGGTGGCATTCAGTGATAATACAACTATGAGTGTGGGAAGTTTCTGTCATCGACTCGTCTGTGATCAGTGCATTTATCAGTGTCTAACATCGCGGAGGTACCAGCTTGTACAGCAATCGGTTAAACTGTGTCGCTCTACAAGGCACATCTTCCGTTGCAGGGACTACGAAGATGAACGGATCGGCTGTGCCCGCGGCTCTGAAGAACAGACCACGTATTCCCACACCCGACGTTACCAAAGAAGTTGTTGATCGCGAGAACAAGCTTGCAAGCTTGAACAGTGCCGGTGGGACGAGTGGAGTTTCCGCCGGCCCTATGGTGGTGAATGGTTTGCACCACCAGCAGCATCACCACCATCACCATCATCAGGGTTACTCTACCGAGCTTCCAGTTGTGCAGGTGGTTTTGTCCCCGATTCAGGAACTGGAAGGGGGATCTGGTGGTCACCATCACCATCATCAGACCGGGCCGGGAGGCACTGCAGCCCTCGCCCAGGCCGTCTTGTCGCCCGCTCTAACGACTGCAGGCATCGGCTTCAACGGTAATCCAGGTACGGCGACTGCGGTTCTCGCCACAGCACCCGTCAACGTGGCCATGAGCACCATGACGCTGACGCCCGTCACAATGAGCCAACCTCTCCTCACTTCCCTAGGATTCGGAAAAGTGAACACCGCGTCCAACTCACCCCCACAGTCACTGCAGGTCGTACATTCAGCTCTGACGCTCACAGAACTCGGATCCGGTGCAGATGAGGATGGGACAAACAGCGCCAACGAGAGCTCTTCCCGTGACGACCGCAGCAGAAAGACGAGCGTCGCGTCGCAGGCGAATTCTAAGCGCGGCGAAGTCTACGTGTAGTTTATAGAGTGCGAACAGCAATAAATTATCAGTAGATTAGGAGCTTCATGAACACGTCCGGATATATCCAAGGAAGTCATTTTAATAATTCAGCTGTTCCATCATTAGTGGAACGACATTACATTCCCCGCGCACGTGCTTATGAATGATAAATGCCGGATGAATGGCCATTAAGAGTGCAAAATTGCGAAAAATGATGCGAATTGGAATGTTTGTCTGAAAGGTGAACGTTAGGTTATAAAAGCCTGATTGATACTTTTTAAATTACATAGAAGGAAAAACACTGGAGATAAAATTAAGAGTGGGACTGCAAATGGCAGATTTGAAAGGAAAGGCAGTTGTTGATATATATATACATCCTGAAATTAAGAAATCTTGTTCTTCAGGAAACGTTAGGAAATTGAGGACCATAGTAATCGGCATAGTGATCGAGAAGTAAAGTGTGCCAAGTTTTTATATTTAATAAAAGAAAAGACAGAGAGAGAGAGAGAGAGAAGGTGCTTGTATGAAATTATGAAATGGCTGTGACGTCACGAAGCCAGAGTTGAATGGTATCCCAGTTTACGTCAATATGGACTAAGGATCTTCCTAATTATGGACATGTTGCATGCATGACCATGCGACTGGATTCAGTAATCCTTATTCGTAGATGGATATAATTAATTATGACATAAACTTTATATCTCTAGTTCTAAAAAGTGGACAAGAGATGGTGCTGAGCGAGGATATAATAGCTTTGTTATTAATACAGTCCTTTGAAATGTTTTGACACCCTGCTATTAAATTAAGTGGCGTAGCTTGGGATGGGTGAGAGCTGCGGCCGCCTCGGTCGGTAGAATGAAACATGGGCGGGAAAACTATTACCGGGAATTGAAAATTTTAATTTTTCGCGCTCAACAAATTGTCTATTATTGATCCAAATAGAAGGACATACGATAACTATTTGCAAATTTTTTATTATAGTTAATAATTTCTTTTAGGGGTGGCCACTGTGGTTACTCGCCCCGAGCGCCAAAAACCCCTAGCTACGCCACTGATTGAATGTAAAGTACAACGGCCAGATTATAATTTTCATTTTATACAGCTAATATAACGAAAGGGAATTGCATTGACAGAAGATACTTTGATTTTAGTAGTGGTCTAATTTACGTGTCCTAATTACAGCAGCTTTTTTTATGTTTATGGTTCCGTGCCTCGCCGATCTATATTAATAATTGTCCAACGAGATACAACACAAAGCAGTCTATTTATTATTCTGCAAGTTTACTCTACATGTTTCAGGTGTCAACCACACCCATCATCAGGAGTACAGAAAACTGTAACTACAGGTTCCGGTACTGGTCATATTATTTGTGCTTCTACCTCCCTCCAACGCGGCCAAGCTTGGCCGCGTTGGAGGGAGGTAGCTTCACAGTACGGGAGGCTGTAGTTACAGTTTTGTGTACTCCTGATGATGGGTGCAGTTGACACCCGAAACATGTAGAGTGAACTTGCAGAATAATAAATAGACGGCTTTGTGTTGCATCTCGTTGGACAATTATTAATATAATTACAGCAGATGTCTAGATAATTATTCTTGTGTTGTATGTTGTCGAGAACACAACACAACACAAAACACACACACAAGCACACATAAACGCACACACTCTACGTTTACATGACGACTTTTTGTCAGCACAAGTTTTCAGTGTTTCTGCATAGGATTGTGAGATACATCTCGAAGTATTATTTTAAAATTTGCTTAATTAACTGCCTCTGTTATAGTAATCTCAAATGAGGCTCATGTTTGTGAGTGTCGGGTTTTGTGAGTCGGGATTCTAATCGATAAGTACAAGCAGTGGCAGATAAAGATGGGCAGTTCTTGTAGAAATGGACAGGTTACATTTTAGGTGCACTTGTACTTTGAGCATACAACCCATTACTTAACTATCTATGATGTTAGTATTAATTAATTTTATTTTCAACATTGTTTCATGATTGATTTTTAAAAAACTTAGTTTAATTATACAATTATATGACTTGTATATGTATTTATATAAAACAATTGTTACTCTAATTTCCATTATCTTTCGTCACCGACAACATGAAGAAACCTGCTCGTTGCCCTGGTATATGACCATTCAAAAATCCTGTACGCTGTGCCCTGCAGGGTACTCCTGTGTTGTTTGGTAGAGAGATATCCACGTTTAGGGGTACGTTATTATGGGGCGTGTTGCTGCGTAATTTTATAGATAGCCCGCTGACGTTTCGGTAGAATCTGATGCCACTGTCTTCAGGATAGAAGAGTTGGGCGCCCAGGATACGGATTGCAGGTACGGATAACAGGGGTACAGGAGCCGGGGCTGCGAGTGACTCCAGTTTGAGAATTATAAGAATTTTTTCTTTCTAGTGTCTTTTCATCTCGTAAGATTTCTCGCCCCTTCTCATCTGAAATTGACCTATTTTCTGGGCCGCGGGTCTCAGCCTCTCCTTATGTGTCTACTTAACCTATACTTCGACGTTGATATCGTGGGTGGCTTACCAATTTACCCTGAAGATGGAGGCAGTATGTTTCTTCGAAACGTTGGGACCTGTCTCCACACCACACGACGCCCCTTACAAGAATATCTTAATTTTCTGAAGAGGTAGCAGGTTTTTAGATAAAATTAATAGCAGCTACTACACATTGACGTCTCAAAGCTTAGCGGTTAATTTACGTACATGACAACCATACTGCGTTACGTGTTTTGTACGGATCTCAGAACACACTGCACGTTTGACCTAATACATTATTAACTGACTGCTTTTCTATGACCGACGTGGAAAGTGTTTACTGTGCCGTACGCTCTGAGTCCTGTGTAAAACCGACTACCTTTCATCTTCAGACAGTTGATGACGATATGCTGGACGGCATCGTGGGTCACGTAATGTACCACGAGAGAGGGTACCCTGTTATGCACATGATCAGAGATTTTGAAACTGGACGAGCTTAGGACGAGAGGGGCGAAAGGTGCCGCCGCCCCGGGCGGAAAAAATTGGCAGAAAATTAAACATTTTAAATGAAAGAAAAATTGTTTTGTGGCCTCAGAACACTTTATGTGATTGGGCCTAGTAAATGGAAAGTGGATAGCTTGTTGTGGCCCCGGCCATCGTGATTCCTGGCCTCCTGGGAGCCAAATCTTACTCTAACTCCAAAATAACTCTAAACGGCACTGCAGGCGTTTAGAATTATTTTATTGGGGGTCAAATGAGCCTGTTTCGAAGTGACTGTACGCCGTGAAACCTGGCGATGAAGACGGTGTTATTAACAGATTGTTCATTCACCTTAGATACAAGTAGACAGGCAGTGTACGTATAATGTAAGATAGAGGCGCGTTCGTGCAACAATTATTGCAGTGCAAAGGCAGTAAGTTTAACATATTCTGAGTGTATATTTACATCCTTAGTTACCCAGCATACAACGCACATGTGCTATATTGTCGGATGTGGCCCGTCCGGCTGTACCATATTTTTCCGCATTCTGTCATAAACGGCCAGATTTTCGGAAAAAATGTTATGGAAACAAGATTTCGTTTTTCGGCCAAACGGACGAGTCCATTTAAATCAGCGAGGGCGTCAGTTCAGTCGACTACTGGTAGCCGAGGTGTGCGCATCAGCGGTAGTAATGCTGGATACGCCATGTTCCGAGGTAGTGTGAATCGTACTGGCTACCCACTCCGTTCGCCAGTTTCCCCTTCACTTCCCCTCCCGTGCGTCACCGTGTGCCACCACATTTCAACTGGAGTCTACCAATACAGTCGCTGGAAACCAGCGGTTTCTTACTGTGTTCGGGGACAGCAGCTGTGCTGTACTTATTCTTCTTTGACATATTTATTCCTCGGAGTAAGGGCAAAGTGAAAGCAAGCGTTCTCAAGGTCTGCAGCACATGCGGAAGCAATTTGGCCCAAAACTCTCCTTGACATACACTGAGCTTTCATATAAGTAGCTGCTAATATACATTTAACAAACAGTGTTACTGATATTTCTGTAACAGTCCGAACACTATTGAAACGGTAAGTAAAGAATCTCCGCTGTTTTTGGTCAAATGGTACTAAAATAGACAAGGTTTCTGTGCGGTTTGTGTTTGAGATTAAATATTCTGTGAACGCGCTTCTACAGGCCGGCCGGTCTAGACTAGACTGGGGCTTGTGCAGAGTCATACAATGACGGCGCGTTTACTGGATCTATTATTTCGTGTTATTTAGAAGAAGATTTTAATCCATTTGTACCGCGTAAATTATAATATGTTTGTCATTTTTTGTTACAATTAGTCAATTGTAAAGCACTGACAGACAGGCACAGTTCAGTGATCGTGTAGCAGTGCCCATCCATACATCATTAGCGAAATGGTAACTTCGAATCTCATCAGGGTCATCGGCTTACCTGAAAACATATGCGTCTTTTACCTCAGTTCATTCAGTCAAATGCCGGAATGGTACCTCCATTTGGTCGCGACAGGTTACTCCCAAATATATTCAATGTCATCATTACTATTTTAATTTCACGTCACGTTGTCACAAACCACTGACAGCACCATACAATTAACTACAAAAAAAACCGAAATAAAGTCATCTTTAGACTCTGTGTGAGCGCTGTTTGTAAGTCAACAAATACAACCAAGGTGACAGCGAAGAAATTTTGAGTTTATACCCCACGCATGTAACGGAATCTGTTGGTTAGAATGTTATTCGCAAGAATAAAATAACTACGCAGTAGTAGCAGCAGTAGTGGTAGTAGTAGTAGTATAGTAGTAGTAGTATAAATTTGTACAAATGGAGAGCAGACTTTATTCTCGGAAGTTTTTCACTGTGACGCCGCCGGTCTGAATGCACCATTTCATAGAACCGGAAGGTACTGTAAAAGCTGCTGACCTTGACGTAACGCGATGACGCTGCTACCAATGTCTGGCTGTTACATCACTCAGTATTACGCGTTCACCGTTGATTGCAAACCGTGAAAGGTAGTGAGTGATGAAAGATAGGCTGGGGCTGAAGTTCAGCTACTGCAAGCGTTGTTTACTGCGTCGCTTACTGAAGACATGGCAGTTAGATTTCGTGTCTGGAGGTTACCGCAGTCCGAGGAAGCCAGTTGCCTCTCACCAAACTGCACGGTATAGCATATTAGCAGCCACATCTACACAACGTTCTTCAACATTCACACGTTTTAGCTCAGCCAGTTTAGCAGTGTGTTTGTTGCGGCTGTCAGTATACAGAGCTGTTAGTTTATAAACAGTCGGTTTTTGTGTCTGAGATTCGGTATTTCACATTGTTCATTCTGTGCACTGTGGTGAAGTAAATAACTCACGTAATACCAACAAATGCACAATTCTGTAATTGATACGTACAATCTTGTACAGAGCTCCTACATGTTTCGGCGCTATTATCACACCATTTAGAGGGCAGCTGACGCCAAAATTCCTTTAACTCGTACAACAATTCAGCACAATTGATACCACAACACATGTAGGTTTATTTTGACCTATTTTATTGCTGTGTGTTTTAAAGAAATTTTGATGTCAAATCCCTAAAGATTGCGAGATAAAGCGCCAAATCTTAAAGGAGCTATGTAAAAGATAACACGCATAAATTATAGAATAGTGCACTTATTGGTGTTACATGAGTTGTTTATTAAATTCAGTGTGTTTCCTGTGAGTTAGGAGATGAATTTTGTATAGTATTTTAGATGAATTTTATGCTCTAAATTCGCAGCTAATTTTTGTGGTTTTCAGGTATAAAAAGTTTATATGAACTGTTTAATTATGCATATTTCAGGGTAAGTTGTTCTTAAGAATGTCACACTTATAAATGGGCGTGGTCAGAATAGTAACTGGCTGTGTGCTGGAGGGCCGAGGTTTAATTGTCGGCAGGGACCGAGCTTCTTCTTTCCATTACTGCATCCAGACCGTTCTGGGCCCATCCAGGCAGGTTGTTTGCTGGGAGGCAGAGCGGTCGGAGAGTGATGGTGAGTACTGCAACGAACGCAGAGATTAATAACGTACGGAGCTGCACTTACACTCCCCTATACATCTCGCAGCAGGCACAGGGATGACTGTAGGCCTACCTGTGTGATAAAGGGAGAAGTGAATCTTGTCAAGAAGATTTTGTTCGCTGTGTTTAAATTCTGCGTAACAGAGTATGTCTTATTCGTGGGTTCTTTTCTAGTGCGAGAGTGGTGTTTCTTTGGGGCAGCATACGTACGCATTCTGCAGGCTATACTCCCTTTGCGTTGTACTGACATACAGTGGAATCTGAATTTTGTTGCGTCACGATCAAAATGTGTGTCAGCATATATGCAATTAAGTAGGTCATTACACGCTTAGTAGCTCGTATCGTTGTCTTATATAAAGACTTCTTACGCTGTTCGTGTGGCCGATCAAGTTGTTTAAATCGCTTTCCCCGTACGAAAACCTATTCGTAAATGGAAGGAGTACATTAAATTACTTTTTTAAATTAGTATTATTGTGTTGTTTGGATTCGAGTAGCTTGGTACATGGTTCAGTGACGGACTTTTTTGAACACTAATGATAATTTGATGTATTTTTGTCCGTGCATCGTTGTATAAGCGTAGAGAAGAAAACCAACTAAATGCTACTGAATGATTTATTGCACTTATAATCTGCTCAACATATTTCGGGCACTTATATGCCCATCATCAGGAGCTCGAGATTACAAGGTTTGTTCAAATAGTATCCGAATTGGAAATGTAGTGGTTGTTCACTGGGTGGCATGTGTTTACAACCAGTCTTGACATGTTCGTGCATGTCTTAGCAACTCATGACACAAGTTGCAAGTGGCTGCGTTTGCTCAGTTGGCTGTGGTAGGTGGCGGAAGTAACACGTGCGTTTATGTCATAGCGATTTGCATCAAGCTTTGTTTTAAAATCGGAAAAACCGCAACGGAAACGTATCAATTATCGCAGCAAGCATACGGTGAAGATGCAATGGGTCGTACACAAGTGTTTGACTGGTTCCGTCAATTTAAAGAGGGTAGAACCTCCGTTGAAAGCGACCCCCGCTCGGGATGACCGTCAACATTGAGAAACGAGGAAATGATTGCTGAAGTTAGAACAGTCGTTCGCAATAACAGGAGATGGACAGTACGAGAGAGAGCGGATGACTGTGGGATCTCCGTGGGATAGCGGGATGGCGACTGGATCTTGCACCACGACAATGCGCCCACACACACTTCACATTTTGTGCAGCAGTTTTTAGCCAAACGCGGCACCTTTCAGTTGCAGCAGCCACCATTCTCACCAGATCTCGCACCGTGTGACTTTTCCTATTCCCAAGGCTTTAGAAAGTTCTGAAAGGACACCGATTTGAGGCAACGGAGGACATCAAACGAAATTCGACGAAGACACTATTAGACATCCCGAAAGAAGAGTTCGCGAAATGTTTCCAACAGTGGCAGAAAGGTTGGGCAAAGTGTGTAGCTGCGGAAGGGAACTATGATGAAGACAATTTGGGTTAAAACCCCGTAAGCCTTATCTACTTCATGTACTGTGGTCAGTCCGGATACTTTTTGAACAAACCTCGTATACTTGTGTTATTACCGCATATGTTATGTAATGCCTTGGTTACTGGTGGTCAGCGGTCAGGTGCAGGGCAGCAGCAACCAAGGCATTACACACTATACGCGGTAATAACACAAGTATAGTATCGAGCTCCTGATGATGGGCATATAAGTGCCCGACACAAGTTGAGCAAATTACAAGTGGAATAAATAATTCACTAGCATCTAGTTGGTTTTCTTCTCTCCGCTTTTACTGTAATGATAATTGGAGTACCGTAAAGATGGAGTATTTCTTAATTAGCGGAAGTACCATTAGCGTCTCATGAGAAAGGTAAGTTACAGGTACTTCGGAGAAGTAGTGGTGATGTCTGATGGCGTAGTTCCAGAATGCAGCGCTGGAAGGACAAGGTTGCTGTGGTGACGGGTGCAAGTTCTGGTATAGGAGCTGCAGTAGCCATGGAACTGGTCAGACAAGGCCTGCAGGTTGTCGGCTTGGCGAGGCGTTTTGATAGGGTTCAGGTAAGGTTCCAAACCGAAAGATTTATTAAGCATGTAACTGTATATTTATTCATAATTTCTTTCAGACCGTGCCATGACTTAGGATGTTAGTCGCCAGCCTCTAACCATAGAGGCCTGGATTCGATGCCAGGCCAATCCATGTGCCTTTTGCGGTGGACAGAGTGGCATTGGGACAGCACTTCGGTACTCCCTGTCAGCACCGCTCCACTGTCTCATTCATCTACCGCCGACACTGTACAAACAGCAACTCAGAGGGTTGTTGAATAAAATTCATCCGCCATTTTATTGCAGCCTGGATACCAGCCTAGTCGAACCACACCCTAACTCCAACACACAACAAAGCAAGAACGAAACGGCCAATGTGGTAGTTCAACAACATAGTCGCAAACTCCTGAAGATGGGCATATTAATCCCCGAAACATGTTGAGCCTCTAAGAAGTAAAATAAAAATAGCAAGTGGCATCTAGTTGGTTTTTTATTCATCAACTATCACAATGATGCACGGTTCAATAAACATCAGATTTCCGATTTAAATGTTTTTCAAATACCAACTTATTGCACTATTTATTTACTTGATAAAACACACGTTAAAATACGTACGTCTAATCCATTAACATTTTTTAATATAACACTCCTACATGTTTCAATCCTTCCGGATCATCATCAGGGAGTAAATGTTCCTATATAT
>Ga0123354_10016529_pt1 | contig 11567 bp, 5 predicted proteins | sample TergutLab28metaG_2_FD_97872 | JGI IMG/M metagenome (GOLD analysis project Ga0123354, IMG submission 97872) | Labiotermes labralis P4 segment gut microbial communities from Petit-Saut dam, French Guiana - Lab288 P4 | ecosystem: Host-associated > Arthropoda: Insects > Digestive system > Gut ... | reverse complement strand
TATAGGGTCTTGGTGGGGAAACCGGAGGGAAGGAGACCACTGGGGAGACCTAGGCGTAGATGGGTGGATAATATTAGGATGAATCTCCAGGAGGTGGGATGTGAACTGGATTGGGCTGGCCCAGGATAGGGGCAGGTGGCGAACGCTTGGGAGTGCGGTATTGAACCTTCGGGTTCCGTGAAATGTGTGGAATTTCTTGACTAGCTGCAAACCAGTTAGCTGCTCAAGAAGGACTCTGCACCATGGAGTATAGCTTCATTTTATTCTAAAATTAAAAATTTCTAATTGACGATTTGTAGATTCAAATGCAAGGAATATCATTTTTCTTTTACTAAATCAGACCACATTCCTTTTGCAAAGTTCAAGACAACGCAAGGGATACTGAATCTTAGATCTTGAAGGTCCTTCATTTAATAGGATATACGTCTCTTAGCTCTTACCTCCCGTGTAAGAGTTACATCTTGCTACATTTGCAAGTTATTCCTGCTCCAATCATGGAAATATTTCCTACAAGGAATGCCCTGTCTGTAAGTATGCTGACGTCGGCATAGCCTGCAGCTTTTGGAGTTTCTCTTATCTCAAAATTGTGGCGTGCCTTGACTAGAGACGCGGTGTAATATCTGAATGCGAATAGCCTCCTTCACTGACTTTAAAATAGGCTAAGAGTTTATTCTTCACGAACTAGACCCAAGTCTTTTATAAACTTACAGACATGCCACTTCCTTTAGGTTTGTATTGAAAGTGTTAACACTTTTTCTTTCTAAACATTATATTAATTATAGATTGAATGTAACTTCAATGCTTACGTTTTAATTTTTAACTTTTATCCAAGATCATTTACACCTTGCTTTGAAATTTGTAAAGGTTTTCCTAGCAGTTTTATTACACAAACTCTTTGTATCTCAAGCTTCACTTCATACATAGGCTTGTCTAAGAATGTGGGAAGTGGCATCAACTTGAACTTTGTTTTTTTTCGTGACTGCGTGTGTTTCTGCAGCAAATCCATTGTGCAGGATACCGCATCTTATGACGTTATCTAGAGCTTATTTTAACTTCTGACACGATTTCTTCTTCTTTCCTTTCTTCTTCTATTTTCTTATGTTCTTTTTTCCTCCTCTTGTTCCTCTTACTTTACATTCTCCTAGACGCAACAGCTGTCTCCAGTCCTTTAATTATGAAAGTTTTCTGAATCCGTGGTATTATCAGGTAGGTGATGGAACTCCTTACAAGGAGGAACACTCCATTCAGTTTAACGGGAGTCTATGTTCTTACAAAACAGAAATAAGAAGCCGCTAACATGTTTCAAATTCTGAATGGATTAGATTTACCAGGTAGACCTGCATGCACTCTCAAAAATTCGCTCTGTTTCTGTCCTTGTAATTGTTAACAAAAACACACGTTTCATGCAGCCTGTGTTTATCACTACTTAGAATTTAATACTGCTAGCTGTAGTGCATTACAAGTATGAACAATCGCCTTAAAATAAAAGCTGAAGAATTTAGGATTTGGGGTATTACACCATAACATTTTTTTCGTAAAAGAATAAAAGCATGAAAAGATCTCTTTCTGTTTGAGGGTCTGTATTTTTCATGTTACGATGAAGGATCATCGCTCTATTTAGATGTAATTAACCATGCAAATGTCTGGTGCAAAAAATTTCGACCTCACTCACGCGCCTATGATAAACTTCAGGTACAATTCTATGTATGTAATCAAGTGATACGTGGTGGCATTTTGTCTGAACTGCATAGCCGAGAAGCACCTGAATGAAACACCCCCCCCCCCCAACACACTCACACACACATTTGAAGGAACTGGGAATTTAAAACTTTCTCTGCCAGTTACAACATGTTTAGTGCTAAATTTCCTGAATCGTGATAAATAGAATGCTAAATTATTGTGCATCCTGTGTTTTGTTAGCACGGGTGTGGTCTGTTCCTTGTGTAAATATGATTTTGCGGTGTAGGCGCAGTGTGCCCTGGTGTGTGTACATATGAGCTGCTGACGTAGACGTCATGTGATCAGTTGATCATCTGTTGCTGTCATCCCATTTAAACCGCAGTGTGTGGACAAGCACACAATGCACAACATACTTCATGTACCGACACACAGCGGTTAGGCTATGTACTAAAACGCGACTGACATAATTGCACGAGTTGCATAATTACTGCTTGTACTCCCAGTGTTCCCTGCCATAAGCCTGTAACGATGCACTGTGGCTCTGCACGTGACGGAAAAAAAGAATAATAAATATTGATTTTCGAAAGGGCAATTTCTTTATGGATCTTTACGTTATGAGGCATTTTTCATAAACATTGAAGATTACAGGCTACGTATGTATGCTGGTTATGTTCAAAGACACTGGGACCTAGACAACCAAGTAACTAACTCCATGGTATAGAACTATAATGGAGTAAATTTACTGTCTAACACAACTATATGGTGGAGAGATGTATATATATTTTATTATTACATAGAGAACCACTACATGTTTCGGCGCTTGATAATGGCCTTCTTCAGGTTGTACATGAATCACTTAGTAAGCAGTTGTACAAACATATATATATCTATGGGCTACTTATGGGGGGGGGGGTAAAGTGGGCACGAGATCTCGTGCCCACTTTACCCCCCCTTCCCCACATAAGTAGCACATATATATATATATATGTGTGTGTGTGTGTGTGTATGTGTGTATGTTTGTATAACTGCTTACTAAGTGATTCATGTACAACCTGAAGATGGCTATTATCAAGCGCCGAAACATGTAGTTGTTCTCTATGTAATAATAAAATATATATACATCTCCACCATATAGTTGTGTTAGATAGTAAATTTATTCCATTATAGTTTATTATAAACACAACGGGGATGACGAACCTTATGATCCATGGTATAGAAATCTTCTTCAGAAACTCAAGTTCCTCATTTATTCAAGAAATTTCTCGTGTTTTGTGGGTCGCAAACGTTCATTACTCTGTTGACAAGAGCTTGCCACAGGCGCCTGTCCTGAGCATTTATCAAACCCACACCCTGCCATTCTATTTCTTAAAGACCAGTTATAATAACATTCTCGTGTCTGCGACTAAATCTTCCAAGCGATCTTTGTCCATTAGGTTTTCCCATTAGAACCTTTTGGGATTTGGATCTAGGGAAGATGAATTAACTGCAGACGCAAAGAAATTCGCGACTCATGAAGTTCTTAGGCCGTTCTTCTGGTATGTGTTACCGCATTACTGCGTGATCTGTTTCCAACGTCCAAGAACGCCTAGGCATTTTCCTCGGACCACCTTTAGGTTATAGGCTTTATGTTCCTTCTAAACTTCGGGGCAGGGTTACCCAGTGACACGATGTCACATGCCAGAAGAACGGACATCTAGCAAAGAAATTTTTTTTGGGGGGGGGGACAATATTTTGGGCAAGGGCACTTAAAAATTGTTTAATTTTTATATAACTTGTATTGCTGTTTTGGACTCCAGCCGAGACGGATCACGTGGAAAGAATCTGGGTACAATTTCGGGCCCCAGAATTGTGTACAAATATACTAACAAATTGCCCAAATTGCAGGAAGGAAAGAAGACGGTGTTTCTCAAACGCCGGGCCGCGTCCCGGTACCTGGCCTTGGCATCAATTATACCGGGCAGCGAGAGATTCTCCTGGAATTGATAACTAATTTAAATGTAATTTTGTATTTGTCTACATGCCACACCGTACACATAATTGTACTAATACTCTTTATGATTATGCCATAATTAATTATTAATACTTATGTTACTTTAATGTGTGAACTTAAAAAAATTGGAAAGGTACTGACGAGTAAATCTGTTGGGACCGGGCCCTCGTCTTATAAAAAAAAAGAATTTACCGGTCCGCGGTCTCACAAAGGTTGAGAAACACTGGCCTAAGGGATACAGGGGGATTAAAAGAGGAACAAACACTACCAGGATTTTCATGCCGCAACCTTTAGTCAAAGTGCTGCACTTATAAAGTAGAGGACATGAGAAGATAACACCAAAACGGTAGGTGGATGAATCTGACACAGGATGGTATCCAGTGACGTGCTCCGTTGAGCGATGTTCAATTTTCTGGTTCCACCGCTAGAGTTTGCCCTTTCTGTCATCTCATAAAGTTAAGGGGCAAGAAAGGTGACAAAAATAAATTGACGGTGTCCGATGTCCGCTGAAGTAAATTAATAATTTACCAGTCGACACGGCGTAACATCCCAGAAGACTTGAATCTTTATGAATGCCGCTGTGAGAACTCCAATCTGACATTAATAATGATTGCAATGTAAAACGAATAATATACTGTATTTTTTTACCAACGCGGAAAGGCACAAACAACATAATATCGAAGTGACCAAACCGCCGAAAATTAAAAGGGAAGGATACAAGGCAGGAAAGTATGAATAGAAGACATTATGGCCGCTAAAAGAACACAGCGTGTGCGCGCATTCTTTGCAGGTGTGTGTCATTTGTTTTACTGTTCAGGTCATGTATCATTGTCTGTCATACGGAACACAATGGTTGGGGCTTTGGAGGTTTGCGGTAGAAAATATGATCATTATTAAATACTGCTTGCGGCCGGCCTGCAGGTTCATCCATCAGCGGCCGTGAGCCCGACATGCAAGCGAAATTATTCCATTCTTATAGCTTCCTATGGCACTTGGATAGATTATGGGGGGTGAACAAGGAACTTCGCGATCGACTCGCAGCTCCATTGCACGAGTAAGTAAGATGAACTGTTCTTCCGTCATGTTTTCTGTTCGTATATTTCACCATCAAAAGAATTTGGTCACCACGTTGAGCGCTTCTGAACATCTTCACGCAGCGTAGTCCAGGAGTTCACAAATGCCGGGCGCCAGATCTTCATGAAGACTGAACTATGTACGGTGGCACATAATATTTCTGCCTCCTCCGTATGGAACATGCCTTATGTCTGCTTTCAGGCTTCCGTCGCGGTGTACGTAAGATCTTCGCTCTTCTGGGATGTTACTCAGCATATTTTGGTGGCTACTTACTGGCGTTACGGGACTACCTATCGATGTCACCTTCAAGAGTCAAGCAGTTCCTTGGTTGTTCAGGAACTTCGGTAATTAACTACCATTCTACATTGTGTAACAACCAAGAAGAGCGAAGGTGTCGTTTTCTGTATGTCACCATTCTGGCGCCTAGAATTTTGAGGTGGTCTCTAGATTTATATAAAAATTGTATCCCTCTGGACAGTCCTTGAGAAGCTGATGGCTGCTCAGCTCTTCAGTACACCGTCACTCACTTATATGTCATCCAAAGATATAATATATTACAATGCTCACAAAATTATGAAACTTAACTCCTTCTTGAACCACTAGATTCTAGTATCCTTACATGACTTTTTTCAAGATCCTCATATTTACGCAATGTCTCCAAGTAGTCTCCTTCCTTCAGAGGTATGAGAAAAGTTCCGAATGAATTTATCATACTTCATATGCAGGCAATATTAACCGTCCAATTAATCCCCTTTCATTTTCAGACCCTGATAACATTTGGTGAAGAGTGCAAAACCTTCTCTTAAGCCCGATTCCGCTTCATTTCCTGTGTTGATATTTTTAATATAATCTTGAATTTTTTACACACTACATCTGTATCTGTCACATAGGGAAACAATGCAGACACATTGTAAGCGTTGGATAATTTTATAATAAAAAATTTTGGCTTTAGAATTTTTGACGTAAGTGTGTTATATTATTTATTTATATTACATTATTCACATAAAAGTGGTACATGTTAGGTATTTTTAAGTATTTTATGCGTGTTTTGTGCTTTTATTTTATTTGATTCAAAAATAATTCAGAGCTTAAAAATATAGCGTGTCTAGAAATAATTCAAAGGAAATCTTTTAGCATGAGGCCAGTTACTTACAAATTTCCTTCTAGTAAATTATACAGGCCTGCTCACAACGATTAATATGTGGCAAAAATTAATGCAACTGACAAGATTAGAAATAGTAATGTCACGATGCCATCAGTACTGTCGCTGTTATCGTCATCACACCCCCATACATATGTAAACGTAGCACGCGAGAATAGTTTGTTGTTTTATTGTGACGTGAGTTTGTTCTGAATTCGCTTAACGTATAAACGCATTCTGTTGGCCCGTTAAAATTCCTCACTCAGCGAGGGGTATGGACCATTGGGGGCGTCTGCTGTGTCTTCCAACCTAAAAGGGTCAAGTTAAAACATTGCCAGGCATGTGTAGGGGAAACTCACAACCATAAATATGTTTCTCTTGTGTTCTTTTAATATTCCAAGTATGTTGCGTGGAATGCAAGGAATTTACTTGTATTAAGTCCTATTAATATATGTGGGGCCATATTTCTTATTTCTATGAAGATTTTACGGTATTTTGTAATTCGTTGGCTTATTGAATTTCGATGTGAGCCGTGTTGCCTGTTTGGTGTAAAGCCTGAATGACATGTAGCGAGCGGTAATGCCCTGTCGGCAGTGGCCCATCATTAACATATCATCAGCAGAATTTCCGTCCGACAGCCCGAGCAGTAAAAGAATCATAAAATACACAAACGAACCAACTTGTCGGGATATTCTACCGTTTGGAGTCGGATACTTCAGTTGTTAAAATAACCAGGCTGCGAGCTGACCGACAGGGGATTCGATTCGCGGCGGTGGTGAAGATTTTTCTTTTCGTCGCGTTTTCCTGACGGTTCTGGGCACACCCAGCCTCCTAGCGAATGGTACTGAACGTAGATCTTCCAGTCACGGAGGACAAAATCACTTCCATTTCATTCCGAAGGTTGAGAATGAATGGGGCTGTGCCACAGCATCTTACCAATATATCGTAAGAGTAGGCAGATCTACTTAAGTGGAACGAACTGGACCATTAGGATGTTATCTCACGACTGAAATCTACGTCATATAATTAAATGACTGACTGCTAACTAACTAACTACCTTACAAAGTGACTGAATTAACTCAATGGAGCAGAGAATTTTTTCTGAAATGCTGTTAGTTTTCCAGCTAGTCAAGACAATCGCCGCATTTGGTAGAAACAAATTTTCATCACCGCATTCACAGCAGAACACTACTTCTACCCATCCTGTGCAAGCTTAATCCAGTCTCCGCGCTCCCATACTACGTATTTAATAATCATTGTATTATGATAATACCACCTACTTTGAGGTCTACCGAGCTGTCTCTCTTTTAAGGGTTTGCCCGTAACATCCTCTGAACGTTTATTTTCTCCCCCGTACATTCCACATGTTCAGCTACTCTCATTTTCTGGACTAAGTCATCGGAATAGTACGTGGTGAGTACAAAGCATCCCGGTGGCCGCGCAGTCTAAGGAGTGGGTCTGCGGCCGCTCGCATGCTGAGATTGAGTGTTCGAATCCCGCCGGGGAGTTGGATGTCTCTCACTTTTAAGTATTTTGTGTTGTCAGATAGAGGCCTTTTCGACGGGTCAGTCTCTCGTCCAGAGAATTCCTTCCGTGTGTGTGTGTGTGTGTGTGTGTTTGTGTCCTTGAGCGTGATCAGGTGCGACAATAACCGCTACACCGACGATAGATAGCTAGAAGAGATCAGACTAAGAAAGAAAGAAAGAAAGGAAGAAAGAAAGAAAAAGAGTAAAAATCACGAGGTTTCTCATTACGCATTCTTTTCCAGTTCTCTATTATTTTGTCACTTTTAGGCCCAAATGTCATCCTTAACACCCCATTCCCTACCCCTCTTAGCCTGCTCTCTACCCTTAATGAGAGACCATGTTCTGCACTCGTAAAAAACAAAAGACAATTTATTTATTTCTATTTAATATTTTTATTTTGAGATAGTGAAAGAGAAAACAAGAAATTTTGGACCGATTTGTAGCAGGAATTTCCTAAAATTTATCTGCTGTTATTTTCTCCATATTACATGTAATTTTGATATGTTAGTGTCATTCGTACATTTTGGACTTTGCCACATATTTTGTGGGGGTGGGGGTTTTCATTACATATTTTTATCTTGTAAGTTTGTCCTGCATTCTGTAGACCAGACGTGCACCATATTTAATTTCCTTAGTATTAGTCATATGACTAATCATCATAACCCAGAAGATAGTTTGTGTTCCTTAAACCGTGTATTTGTGAGACCTGTAAGCCTTCGTGGCGTGGACAGGTAAACCTTTGCCTTTAGCCTTCCTGCACAAAGCACACTGCGTCTCATTTACAAAGACCAACCGGTTAATGCTGTTTAGGAACGCAATAACTGTTTATTGTGAGATTCACACGAAACGCATAAATAATATCTGTGGCCAAAATATTAAAACAGGCGGTACACTACGCATCGTTATCATTAAGTTTTGTTGGGTTAATTTAGGCCGAAACTCGTCCATAAAAATATTTTAACACAGAAAATGGGAAATTTAATAGACTGTGATAGATAACGAGGTACTTCATGATTCTTCAGGGGTCAAACCTTGCTTTTTAGACCTCTAAACCTGGTATTGAAACATATTTGGGTAGTTAAATCTATGAAGATAAATTTGACTGGACTTCTAGACAGGAAAAAAAAGAAATGCATATAAAATGTTACCCTGTAAAACCTATTGGGAAAGGAAATTTGAAGTTTGTAGGGCGGTGACTGTAGCTTAGTTCTCTGATAAATACATGGCGAAGTCGTTTCCTACCACAGTACACGGTGTAACCTTCAAGAAGCCAGAGTTCATATTCACCACCATAAAAACGTCATGTCTGTCTCGATTACCTCATTTCCGATCCATTATTCACGTACAGTCGTAAATAAGACGCTGCCTACAACAAACATATACAAAGCGTCGTTATACGCTTTTAAACCAAGAATCCATCAACTAACTTTCAAAACCTGTTTCTCTCTTATACGTCCTGTTTTTTTTTAACTCAATGTTATATTCGCATCTTACTACGTGCCCAAACTCTACGTTCCCCAGGAAGTTTCTTGATCACAGAGTCGTAGGCCCACACCTATGTCTGTTCCGCCTTCCGTCCATTACTTGCTGAGTGCCTTACCTCTAGTTATTCTGGAGTGCGGATAGAGAACTTGGAACTCTGAGATGTGGGTACTCCTGATACTATAATTTTATTTCCATTGTACTCTCGACCCCTTGCCCTAGAATCGCGTTACCAGGCCGCAGGACCTCCAACTGCGATAGTAAGTGCTTCGGCTTAAGTTAATAATCATGTAGATAACGAGTCTCCTCGACCGAGCTCTGATATGCGGGAAAGCTAATGGAATATTGCTGTCGTCCCCAGCGGAGCGCCGTTTTATACCTACTCCACAGCCATCCAATCGGTGGATATATATATATATATATAACTTCGTTTGAAGAAACATCCGCAAATAAGGTTAATATTCGTGCCCTTATTGGGTAGTAGCACAGGACAAGTTTGTTGATAAACCGGGATGGCTCAGACAGCAAAGTGGTCACGTAAGAATGAAATTAGGAGGAATCGATTCCCTACGGGGCGCAGACATTTTCTTCGGCAACAAATCCAGCCCATATTTACCCCTAGAACAACTTGCACTTTCCTGGGTAAAGCAGCCGCAACGTGAAGCATATTGTTCATTTCCATATAGTGCTATGATCAGGAATTTATGGGAGTTTATTGTGAACCCCGTTATGGGTCTTTGTGTCATTCATCTTAGTCCCAGACAAATTTGATTTTTATTGTAAAATTTCTAATTACATATGTAAATATCTCAGTACATTCTAATTAAACAAAATTATGATACTATTGGGTCTACGTGATTCGAAATCCATGTACATTTTATTGAGTCTTAGAGGTACTATGTTTGCACCAGTCCCAGTCCCAATATTTTAATATAATTCTCAAGGATTACCTATATTTGTGGCCCAGGGTCGCCTAAGGCAATAGAAGATAACACTACTGGTTTGTAAGTATCCCTATGAACATTACTTTGGTCTGGGAAACACTTAAAGTCTACAGCTTGCCAGTTACCTTGTTTTATAATTATTTACCTGCACTATAAAGATGTTGTGCTACAAATCGGTAGGTCGCTGTTTCGATCCCAGCTGGTGTCAGTGGATTTTTTATTGACATAAAATCCTTCCGATCGCACTATGGCCCTGGGGTCGACTCAGCCTCTAACACAAATGAGTACCAGGAATATTTTCTGGGGGTAAAGGCGGCCGGTGCGTAAGACTAACAACCTACCACCATCCTGTGCCGTTGTTACGAAATCTGGGAACCTTAACTTCCTGGAACCCTCTGGACCTGTCCAGACCTGTAATGGGACTGCTTTAACTTTTACCTGCACTATATTTGTATACTGGGAACACTGCAATCTCTACAGATATAATTGATTTATTGTTATCTCCAAGTACTTTGTTCCATCCTGACAGCAGTGAAGAACATCCAATTCCACCGATTTGTAATTATACCCAGAACTTACGCCACTGTTTCTCGGAGCATGATATGCCCATTAGTTTTGAACTCAAATAGGAGGCTGACCGCTTCGCCATGTCTACTCCGCCCACTTTCAGCGCGGAATGAAACGGAAACAAAAGATGTTAAGATTTAGGGAGATTTAAACGATCCAGTTATGTGGTCTAATCACCTGTTTTTCTTGAAATTACTGACAACATTACCTAAACTTCTGAGTGCACTACCCATGATTGATCTGCTGATGGGGCTAAATATTTTGACCCAAATATTTTAAGTACCTGTTTCTGATTTGAAAGGAAGCTTTTATAAACTTTCGCTGGAAAACTGCTGTATAACTTTAATTATTATATGCCCTACAGTACAGGTGAAAGCGACATTAGAGGCATTTGTTACGTGGCCGTGAATTTTTGTAGCGTAATAAGTAAATTTTCGAGAATAAACTTTTAGAAATTTTCTTGTTAATGTAACCATTAAATGGACTATACACGATAAGTAATAAAAAACAGTTAAATGGGGCCTAAATTTCGAATGGGTAACGTTCCTACTTTGCATGCAGGGGGTCGCGGGTTCAAATCTAGGCCCAGAAACCGGCTATTCTGGACAGTATTTCTCTTTTTTCTTTCAGAGTTCCCCGCAAATTCCCGGATAGTAACTCAAATTAGGGTGCGATCACATCTGACCAAAACTTTTCCAGTTCACTATTCACGTTGTTTTGTCACTGGACATTATAGCCTGGGCTACTGAGCGCGTAGGTACGTAAACCATATACAAGTAAGCAACTGAGTTACTTTGCGAAATGAGGCCTGTGTAATGACTTTAATTAATAAATAATGTTAGTTCTGTTTGTTTAACTGGATATGAAGTTGAGCATTGCCATAGCTGGCATGTACCTATGATTTCTGTCAAAGGCTGTTTCTTACGGCAGTTTATAATTAAAAACTTGGTCATAAGTCGAGATTATGCGTTAAACGTTTAAGTGTTGGCAAATACAAACAGTGGAAGCTAAATGCATTAGAAGATATCTGAATTGTTTTTGTATTTTCGTTGTTACACCGTGCATGTTGTCGAGTTACTCAATTATTACACCAACCACTGCACATATATAAAATTTATAAAATTTACACATTAAAACATTAAAAACGCTCCGACATGTTTCGG
>Ga0123354_10016528_pt1 | contig 11568 bp, 7 predicted proteins | sample TergutLab28metaG_2_FD_97872 | JGI IMG/M metagenome (GOLD analysis project Ga0123354, IMG submission 97872) | Labiotermes labralis P4 segment gut microbial communities from Petit-Saut dam, French Guiana - Lab288 P4 | ecosystem: Host-associated > Arthropoda: Insects > Digestive system > Gut ... | reverse complement strand
GCATATCACAGAACCCGAAGGTTCATTACTGCACTCACAAGCGTCTGCCACCTGTCTCTATCCTGGGCCAGCCCAATCCAGTCCATATACCCACATCCCACCTCCTGGAGATCCATCCTATTATTATCCACCCATCTATGCCTAGGTCTTCCCAGTGGTCTCTTTCCCTCTGGTTTCCCCACCAAGACCCTATACACCCTCCTCTCCTCACCCATATGTGCCATATGCCCAGCCCATCTCATTCTTCTCGATTTTATCACCTGTGCAATATTGGGTGAGGAGTACAAATCATTTAGCTCCTCGTTATGCAGTCTCCATTGCCCCGTTAACCTCGTCATACAAACATGCTAGTAGGTTAGAATTCGGAAACCTGCTAATGCAGCAACATGAAACATATTTTGCATTCATATTATGATACTAGTATTTCACCAGCACAGACTGTGACATATTTGGGTTTTAATTATTGATGTGGCTCCCTAGGGATGTCAGTCAACCACCAAGGCATGTAGGAGTGGGTAAATATTATATGCATTTGGATGTACAAGTTGTTGGTTGTATAAAATGAGCTACAGTGTATTCCTTTGTGTATGATAGTTTATAAATTGCTGAGCTTATGATTCTCTGAAGGTATGTGACAGTGGTTGGTATATTATGTGCATGTGATGATGGACTTTGCTAAGTACATGAAATACACAATATTTCCAGTGGTGTATTTACTCCTTGGTTTATGTGATTCTTATTATACTGCCAGTTTTTTCTTTATTATTTTGACATCAGTGGCAATGGTTGAGATTGGACCAGCACGTTATTAGGTTAGTATTTTGACTGATATGGTATACCACTGGGGTGGCCCAGGAATGGTTATAGTGAGTACCCAGATGAATAATGTAAGTAGAGTTATTAAAAGAACCATTTTGTATTTTATTTTGCTCACATTCACATTCAGCAAGCGGCCATGATATAGCTCAGGTAGTGAGGTGTTGGTTTCTCATTGTGCAGCCTTGGTTTTACCCAGTGATTGAGACTCGCTTTATGTAGGTAGCCCAGCAGAGTTGAAACCTTAATGTTTGTTGGTGGGTGTGGATTGAGTTTCCAAAATGTTGTGTTCGAAAAATCTCAGGATGATGGTCAATGTCCAAACTAATAGTCACATTTAGTATGAGTTCAGTGTGTGTGGCCGTGTCACTGCCATGTGGAATAGTGTATTTGCAGCATTTTTTCCTTCGTATCCTATTGTGAGCTTTTAACAAAACAGGCAGTGAATGTAAATGTAACATTGAGGTGTGTTTGTGCAACCATTGTTACAGTGGAAAAGCAATGAGTGTTGAAAGTTCTGAGTTTGTATTTGTAGCCTTGGGTATCCACTATGCAATGCGTGTGCGTGCCATATTGTCACCTGTGGCCTGCCCGACTGTACTATATTTTTCCACATTATCTCATAAATTGCATGATTTTTGAAAAAAGTTATTGAACATAAAAATTTTCTCTACAATTTATCAGAAACATTTCTCATTGTAAAAAGAATTGAGAAAGGTATGATCAAAACTGTATTTTGGTCTTCATGTAGAGTACCCATTATTCATGTCAGAAATCAGTTTTCTTGGCAGCTTTTAAAAAATTACTCAAATATCAAATTTCATGAAAATTGTCCAGTGGGAGCTGAATTGTTCTATGTGGACAGACAGGCATGACGAAGCTAATAGTCGCTTTTCGCAATTTTGTGAATGTGTCTAAAAGACGGTGTAGTTGCTGCATAAGCTGTAGTACTAGGCTTGGTAGTGAGTGTGGTAACTAACATTTGTCTAAATACATTGCCAATGTAAGGACTGAAGTTATGGTGGCAGTAGAGGTGAATTGCTTCTGCTTTGTTTGCTTCAGGAACCTGATTTGTTATACAAGACAAGGGAGGAACAGAGTCAGTTGTTGCAGCAAGTGCTTGCAGCTAGTGACATGGATGCGGATGAGGAGAGAATTCCAGGAGAAGGACCTCGTATAGGACCAAATGTAAGTGTACCTGAACATAGTTATTGCTTACAATGTGGGTTCTGTAAATGTTGTTTGAGTATACTAGCAATCAAAACTTTAAACTTGGCAGTCATTTCTCCCCATAGAAAATGTGCGTATTCATGCCCATTGCACCAGTCTAATTGCCACAATTTAGCACACAAAGTATAAGTGTCTGGTGTATTATATAACAGGTATACAAGGTATTATTTAATGTTCAGATGTACTGCGTGTGACAAGTGTATCTTTAAAGTGACTTGACTTTCCTACAGTGTTTTGACCTCTAGATCTTGCCTAGTGCTGGCATGATTTCTTAATGTAGGTGATGGCCCAGTGTACTTGTGATTCTGATCTCAGTAGATTGGGTACAGTTCCTGGCTTGCCCCCCGTTGTCAGAGTTATGTAGGAGGCTTGTAAAATCATCCTGTAAGAGTTTATTTTCTAGTAAGTTTTTTTTCTGAATAGTTTCTCTGTGATTCTAGGTTCAGCGCCGGCTTGGCAACATCAGTTCTCTATCAGGAGCTGATGATACTGTTTATTTGGAGTACAAGAAAACCTCATCTTCCATTATTAAGCATCCTCTGTTCAAAAAGTTCAGGACATGACTGAAAGATATAATTAAAAATGTGGCCATATCTACATATTTAGAGTACTGTAGATACCATACGTAATGTCGTGATAACACAAATCCAAGACATTTATATAATGAAAAGTTACATTTACAACAGAGTGTATAAGTTGTCTGCTCAGACTGAATCCCTGTGCACATAGATGTCCACTGATGGTGACTGATGAGTCAAGGAGAGAAGTCCCATGGATTCATCCCTTCACATCTTGCTTGAACTGTTATGTTTCCTCCACCAGCATATTTCCCTATAACTAAACCAACATATGATCAGTCAACATAACTGTATTTTATCGGCACCACACTACATGTTTCGGAACACTTGATTCATCATCAGGTGTAAACAGACTTGAAATTTATAGGCAAAAGCAGCTGTTATTATAATGTTTGAGTCTCAGTACTTGTGGGATCCCATGTTATAAAATAAATTTAACTTTCATAGGTCCATGCATCGCTAATATATTCTCAGAGTACAACCAACAAGATGCGACGTTTCTCAATTTATTTATTTCTGTAAGACGCACTACATGTTTCAGACGGTTTTTCCGTCCGTCATCATCAGACCATTACTGCTACCTGCTGCTAGCAGCAGGTAGCAGTAATGGTCTGACAAATACCAACGCTGTATGTGCAGTTTTGAGCTCCTGATGATGGACGGAAAAACCGTCTGAAACATGTAGCGCGTCTTACAGAAATAAATAAATTGAGAAACGTCGCATCTTGTTGGTTGTACTCTGAGAATATAAAATGTATGTTACAATAAAATTATAATATGTAAATAAGCCAACAGTATAATGAATGAGACAAAGTTAGAATTTAAAAAGTCTGTTAAAATTTTAAAAAAAATTATATTAAACTTAAGTTCAAGTAGGCCAAGAAGTTAACAATGGAGGCTGTAAGTTCTGCAGGAGTTGAATATGTGTATGTCTTTTACTTTTTCTCTATGCAGAGGAAGTGTAAACCAATTTTCTGTAACATAATTATTATAATTATAAGGTAACAGAGGATGAAAAGGTTTATGTATTTAATATAATGCCAATAAAATAACTTCTATAAACATATTTTAAATTATAAGAATATAGCATGACCTATTCGACATTTAACAGAAGATTTTAATTCTATTATTTTCTCTTTAATTTGCTGTTGGCTTTTTCACTTACTATAATTTTATTGTAACATTTATTTTATAATGTGGGATGCCACAAGTGTTGAGATTGAAATGCAATAGTAAGAGTAGCATTTGCCTATCACTTTCAAGATGGTATACTCCTCATCCACAATGTGGTGTGATTCCGATAAAGTACAGTTGTGCTGACTGATCATTTATTGGTTTAGATATTTCTGGGACACAACAGGATGAGCTCTCTTAACGTAATAATAGCCATCCTCTTCATTAATGGGTTACTAATGATAAACTTTGCTTGAATCAAGCTCTTTGGGCCAGTTAACACCAGAGACTGTGGTGGAAAGGAATGTAAGTAGGCCAAAATAGGAAAATCCTTCAGTGTAATTAGCCCTGTGATCCTTGGGAGTTCTTTACGTAGCCTCAGGATAATATAAACAGTAATGCATCTCAAATCAGTTTGCTGTGGTATGATTCCCACCAGTTTTGCATTCAAATCTCAACATTTAGGGAAATGAGATAACATACTGGTCAGTGAAAAGCCTGAAAATCTGTAACACCTAAAAGATTGCCCTTGAAAACTAGTAAATTGTGATTGATTACCTTGGATTTGTGCAGTGTATATTAAACAGGTAAATGAATGTTTATATATTTTGACAATAAATGGAAGAAGTATTTGAAATATTTAGTTTTTCTTTCAAAATGTATCCCTTGTATATTTGCCCATTTCCAGTTTCAAGGTTATCAGTCCTGTAATTATTTTGCTACTGCTGCTGTTCTGTGTCCACCCCTCCTCCACCCCCCACCCCCCCCAATGCTTTGTCATATCAGTGACTATGATTTAATTATCTTTATTTTGTACCATGTGTTTTATACCAGTATCTTTTGTGTTTGTGCATTAGTCAGTTTACATGAAATTACAAGACAGTCGTAAGTGTGTGGACGACACCCCATTTTTTTTTAAATTTTAAATACCCACAACTGATCATACCACCACAATCACTTTCCATTATATGTTTATCACAAGCAGAAATTGTTACTGGTAAGAAGAAAATAAGTTTCATGTATAAATTTTGCACTTTATACTGCAGTGTCCGTGTCCATGACATGAAATTTATTGGATGATCTAAGCAACGGCCACCATCATTGATGTCTGCAATTGTAATTTTGGTTTTTGTGTGTTTAAACAGCCTGAGGTTGGCCAGGTAATGGCTGATAAAATGTAGCCACATATCTATATAATATAATAAAATTGGTTGTATTGACACAAATTAATAACTAGTTTGTAATTTGTGCAACACAATGGGATGTCCAAGATAAAAATGAAAAAAAAAAGGCCACCTGTCGAATTGGTGCCTGTCATGCTTTGCATGTGGCAGCAACATTTGCTCTTTGATATATGTTTTTGAATTTCTATGTTTTTGGAAAACAAGTTGGCTGCTCCAGAAGTGTTACAATGCAGACAACATGAAGTTTGAGATTTGTATGATGGTGATTTTGACTATGGAGATCTCTGGTCTTGTGGACTGTGGTGTGTGTAGTCTGATAGAAATTCACTGATGGTTTAAGAGGAACAAATCATGCTATTTGGCTTAAAAATATGAAATGTATTCAACAACTAAGGTTCCCTAGGTCATAGAAATTAAATGAGGAATTATTGAAATGTTACATGAAGCGCATTTATTCTGCTGAAATATCTTGTTTCATCTCAATTCTCGAGCATATGAATGCATTCATTCCATCTTGGCAGGAGTTTAAAAATTCAGGCATTATTGATTGATATTTTATGTTTTTTGAACCATGCATTGTGATATACCTATGTAATAACCAAAAAAATGCACACTTTTTACATTACAGTTTTAATTTAATTATATTGTCTTTGACATGTTTCAAACATCCAAGTGTTCTTCCTCAGGAAGACTTGTACATGTAGTTTGATGGTATTTCTTTTGTGCATCCATGTAAGCAGTCTGGTCACTGGCAGAATGTGCTTGATGCTGTGCATCCTGCCAGCAACCAGACTGCTTGGATGTATGCATGAAAGAAATACCATAAAAACTGCACGTACAGTCTTCCTGAGGATGAACACTTGGATGTTCGAAACATGTCAAAGACACTATATTTAAATTAAAACAGAAATGTAAAAAGTGTGCATTTTGTTGGTTCTTATTACATTGATTGATATGTTACATAAATTTCTTGCTCTTTTTTTTCTGGCGGGGAGGGAAACATTTTGTTTACTGGCAAATTCTCAAAAGTCGCATAACTGCCAGTGCTTTGTTCTTTTGAAATGTATTTCAGTAGGATACTGGCAAAGATATTTTTATGCAACAAGTATGCTGGTCATGTCAGGTTGACAGGAATTCATGTCTTGTATGATGTTATTTTGTGTTTTTGGACTAATAGTTTCCGACGTTTCGAAGGATGCAATGCCTTTATCTTCGGGGTCCAGCAACCCAAGATGTCAACCATTTACAGACTGTATGTATGTATGTATATAAAGCACGCATCCCAGAGACTCCAATATTTGACACACCGCTGTGGAAACATCAAATCTCGCACACAAGGATTTTGTCTGAATGAGCAAGCATGCTGTATTTTGTACGATGCAGTGCCCATTTTAAGTTTTATTTCCACCATTTCTTTTGCAATGTGTGTCACGAAGCAACGTTAACGACGCTTCCTGCCATTGAATTTCCCGCATGCTGTGCACATCTTTTTTGTTATGATGATCCTGCCATCTGTGGAGTATTATTTGTAATACGCAGTACTCATCCATCTTCGGGCGGTGCAAGACGGGGGAGTGGCAAAAGATGTTAATATCTTTTTTACATTTATTATTATTTATGTTGTGTTACATAATGTTTTGTGGGACTACAGCGTTTGTAGTTGTGTACATAGTTCCGCTTTGTGTGACTAAACATTTTTAGAATTTATTTTCATTCGTACGTTAGGGTCCGGTGTCTTCCATTTGGGTGTGTGGTACGATCAAAGTGCTGGGTGCATGCTTTGCATTGAGTGACTAGTGGGTATTTTAGCATTCGCAGGTGGCCTGTGAATCTAAATGTGAACTGTGATATCAAAATACGTTTAAGTATTTGACCTACGCTGTGTAGAGGGCTATCATTCGTTAGGTATAATTACGATAAAATACTAAAGCTCTAGAGTATTTGTAAACAGGGACGCATTGGCGACAAAAGTCACTTAACAGGCACGTACACGCTTCTTTGTTGTGTTAGTCTTGATACAGTTGGCATCGTTTTAGGTATTGATAAGGGGCAGAAGGTAGTGCGTCCAAATGTGTTGCAAGCCTCTAAAAATTATGTTTCATTCAAATATATTATCAGCTCTGTACACAAGTGGCTAAGGGGCGTGTAAGGGAGTCATCATTTGCCCCTATGTAATGCAATGAATGGTGCGAGGAACTTAATTTTTTTAACAAGTTTAGTTCAAATTGAAAGACGGGGCGAAAATTTCTGTGGAAAAAGTCATGTCCATTACAATCATTATTCACAGCGTGATGGAGCAGATTATAATAGAATTAGTAACATGCATGGGTTATTTCTGGGAGCATCGGGTTTGTAACTGGACTGGTACAGTGACCATCCAAATTGTGGTCCTTCCAGTTCCCTTTAACCCTGTCAGTGTAGTATACCAAACCATTTTCTTGCAGATTACCGTATTGTGTTGTTTAGATGCTGTGTTGGGTGGTTTGTGATCATTTTCTTACCTCATATGATGCAAATTAACTTTATCAGAGGACAGCATCATTAAATGATATATAAATCATCCATCAACCTATAAGGTCACATGAACTTACTTAATCCCTTGCCACACATGGTTTGCATGTATCTCTTGGGTGGTTGCATGAGCTGGTGGCACTGAATACAAATCTGATAGAGTTCAGTTGTCAGTCAAGGCTGTTTAGCATAATGTAACCACTTCAGCAGGCAATTCCTGTTTAATGGATGATTTGTTTTGGTGTGGAAAGTATGTCTCTGTCTATTTTATGGGTACTATTCAGGAGGACTGTAAATATACATACAATATACACATGCAAACAATAATGAGTATTCTAGGGCCATGATAGAGGTGCAGATGGTGTCTCTGCCCAGTAGCTTTTTGTACAGTATGTGATTATACAACAACAGAGTTTGCAGTGGCTGATTTTTTTGTACTATTGCTCGTGATAATTGTTTTCTGTTATTATTTATGTGTATTGAGTACATTGTGGAAAGTTCTGTTATTCATGTGCGTAGTGCTTTTGTATATTGGTGCCAAACCCTTTACATATTTTTTAGCTTTCTTTTTTTCCTAATAAGGAAGAAAGTAGTCTCACCGATAACCATGTTGCCTCTTTCTGCCATTTAAACCTTGGAATCAGGTGTCATGAAATGTGGTGTGAATAATATGCAGTTTGAGGACATCCCACCTGAGGATTTAACTGGCACCTGATAGGTCCAGTGAGGGGTGTAATCCATTGACCAACAAGAGAAGCCTTGACCTAATTAACAGTCAATTTCTCAAGAAGATTCTTTGGAATACATGTAGTTTGTGAGCTTCGTAGTTCTTATGGTAATGACTTTGAAAACAGTTTTTTATATACATGGGTCTATGCATCATGAATCGAATTTAATAATTGTCCAACAAGATGCGACTTATTCAGTTTATTTCATTTCTGTAGGCAGCTCTACATGTTTCGGGTGTTGACACCCATCATCAGGAGCTCTTGTAACTGTAATTACAGCTTCCGGTATTGATTAACTGCAGTGAATAAAATGCGCTGCTATTAATACAAATGTAGAATTTAAAATTCTAGATTGGGTATATTGAATGTTACTAGCCTTGAAGAATATGATATATAAAATAATGGTGATTTTGTTATTTATTGTCCGTCGTACACAACACTGTGGTGCAAAGTTAAGTTATGCACCAATTAACAAAGCAACATGTTTCAACCCCTTGGGGTCATCTTCAGGCTTATAAAATATGGTATCATACAAGGTACGTCTGTTGTTGCTACCTACAGGATCCCGTGGTTTACAGTACGCTAGTTATAAAATATGTTATATAAAAATGTTGATTAAAATATAGATAAAGATCATATGATCGTGGTGAACGAGTTGATCGTTATTGCAAGCATGTGATAGGTATCTATCTACCTGCGAATGTGCTGTGCTATTGTTATATCATGGTGTAGACCACGATATTAACCAGGCTAAGGTTCGGAAGGTTTGGGCACTCATGATGTGTCAGTGGGCCATATACAGTACATAAGTGATGTGTATCTTCGGTGTATTGAGAGCTGAACTCACTGTTTGGGTGACCTGGCGCCGTTGGTGGATGAATGTTTGATGTCGTCCAGATGTACGTGAATTGATCAGGGCGCTCTTGTTGCGCTTGTTGTAGTGGGGTAACGGTGTAGGTGCGATGTCCCAGTTGTCCCACTTGACAACTGGGACATCGCACCTACACACTCCGAACCTTAGCCTGGTTAATATCGTGGTCTACACCATGATATAACAATAGCACGGCACATTCGCAGGTAGATAGATACCTATCACATGCTTGCAATAACGATCAACTCGTTCACCACGATCATATGATCTTTATCTATATTTAAATCAATATTTTTATGTAACATATTTTATAACTAGCGTACTGTAAACCACGGGATCCCGTAGGTAGCAACAACAGACGTACCTTGTATGATACTATGTTTTATAAGCCTGAAGATGACCCCATGGGGTTGAAACATGTAGCTTTGTTAATTGTTCCATAACTTAACTTTGCACCACAGTGTTGTGTATGACGGAAGGTAAATAACAAAATTGTTATATTGGCACAAGGGGATGGAAAACCCTCAATTTAAAATAATGGTGGTTGGTTACAAGCAGTATTTTTAAAATATGTACAACAAATACAAAAAATACTCCTTTTAACCATCCACCATTATTTTATATATCATATTCGTCAAGGCTAGTAACATTCAATATAACCAATCTAGAATTTTAAATTCTACATTAGTGTTAATAGCAGCGTATTTTACCCATTGCAGTTAATCAATACCAGAAGCTGTAATTACAGTTATAAGAGCTCCTGATGTAGAGTGTCAACGCCTGAAACATGTAGAGCTGCCTACAGAAATGTAATAAACTGAATAAGTCACATCTTGTTGGAAAATTATTAAATTTGAAAACGGTGTTTTCTAGGTTGTTATGCCATGAAGTCTGATAAAAGTGTACCTATGTTTAAAGAGTCCTGCTGCTGCTGCCCCCATAGTCACTGTCATCTTCCAGTCTATGGCTTCACAGCTCAGAAGACACCAGTCTCTTCGTGTAGTTTGCAATTGATATTACGCATTTAATTGCAGGTGAGAACACTGCCGTAACTGTGTTGTTGCGTGAGGCAGCCCATGCAGCTTTGCGGCTGCATCCACTGTGTGCACCATAGGTAGGCGTAGGGCTGCTGCCATGTCCCGGCCCCCAAATGACAACCTGCTGACATATAAGCTGGTGGTGGTGGGAGATGGGGGAGTGGGCAAGAGTGCCCTCACCATTCAATTCTCCCAGAAGCTTTTCGTAACTGACTACGACCCCACCATAGAGGACAGCTACATACAGCACACAGAAGTGGATGGACAGTGGTGTATTCTGGATGGTATGTCGGGTTGAATATGTGCATGTTGTGTCATATTCAGGTCAGAAACCTGCAGTCTTTTATACAATTTGACATTCAGAGGACCGTGCATCATGATATATTCTTATAATAAAAGCCAACGAGCTGCTCTCTTTCTCAAGTTTATTTTGATAAAGAACTCTACATGTTTTGGACAGATCTGCTGTCCATCATCAGGAGTCTCAACACTGTATTCACAGCAGTAGGTATTTTTTGTGCTAGTTCTGTCGACTGTCTGCTAGCGAGGTCATCCTGACCTCGCTAGCAGACATCGGGAAGTAGGTCGGGCTAAGGACTTATCAGCACCCCCTCGTGTATGTATGTGTGTGTGTGTGTGTGTGTGTATGTGTGTATCTGGAATAGCAATGGCCGTAGAATGGATTCCTATGGAACTCTGTATTGAATAATTCTCTCTTCTGACCGATTATGTTGAATTTCATTAGTTGTAGTAGTGAGATAGTCTATTTCTACCAGCTGCTTTCAGTTTTTTTAAGTAAGTAACAAGCCATTGGTGTGCGGTTCCCCAGCTACCATATGCATGTAATTTTTGTAGTAAAATATTGTGTATACCAAGTTCAAAGCTTTTGACAGGTCTAAAAGTAGGCGTACTCGTACTTCTTTGTCATCTAGTGTTTTATATTCATCCTCCAAGAAATTTATTAATGCTGTACTTTTGGGTTTGCCTTATGAAAACCATGTCGACTGTGTAGTAATACGGTATTCTTTTCCAAAAATTACTCTGATACATACTATTTTCTCTAGAATTTCAGAGAAGGACGAAATCAGTGAAATTGGTCTGTAATTCTCAGTTTCATAAGCAGATCCATTTTTAATTAAGGGTTTTATTTTGGAGGTTTTTAGTTTTTCTGGAAATCTTCCAATGCTAAGAGATAAATTTGTTAAAAAATTTAAAGGTTTAAGTGTATGTGGCATTTCTTGCTAAGACAGCTGGAGAATCCATCTAGTCTACTCGAAGTTTGGTTTTTTTAAGCCCTTGATTACAGCAGTTATTTCAGCATCATTAGTGGGTGTAAAAAATATTGAGTGGGAGAGTTTTTGATTGACAGTCATGATTTTATTTGTTCCAGGGTTGTTACACTGTAGCTTTTCAGAAAAAAAAAGTTAAATAACTTTGCCT
>Ga0123354_10016527_pt1 | contig 11568 bp, 7 predicted proteins | sample TergutLab28metaG_2_FD_97872 | JGI IMG/M metagenome (GOLD analysis project Ga0123354, IMG submission 97872) | Labiotermes labralis P4 segment gut microbial communities from Petit-Saut dam, French Guiana - Lab288 P4 | ecosystem: Host-associated > Arthropoda: Insects > Digestive system > Gut ... | reverse complement strand
GGAAGCATCCCTGGAAGTCCCTTTTTGGAATTGTGTCAAGTACCCGCTGCGATTCCTCTTGAATCTCTTCAATGGTGTCGAATGTTCGACCCTTCATCCGAAGCTTCAGCTTGGGGAAGAGGATAAAGTCACAGGGGGCTAGATCGGGTGAGTGTGGGGGGTGGGGGATCACTGTCATGTTGTTCTTGGCCAAAAACTGCGAAACTTTAAAGGACCTGTGAGCCGGGGCATTGTCGTGGTGGATAATGAGGTTCTGGTTTCGTCATTTCTGTGGCCTCTTGCGCCGCACATTTTCACGTAACCTTCTTAGAACATCACAGTAGCAGTCTGCATTGACCGCCATTCCAGGTGGGACAAATTCCCGGTGTACGATCCCCTCTTGGTCAAAGAAACAAATGAGCATCGTCTTCAATTTGATTTTTTGCATACGTGCTTTTTTGGGTCTTGGAGAACCAGGACTCTTCCATTGCGAAGACTGCAGTTTTGTCTTTGAGTCGTAAGCATAAACGATGCTTTCATCACCTGTGATGAAGTTCAAGAGGAGTGTGGGATCATTTTTCACAGTTTCCTTCAGTTCCTGACATCGCTACTCGACTGTCTTTCTGATCCTCGGTCAACACTCTCGGCACAAACGTCGCTGCAATCTGATGCATGTTCAGCTGTTCTGTGAGAATTCGCTGACAAGATCCATAACCAATCCCAACCTCTGCACAGAGATCGTGTATGGTACGACGACGATCCTGGTTGACAGTCGCCCGTACCTGTTCCACTTTTGACGGGGTTGTTGCCGTGCTTGGCCGACCTGATCGATCATCATTAGCAGTCGAAGTTCTGTCATTCTTGAAACGTCCAAACCACTCAAAAGTTCGGCTACGGCTCATGCACGAATCACCAAAAGCCTGTTTCAACATTTCAAAAGTTTCACTTCCCGTTTTAGTCAATCTCACACACAACTTGATGCACACCCTTTGTTCGTCAACTTCCGCCATACCGCCGATATCAGAAAATCGCAGACGGCTGATGCAATACACACATAAAGACTCGTGCAACAATCAAACGCTTCCACATCCAACCACGCCACTCGGCACACTCACTCACAAGACACCACCGCAACACACCCTAACGGGAAACTCGTGAACTACAAGCAACTTGCGTGTTATGAGCATTGTCCTGGGACTTTTGGATACACCTTCGTACTTTACAGAGATAGGTGCCAGTTTTTTTTAAAAATGTTATTGACACAAGTTTCTTCATTTGAAGACAGAAGGATGTATGTTTTACTATCAGCAATTCATATTTTGTAGTAACTCCGTGTGAACGGGGTAAGTGGACGAAAAGAAAATGTCGTCGAAGATAAATATTATGTATCTTCGGAAAAAAATAGAGGATTTGTGGCACAATATGAAAAGAAACAGTACCTTAGTTCTTCCTTTCAGCTACACATATGAGGAGAAGAAATTCGTAATAATGAAATAAGCACGGCGTTTACAGCACGTGCAAGAGAAGTGTTGAGTCCTGGAGAAATTAAGCAAGGCGAATTCCGTGGAGATGCAGACGTACTTGGGACAGTGACATTAATGCGGCTTTTATATAGATGTTACAAAGGATAAATTAATTTATCTGGTTTTGTATTATTTAAGGAATATCTGAATTCTAATGGCACGATGTTAATACAAATAAAAACCTGTAGACATCATGAAATTAGACCTTGGCAAGCCACATACTTAATTACCAATTTTAAGTTCGGACATCCCGTTATGTCTGTAATAAATAATTGCGCAAATACCAGACGACACAACTAAGTGTATATATCTGAAGAATAAAAAACCTACTAGATGCCACTTGTTATTTTATTGTGCTTCTTATAGGCTCAACATGATTCGGGCATTACTATGCCCATCATCAGGAGCTCGCGACTATAATGTTGATTACCACATTGGTCGTTTCGTTCTTGGTTTGCTGTAGGTTGGAGGTTAGGTGCGGTTAGGCTAGAGTAGTGTCCGGGCTGCAGCCCGGACACTACTCCATGTTGAGCCTATAAGAAGTACAATAAAATAACAATTGGCATCTAGTTGGTTTTTTATTCTTCAGTTATCACAATGATGCACGGTCCAACAAACATCAACGCACCGGCAGCCTTTACACCCAGGAAATACTCCTGGTACTCATTTCTGTTAGAGACTGAGTCGACCCTAGGGCCATAGTGCGATCGGAAGGACTTTGTCAATGAAAAATTCCAATAAAACCAGCTGGGATCGAACCAGCGACCTTCCGATTTGTAGTACCTTAATCTCTGTGCCACCGCGGTCCTAAAAGCATTTGTAAATAAGACATAAAAAGGAGTATATAAATTGCCTTGTTATAATTTATATCTGAGTTTACAGAACCATATTTTCCATATTATATTTCAGACGCGGGTTAAAAACAGCAGTTAAAATTTTTTTTTCATAAGTGTTTTTCCGATGGTGTCTGTTCTTTCCTCTTTGTTGGGTTCAGGTTTGAGGTTGTTCCCTATTGGAAGAGCTGTTGTATACTGTGGCTGAGCCAAGCCGTCGTGTCGTGTCGTGTCGTGTCGTGTCGTGTCGTGTCGTGAGCAGGCGGCTCAGCCCGATTACAGAAACACTTCTTCCCTCAGGGAAAGACCTCAAATCTGAACCCAACCAACGAGTAAATAACGGACTGAATAGTCTACGTCACCACCACCGACAACACTTTTTTAAAAAACGCTTCAACCATTGGCTGTAACCCACGTTTTGATGTGTCATGGACAGTTTGATTTTGTGAGACTGAGATGTCAATTCCAAAAAAGGTACTTCATGTACTCCTTTTTATGTTTTATACACAAAAGTGTTTAGCCTGATGATGACCTGCTCAAAGGTTGAAACGTCTTACACCAATAAATATATAACACATCTAGTTTTTTTTTTTACATTCTCTGAACCGTGCATCGTGATACATATATGTGAGAAAGGCCAACAAGATGCACAATTTTTCTTAATAATTTATTTCACTTAAATATCCTCGACATGTTTCGAATAAATAATTGTTCATCATCAGGAAGTCTGTACAAGCAGCTTACAGTATTAATAAAAATCCAACCAGATGCAACAGTACGCAAATATTTATTTACTGCAAAGTCACTCTACATGTTTCGGGTGTCAAAGCACCCATCATCAGGAGTACTAAAAACTGTAACCGCAGCCTCCGCTACTGGTTATACTATCGGTACAGCTACTTCCCTCCGACGTGGCCAGATCGGGACTGCTGTCCCGATCTGGAAGTAGCTGTATCGATATTATGACCAGTACCGGTTACAGCTTTCAGTACTCCTGATGATGGGTGCGTTGCCACCCGAAACATGTACAGTGACTTTGCAGTAAATAAATATCTGATTACTGTTGCATCTAGTTGGATTTTTATTGATATTGAATTATGATGCATGGAACCATGAGCTTAAAATTCAGCTTACATTATTTTACTGTGCATCTCTATGAGGAGTCTAGTCGCTGACATGATACGAGACTATGAATCTTATGATGTCAGCGATTAGATTCCTATCAAAGAAGCATGGTAAAATGTTGTAAGCTGCTTGCACAGACTTCCTGATGATGAACAATTACTTGTTCGAAATATGTCGAGGATAATTTAATTGAAATAAATTATTAAGAAAAAGTGTGCATCTTGTTGACCTTTCTCACATACATTTAGTTATGTCGTCTGTTCATTACGTAGTTATTAATTAAATACTGTATTATGATTAAGCTTAAACACTTATAGTTGTAAATGCTACCCTACATTACATAAATTTCAATATATTCCTAAACAGCTTATTCGGAATCTATTTCTAAACATAATAACATTTTCGCCTCAACCCGGTTCAGTTTAAACAAATTCGGAAATGAATATAAAATGCATGCCTTGTTTCTTGCAAGCAAATAGTCTCTCAGCTGCTCTGAACATCCGCGCTTTCGTTGGGCAAAATTGCTCGCTGTTGCGTTCAAAAGATTCCACCATTTGTCGTTATGAAACCTGAGTCACTGGTCAGTGGAAGCCAATACACACACTCATACATTACTGGCTGTTGTGATAAGACAGACTGGATAAAAATGTAAGTATGTTGAACGAAACACACGACCCTATTGTCTGTGGTAATATCTTGTTAATAAATTAGAATAGCCTTTCAAGAGTTTTTGGTCATTATGACTTACCAGAACTTACAAAAGTGCGTCCAATATATAGTTCATTTAGATGAAAAATTTTAAATTCGATATCCCAAAAACTGGACCTCGTAGAAGTCTCTAACTTTAAGGCATCTGGTTCCTGCAGATTGTCGACGAACACACCGAATTACAAAACAATTAAAACAAAAGGTGTCTTCACTGTGTTTTGTGCGCTTAAAAGAAAAAAATATAAAACAAATGAATTATTACAAGTTTTTAAAAATAAACAGGAAAGTATGTAGACTGGAATTGTAGGAGCATCTCCAGTAATCGTGGCAGCGGCAAATGGACTTCAATATACTTGCGATGTAACACTACTCTGCCATCTTGTGAGTTTGGCGTTAACTATATGACGTTCTTTGAGCAAATCGACATGGTTCGCAGTTTAGGTAAAAGATTACGCTACTGAGAATGACAATTTGCCGATCAATATGACCATAAGGGGGAATTCGACTCTCGCCGTCTCGGTGCAACACCATGTTCTATTTTTGGCGGTCCTGAGAACTTACTGTTACTTATATCGAAAAAGTAGGTAATCACAGCTGCATGTATTTTAGCGTTACTAGGAACTGTTGGAGAAAATTATGTGCGTAAACTTTAGAACGAAGTTGTTTGGTGCAATACTCGTATATAAATAAATGCAAAATTTCTCATGACTGCGAATCTGGATTGAATTCATACTTACTTACTTATTCCATGGTGCAGAGTCCTTCTTGAGAAGCTAACTGGTTTGTAGCTAGTTAAGAAAATCCCCGCATTTCACGGAACCCGAATGTTCATTACCGCACTCACAAGCGTCCGACACCTGTCCTTATCCTGGGCCAGCCCAGTCCAGTCCATATACCCACATCCCACCTCCTGGAGATCCGTCCTAATTTTATCCACCCATCTACGCCTAGGTCTCCCCAGTGGTCTCTTTCCTTCCGGTTTCCCCGCCAATACCCTATACACCCCCCTCTCCTCACCCATACGATTCATGCTTCTGTGAAAGCAAATGCTATGCCTCTTCTGATAAAGTTTTAGTTGGTAACTCAGTACGTTAAATCCAGTACAGGGATAGTATCTTAAAATATTTTGCGACTGCTTCGTTCCATATTCATTTCAAAGCGGGTTTACCATGACCCTTTTGTTACTTGACGCTTCATAAGGTGCGCAGTTAAAGCAGTAATTACTTAGTGGAAACTTATCGTACGAGTATATGATTTCGAAATTCGAAGACAGTTGAATTAGACAAGTAAGTTTTTGGCTGATTGTAGTAATGATGAATGATGGTGTTCTGGAATTGTTTTGAATGGAAGATTTGTCAGGTTGTTATATCTTAAAATTAGTGCAAGACGTTTTTGGTTAATAAAAGCTAAGCTACTTTGTGATGGAGAACTATACATTCCAGGTTTGCGGAAACAATTCTTAAAGATGGTGCCGATTTTGCACCTTAAATATTTCTCTGAGAATAGTTCCTTGATCAGTCAAATATTATGTTTTGAAGAAGGATTGAATTTCATATATTTCTTTATTAATCTCTAAAATAACTCAAAAACTCCACATATTCATTTCATTTTCGCCTAGTGTGTATTAGGTCTTAGATTGTCTTGCCTTTTACATACGTACGATTTAAAAGGCTACTACATGACTGCATGAATCAAATCGTGGACGTCTGTGTGTCTAGTCCGAGGGAAGGCACTGAACCATCTTGTTTGTTTCCTAGGGACATCTGATTTTATTCTTTAATAAACATGTTTTTTTTATTTCAATAGCGTATAGTGAAATCCTGGCCAGGACTGGACCTGTTACTTTACTTATATAGCCTCTGTCTCGCAAGTGTAACACAATCGACAACATTGTCGCGTTTCATTTTCAAATTATACAATATGACTTCACTTTATTCTGAAATAAAAGGTTTCTTAGCTTACTCGCAACTCATCACCGAACCCATATATGTCATAAAACTTTATGAGACGTGATTTGTCAAGCACGTAAAACCGTTTGAATTGGGCGTAATTTCGACCGTTATGTTACTTTATATTTAAAATCGAGTATGAACTGATAGTCTCACTTTTAAGCAACTTTTCGTCACGTTCCTTTGTCTTTTCTTCAGCGGTGACACAAACCACTAGAAATAATGAAAGAAGGCAACACTATTAATATCTGGGTGTACATATAAAATGTATTAGTGCTGAAGGTGGAAAAAGATGTGACGAGTGGCTCATGTGAAGGAAATAGTTACCAAATTTAAAATAAGGTTGTTAATATGTCTGAAGGTGAACATGAAGATGGTACTATCTCTGGTGCAAATTCTGGTAGCCACTGGCCATGAATATGGAAAGTGCAGTTGGCTTTAGCCCTGCTTATGGAAACTAAATCAGATATTATCTCCGCAGTTGAAGGTAGAGGTGGCCATTAAATTCGGAGTTGAAAAATGAGGCGTCTTGTACGTTGAGGATGGATATAGAGGTGGTTACTAGTCCTGAGAATGGAGGTATATATGGACCATTAACCCTGTAGGTGGGAGGGGTGGTAGTTGTTAGCCCTAAGGATGAATATAATGTTGGTTACAAGAAAAATAGTTGGAAACCTCGGTGACCTCTAGACCTAAGGGTGATGGTATAAATGGTTATTAACGCCGAAGGTGTAAATAGGCGTGACTGACTTCCGGAAGGTAAAAGTAGACATGGTTCTACGTCTGGAAGTTGGGGCATATGGCGGCTATTGGCTGTGAAAAGGACGTAATGACAGATTTCAAACACGATAACTTGTCGCGGATTATATTCAACCCCATTAGATTAGCACTCTGTGGTAGGTTTAATTATCACACAAATATTAAATTACTTTTCAGTATTAAAATCTGCATTTGAATGCCGGAAGACTGAAGTGTTAGCCCACAGTAAGGCACATTAATTCCACAAGACTGGATTGATGAGATCGACCTAGTCATCGATCTTCCCTGTCTTAAGTGCTGAAAACTAACCAAATATACAAGGACTATGACTCATTGAACATTGAATTTCCATTCATCTTTCAGTAGAAGAGAGGAAGAGAGTTTTAGTGAAGGTGTTATGCGTGATCCGTGTGAAGGCTGACATCTGGCGGTTGTTTGCGAGATTTGTCAGCATCATTGTACGGAGAGTTTAACCGTGTTCTTCTCACAAACTCAGTCTATGGCTCGGGTTTGCCCACCCGTTCTACAGAATCCAAGAGCCACAAAGAAAGAAAGAAATAAAAAAGGCCCTCATGATCGAGCAGGCTGGCTCTTTTGTTAAGGGGATGTTTCAGGAGTTCTCCCTGAGGGGGATGTTCAGAGAGCGCCCCCACCCTAGACCACGCGTAGTAAACTTGCCCATGTTCTCCGACTTGCTTGGACTGGGAGAACAGGATGGGAAAGAGAGTTCCCCAAGGGAAGCTAACCTCCGAATGAAGGGATGGCCCGTATTGTAGGAGTCACTAACGGCCCAAGAGAGAGCTACTGATTAGCAAACAAGTTGCAGGACAAAACTTAAGAATAACAGAACCCAAAGTAAGAAACGAAAACATTTTCTTTTAATCATTTCCGAGAGTAGCTAAGAGCTGACTAGCCGAATCTGATTAAAGTTTCCCGCCAGAAAGTAATAACATCTAAGGTCATCACTTCGTATGTTCTCGGTCTCACGATGTGCTTCGAACATCAGCTGGACTTATTAAACAGTGAAAATGAATTAAAATATAAGCTCATTTTAGGATAAGCTAAAGACAGTACTTTGTTAATATTGTTAACACGTACGAAGCGAAAAATGCCCATTAAGAACATTAAGTACTTAACTGTTACTTTGTAATATAATACGAGTTCTGTGTACAGATATAGTAATGAAACAACTGAATGAAAAGCTTGAATTTGAATCGAAAATTATGTGTAATTATAACATTATAGGTAATGGAGTTTAATCAACAACTTAGATTGCAAATTTTCGAACGTTTGGCGCTTTTTTTACAAAATAATAACGACTTGAATCTTTTAAATAGCCTTATAGAATGGAAGATGTTTAGCAGAACACATTGCTGGTTTAGGTTTCAAAAAATATAAATTACTTCGTTCTTGTTGTACAGTAGAAATGTTTAAAATTAGTGTATAAGTTTTACAAAGTCTCAGTTGAGATATGTCGCCCTCTACTCGTGTGTCTACACACAAGGCTACGGGTTTCACTGCACTTTCATTTTCAACATAATTATATTTTCTGTCAGCACCTTTCGTATCACGTCAGTGATATTAAATTTGTTTTTGAACTCAGCTGCAGTGAAGGGCAAGAAACTGGAAAGAACGAAACAGACAAAAAGCAGAAGGAAAGGGGAAGCCATAAGAAAGAAAGAAAGAAAGAAAGAAAGAAAGAAAGAAAGAAAGAAAGAAAAAACTGTCACGATATATACCGTGGTATATATAGTATACCGAGTTTCAACCTGACTTCCAAGAAAGCGAGGGAAACCCAATTTTAATATTTGCAATTTCTCTTCTACAGTGGTATAAACAAGATGGAAATGGTAAAAAGTGCGTCGGCTTAAACGGAGCTGTCATATGCATTATGTGCCCCTTGGTATGTTCAGTGTTCTTTACCGTTTTGAAAAACTTTGATGAAGGCTTCCGTCATGTGTCCGCACAGCTGTATTTGTTATGGTCACTATCGTTCAAATATGGTACTGGTGTCGCCCCAACATCACCATTGCCGAAGGGTGGAGGGTGGGAGACCAGTTCAAATTACCGGGGTCCAGCGATCGGTAATGGGGTGTGGAGCCCACTGTGTTGCTTGTGTTTTTTGTCTTTCTCGACAGCATCATTGTTGTCGACTGTACACACTATCCCTTTCAGACCAAACCCGAGTCACTCTGCAACTGACAGAGTACAGCATGTGCTTTTCCTTCCTTTCGGTTTTTTCTCATCAACACAAATTTCGTGTAAAGATTTTTATCCGTTTTGCCTTTGTGAGGGAGGGGGGAGGGCCATTTTTCCCCGGGGCTGAAACCTGCTCTCGGCCGTCTTGCACATCGCTAGTTTGAGTGTCCACCATGGTGCCATTACCTGCTGTAGGCAAGCAGGGGGTGGCCAACAGCGTAGTAAAAAAACAAAGTAGTAGTCTTCGTATCAAATTTTATCTCAGTTCGTTCGGCCTTTCTCAGTTAAAAAAAAATGCTTCTTGTTGTATTCGCATAAGCTTAGAAACACGGAGCTCCTGTCTTGTACGACATTTCACGTCTTTTCTCTGCCGACTTTAGAAAGTCCTTACTTGTGAATTAGTTTTTTGTCTCTTATTTCAAAGACTTAGGTTAATGCAAATCATAAACCATTTTTACAAATAAATTTCAATAAGTTTATAAACCTTTTGTAGGCCTATACTGCCTCTATGAATAGCCAAAACGTAATTGTATAAGGATTATACTGCCTTTGGAGTGCAAGTTTATTACAGATTGGAGTCTTTTCCATTAAGAAAGTCTTTCTGTAGTAGCAAACAATAAAACAAATCTTTTATTGACATTGCATATAGTTATAACAGGAGGTACAATTGACATAAAGAAACATTTTCAACCGCCAGTTAAAGTGGCCGTCCCCTTGATGGTCTTTCACCACTCGACCACTGTGGTATTGAGTTCAAAATTCGCTAGCGGGATGAATTTAGGGCGTTGTACGAATTTGTTTCTTCGTTTATGTTTGTGTATGTGTGCATGCGTGTGCTTTTTTTTTCTGCCGGGCCAGGTCCACTCCCATCAAGGAAAACCAAACTTCTAAAAAGAGGACTGGGAAACCCTCTAAACATGAGGCCCACTAAATGTGCTCGACTGCAACGTCGTATGGACGTTAGATTACTAATGCACAAGATTATGAATTTTTCCGACTCTTTCGCCATGTGTAATACTATACATGACTTACTCCATGGTGCAGAGTCCTTCTTGAGAAGCTAACTGGTTTGCAGCTAGTCAAGAAATTCCCCGCATTTCACGAAACCCGAAGGTTCATTACCGCACTCACAAGGGTCCGCCACCTGTCCCTATCCTGGGCCAACCCAATCCAGTCCATTTACCCACATCCCACCTCCTGGAGATCCATCCTAATATTATCCACCCATCTACGCCTAGGTCTCCCCAGTGGTCTCCTTCCCTCCGGTTTCCCCATACTATACATGACGCGAGACATAATAATGTAGAAACCTAGCCTCAATATTCGTAATTACGCGCGATAAAAAAGGCCTACTCATAAACGTTTGTGCAATAGGAACATGCATGTAAGGAAATGGATGTAATGTTAAGATCACGGTTTGTATACATTAAATAATATTTACTGATTGAAATGATTAAGAAGTGTTTATTTTCTTACGAACATCTGCCGAGGATCGTTTTAAAATAATTTTCCAGCTTTGCAGATCGTTTTAATTTGCCCTGAGTCATGCCTAATGACGGTCTTTCTGTTTATCCCGGTGGTTTGTTAAATTTTAATTCATTTTATTATTCAGTCAACATCTGACGTAGTTTAAACTCCCAGAATCCGATTGTTTTGTGGCGGCACAAGTACAAAATTGCGTCCGTTGTAATTATGTATACTGTGTCGTGCATTTCGCACCAGGAATAGTTGCTAGGAGGGTAGATATAATGAGATTGCTGCTCCGAGTGTGCGTATCCTTCTCACAATATAAACTCATACGAGGGCGGAGAGTGAAGGTTAAAGAGGTGAGAGAGAAAAGATGACGAGATAATAGAAAAAGATAGGCACGTTACGTTTAGTGTAACATAGAGGCGCGTTCGCGTAACTGTTGTTGCCTTGGAAAAGCAATGCATAGTAGTTACAATGTGTATGTGTGTCTGTCCTTGCCTTTGTTATCCAGATGAAAAGAGCATGCTTTCTATTATATTTTCATCTGTAGCCTGTCTGGCTCTACAATTTTATTCTACATGTTCTCATAAAATGTACGATTTTTTGGAAAAGGGTATTTAACAAAAAATTGTGTTTTGATCTTGATGAAGAATCGAGTGCGATATTATCACAAAGGCACATAAGTTTTCACGTAAAGCATCCGTTATTTTATTTCAGATTTAATGAAACCTGAATTTTACGACAGATTTTCGAAAAGACCTCAAATATAAAATTCCATGAAAATCCTTGAGTGGGAGCTGAGTTGTTCTATGCGGACAGACGGACAGACGTAGGACATTAATGACGAAGCTAATATCCTCTTTTCGCATTTTGCGAAAGCGTCTAAAAATTATAAACAGGGGGGGGGGGGGGTTGGAGGTTAAAAGGACGGCAAGAAGAAGAAGAAAAGGTTCAGAACGAGAGGGAAACGAAGAAGTGGTAGAAGAAGACGTACCCGGTAAAAAAAAAAAAAAAAACTTTTTT
>Ga0123354_10016526_pt1 | contig 11569 bp, 8 predicted proteins | sample TergutLab28metaG_2_FD_97872 | JGI IMG/M metagenome (GOLD analysis project Ga0123354, IMG submission 97872) | Labiotermes labralis P4 segment gut microbial communities from Petit-Saut dam, French Guiana - Lab288 P4 | ecosystem: Host-associated > Arthropoda: Insects > Digestive system > Gut ... | reverse complement strand
GCAGACGCTTGTGAGTGCGGTAATGAACCTTCGGGTTCCGTGAAATGCGGGGAATTTCTTGACTAGCTGCAAACCAGTTAGCTTCTCAAGAAGGACTCTGCACCATGGAGTAAGTAAGTAAGTGCATTTGGAATTTAATCATGTGGGGTACTTAGAATGGGGTGGTGGTACATTTATCGACATAGAAGCACTTAATGGTTTAAGGCTGAGAACTGTTTATAATGTGTGTTAACTTGTATTGTTCTTTGCCACAAAAAGATAGCTCATATCTTGCTGTGGGCCAATTTGGATCTGTTGTTAGTATGTAATGCTTTAATATTCATACTTTGCAGACATGTAGGTACTCAAGGAATCTGATGTCTGAGGTCTCTCTGTGGTGTACTAACTGTATCTAATCTTTTCTAGATTTGTTTACACGGGGCATAGATGTCCAAGCAGTAAATGTAGTAATCAACTTTGACTTTCCCAAAATGGCTGAGACGTATCTTCATCGTATTGGTCGCTCTGGGAGATTTGGTCATCTTGGGATTGCAATCAATTTGATAACGTACGAGGACCGCTTTGCTCTGCATCGCATCGAGCAAGAACTTGGCACAGAGATCAAACCTATTCCAAAAGTAAGGAATTTAAGTTGCTTTTCTTCTTTTCTTTCTTTCTTTCCATTTGATAAAAGAATATATGTGAGTTGTGTTAGAGGGTCATATTTATATATTTTGCCATAAAAGGTACTTGTGTAATTGCATCTTCAGTCAAAGAATCAGCAGCAGCAGTAACAACAAAAACAACCACAACAGCAAATGACAAATGCCCTGTATTCAGATACAGCCATTACATGGTACATACAGCTCCATTATAATTGCCAGAATTAAATTTGGGTTTGTTGGAGCATAATGACCAGGTGGCTTCACTTAATGGAATGTAGAGGATATGTGCTACAATTCAGACAGAAATGAGTGAAGCGTAAAAGTTAGGAGGTTGTCTACGATTTAGGGTGAAGACAGATGCATTTATGAATAGCTGCATTTTTTATTCTTTCTGTTTTCACGTACACTAGTAGGATGAACTCTTATCTGCTGCAAATGAAATAGGATGCATGATGAAATGTTTATATGGATGTAGAGATAGGTTGGACCAGTGAATATTTCTGAACATACCAGTGGGAGGGGGAAAGGACTAAGTTTTCATATTTAGGTGTTGGCACATGTCATTTGAAGAGGAAAGTGTCACAACATCCAGATCCAATATCTTTTTCGTAAACTGATTTGCTGATAGTTCAATACATCCAAGGAACATGCCATGTCTACTCTATAACATCCAAATCTCTTAGTCTGGGAGCAGGAACTCCACTTAAGGAATATCACATGTGCTGTTCACATAAGATACAACCATAGGTTTTCTGACAACATTAAAAAAATTAATGGTCTCACAGTCATTACATGTTCATTGCCACTGTTTACTTCATTCATGCAAGCTTTATATGCCAAAAAACAAAGTAAGTTGTGTCTGGCACTACAAATTTTCTCTACAGCAACTTCATTAGCACCCCAGTCTGTCTTGTCACTTAAGAACCACCACCACCACCGTGCATCCTCCCCAGTGTTCCAATATCATTCCTTTTGCTTGAAGTCCTAAATTTATAATTAATTCTTCCAAATGTAAATTGGCCTGTCTGCCTGTTGAGCATTTCTCTGATCTGGTCTCGAACCAAGGATCATTGGTAACAACTATGAATTGAGCTTTGCATAATACACTACAGTACTGAGGGCAGTGAACATGTAGCTAGAAGATGTTCTGCTGTATGTAACTAGAGGAGGGTGTGGCAGGTGTGTTTGTCCACAATTACATATGCAGGAACAGAATTAGTGTGAATTTCATGGAGTAAAATGAGTATAACCACTGTAAGAAAGTGACTTGTGTAAATGTGTTATACTAAATTGACTGCTTTCACCAAAAGGCAAGTTCATTTCCCTGTACCCCTTCTACCAGTGTGATGTTCCAGACATAATTCCTTACTTTACAGTTCAATTCCTTCCATCTGTGAAATGTTTATATATTTATGCCTGATCATCACATATGAAAAGCATCTTTCAGCATTAGCTAGTCAGGCACAATGCAGATGTGTTTACTATGAACAGTAGTCTGATTATAAGACATATCCTAGTTTCAGAGGATACAGGGTATGGAAAAAATCGCAGCTTATAAATATGGTGTCACAAGTGTGATGTCATAAGCTTTGCATTTCTTTTAAAGTAAAGCAAGTTAATTGGAAGAGGTGTTAGCACCTTGCAACTGTGATGCAAAGGGAATGAATGATGTGTGAGTTCTCTGTGTATACATTTAGGAAAGTGTTCTTTTTCCTGCATTTACCGTATAAGTTTTGCCTTGCAGCATGAGTGTTTTATATTCAAAGGCCAGGATTGAATTTAATTAACTTGGTTTTTTTTGTGTGTGTGTGTGTGAATTTCCTGTTTCTGTTCCTTAGGTTTGTTGGTAATAATGAAGGAACAGTTAAAAGGTGAAATTAGTGCAGATATGAATCATATACATAGCTGCATGTTACATGTGAATGGCATTTTGTAAGTCAGCAGTTACAGATGTGGTAAAGTTGCAAAACTTTTGAAGTTGTATTTTAAAAAACATTAACAGTCACAGAGTAAGTAACAGGGCTTGATTAGTAAATTCCTTACAAATGAAAACAGGTAGCAACTATGATGATATTGTATTTGTATAACTAGGTATATATCTGTGGTGTAGGAAAATGGTTCCTGTCAGTTGTGTTTGAAGGTACACTGTCTTTGTGGTGTTGACTTTTCCTGCTGTCCAGATTGAATGGTGTTGTGTCCTGTCATTTGTAATTGTACAACACGTATTTCAATGTTGCAGGTGATTGATCCTTCATTGTATGTTGCCAAGCTTGAAGACACTCAGGGAATTGATGAAGCAAATGTAAGCAAATAGAGACTCCTGTGATAATCACATTGGAGAGACATCCTCTTAATTTATGAAGTGTTTCAGTGCAGACAGTTTTCCTTCCTCACTTTCTTTTCAAGACTATATGCCATGTGTAAGCATACACAATCACATGTACAGTTTACCACCCAAGCCATGGATTACCGAGTGAAAGAAAATTGAAAGACTCTTCATTATTAAAAATGCCAATATTTTTTGTTGAGATTTTTCCATTTTTGCGAAAGATCGTCAAAGAAGAAATAGAAGACTTTTGTTGTCTAGATTTTTATACAGTTTATATAGTGAATGTTGCCATCTTCACTCTGTGGCTTGATTTGGTGGAATTCCTAGACTGTTATTTGCACAGCTCCTGTAATGGATCATTATTTCAGTCTGTGTATATCAGTTATATAAATGTTTTGCTCATTCTGATTATTGCTAATGTAAACTGAGATACTGATCTACTGAAGGTATGATCCATTCATGGGGAAGTGGAGAGCAACTAGTTTTGTAAATTTATTTTTATAAATGCCAAGATGGGCAGTGAAAGTTCCATGTTACATGAATTTTATTGTGGTGCAAAAGAGCATGTTTAAGTTTCTGGATACTGCTTCAGCTGTTACTCAGACATTAACACCTTATAACTCAACAGCTTTTGGATCTCCCTGAATATCAGAAGGAGCAGTTTCTTGTTACAAATCGTACTTGGAGTATTCAGGTTTAGGTTTGTTGTAGGCACTGAATTAGGTTTGTAATAAAATTCATATATCAGGGGCTTTCATATGATCCTTTCCATGCAAAAATTTTCATATGTTTGGATATTCTGTCCATCATAATGTAATTCCGTAAGGTTCAGCGATAAAATTTTGCAGTTCAAGCAATACGTTGTGTAGTTCATAATTGCATAAATGATATGAAGATCTCTTAAAAGACTATGTCGTATAACTAGACTTGTACTTTGAGTTAAAAATGGAGATGAGCAAGATGTTCGCAACTTTGTATGAGTTCGGAACTTGTAAATAATTCAGAGTGAAAGTGCTGAAGTGATTGCAGTGTGGTATAACTGAAGAGTACACAGCTGGCATTAAGAGACTGTTTGATCGCCAGTTATATTTATAAGTTAATTTCGTTATGGAGGAAGAAATGGCTCAAAACAGTGTATTAACCAGTGAAATGAGTGTGTGAAAAGTGACAGCAGCACAGAATTATTGAATGTGAAGTGTAATGAAGCATGGAGGATAACTTTTCAAAGGTATGGAAGTATTATTTTTTTTTTATCGTTATTGTGAAATGGAGCCAAAAGAAAGAAGTGGATTGAGTTTAGACTCCAACAGACTGCCAAAGCAAAGATGGAGGTGCTTGGTGTCGTATCTCCTAAAAACGGAATCATGTGATGTATTACAGTTGCGCTGTTTATCGGCGTGGGTAAAAGAAGTACCTGCTATGAAGGAGATCCAAAACTTGAAGGCGGATGAAGCAGCAACTTCCTTTCGTGAAGTAAGCCTTCGAAGGCCAACCAGAAGATAAGCATAAAACTAGTACTGGTTGTGATTGCTGTGTTCCCTGTTCTTTGATCAGGAAGTATGCTGAGCAAATGCATCTCTCTTCTTTCCATAAATACTAACATTTCTTCCATTTGAAGCAGCTGCCTTTATTTTCTAATGCATTTGCTATAGCATAGGGTTACTTTACTATGTGCACATTTTTCGGCCATCCAGGGATATTGAGTTGCTTACTGTGCAAACTGCAGAGTACTTCAATATCCTACTCTTCAAAAATATATACGTAGTGGCTTATGCATTGGTTCAGGTTGTGGCCCTCCTGAACTGATTTGTCAGGTCTTTATTCTGTCAGTGTTTCTTTGTTTTGTAACCATCACAGTTGTTGTGGATTCGTGATTTTATAACTTTCAGTTTTTCATACTAACACAAGGGCCACTAGGGTGGGAGTACGGAGGGGGAATGGTATCATGCAAAAAAAAAAAAAACAACTCCATGCAATGGAACTCTCTTTTTGGTATGATAAATTGATACCATATATTTTTGGCACACACTTGAAAAAATAGACTTAAAAAAATTGGCAAAAATGTGTAAGGGCACCAGAAATTTATTTTTATTGATGGAGGTGGTTTCACATACTGTATTTTAAAGGCAGCATTTGGGTTAGCTTTTGTACAGGCTTTTTTTTTTTTACATTTGAGAATTGCAGTTTGTCTAATTGAAGTGACAACAAAGAGATTTAAGATGAAACACCCCTGACATGTTTCCCTTTTGATGCATACATGAATGATGATAGGAAAACATGAAATTCTGATCATTTCGTGAATACATACACTTTTGACTGTGTGATTGTCCATTTAAATTATTGTGGTGCAAATTGTTCAGTTTCTGATTTTGCTGAATTATACATTCAGAACACAGTAAACATTTATATTACTTCATTAATCTGGAGACACTTACAATATTGCAGCTTTGTTTTAAATGGTTTTATATCGTGTGAATTCACATTTCTCACATTTGTTGGACAGTTAATTCTAACTTCTTGGTGTATAAATTGTAACTGTTTGAACACTACAGACATGTCATGAAAGATTTTGATTTCAAATGTTTGTAAACAAAGCGCAAGCAATAATTTGAAACAATTGGCAAGAAAAAATAAATTATGCTCTTCACATATATTAGCTGTTGCAGTTTTTCTTTTGCTTTCCGTGTTCCTGTACAAGTAAACTGCACACTGATTAATAGAGCTGGTTTACCAATGCAAACATTGTATGCATAATCCAGCTGGCTTTTGTTAATGCATTTTTTTTTTTTACATTTGTGCCATAGGAATGAATTTCCAGTATGATTGACTATTGTATACTGCAAGAAATAAGTCCCTGGGTGAAATAGTACTGACTTTGTTTCTAAAACTTCCATTAGGGGCTTCCTGCTTGTCTCTGCATGAAGCAGGAACAGTAGTAGCAAAATACGGGTTCATACGCAGTCGCATGCCAATCTCTGGCCGCACAGTTTTAGGCACAGGTCTGGCCGCTTACTTGCTGGTGTTGTGGATTCAAATCCCACCAGGGGCATGGATGTCTGTCTCTTTGTGAGTGTTGTGTGTTGTCAAGTAGATGTCTCTATGATGGGGCGACCACACATCCAGAGACATCCTGCCAAATGCAGTGACTCTTGAGTGTGATCCTGGCCCCCTAGGGGCAGTTGCTTCATGAGTAAAAGAAAAGTCCGTAACTTGTATTTGTCGACCAGATTGAATTGTGGTTCCACAGATTCTTCAAGCAGGAAATTAATAGCATTTTTGTGATTTCTTTAATGAATGAAAATATAGTGTACAGTGTATGGAGGCACAAGTAGTAATGTGACTGGTAATGTGGATATTTTAGTGTAACTGGTTCAGCTAATACCAGGTTTTTGTTGTTAAAACAAATGGAGTGGTCTGTGGCCCAGAGAAGTCTGTGTTGCATTCAGTACTGCACCCCATCTTCCGTCCAAAAGAAAAATTCAATACTTTAGGTCTCTCATGTTGATCCTAGGGGTTTGTGATGTGATCTACTCCTCATGTGGCTTGTCTAGCCTCCTGTTACGTCCAAATATGTGCTCAGCGCCCTGTTCTCAACCCCCACAGCATGTTTTCTCCCGTGAATTTGAGCAAGCAACTTTCAGGCACATCATTTGTTATTTGCAGTATAAAACCATTCATTTCAGTAACATTTATAGATTCGTGAAATGAATACAGTACTGTGCATGTGAGGGAAAACGGACAGAACATTTCAGAAAAATGTACCTTGTGTGGAAAAATATAAAGTGCAGCTTGAACACATTCCTTTGATAGGTGAGTGATCGGGTTCATGTTCTGGCTGCTTTAGTCCAGGGTAACGAGTGTGTGGTACCTGCTGGGTGACAGGAGGTCCGGCTGGGTTGATCCCCAGACTGGTCTGAATGCTTTCTGATGAGAAATCTGCACCTGCCAGGAATTTAACTTGGTTAACCAGACTGTCATCTGGTCCCTGTACTGACAGCTATCCTGGCTTCAGGCAATTCAGGGTAACTGCAAAAGGAATTGTGGCTGGTAGCTAGATCTAACTGGGGGAGGAGGATGGGAGGTTTGGTAATTGTATTTGTATCAGCTATGCATGCTCATACATCGTGGTGAAAAGTATTTGAAAGAAAATATGCTGCTGGATTCTGTAATGTTTATGAATTCCATGGTTTCATGGAATCCAAAGCTTCATTATCATATTTGCAAGATCCCAACACTTCTCCCTGTTCTCTGCCAGATGAATCTAGTCCATACCCTCCCACCATATTTTTGTAAGATTCTGTTTTAATATTTTCCTCCCCTCTGCGTATAGGTCTTCAAAGTGGTCTCTCTCTTTGAGGTTTTCTGGCTGCAACTCTGGATACATTTCTTATCCCCATGTGTGCCACATGCCCCACCCATCTTAACCCCTCAGTTTCATCATTCTGATATTGTCACGGTTTATGCATGACGCTCCTCATGTGGCTTGTCTAGCCTCCTGTTATGTCCAAATATGTGTTCAGCACCCTGTTCACAACCCCTGCAGCATGTTTTCTTCCGTTAATGTGAGCAAGCAACTTTCAGGCACATAATTTGTTATTTACAGTATAAAACCATTCATTTCAGTAACATTTATAGATTCATGAAATGAATACAGTACTGTGCATGTGAGGGAAAACGGACAGAACATTTCAGAAAATTGTACCTTGTGTGGAAAAATATAAAGTGCAGCTTAAACACATTCCTTTGATAACTTGTATATTCCTCGCAGAGATCGGTCAGTAGGCGAAAGCTTGCTCCCTCGGCAGCATCTCGGCTTCCATTGGAGTAATTTTCCCGAAGAAACATAACTCCACATTCGCTATAAACTGCATAAGTTTGGTTGCAATGGGTCAGTGATGGTCAATTTAATTGAAGAGGAATGTAATTTCTCGGCTATATCTCTACTTCCACTGGTAGGATTCCCTCAAAATTTGTATCTTTTAATTCACGTAATACGCTACAACTTTGCAAGTTTGGTTGCGATCAGTCAGTAATTGGGCACTACTTGAAGAGATGTAGATTCTAGGCTTCCATGGGAGACAGTTTCCTGGTAATCCATAGCTGGCATTCCGCACATATTTGTAAGAAACTTAGTATCGTTGCGGTCTGTCGAAAAATTAGGGGCACCTTATTTGAAGGTCGGTGAATATTTTCGGCTGAATCTCGGCTTTCATGGTCCTGAAGATTCATATCTGGAACACCACTCAGTTTGATACAGGCCGTGTAAGTTAGTTTGCGAACGGTCAATAACTAATGGCACTTTGAAGAGGAATGCACCTTCTCGGTCTCAGTAGGAGGCGTTTTGCGATAAGTTCTTTGTCTGCCAATCTGTGCACATTCGTTAGAAACGGTGTAGGTTTGGTTGCGATAGGTCAATAATTAAGGTGAATTCTGTTAGGGGAAGCAATCGCTGTTTCTCAGAATCAGAAAATGCATAGGTAGTTGTAATATTAAAGCAGGTGATAGTTACCATTATGCCACGAAGGGCGATCCAGTGTTTTGAATAGGCCAATACATACGTAACCAAGGCCGATCCCGATGGCCGCGCTGTCTGAGGCGTAGGCATGCGACGGCTCGCTTTTTGGGATTGAGACTTCCCGCCGGGGTCATGGCTGTCATGAATGCTGTGTGTTGCCAGACATTTCTGCGATGGGCCGATCCCTCGTCAAACCGAGTGTGTGTTATTGAGTGTTATCAGGTGCTGCAAAAACCCTCTATACTTGCAATGGGTAGGTAGAAGAGGTCAGATGAAGAACGAAGGGAAATGTGAAACGTCACGCCGTAAGAGATGTTGGTATATTCATGTGAAGAGACTAATTAAAACTCGTATCTACGATTCTCATTGTAAACAATTTATGTATAGTGAATATGAAGCTTTTAAACCAGAGTGGTGGCTATGAATTAGCATTTAAAAGCTCCGCGTTATTCCCACATGGTGTGTTTACTGTAAGCGCTCCTGATTCTTCTAATAATCACAGTATTTCCCCATCCAGCATCAACCGAATGTTTTTCTTCGTAATGGAGGACCTGAGTATTGATTGTGAGGTCGGAAATGAATTTTTAAATCGCAGATTAATTGTCGTCAAAGTTCCATTGGACTACAACAATTCATTACCTTTATCGTGGCCCCGACTACCGCGGCCGTCAGGGGCTGTCCCGGCGTGTACAGGCTTTCTATGCCATAAAGCTGGCTGCCGTGTTCATGAGATGATGAAAGAAACATCCTGTAGTTTGCGTACAACAGTTCGTTTTTGGTGCTTGTTAAGAATTTTTACGTTCCTTTTGTGGGGGGGGATCGTAAGGACCTGGGAGCTATGGAGAGCTCAGTATGAAAGATATGAAACCGATTTTTGAAAACTTTGTTGTCTAGACGAGAAAAATTTAAATGTAAGCAAAGTACATTTACAGATTCATGTTGAGAGTCATTCTGTAAACAAATGTTGTGGAGACATGAACGTGAAACTGGAAAGTCTAACCAAATGTTCAAATTTTTCATGCGAGCGTTCTTCCACCAGCAAGGACCCTTTTTAGAAGGACGTGCATCTACCGTATTACATTGCTGTAGTGTTCCAGATGGTTTCCTAATCCACGACGTAAAGTAGCACATGTGGAAACCAGATACGACTCAAGTAAGGTCTACGGTATTCTGAACGTATTTGTTATTGACGCAGCAATATTAAAGAAACTGGGTCAAGGGTCGTCACTTGATTTCTTTATTGTAGACCGACCCCTACGAAACTTACATCATTTAGCCCAGGTATGCACAGTATGATGTGTGATGTTTCTGGAAAACCCTCGAACAGGAAGCGAGTACAGAAGAGAATGTACTTACTCCGCCAAATAAAGTCCCCTTTATTTTAGATCGATCTATACCAAACTTGCATTATGTGTAGCTCGTACATCCAAAGTGTAACTGTGATGTTTCTGGAAAATTTCTCGAAATGAAATGAGACAGTAGAAAAGGAACTTGGTCCGCCATGTAAAGGGCCCTTTATAGTGGACCAATCTGTACCAAGCTTACATCATTTATAGTCCAGGCATGCAAAGTGTGATGTGTGAATTTCCTGGAAAATATCACGAACAAGAACCGACATACAGAAGAAAATGTAGTTTTCCATGTAAACTGCCCTTTATTTTAGACCGATCTGTACCATACATCGTTCATAGCCCAGGGATGCGGGGTGTGTGTTTCTGGGGGGGGGGGACTCTTGAACAGGAACCGAGGTACAGAAGAAAATTTCCTTTTCCGTCATGTAAAGTGCCTTTTATTGTAGACATACCTCTATCAAACTTACATCACTTAGAGCCCACGCATGTTGTTTCAGTATTGGCCGAAAAAAAAAACATTCGCCGTTTGTAGGCAATGAGCGTACAATGCTAAGTTTGGAGTTCCAGGACAATCCCTCAAAAGTTTCTATTTCCAAACATGTCAGCCTACGCGTCTAAAAGACAATCCGTCCGCCCAGCAGTCTAACCCCAATCTATCCACCGGCACCTCTCACCGCCCACCCTTTTATCTGCATACCTGTCCGCCTAACCGTCTATCCGCCTACCCGTCTCTGCACCCATACGTGTATCGGCACACACTTCCATCCCCCAGCGCTTTTGTTCATCCAACCTATCCACTTACGCGTCTGTTCATGCACCCATCTATCTCCCTACACGTCTATCGACCCAACCGTCTATCCCACTACAGCCCATTCGCTATACCTTATACTTTCCAACATGTCTATCAAGCTACCGACTATCCGCCCAACTGTGTATTAGGCCGCCCTTATACCCACCCACCCTTGTATCTACATACGCATAAATCTGCCCAGCAATCTATCCGCCTAACCGTCTGCCTACTCTTATCTCTGCCCACCCGTCTATCCGCCTACGCGTCTATACACGCACCCATCTATCCAGCCTCACCGTCTATTCGCCTAACCCTCTATCCGCTTGCGTGTGTATGCACCAACCCCACTGTCCGACAACCCATCTCTCTGCCCACCCGTCTATCCGCCTATAACATATTCCTTCAACGTTCTACTTTCCAACACTTCTATCCGCCCAACCCTCTATCCACACACCCGTTTATCCCCCTACTCGTCTATCCGCTGACGCGTATATCCGCCCACACGTCCACCCACATACGTTTCTATCCGCCCACCCCTCTGCTTTCCCGTCTAACCGTTTATCGGGCCACCCGTCTATCCGCCTACGCGTCTTTCACACCGTCGTTTCGCCTACCCGTCCATTCACCCACCCGTGTATCTGCCTACGCGTCTATCCGCCCACCCGTCTAACTGCCCACACTTCTATCCACGTAAGCGTTTATCCGCACACCCTCGTATCAGCCCAACCGCATATTTGCCTACGCGTTTATCCTCCCAACCGTCTATCCTCCAACCCTTTCATCCACCTACACGTCAATTCTCGCAACTTTCTCCTCCCCCCCCCCCCTGTCGGCCAAACAAAAACCCTTCTCCCAAACACACCTTTTTTTGGCTTCCCCCTTACTTTCCCAACCCACCCGCAAGTTTTTTTTTCCCCTTTTCCTTCTTCCCCCCAAAAT
>Ga0123354_10016525_pt1 | contig 11569 bp, 16 predicted proteins | sample TergutLab28metaG_2_FD_97872 | JGI IMG/M metagenome (GOLD analysis project Ga0123354, IMG submission 97872) | Labiotermes labralis P4 segment gut microbial communities from Petit-Saut dam, French Guiana - Lab288 P4 | ecosystem: Host-associated > Arthropoda: Insects > Digestive system > Gut ... | reverse complement strand
GAGATTAACGGCTGTGGGGACCCGTTGCGCTGACCACGTGACACCCCTCTATCCGCAAAAGTTGGCACTAACTTCGCCGACCGGCGGCGGCCGCTCTGTCGGTATAGTTCGCAAGCGGACTAATGCCACGGAGTTTGTTTGTTTGTAGGGATTCTCACATTCAGTATTATTAGTGTTGTACTGGGATAGTGCAGTCAGTATAGTGACTTGATATGGGCTGGATGATCCAGGTATTGAATCATGGTAGGTGCAAGATTTACTGCACCCATCCAGACTGGCCCTGGGGTTGAAGTGGCAGGGGTGTGACATGAAGTACCCACTCCCATCTAGCGTTGAAGTTAGAGAAAGGGTACAGTTGTTCCTCTTCTCTGCCTCTGCTTTCAGGGCAGGTTATAGGGTAAACTTTGGCTTTACCTTTATTGATGCTATATTATTATTAGATTCTATGGTTGTTACCACACTCGCTGTGTGTAAAATGCTTAATAGTTACATTCCTGAGGCTTGAATTAGTCACACTGAGTGTTTAAATGACTGATGTCACAAAACCACAAAAATTATAGCAGTACAGGTAATATTTAGTGTATCACACAAATACCTTGTACAGGTGACTATTGTTAATGTACATTCTGCCTACAGGTGGATAAGGTGGTGAAAGCTTTTAGAGCTGTTACCCAGTATCCTTTACCGACATCTGTGAGGATAATGGATGCAGTTGCAGTAGGCAGTGGTGTGACTATTTTATCTTCATGGTCGCAAACAAGTCTTGAACGAGGAAAGTCCATAAAATTTCAGCAGACACATTTTGTTGATTCATTGCTGCATAAATCCTCAGATATGGCACCAGTGGACACATCTTCTGAGTATGTTTATGTTCCACTCAGTAATTATAGACTAGTTTACTCTTTGTACAACTGTGCCTGCTGTGATAAATGCCGTAACTCCTATGGCACTCCAGGTAGATGCAGACAAAGACCTGTGTTTATGTTGGCAGTACTAGCCATGAGTATTTTGTTGCTTTAATTTATTGATATAGTCCACATTTTGATTCTAGTAATGTGCATATATGGAAGCATAATAGAGCTGTTTCAGGACATGAAATTTGGCTTTCTTCCCTACATTCAACACAACAAGAGGTGCATGGATGGGGCCAGCGACCCATGGCATAACATGAAGGCATGCTAGTTCTGTAGGTACTATAGAAATGTGGAAGTTTTTATAGTTTCTTTATTGTGCAATATGTATGACAACACTTTTAATATACATTGTGAGTTACGCTGGACGTGATGATTTTTTTTGTGACATTAAGTAGTAGAATGGTTAGCCTTTTCCATGTTTTGTGTCAGGTAACTGGCCGTTTATTTACTTAGTATATAGTATCAATAAAAATGTATTTTTCTTTCATCTGTTGACATTTTATCAGTGAAACTTAAAAACAAGATACATTCATTTCCTGAACAGAACTGGGAAAAAGTTTAACGTATTGGGGTTATGGTTAATACTGAGGGGAGATAAAGTCAACCTGAGGGCTACAGCATTGCATAAATATATAAATGTGTTCGGAATTTTATAATTATTTGTAGGGTTTGCCCATCTCTCATCATGTACGATATGAAGTTCTCACAGTGGCCAATGTTAGGGTTACTGTCTCCTGGGGTGTGACTGCATATTGTATGGTTGATATGCACCATTGTTTCATAGGATCCTGTTACTGCCATCCTCAGAGCAAGTGAATGTTTCAGGAAATGGAGACAGGTTCTTCTACAGTGTCTGTATGTATCTAGGAGACTGTATGATTTCACTTTCCATATGGAAGTGATCGTTAGCTTTAACAGTGTAAAGAGAAGTTCTTAATTCACAATGTATACAGTCATCATGTATCTGTATAAAGGTTTGTATGCAGGGAGTATTTTATTTTGTATCCCTGGGCATTACAGCTATTGTTGAGGTATTATCACCTAGAAACCAAAAATGAAAAATTTAGTCAGGGGTAACTATTGGTAGAGTGACCCACAGACAAATAGGAACCAACATGTGTATGGTCATAACATCTCACTAGATTTGGATATGAAACAAGTATGTTTTGCAATCTGAGTGTAAGTTATAAAATCCAAAGGACATTGCACTGCCCCAAATGTTGCTCAACACTTGCAAATAGACCATAGATAAAGTTTGTTGACACTGGTTTAGGTGTGCACTGAAATGTGTTTATCACTGTAAATCATGTGACATACTGTTATGCTAAACACTGTTGGTATTTTGACCATGTTTTCAGTTCTATAATAACACATGCAAGACATTAAACCTGTCGTAGTTGAATATGTTTTACACATGCACAAAGACAACCTGTCCTCCAGAACTATTGAAAGGAGAGCAAACACCTGTAGCTTAGCTTAGCTCGGGCTTGGGTGATGATAGCATGGCAGGTGTGTCAGGTAGGACATCTACACAAGCCAAGACTACAGATTTGAAAATTTGAGCATAATAAATCTGCTTCCCTGCAGCATACCTGCCAGTTTCTGAACAAATCACAGTAATTTATTTGTTTGTGCCCTTGAACATATAAAGGTAAAGTAAAAGTAAAATTCACCTTAGAACAGGCCACAAAGGCCCAGAGGGGGAGTAGAGGTATAGCTCTTTGTACAACCTCCGCACTAGATGGGGGTGGGTGGTCAACACCATGCCCTGGCTGCTTTACCCCTCAGGAATGATCGGGCACCCATTGTATAGGAGGCTGGGTGGGCCCAACGGCTGGTCTGAACAGGCGTGGAAATTGTCATCCTCCCTGGGATTCGATCTCGACCATCCAGCTTGTAGTAAGTTGCCATACCGACTATGCTGTTCCAGCCCATTCTCTTGTTAAAAGTGATGTGACCTCTGTTGAAGATGTCAAATGCTTGGTATGTCCTTTAACAAGCAAGACATATGAAATGTGGATTGAGTGAAGGGATATGTCCTTGAAAAGAGAAGAATAATTGTCTGTGATGTTGCTGACATGTTGGAAATTTCATTTTGGGTCAGTTCATTGTATTTTGAAAGGTAAAACCTGAACATGTGATGGATTGCTGCCAAATTTGTGCCCTTCACCTGCTCAGCTTGCTTTTTGTGTGTGCTAAAGACAAGATGTCATTCTACACACCTCCTACCGGCCACATTTAGCATCATTTGGCTTTCTTTTCCCAAGACTCAATATAGCATTAAAGGAAAGGAGATTTAATTATATCACCATGATTCAGACAAAAGCAAGGGACATACTTACTGATGTTCACACAATGTACTGCAAAAATACTTTGGACAGTGGTACAATCTCTGAGCTTGCTGCATAGAGCCTGAAGGAGACTAGGCAAGGTTTCAGGCTTTTGTTGCAATGTACTTGAAGTCTTTATTGTTCTGGGATTTTACAAGGCATAGGTTGGCAGTTGGTTATTAGTGTTTTGGGATGACGTACCAGTTCATGTTCAAGGGTTTTGGACTGCTTTACACTTTAAAGTGGGAATGTTTGTCTGTCCTAAAATGTCAGTAACCAGCTGCGTAATGTCCCAGAAGAGTGAAGGCCCCAAGGAAACTACTTTGAAAGGGGCAAGGGGAAGATAAGTGTTGTTACAGAGAAGTAAATTCAGTCCAAAAACTCTATGATTGCATACATATGATTACTGTGTGTTAAAATTTGTAAAGGCACATTATTGTGCATGTCTCGTTCTTGGGTAGCAGTTCTTACTGATGCATGTTGTAGGCTGATGTCCGGATTTTCCATATCAGAAGAGTTGCGAGGAGTTGTCCGAGATATTCCATTTGAAAATAATAAAAAGAAACAGTACCTTGAAATTTGGAAACATCGGCAGCTGTGGAAGAATTTTGACCTTTCTGCCCTTGAGGTTCATGGAGATGTGTATTGTGATTGTAAGTATTTATATTGGTAATGCTCTAAGTGAACAGTTGAATAGATTTACATCCTTTACGTTGGGTAGAGCACTGTTGGCCTCAAACCCCCTCCCATGAGCTGTGTTACATATGGAAGGGAATATCACCAATATTGCAGGGGGATAGTTTTGCACGAAGAAGAAAGAAGCACTCTACAAATAATGTAAGACAACACAGTCACAAGCTGGGTTAGCTCAGTATATTTACTAGGCTGGGGCCTGGACAGCTGAAGATATGGCTCAATTTGTGGCAAGAAAAAAGATCTATCTCTTGTCCACAGCAGCCAGGGTGGTTCAGATACCCACCTGGCTACCTGTTCGGTAGGTACTAGAGGCTTCTTGTGGAGGGGAAAGGCAGGCATGTTGTGAACCTGATGACTCATCTCCATCTGATTCTTAGACTGACCTTCATTCCCCATATGTCTTCATGGTGTCTACAGGGACAACTTTACCTTTACTTTGAAATCTCCTATAGGATTTTGATACATTTTCTTCACTTCACTTATTTGAACCTCTTCTATTGATAGGTTTACCCAGAGCTCTTCTCTTTTTACTAAAAGTGATATTTTTTTGTGATTATAGCTGGTGGAGAGGGGAGCTGGGCATTCTTTATGTTCACTTGTATTCAAATAGCAGACTTCTGAATAGGCTAAAATAATTAACTCAGTTTATTCACTGTATTAAATTAAGTAATAAATTTATTTGGTTTGTCACGTGCTGACTTGGTTGTCCTTATTTTTTTACTGAGTTTTATTTTAAATTGTACATGATGCTTCTTTTCACTGCAATGAAGTGACAGTGTTACGTGACGTGACATGGCAGGTGTCATAAATGTGGAGTTTTTATGTTCATTACACATGTTTTAATTTTGTGAAATGGTTGGAGAGATGAAGTGGAAGGAAAATATTAGTGTGTGATAAAGAATCAGTGTAACACATGTCCCTGAATGATTCAAGCTTATCTGTCACCTAATAAAGTTATTTTGGCTCTTCCGCATATGAAGGGCATTGTGAGAATAATTAAGGTGAGTGAATCAAGACATGTTGGGCCCATCTTCTGTAATGGTTGTAAATATAAAGTAAGACTGAACTTCAATATTTTGGGCACAGGCCTTATGATCAACATTCCTCTTTTATAACAATATTTCGTTCTTTGCACCTATTTTGACTCTAACTCATACTAATTAAAGTCAGTATGGTAACATGTTTTTGGTGTGTGTGTGTGTATATATATATGTGTGTGTGTGTGTGTGTGTATATGTATACACACACGAAAGGTCTGAAACAAGAAAGAGACTAACCCTATAGCTCGATAACCAAGAGTGGGAGGGGAGAGACAAACAGATGGCTATAGAACATGTTCTGACCTGTCACAGTGTTACAAGGCTCAGCTCGATCGCTTTACTCAGTACAAGTGGACACATCTTCAAATATAGGCTTGTTCTTATCCTTAGTCGCAAAATGTTGGACTGCAAAAGTGAACGAGTTAACATCAAGTTTCTTGTTAAACTGAAGAAATCTGCGACGAAAACTTTTCAATTATTGATTGAGGCTTACGGTGAAGATTGCATGTCTCGTGCCTCGTGCATGTGTGTTTGAATGGCACAAACAGTTTTCGGAAGGCAGAGAAAGCTTGAAAGATGATGATCAGCCAGGCCGTCCACACACAGCTGTTACCGATGACGGCATTGAAAAAGTGCAAGGTGTGATTCCAAAAGACCAAAGGTTGGGTGTTCGAGCAGTAGCTGAGGAAGTCTATCTGGACAGGGAAAGTACTCAACGAATTCTAAGAGAGGAATTGAACATGATAAAGGTTTGTGCAAAAATGGTTCCAAAAGTCCTGTCAGATGAACAAAAAGAATGTCACAAGGAATTGTGTTTGGACCTTTTGCAATGCATTGAGAATGAACTAGATTTGTTGAATTTGATAATTACTTTTGATGGAACTTGGATATTTACGTATGATCCGGAAACCAAGCGACAATCAATGCAGTGGAAGTCAACATTATCTCCAAGACCAAAAAAAGCACGCATGAGTCGTTCAAAGTTCAAGGCCATGTTGATTGTTTTCTTTGATATCCAGGGTATTGTGATGGCAGAGTGGGTACCCAGCAGCCAGATGGTAAATCAGCAGTATTACATTGAAGTCTTGATGAAATTGCATGAACGTGTACGAAGGAAACGACTGGAATTATGGAGATGTGGATGGATTTTGCACCAGGACAGCGCATCAGCCAACAATGCATTGTCTGTGAAGCAATTTTTAGCTAATAAAAACATCACTGTGCTTGAGCATGCCTTACAGAACATGACCTGCAGAATTGCTTTGAACATTGGCAGCATCATATGCAGCTGTGTGTTAACTCAGAAGGGAACTATTTTGAAGGTGATCGTAGTTGATTTCCTGAATTTGGTAAATAGAAAGAGTTACAGGCACAGTCTCGTTTTTTTTGTTTGTGTCAGACTTTGTATATGCATTGATGTGAAGTGCTGTTACTTGATACATGCATTGGTATGTTCTTACTACACTAACCACATACTGTGGTCAGAATTTTTTTTGTTTGTTTTGCTATAGTAGAAAGTATATGAATAGTTGTTTCCCTGCATGGTTCTAAATATGAAGTAACTGAAGATGTAATGATTTCATGTAGGTGTGTGCCTTAAACATTTTACTTTCTTATTATTGATCACAGTATTTTATTTTTAATTTGCAATTCATCTCAGTAACTGGTGTGAGAAAATGTAAAATGCCATTATTTTGTTTAATTGTAAGGTGAATCTTTTATTTTGCAGATGATTTTGGATCTTTAGAGTGGTCCCCATGTGAACAGAAGCTGCTGTACATTGCAGAGAAGAAGCTACCCAAGACTGAACCATTTTATAAACCAAAACCTCAAGATAATAAAGAGAATGGGAAAGAAGAAGCAAAATCCATAAAGGTACAGAATTACTAGGAATTGGCCTTCGAGGTAAAGTAGTAGTACACACACACACACACACACACTCTAATAACAACAACAACAACAACAAAGTTTTTTTTCAATTTGACATCTAATCATCTGCAGATCCTGATATTCTGGCACTGGAAGAGAGTTGTCCCAAGGCCAGAGGTTTTCATTTTTACAAGAAAAAGCTTCATTGGTGAAACAGGCATATGTTTGGGACATGTTCAAAAAGGCATCAAATGTTGTGGTATCTTCTGACCTCTTGTCTCCTACCCTTAACCAACTTCTTCAGCTATTAAGACTCCAAAAAACACATGAGAGGACCCTGATGCCCCTGAGCCAGCAGAGAAGGAGATTTCAGTTGGAGTACTTCTGTAATCAGTTGTTCAGCCCAAATATAGGAACACTAAAAAAAAAATGTCCTGTATGAACTTTGGTCAATGTAAGCACTATCAGATAATCGGGAATATTCAATGATAATGCACCTGTCCAGTCCCATGTGAGGCATATTGATGGAATTTTGAGAAGGGCAGGGGTGGTCAAACCTGGGAGCATTTCTAGCTGTCAGGAAGGACCAGGAACTGTCTGGAAAGGCAGTTGTCAATCCAAACCTCAATGGACAATAAATATGTTTGAACTATTCAAGTCAGTGGGGCTGATGAAATTGTGCCTGCAGTACTGCAGCAAGGAACTGAGCACTTAGCGGCTCATCTATGCTGTATATATATAGAGCCTGTTTGGTAAGAGGGTTTATACCCAAAGCTTGGAGACAGGTTAAGGTGACGTTTATCCCTAAACCCAGGAAGACTAACTGTACTAAGTCTATGGCATATTATCTTATTAATCTGTCATCCTTGATATTGAAGACAATAGAGAAATTGTTGGATAGATATATCACAGATGAGATATTGAGTTTTTGTCCCTTACATCAAAACCAGTTTGCCTATCAAGCAGTTAAGTCCACTGACACTGCCCTGGACAGTGGTCACACACATAGAGAACACAGTGAAACACATGGAGATAGCACCTGGAGCTTGTGTAGATATTTAGGGAATTTTGAACAGTACCTATGTTGAAGTTAAATAAAAGCTGCTGAATAGCCTGGGATAGTATATACATTTTTATCATTGGGTCAGCTCCATGCTGCATAGCAGGAAAATTACAGCCACAAGGAGAAACACTGGACAGGTCTGGCCAAGGGCTGTCTGCAATGGTTGAGAATGGCTGATATATACTGGGGTGATTCTGCTGTCCTAATAAGTGGAAAATTTCTGAACAGCATCTCAGTGCTTTTCTTCTGGAGGCTTCACATGTGGTACAACAGTGGTGTGATAGAACTCAGCCTGTCAATCCACTGAAGATGGTGATAGTACCATTAACTAGGAAGAGTGGCATAATTACATACTTACTTACTTACTTACTCACTGCTTGGAGCAGATTCCTTTGTGAGAAGCTAACCGGTTTTCAGCTAGTAAAGAAATTCCCAGCATTTTATGGCATCTGAATGTTCATTACTGCATTCACAAGTGCAAATCTGTGTGAACATTTCATAACAAGATAAGTTTATACAGTGAGGAGTTGTTAGCGCCTTGCCTATACCCAAAGCTGGAGTACCGCACCTTTTCGGCTGTCCGCGACTGCTTATTCAATATATTCACAGCTACGTTCCATTTTGGAGGCCGTTCCTCCATCCACAACCTGAGGATTCGCCATGCCATTGTCACAGGGACACGCTTATAACAGGGAAGAGGGGCATAAGGGGCCTAATGTAACAGACCCTCTCTGCACAAACATTGCAGCTAACTACATTAGTCAAATACCTTGGTCTTATTCTGGGCAAGGGATTGACATGGAAGGCACAGCTGAAAAATGTGATGACTAAGGCCTGCAGGGATTTTTGGACCTGTAAGGGCACATTTGGTAAAACTTGGAGCCTGAAACCCCTAGTCATGTTCTGGATATACACTGTGGTGATGAGGCCCATGTTGGACCTGTGACTCCACAGTTTGGTGGCCTAGGGTTGTATGCAAGGTCTGCAGAATGGAACTCTGTACAGAGATTAGCCTATCAAAGGGGTGATGATGATGGCCCAACAGCTGCAATGGAGGTCCTACTGGGACTGTCTTATCTTCATGTGACGACTGAAGCAGAGGCCCAGGGATCAACAAACTAATGTGCAGCCAGCATTGGAAACCTAAATCCACAAATTTCAGCCATGCTAGACAGTCCCAGAACATGGAACATAAACGTATTCTAAAGATGACTGACAGGATGATACTGAGATATGCGTATTACAAGCCATTTACAGTCAAGTTTCCTGACAAGTGTGAATGGCAGAATGTGTTCACATCAAATATTAAATGGGACCTGGTCTGGTACATGGACAGGTCCAAGACCAGTAAGGGTTCTGGCTCTGGGGTGTATAGATGGGGCTCAAGAGGGGAGTATAGTTTCGGCCTTGGGCTCCAAACCACTATATTCCAGGCTGAAATATATGTCTCTAAGGCATGTATAATGGAGAATGTAGGAAAGGGTTACACAGGTAGGAACATCTGTATTCTTTCCGGCAGTCAAGCAGCCATTGAGGCCCTTGGCAATTTCTAGATAAATTCTAAATTTGTCTGGTACTGCTATCAGTCCCTGGTGAAACAGGCAGGACATAACAGGATTCAACTGGTACAGGTGCTGGGGCACATGGAGATTGATGCAAATGAAATTGCTGATCGACTAGCCAGGCAGTCTTATGCTTTTGCACCTACAGGACGAGCCTCCCCTTGGTATATTTGCAGACATTGCCAGGGGAGTGATCAGGGGCTGAACAAGTAGGAAACTTGAGAAGTATTGACAGTCCATTTGTAAACAAGGGCAGGCTAAGGGGTTTCTTAAAAGACTGTCTGCTAAAAGTGCTTGGGAATTACTAAACTTCAGCAGAAACCAGCTAAGAACAATAATGTACTCTGTCTTGATGATTGGCTTGAGTTTCACATGTTTCCATCATCTGGTTTGTGTGGATCCTCATTCTATGCATATTTTACATTACAGAGTTGTGGGCTGTGAATGTTATTGGAATTTATCCATATGTGCTGTAATTTAATTTTGCTACTGGTTACTGAACTGATGTTGCAGGGGGAGGAGTATGTGTTCCGTCCAGACTGGGGGGAGCAGTTGGAAGGAAAACATCAATCTGTGGTAGTAGTGTGTGATATGGAGTCAGACACTGTATCTCTCCTGGAAGGGATTCCAGCTCATTTGTCACCGGGTCAGGTGATTTGGACTCCAGATGGGAAGGGAATTGTTGGAGTTGCATGGGAGAGTGAACCAAGGCGTCTTGGGCTTGTCTACTGTACAAACAGACAGAGCTGTGTTTTCCATGTTACAGGAGATGGAGTATTTAGTGAGTCATGTATATTATTTGTCTAATGAAACATAAATTAAATATAAGTAATTGGGAAGAATGCTAACATGCATAGAGATATGAAGAGTAGAATGAATTTGGTGAATGTTTGAAACTATTCAGTTCAAACTCTTTTCCCTCCCCGTGTTTGCTGTCTAAAAATGCAAGTATTAAAATATACAGAACTGGTTTTGCCTGTTGTTTTGTGTGAGCGTGAAACTTGGTCTGTCATATTAAGGAAAGAGCAGACACTGAGAGTGCTTCTGAACAGGGTGCCGAGGGAAATATTTTGGTCTAAGGGTGAAGGGGTAGCAGGGGACTGGAGGAAATTGCATAATGAGAAGCTTTATGATTGATAGTCATTGTCAAATATTATTCCGGTGGTCGAATCTAAGAGCCTGGGGTGGATTGGGCATGTAGCATGCATGGGGTGGAAATGAAATGCATACAGGGATTTGGTGGGAAAACCTGAAGGAGAGGTGGCTTATATGAACTGGGTGTACACAGGAGCATAACATTGAAATGCATTTTATAGAACTAGGATGTGAGTGCGTTGACTGGATTCCTCTGGGTCAGGTTAAAGACCAGTGGTGAGCTCTTGTGATGATGGTAATGAACCTTCAGCCTCCATATAATGTGCAAAATTTTGATATTAATAATAACAACAACAGTAAAAATATCTGCAGCAATCTGTAACATGTTTAAAAAAAAAAACTATTGGGGGTTGTAACTAATGGTCATATATATATATATATATATATATATACAGGGTGATTCAGGAGGAATCTGCAATACTTTGGGAAATGACAGTATGTGTGATTCTAAGCAAAAAAGTTCATATGAACATGGGTCCAATTTTGAACGGTTACCGAGATATGGTAAAAAGAAAATATGGACCATCCTGCGAGCACGAACAGCAATTACGTAATAAAAAACATCACAACTAACATCACATGCATCATAATACGAAGGGTGAATCACCATGTGTTGCTAATGTAAAGAAATGTGTCATAAAGACTTTAGAATGTACGTAGTTCACAACTGTGGCGACAGATGACTGCACTCAGTCTTGTGCAACGGCGGGGAACAGTAGAGATTGTGTGAGGTGTAGTTGACTGTTTTCATTGTATGAGTGGCACGTTATGGAACGGTTCGTCAAAATGACACATACATTCACACACAAAGAATATGCGGACATGGTTTACGTGTACGGGTACTGTAATGGCAGTGCAAATGCAGCTGTGGACGAGTACCGGAGAAGATATCCGTTGCGCAGAACACCAAACCGGGCTGTTTTTACCAATGTGTTTCGTG
>Ga0123354_10016520_pt1 | contig 11570 bp, 10 predicted proteins | sample TergutLab28metaG_2_FD_97872 | JGI IMG/M metagenome (GOLD analysis project Ga0123354, IMG submission 97872) | Labiotermes labralis P4 segment gut microbial communities from Petit-Saut dam, French Guiana - Lab288 P4 | ecosystem: Host-associated > Arthropoda: Insects > Digestive system > Gut ... | reverse complement strand
GGTGTATAGGGTCTTGCTGGGGAAACCGGAGGGAAAGAGACCACTGGGGAGACCTAGGCGTAGATGGGTGGATAATATTAGGATGGATCTCCAGGAGGTGGGATGTGGGTATATGGACTGGTTTGGGTTGGTCCAGGATAGAGACAGATGGCGGACACTTGTGAGTGCGGTAATGAAACTTCGGGTTCCGTGAAATGCGGGGAATTTCTTGACTAGCTGCAAACCAGTTAGCTTCTCAAGAAGGACTCTGCACCATGGCGTAAGTAAGTTAGGGAATATATTTGGGCAGAAGGTACTAGGAGAGCGGAAACACTGCATTATCCAGAGCTTCGTAATGCTTACTCTTCACCTATTAGTATTAAGGCAATGATATGGAGGAAAATGAGGTGGGCGGGGCATGTGGTACGTATGGTTAGAAGACGAATGCGTGCAGGATTTTCATTCAAAAATCTGAAGTAAAGATACCAAAGCACTGGTGGTAAGATAATACGAAAATACATTCTTGAGAGTAACACGAGACAGTGTGGACTGGATTAACGTGGATTTGGATAGGGTCAAATAAGGGGTTGTTGTGAGCATGGCAGGGAAACTGGAAACTGGCGGTTACATAAAGTTGGGGGTGGTGGTTGGGGTGGGCTTGGGGAGGGGGTGGGGATCGGGGTTGCGGTGGCGGGTAGGGGGGTGGGAGCAGGTAGGGGATATCTGACTAGCTGAGAGAGTATCAGCTTCTTGAGGGCTTTGGTTCGTGGAATTGGTGAATTATTTTCTGTCATTTTGGCAACGTAACTCTATGAAATAATATTTGACTCCATAAACAGTTCATTCATTCATTCATTCATTCAGTCACTCTCACTCACTCATTCATTCATTCATTCATCCATTCAATCACTCATTCATTCATTCAATCACTCACTCACTCACTCACTCATTTTATCATTCATTCACTCACTCACTCATTCATTAACTCACTCCTCACTCATTTATTCATTCATTCATTCACTCACTCACCTATTCATTTATTCATTCACTCACTCACTCACTCTTTCATTCATTCACTCACTCACTCATTCATTCATTCATTCCATTCATTCATTCATTCACTCACTAATTCATTCGCTCACTCACTCATTCATTCGTTCATTCATTCATCCACCCATTCATTCACTCCATTCATTCGTTCATTCATTCACTCACTCACTCATTCATTCAGTCACTCATTCATTCATTCATTCATTCACTCACTCATTATGCAGTAGCTGCCTACGTCTTCTTCCTCACCTTCCCGGCGCTTCTGAGTTTCTTTTACTAATATTTAGAAAAGGGGTGGGGGTGAAATATCAAGAATCAAGCTCAAAATTTGTTTACATTTGACACATTTTGTTGCACAAAGCTAATTCAGTGTTTATTATTTTGCAATATAACAGACAAACAAACAAACAAACAAACAAACAAACAAAACCGGTACGTCATTTTCAGATGCAGGTGAGTAGTACAGTCACTGCAGAAATGTTGGAGTAGTGACCACTGCATGACTGCAATTTATTTTGGATTGTTTTAGGAACTCTGGATGGATGATGGGGCTCAGGAGGTCACGGGTCCGATTGCGGTGATTCACCAGTTTGTGGATATGCCGTCCCAGAAAGCGGAATACGTAGATCCTGTTACCTTAAAACGAGTGCAAGTGAGTACCGAAATATTTCCGGGATCTGATATCAGATAATAGGCCTGTTATTATTTAGAGAAAGTTATATATAGCAACGTGATAATGAAGTCTGGATAAGGAGGGGACCTTGGCCCACTAGGGGCTATTGCCCTATGAAAAAGTACTGCAACGGAATGTAATAAGCAGTTGCTTGGATACATGATGATAGGAATTGGCAAATGTTACTGACACTGATTTGGTTTAGTGTGGAAATAATGGGGAAAATGGCCGCTGATTTGACCGGCGTTTATTTGTTTAAAAATTTAAAGACTAATATTAAGCTGAATTGTGTATAAACATCCAGTCCGTACCGCACAGTGAACACACTAGGTCTCTGTTATAAAAACCGGTCAGTTAATGTTGTATAGGCAAATAATCGCTGTTTGTTCTCAGATCCACACAAAACGCATAAATACACTGTGTGGGCAGAACGTAGAACTGTTGAATGTTAAACTGGCGGTACATATAGTGACCACTGGGCTTTAAAAGGTTAAATCTCTGTTATAAAAACCAGTCAGTTAATGCTGTATAGGGAAATAATCGCTGCTTTTTTTCAGATCCACACAAAACACATAAATACACAGTGTGGACAGAACGTAGAATTGTTGAATGTTAAACTGGTTGTACATATGGTGACCACTGGGCTTTAAAGGGTTAAATATCTGTTATAAAAACCAGTCAATTAATGCTGTATAGGGAAATAATCGCTTTTTGTTCCCAAATCCACACAAAACACATAAATACACTGTGTGGGCAGAACGTAGAATTGTTAAATGTTAAACTGGCGGTACATATAGTGACCACTGGGCTTTAAAGGGTTAAATCTCCGTTATAAAAACCAGTCAGTTAATGCTGTATAGGGAAATAATCGCTGTTTGTTCTCAGATCCACACAAAACACATAAATACGCAGTGTGGACAGAACGTAGAACTGTTGAATGTTAAACTGATTGTACATATAGTGACCAATGTCCGGTACATACAGTAACCACTGGGCTTTAAATGTTAAATATAGAATTTAGTTACCTTCATTTTATAGAAAGTTAATTTAAACCTGTACGTATATCATCATGACCGTACCGTATATCATCATGACCGTACAGTATATCATCATGACCGTACCGTGTATCATCATGACCGTACCGTATATCATCATGACCGTGCCGTGTATCATCATGACCGTACCATATATCGTCATAACCGTACCGTGTATCATCGTGACCGTACCGTATATCATTATAACCGTACCCATATATCATCATAACCCATCCTTCAAAAGCACTCAATTGTTCCCTTCTCTCCCTTCAGTAGGTACTGCCTAGCAGTTTAAACACATGGGCAGTAATTTCTGCTCCGCCCTGACTTGCCATACTTTATTTCAAAGACTGAACGGTTCTGGATGGGCAGGTGCCAGCTCCAGAGATGTTTTGAGCAGGTTTGGTCTGCCAAAATTTACGTCAAATTGATGTTACACTACGGAGTCTTTGAAGAGATTTTCTGGTGATGATCCTGGACGTGCCCTTCCGAGTTTGAAAACATTCTCTTTTCTCCAAACTGTACTTTTCTACAAGTTTTGTATTCCTTATTTCAATGATATTGTCACTTCTAAATATGCTTTATATTAAAGGTAAGGGTCATTTGTCCGTGTGAAAGCGGCAAAGGTGTAAGGGGATTTCGAGTTGTATCTCCAAACATTTTCAAACTTGACAGGGTGAATTATCAGTTTCACGCCTCGGCCACTTTACTCCGGGTGAGGGATGGAGCGGTGCCAATTGTTTAGGAGGCCGGACGGGCCCAGAGAGTGTCCAGAAAATTTTGAGAAGAAGAAAATCTGTTGCTCGTGTCGGGAACCGAACCAGGATGCTTCTCTTGTGCAGCCCCTAACGCAGCCACTGTACTGACTGTTTATGCCGTCATTTGTATCGTCTTCCTGTTCCCCAAGCAGTAAATGGCCAGCAATACATGGTGTTTCATTATGTTCTCCGTGATTACAAAAATTTGTAACAAGAAAACCAAAGGACCTACCTTAATGGAATTGTTCACAGCCACAGGAAAACTAGAATTTATTTTTTTCACAACTAGATATGTTCGATGTGTGCACCACGGGTGACACGGCACACATCGACACGATATTCAAGTTCTTGCGGCACGCGTCAACATGGGTGCATCGATATTCTTCACTGCTGCAATGATCCATGCCTTTAGGTCAGCGAAGTCACGTGGCAATGGTGGGACGAATAATTTTCACGAAATGCACGTTGCACAGTAACCACAGACTTACTCGTGTGATATTCCAACACGCAAAACGACTTCTCCCCCGTAGCGGCCATTTTCTCACTACATACAATCGCGTCGCCTAGCGGCAGAAATGTGAACTACGATAAAAAAGAACTTACTGGGTAAAATTTTTTTTGAGTTGTTCCTTCTGTCTGTACAGGTTTTGTAAATAGGTGTCCTACGGGTTTCCTATAATAAATTTTTGTAATCCCGGAGTACATTATGAAACGCCCTGTATGTGGATCAAGCTGTAAAGTACTGAACTTGTCACTTGCGACGGAGCGACAGTTAGAGATTCCGTTTAGAAGAGGTTTAGGGACAGCTGTGATGTGACGCCGCATATTCTGATAGAAATCTACCAGTGTCTTTGCGAACAACATTGCGTATATTCTAATGGGACGCCGATACTCCTGTACCAGGTTATACGGCGTCACACTACAGGTCAAAAGAATAATCTTACACATGATAGGTACATACGTGTTTTTAAGCGCGTTCGCTGCGTCATGTCTGTCCATCTGTCTATAACTCTGTCCGCATGAAACAACCCGGCTTCCAATGTGGACGGTTTTTCATAAAATTTGATGTTTAGGGTGTTTTTAGAAAGTCTATCGACAGAGTTCAGGTGGTCGTTACAATCGGGCAGTACTAACGGTATTTCACATGCAGACCGATATACATTTCTGATCACATATCGCTCATTTCTTCTCAGAATAAGAAATGTTTCAGACAAAAGTTGTACAAAAAATCCAAACACACATTTTGTGTTCAGTTACTGTTTTTTTTTCGAGAATCAGGCTGATTATAAGATAATGTGGAAAAATATTGTAGTGCGGTCATACAGCTCAGCGTAACCAGAAGAAAGACATTAAGCCAGATACATCAGTACCACCTTACTTACTTACTGCATGGTGCAGAGTCCTTCTTGAGAAGCTAACAGTTTTGCAGCTAGTCAAGAAATTCCCCGCATTTCACGGAACCCGAAGGTTCATTACCGCACTCGCAAGCGTCCGCCATCTGTCTGTATCCTGGGCCAGCCCAATCCAGTCCATATACCTACATCCCACCACCTGCAGATCCATCCTAATATTATCCACCCATCTAAGACTAGGTTTCCCCAGTGGTCTCTTTCCCTCCGGTTTCCCCACCAACACCCTATACACCCTCCTCTCTTAACCCATACGTGCCACATGTGCAGCCCATCTCATTCTTCTCGATTTTATCACCCGCACAATATTGGGTGAGGAGTACAGATCACTTAGCTCCTCGTTATGCAGTCTCCTCCATTCCCCCGTTACCTCGTCCCTCCTCTGTCCAAATATTCTCCTCAACACCATGTTCTCAAACACCCTCAGCTTCCTCAGAACCACCTTACGGCACCATATTTGAGTTTTACTTTACCTTTCAGTATTTAGTTATTATTTAACGTATCTATTACAAAACTACAAATTCCATATTCTTGTATATTTTAGCACACAACATACGTATAGGACAAGTATATAGTGTACACACATGTTCCACACACACACAATACGACACGTACGATGTCTTGTGCCCACCCCATCCCCCACATCCACACTGTACACAGCCCATCGCAAATCTTGTATAACTTCTTTCTAATTTTTTGACGTTTTGCTAACCGTGCATCTCAGTATATTTATCTCAGTAATTAACCAACTTGATGCACAAAATTTTTGTTTTACAGTAAGTTTATTTCATGCCTCTACATGTTTCGAGCACATGTGCTCATCATCAGGAGATCAAAATTGCATTACACCGCCTCTGGTATCATCGCACCTATAGGTGTGGTGATACCAGAGGCTGTGTATCATCACACCTATAGGTGTATCATCACACCTATAGGTGGCCGTCTCAGCAACAACCTGTGTACGAGACGGCCACCTATAGGTGTGATGATACCAGAGGCTGTGTATCATCACACCTATAGGTGTATCATCACACCTATAGGTGGCCGTCTCAGCAACAACCTGTGTACGAGACGGCCATCTATAGGTGTGATGATACCAGAGGCTGTGTAATGCAATTTTGATCTCCTGATGATGAGCACATGTGCTCGAAACATGTAGATTCATGAAATAAACTTACTGTAAAACAAAAATTTTCTGCATCAAGTTGGTTAATTACTGAGGTAAATATACTTTCTAAGTATTTCATGTACAACCTGAAGATGGCTAATGCCAAAAGCCGAAACATGTAGCTATACGTTAGGCAGTAAATATAAACACACCGCTACAATCAAATTAAGGTGTGTTAGACAAGAACATACACTGCACTCTAATTACTGTAGAGTGGGACACTCCACAGATCACAATACGGCGCATGTGCATTGTGTGCTGGATACCTAACGCTATAAACACACACTCGGAATGTGTAATACTTATTGCTTTCCCATTACGACAATGGTTGTACTAACGCGCCTCGTTGTTACGATATACGTACATTGGTTGCCTTGTTCAAGCCAAAGTCCTAGCGCCGCTCATTCGCACACCTCCCCTTACATTCACAGTAAATGCACCGCTGAACAAACCTAAACTGAAAGTCCGTTTTAACTCTCTGAACGGCCCATGACATCGTGTCTGAACAAAAAATATCCGAACAGTAATTTTTATAGTCAGCTGAAGGATATTGCTAGTGGGCAGTAGATGGCCATGTGACCGCCGTAGTATTCATGCGCTGCTCCACGGAAACCGCGTAACCGTCAGTAGTAATAGATAATAATGGATTTTAATCGATGAAAATTAATAAGGATGTAGGTTGTAAGATGGTAAGTAAGTGTACCAAGACCACAGAAGTAAGAAGCATAGGAAAATTATTATGTAATATGCAGCGTAGTTGAATAAGCCCAGCAAATAGAATAGCACGAAGGGTCACGAGACAGAGTGCAGAAATAATAGCAACAGGAGGCGATAGCTTACTTGTTTGAGTGTAAATTTTGAGAATAAGCTATGATCTGATAGCAGTGGCAGCTACTCGAAGACGTACCGTACATTCTCGAATCTAATCCGCACCCGAATCTAATCCGCACTAGTTTTTGCCGATTTCTTAAACGAAAAAAAAAAGTTAGTTCGCGGTTCTAATCCGCACCTTTCCTGCGACCGTCCCTTGCCTACAAGTCAGACTGACTGACGATTTACGATTCAGTTATGAGTGATGACGAGTCTGATGAATAATAAATTATAAATATATGATATGATATGATATTATATTATAAATGAATTATTGTGTTATATAGTTCTTACGGCACGTACAGCGGCGCTATCATTTTTCCAAAATCCAGCTCACGACCGCGAATCTAATCCGCACGCGATTCTAATCCGCATCTGAATTTTTAGCCCTCTGAAACTGTAAAAAGGGTGCGGATTAGATTCGAGAATATACGTATATGGCCTTGAGGCTCATCCGTGGTGTGACTCACACAGTCACACCAATCACGTTGTGTGTAGTAGACATAAGCTTTTATTGGCATATCTTTGGTGACACTGAGGAAAATCTCGCTCGCAACAAGAACCAAACTGTGTGTCAGGCTCACTTCTGCTGTTCGCAGGTGAAGGGCTGTCTGCCGGCGATGGGTTACAGCTTCGCGGCGGGGACGACCGATGGACCGGGCACCTTTACGTTCCGGCAAGGCATGAAGACCGAAAACCCGCTGTGGAACGTCGTGCGTAATTTCCTGTCCCCGCCCACAGAGTGTGACGTGACATGTCACGCCCCCAAACCCATTCTACTAGCTACAGGACAGGTGCGTATTGTACAGGTGCTCAGATTTAATGGGGCGTTCTTCAGAGTTCTTATAACGCGTAGAGTGGTAAGTTTGTTCTTTCGTTTCGGAGGAGGTTTATACCTCCATATTTAGGGATTCAGCGCCGTACTATCTAAGCATTCACCTTGAAAATGGAGGAAACACTTTCTCCCGAAACGTCGGGGGGAAATTATAGTACTATAGAATATTACGATGTCAGCTGAGATGTATATTTTGTGTTGTTATTGTGCCTGGATTGATTTTGTGACGTAATGGAACACTAAGTACGGTGGCATTCTCGATTTTTTGTGTTTCCCAGTAACACACAAGAAATAACGTATCTTATTGAAATGTAGGTAACGCAATGTGCACGGAATTCTGCACTGATGTAAGGAGTTAGCAGATGAGGTGTTTGTTCTTCGTGGATGTTACGCGGCTTGGAGTGGTAAATCAGTTAGCGATGTTTCTAGACGGCATCTCGTTCCCATCTTATGGGTTCAAGCTTGAACCTTGGGAAATGGGACCGATAGGATGTCCTGACACGTGGGCAGCGAACTACCAAACTACACTGCGATAACATCCCAGAAGAACGAAGACCCAATTTACACCGCGACGGACGCCTGTAGACATGAGTTGGCAGATGGCGCAGTTTCGGTCACTAGCGGTACTGAAACATCCATTTTTGTGTTATTTCAGTAACACACCAACAAAATCACATATATAGTCTTTAATAATCTGAAATTTACATTAAAACACTTAAAACGCTGCTACATGCACCGGCCGTCTTTAACCCCTAGAAAATATTCCTTGTACTGAGTCGACCGCAGTACGGCCGGAAGGATTAAATGATTGAAATTTCTCAATGACATCACCGGGAATCGAACGCGCGACCTTTCTGCTCGTAGGGCAATGCCTCAACCAACCGCGCCACCAGCAGCGTGCTCCATTATGTATCCGGTAACATTTTATCACAAAAATAAAAATAATATGACCTGCTGCTGGGGGGAGGATCTCAAAATATACCGCGCGGTCCGACGGTGGGGTGCGACCCCTCTCCTCCCCCGCAGTTTGGGAACTGCTGCCTCAGGCTATCGGATGTCTTGATAGCAGTTCGAAATGGTGCGCTGCAGAATGCAAATGTACGTCGTTACGTTTACGGCAGACCGTATGGTTAGAAACATTTAGGGAAGTTCAGGAGTGGGGTCTGGGAATTCGCTTGCAGACGTGGGCTGAAGTGTCAGAACTTGGTTCCCGGGAATAGATAGCTGCAGATGGGCGAGGCATGTAGCGCGTATGGGAGAGAGGAGAGGCGTATACAGGGTTTTGGTGGGGAAACCTGAGGGAAAGAGACCACTTGGGAAACCCAGGCTTAGATGAGAGGATAATATTAAGACAGATCTTCAGGAAGTGGGATGTGGGGGTATGGACTGGATAGAGCTGGCTCAGGATAGGGACAGGTTGGGGGCACTTGTGAATGCGGTAATGAACCTTTGGGTTCCATAAAATGTGGGGAACTTCTTGACTAGCTGAGAACCGGTTAGCTTCTCAAGAAGGACTGTGCTGCATGTAGTGAGTGAGTGTGATGGCAGTACAGTGCCACTGAAGTGAGAAACAGTTCGACAATAAAGGCCGTGATATGAGACACGCAGTTGTTATTCAAATACGGCGACGTAGCGGAAGGTAACGGCGCACACGCAGGCGGAACCATCCAAAGAATTGACCAACTGCCTCACCATTCAAAGACGATGCGCAGACCGCTTTATTTGAAGACCCAGTCCGTACCGAGCTGTTAACACTTTTCATCTCTGTTATGAAAACCAGTCAGTTAATGCTGTATAAGGAAATAATCGCTGTTGGTTCTGAGATCCACACAAAACACATAAATACACTGTGTGGGCAGAATGTACAGTTGTTGAATGTTAAACTGGTGGTGCATCACGTGACTAGTTTAATGTACATCGAATGCAATACGTTTTGTACCACCACCGGCAACTCTGGAACCTTCATAAAGGCCAGCAGTTACACCCCCACCCGGCACCGTTCGTAGCAGCACGCTATTGCCGCTGTCGGCCCAGTCAGGTCCCCGAAGAACCGACATTTAATTTACGCCGCGGCGGAAGCGTGAAATTACGCATTTCACAGTCCGCCACATCCAATCGCCTGCCACGGTGTGTAGGGTTGGGTGACAGCAGCGGAAGGTTTTAAAAATAAAAATTAATGTCGTAATAACCAAAGAAAATTTTTATATTCCTTTTTTCAAATTCGCCCATAATGTGTGTAAGGACAGGGATATTTAGTTCAGCGTATAATTTAAGAAATACGGAGTAGGAAACGTCATACTGAAATTAACGTTCTGTACAGGGTTATTCGAAATGATTGTCGGGGTTTTAACATCTTGTCATAAACAATACACTTGAAATAGCAGTATATGTTTTTTTATTTAATAGAACAACACTCCAAGTTTTTGTCACATACCTTACACGTGCTCTAAATGTGCACTCTTTGTGATTCTACAAACATAAACACGATAATCGATAATCACCGCTGACATGCTACAAACAAATTTTGACGTTTTGCTGACCGTGCATCTCAGTTTATTTATCTCAGTAATTAACCAACTTGATGCACAAATTGTTTGTTTCACAATAAGTTTATTTCATGCCTCTACATGTTTCGAGCACATGTGCTCATCATTAGGAGATCAAAATTGCATTACACAGCCTCTGGTATCATCACACCTATAGGCGTGATGATACCAGAGGCTGTGTAATGCAATTTTGGCCTCCTGGTGATGAGCAAATGTGCTCGAAACATGTAGAGGCATGAAATAAACTTATTATAAAACAAAAATTTTTATATCAAGTTGGTTAATTACTGAGATAAATGCTACAAACAGTTTGGAACGAGCTCGATTATCGTGTTGATGTTTGTAGAATCACAAAGGGTGCACATATAGAGCACATGTAAGGTATGTAACAAAAACTTGGAGTGTTGTTCTATTAAATAAAAAAACACATATACTGCTATCTCAAGTGTATTGTGTATGACAAGTTGTTAAAACCCCGACATTCATTTCGAATAACCCTGTATTTAGCGTCATCAGAAAATGCTTGTTATGTTTTAGTAGCATGAATTGAAATCTGGTTAAGTCAGTTCATTCAGGAGGTAAGCCGCCGGCCGTTCGTCGCGGAGAGGCGGGGCAATCCATGTGGGATTTGTGGTGGACAAATTCGCAGAGATACAGGTTTCTGCCCCAGTACTTCACTTCCTCCCTGTCAATAACACTCTTCCACTACTCCACAGTCATCCATCCGTCATCTACGCCACATGATATTAGCTATCGACGGTGGTCATTTAACACATTGTTGTCGGCTCACGCAGAAATGCGTGATTGCTCATCCATGCGCTGTTGACGGGCCCCGCATTTCTGCGTTTTCTTACACGACGTCCAACACGCGCATTTTCGAGCTGGTCTGACACGCTGATCGCTTCAAGGTTATCACCAGCTACATGCAGGATGTTTGGATCTCAAGTTACAAGCAGACAGACTGCTCTTGAACCCTATTTTAGAACGATAAGCCTGCAACAAAGTGACTGCTCTTTCAGATACTCTCTTTGTTTTCCTTCAGTTGCAATCATGGCTGTGCGTAGGAATGTTCTGCAAGAGGACGATATTTTGTGTGAGTTATATGCGGATAGAAGTTCCGATGTTTCTGATTTCAGTGACAGTGAAAGTTTGGACAGTGACATTGAACGTGACAGTGACATCCCCACTAGTTCACGTAAACAACTGCGATCTTCTGTCATAGTTGTTACTAGTGACAGCGAAACAAGT
>Ga0123354_10016519_pt1 | contig 11571 bp, 10 predicted proteins | sample TergutLab28metaG_2_FD_97872 | JGI IMG/M metagenome (GOLD analysis project Ga0123354, IMG submission 97872) | Labiotermes labralis P4 segment gut microbial communities from Petit-Saut dam, French Guiana - Lab288 P4 | ecosystem: Host-associated > Arthropoda: Insects > Digestive system > Gut ... | reverse complement strand
AGTTATCAGACAACCATCGTCTGGGATGTGACGCAGTTCAGTTGCCTTCAAATTTACCAGGGATTCGGAGCAAAATACTACAGCCATTTTTTAATGTGTGTTGGACCGTGCATCATTGTGATAACTGAAGAATAAGAACCAATTAGATGTTACTTATTATTTTATTGTACTTCTTATAGGCTCAACATGTTTCGGGCACTACTATGCCCATCATCAGGAGCTCGTGACTATAATGTTGATTTCCACATTGGTCATTTCGTTCTTGGCTTGCTGTAGGTTGGAGGTTAGGTGCGGTTAGGCTGGAGTAGTGTCCGGGCTGCAGCCAGGACACTACTCCAGCCTAACCGCACCTAACTTCCAACCTACGGCAACCCAAGAACGAGCGACCAGTGTGGTAATCAACATTATAGTCGCGAGCTCCTGATGATGGGCATAGTAGTGCCCGAAACATGTTGAGCCTATAAGAAGTACAATAAAATAATAATTAGCATCTAGTTGGTTCTAATTCTTCAGTTACTACAGCCATCTTAAGAGGATGAGATGTAATTCTGGGCAGCACGTTGCTCCGAAACGTCGCTATACTTACAACGCCCGACACGGCGTCGGGATCGAGAGACATTCATCTTCCCGGTCGCCGTTGTGAGAACCTAAAATTTCGCCCGTTCGCTTTTGGTATTTGACACTCGTACTGCTGTAACGTCATCAGAAAGAGAATTGCAAAATATTGCTTCACGCCCTTTCTTCTTCATGTTCTTCTACCTGCCATTAAACTTCTACACCAGACCATAAAACACAAGTTCTGTGTAGCTTCTGCTACACTGAGAGAAAGCCTGAAGATCATAATTTCACAGAAGTCGATTCTGAAACAGTAACACAACCCTTTACAAAACTCCAGCACTCAAAAGCATTGAAACCAATTTATTGAGAGCAATAACTCATTTGTGAATATAGCGGACTGGGTGTTTGCCCCATATGGAAGGGTCAATATGATTGAACGTTCTGAACCCTACATCCCATGTGCTGCTGGGTCACAAAGCGTTGTTATAAACAACCGCCAGCATGTGAGATTGAATTAGAACACACAGCCGCTCCACAAAGCGGGCTTTGTAAACACTAGTTTGTGAAGGAACACAAAATGGAGGCGTTAGCAATTTCTCGTAAGCACAATTGGTGAAAAACTACAATGTGCGTGATAAAGGGATTTTTTTTCCGGGAACAAAGAGGCCAGGACGCGAAGCCGACCACCACCCACTGCCATCTAGTGGTGAGGTTAAGAGTTAGAGAAGCCCATTCCTCCATATGCCTTCGTAGCACAAACAGAATACTTTACCTTCATTTAATTCTTAATTGTTACATGCACGCTATACTTCTCTATCGTATTATGACTTATTACGGAACTAATCAATACCCTGTTTTTGCGGTCATGCCTAACGTCTAGATTTCTCTCATAGCACCTGCTGCGAAACGGAGTCCTTTGGCGTGAAAAGCCAAGGTTCACACTCATAGACTACAGTTATTATTACCTGTGAACAACTGTTTACAGATGACCATCCGCTAGAAAAAGCCCCCGGTATATATTGTATAACTAAAGACAACATGTTGATTGAAATTTACTGGCCCCAACAGTTACATTTACTGATTATTTAAGATGTTAAAATGTCTTTCTTCTTTAAAATATCTTCGTCCTACAATGACACATTGTCTTTTGTCGCCGAAGCGTTGGCAAAGGAGAAGACGACGACATTCTTGCATGTACGGTCTCACTCTTTTTAAACATCTACCGTCAAGTGCGCCATCCTGCATAACTGTATCAACTCCCAGCGTCGTTGAATAACGCACGGAAAAGACAGGACAGCAGGCTGACCTAACGGTAACGCTGTAGAATTTTGCTTGAAAGGTTCCTGGTTTCGGTATCGGCTGGACACCCATCTTTCGGACACATTTATCATGCTTTACCTCAGTATCTTTAGACAAACACCAACATAAAATCTAAGTTATCATAGGAGTATTCCTTCCAAACCTCTTACAGCCTCGCACCATCTACCATCTTTACCAATCAGTGCCACATATCAATGCCAGTCTTTCTCTACCAATATCTTATAAAGGAAAGTTCTTGAACACCAAAGCCGATGTGGACGTTTCAGATCAGTAAAATAGCCTTCCTACTGTAGGGGGTCTATTGCTGCCCGTCAATCTCATTGGCAGTCACTTTACTGTTCGAGATATTCTTTGTCACTTTGAAGGAAAACAAAGCCGGAACGAGCATCACAAACGAAGGAGCGTTCAATTCCACTTCCACACAGCACAGTCACGGCACAGCCTCTTGTTTTTCAGCACGCAACACTATCCTGTAATAAAGCTTTCAAGTAGAAAGTAACGAATTTATCTGACAGTGTATGGAAATGTGCCCCCGGTCTGTACTCTTACTTTGTACGTAGCTATTCATTTGAGCGATTCCCATGGAGAGCAACACCCCCAAACACTCCAACCCTTATCCATTCCTAACTACACACACTCCTACTCCTTTCAAATGCACACAATTTAGACCGTAACCACTTCAATCCTTTCAGCACTGAATCAGTAACTTCGGTGTGAATCAGGGTGAAAGCCTAGAGGGAGAGGAACAGCCTACATTACACAATCGCAAGCAGTAACACTGTTACAGACTCTGATCACTATATGAACACCTAGCATTTTAATTTGACTGGTTAATTAGTGGGTTAGCCTACTCTTCGACACAGATTCTGAAGATATTTTGAAAGTGCGACATCAGGTGCGACGGAATCAAAAAAGATAATTACCTACTCTCTGTACAACAACAATCAAGCCCCTAAAATTTTCTCCCAAACTAAAAGCGACGCAAGCACATAGCTGCTGCTGCCATGCTACCGTTCATTCAAAATTTCTTTGTATTTATTTGCATATCATCTTTCTGTGCCTTCCACTAATTACAGTTGTTTATATCATATATAAAAATATATTAACGGAAACCACCAACAGATCTGCATAATTTCAAAATAAACGGGCCGATTCCAGTGGCTGCGCGGTCTAAGGGCGTGGGTCTGCGGCCGCTCGTTTGCTGGGATTAAGGGTTCGAATCCCGCCGGGGGCATGGATATCTGTCTCCTGTGAGTTTTGTGTGTTATAAGGTACAGGTATCAGTGTCGGGCTGTTCACTCGTCCAGAGGACTCCTACCGAGTGTGACGTGCGTCTGTGTGATCGTGAAGCCTCGATAATGAGGACGTCGTTGCCTACTAGAGGCTGCTGCGCTATGAAAAAATGGAAAATAAACATGGATTGAAGACCGCCAACTTTGTGAGACTTCCTACTAGGTTCCGTGGCAAAGCGCAGTCTAAGAGTTCAGCAACCCAAATTTGAGGCTTGGAATCGGCATAAGTTTTTCTTTTGGACGGGGGAAGGGGATACTGTATTCCCCCAAATGCTGGTTTAAACTGTCAATCAGGTACTTATGTCACGTTTTCGTGATTTGTTGCTCACTGACATTCTGATTCAAGGGGTCCATGCTCGAATGTGTCTGGAGACACACAACTTGTTTTGCACTGCGTGTGTTGCAAGGGCGTTTTTCTTCAATCATTTACTATAAATACAAATTGGTATGTTAGCAGTAACGAGAGTCATTTTGAAAGTTTTGTACCTTTGCTCTGATATACACCGTAAGCATCTAGGATTACAAGAGAGCAATTTACACTGAACAAATACTGAGCAGTTCGTCATTAGTGTCGTAGTGTATTTTGTATGCAACTAAGTAACACACTAATGCAGCAGACATGGGGACAGTTCTTAAGCTGTACAATTCACATATACCCTATTTTCCTTTATCATTTACTAACTTCTTCTGCAACAGAAACATTTCAAATAACATTTTTTATTGTCGCAAATTTACGCATTCCTGTGGAATATACTTATAACGTTATATATTAAGCGTACTTCTTTTTACGTTACAGAAATTAAAACCATCAAAATGCACATTATTTAGGCAGGAGGCGCTAATTTTCTATATTAGCCTACTATACGATTCAGAAATCATGCGCTCTTATGAAGGACCCTCATATACGAGTAATTACAAACAGAAGTGTATAACGATACATTAGTGCTTACAACAACAAATCACGAAAATATTCCTATATAAAAGCATAAAAATATAGAAAGTTAAGATGGCCAACAGCTGATCAAAATACCCATGTCTGCATCTTCCAGAATTAAATTCAATCCACTTTCAAAGTACAACGGTTCTCCTGTGGAATGGCTGCCGGTATCTGAAGAGATTACACAGCTTCGCATCCACCACTTGGACATAACCCGTTGCTCAAATGAGTCTCACAAATAGACCCTAATTGTTGTTGGTTTCAACCATCTGTGAAACTTAACGCCTTATCCAAGGGCATGAAGCGTGCTAGACTGGCGAGGTACAGGAAAGAAGAATGGAGAAACGAAGGAAGGGTAAAGGGGGCTATATAGAATCGTAGTTTTGATAAGGGGACCCTTGATTTACTTACTGCAGTGGGGTTTCACAATTTTTCCTGCCAAAACTGCCTGCAAACTACAGTTAAGAATTTCAGTAGCTTGTAGATGTTCGAGAAAAATTAAGTTAGATACGGATCGGCCGCATGCAGCTGACTGCTCTATTCAATCATAATTCGATATAAAGTTTATTTCTTCGTGCAGAAGTTTGATCGCGTCACACAATATCAAAGGTTCTGTCATAAATAGTGACAAGACACGGTTATGGAAAGAGGTGGCTGTATTCTTTGTATTCGTGGTTCCGTGCATCGTAATTCTAGATTGAAGAAATCCAACGAGATGCAACAATATGCAGATATCTATTTACTGCTAAATTACTCTACATGTTTCGGGCGTCCATCGGGCCCATCATCAGGAGTACATAAATCTGTAGTTGCAGCTTCTGGTACAGATCATACTGTAAAGCACTAGAGGCTGCAACTACAGTTTTATGTATTCCTGAAGATGGGCGCGATGGACGCCCGAAACATGTAGAGTAATTTAGCAGTAAATAAATAGATGCATATTGTTGCATCTCGTTGGATTTATTCAATCTAGGTGGCTGTATATTTTAGGCTTAATATTCCAGCGTTCTTCTGAACGGCATACAAAACAACAAAAGGCACGCAATGTGAACAGGTTGATTAAGGCATAGCCAACCACCACAGCCTCCCACACTAACGTAACGCGTTGTTATCACCTAGAATCAAGTTCTTTAATCTAATTATCTGGGATTCGGCAGTTTAGTCAAGCTAAATCACTGTGCCTCGGAGTGTAAAGTTGCAGAGAAGTTAAGTTCCGGAAAGTGTAAGCTTTATGAGTGGTCTGTGATAGCTGTAAGATATTTGTTGCCACGTAGTCACTTTACGTATACTTCAATTTCGGGACAGGAAAACTGCGAAAGCAGTGACATCTGCTGCATTAAGGCATCCATTTTAACATGACAGACACATACGTACAGACAGACAGACACTTGGCATACACTCGTCTAAAGACTACCAATCTGAGCACCGCGATAGCCTCATTCTGTGGAGGATGGCGTGGTGTGGTGTGGTGTTGTGTTTTGTGGTGTGGTGTGGCGTGGCGTGGTGTGGTGTGGCGTGGTGTGGTGTTGTGTTTTGTGGTGTGGTGTGGTGTGGTGTGGCGTGGCGTGGTGTGGTGTTGTGTGGTGTGGTGTGTTGTGGCGTGGCGTGGCGTGGCGTAGTGTGGTGTGGTGTAGCGTGGTGTGGTGTGGCGTGGTGTGGTGTTTTGTGGTGTGTTGTGTGGTGTGGCGTGGCGTGGTGTGGTGTGGTGTAGCAGTGTCTACGTTTCGTTACTCGGCTTTTCTTGTTAGAACCGAATTAAAGGAAATCCAGAGGAAAGAGTGTTTTCCGATTTGTGGCCCTCGACACAGGCATCGTATTCAGTTCGAATACATTATCTCAAACGACTAAACCAGACTTAACATCAAATGCGCCATAATAGTCTGTTTATGCAATGTTGAGAGTTTTTATGTAGAATTACCTGTTTTAACGAAGAATTACATCTAATGTAATACCAAATGAGGCATATAGATATGAAATTATATGCAAGTTTACATCATCGAACATTCAAAAATAAGCAACATACGCAACTGGAGAAAGAATAACATCAACAAGAGAAGATACTACATTATGGCAAAAACATCAGTCACAACCAGTACAAATTGGTAATTTTAAAAAGAAAAAACTCTACGTAACTTAATAAAAAAATGAAATAATTAGACCAATATAAATAACAGGAATCTATCTTCTAAAGGTTATTTTGAAGAAACTGAGGTCTCATTTCAAACTTGGCACATTGTATTTTTATTCTAGAATAACTTAAGTTTTATATTTCCAGATTAGCCTAATGATGAATAATTTAGTCGGAACATGTTTATAGGCTAATGTGACAAGGTGTTTATTAATAAACAGTTACTTCTGACGGTGTATAAGTACCATTTATGAAAATGAATAATTGTCCAACAAGATGCGACTGTATTCAGTTTATTACATATCTGTAGACAGCTCTACATGTTTCGTGTGTTGACACCCATCATCAGGAGATCGAACAACTGTAATTACAGCTTCTGACACTGGTCGACCGTGTCTGCTACCATCCCCTTTCGAGAGCGGATGGTAGCAGACAAGGTTGACCAATGCCAGAATCGGTAATTACAGCTGTACGAGTTCCCGATGATGGGTGTCAACACCCGAAACATGTAGAGCTGTCTACAGATATGTAATAAACTGAATACATTCGCGTCTTGTTGGACACTTATTCAATTTGATTCACGATGCACGGACCCATGAATATAAAGCACCATTTATTAATACAGAGAGTCCGACGGTATGCCAAACATCAAAACATTTAGGGAGTGTTTTGAGAAACGAAACCAAAAGAATGTTCTAGGCTTCCACCTATTTTAATCTGTTAAATGTTCAATGATTAAAGCACTGTATGAAATAATGCACATGAAATGAGATTATCCGAAGAAGCATAAGGCAGCAGAGCTGGTCCCAAATTCTCGTCTCTTGTGTGAAAAGTCTTAAGACAGACAAATATACTTATTCCTGGTATTTATTTTTCTGTTTTTCACAAAAGGAAATGAAGTAAAAAATTATTTTAAATAAATCTGTATTTCACTGCATGATTTTCTTGAACGAAGGAAGCGCAGTATTGCAAGAACAACTTCTGTGTAATTCAGAGCAGGTATAACATTACGTACGCAAGAGAAACAATAAAGGAGAACTTCCTTCATAAAGTTTCAAGCATTTGACATAAATTTCAAAGCAGGTATTTTTCTGTGCATGCGACAGACAGTCTTACTACATCGTACCTTTCAATACAGCTGACTGCCGTACCGTGTACAAAATAACTGTATAATACATTGCAATATGGTCCATATTTATGGTGAAAGAATATTTTATACGATACGCAGCTTCGTGCTCCCCAGTCGTGTATGTGAAGCGGGACTTCATTTATGCACTGATTTGTTTTTGCAAGTGCTTACTCAGGCGGAAGAGTCGGGCGTTCCTCCTGTCCAGCGGGTCCGATCCAAAACCCTAACTTCAGTGCACGGGAGACACTGTTTATGGAATTCGAATGTCATTAAACCGTAAAAATTAAATTTATTTGAGGGCTTAAGTTTCGACCAGTGGATCTGTGACAGACAGGACTGTTACCCTGATGTCTCTGATCGGCATTTATCTTTATGTGTGATAGAATATACGGGCCGATATTGAACACGAGATTGCGGTTTGCTGGTTTTAATCTATATTAACCCAGAATGCTACTAATGTTTACAAAAATAGTAAATAACAGTCGTACTTGGCTGCGACTAGTACCAAGTATTCGGGTTATTACAAAGCACATAAATCTCAAGATTCAAAACCTTCAAATGAAACACATAAAATCTCTAAATAAAACTTTGTATTACTCGTACTTAACTCGCAGCACATACACATCAACACACGTAAGGCCACGTTCTTCTCCTCTCCCTAGAAATACCTGTAAACATCAGCAATATGTTCTAATTTTTAAACAAAATATATGCATTTACCATAAAAATAGAACACGTGTATTGTATACAATTCAGTACAATGCGACCACTAAGGCCCTGTTCAGGAGTTTGCATTTGAATCTACGCTTCACAAAAAAAGATTTGGTATCTACATTACTTTTATTATTCATATCTTTCCTTAAAAATCGACGTATAATTTACAAAGACAATCACAAAACTGCAAAATTGAAAATATCACGATTTTAAAATAAAAATATAACACTTGTTGTAATGATACACACAAGCAAATACTTCAGCGATAATGCAGTACCTTAGCTGTATATGTAAGAAACAAAAACTGCGATTGCGTATTGCTTTAACGAACTACCTTGAAGATTACAATGACAATTCAACACTACGTACGCCAGCGAATATTAAATACGATTTCCCCAAATCGATTTGTTTTCTTACATTTGATATTTTGTTTGAATAGTAACGATCGTCAATAATTTGCTCTGAGCACAGCATGGACGTTTACAGCAAAGCACTAAACTGTTTCGGTAAACGGGAGATGCAAAATTAAATCCTTAAGCATTCTTAAACTAGACACTAGATGTTAGCTTCATTTTCCCGCCGTTTAATCCCCGGATGTAGGCTAAACAGTAGATTATGTATGTGCTCCTCCCACAAAACAGTGGCAGCGGACACCACAGCCTGTCAATTACTTGATTGTCTCTACTCTTCATACAAGTACTGTCGTGCCCAAAATGGATATGCCAGCATATTTACAGCGGTAACAAACTCAGATGAAAGAAATCAGTTACCTAGTGTAAACCTGTGATTAGTAAGTGAATGCAGGTTTTAGGGGTAACTTGGAAGACCTCAAGTTTCCTTACCTTTAGCTAAACGTTTGCCAGATTCTCCACGGCTCCTCTTTACTTCCGTGAATGCAGCACAGCCAATAAGATGCAAGTGCTTGAAGACAAGAGATTATGGGGCTTGGTACCAAACGTCACGATACAAAACACGGATACTGAACACCAAGAAACGAGTCTGACGGTACTGACTGCACATTAATTACAAATTTCAGAGAAAAAGAAGATGATTTCGTGATATCAAATACAGATACGTCGATAGAGCTTTTACTGTACAGTGACCAGGCGCAGTTGTCATGTCACTGAAATATCTGACATATTACACTGCACACGACGTCATTTGGCTAACTGCAGAGCATTGTATGCTAATATATTAAGCTTTACAATCCACGTCGTTCAATCTGACAGTGGAACGCAAATACGGACCTAGAAGATAGGAATCACAAGGAAGATGGAGAAAATTATGCTGTAGCAGATTAATATTCTACATCTGAGAGTGTTTGGTTTTAGAGTGGAAGATAGTATGGGCCAAACAAGTAATACGTTTGAGTGAAATTATAAAGGCAGTTGTTGATGCCGGAAAGTTCAAGAGAAGAGGATAATATGCATAAATAAATAAATATCGTGCGAAGATATAGGCTGAATCCAAATGTTTTAGGCAGGTATTTTGTGATAATTTGGGTTCTATGGAAGCAGTCAATTTCTTGGACGGATGAATGGCTACCATACATTCAAGGCAGGTCTTGCAGCACGGAGTTGCTCATAACTGAGTCACTCTACAATAAGAGGTTCGAGCCTCAGAGAGTTCAAATTGCCTTTGTTTTGAATGCGAACGACAGGCTGAATAAATAACAAGGAGAAGAGCATACGGAAAAAGAAATAAAACTAACAGGAAGTAAGAAAATAATGTGCAGCGGAATCATAAGGAGAAAAGAACGGCGAAACAAAACCTTAAAAAGAGAGAAATATTTGTAAGCAGAGTCCAATTTTGAGGGTTCAATACTGCTGGACGAAAGTGAAGCCAAATGTGGCCTGTTTCGTTGGAATACTAATTAATTACTAACCAACACAATGGCGTAAATCCCACAAGGTTGTCATATTAAGAAATAACAATGAGAACACTCAAATCACATAAACCAAAAGCTTTAAATCACCAAATGAGTCATAATACAATAAACCTGTAAGATTTTATTGATTAATTTTCGGGTTCCCGAATTGGTCTCGGCAGATTCGGTGTCATTTTGGAATATACTGCAACCAACAGGTGCAGGAGTCGACCGCAAATCAGGTACATTAATCATGACTTTATGCAGTAAAGTTGTCTCTGTACCCGCCATGAAGGCGTATATGGGAGTAGACGTATGGCTCCACGTATTCATAACCTCGGCGCTAGGCGAGTGGTCAACTTCACGCGCCGGTCGCTTTATGTCAAAGGAAAAACCCGTGATATCAACTGAACTGGAGAATGGTTGGACTCCAGAGTCGGTATTGAAGTTCTGGACAATAAAGAAAGTCTTACTCCTCCAGGGAATCGAACCCCAGACTTTTTAGCTAATAGCCTAATCACTCTACCGAGTACGATATATTTATTTTTTATTTCTGGAATAAAAAATTACTAAGTAGCATTAGTGCAAAAAAAAAAACAACACAATCAACCATTAGTACAAAAAGCAATACATTCGATAATATTTGTACATCCACATTCCACAAGAATACTACCGCCGATTTCATGTAAAGACATTCTTAAAGTGCCTCATTATCGGTTCTTATTTCTTACAAGCACTGTGTATGTTTCAGTCATAAGGTATAGAGAAAAGGTAATACTTTGGATCAAGTCTTAATTTAAAAACACAATAAAAATAATAATATTAACCGATATACATATACTTTCTTGATTTTAAGCTTATAGCTTTATAGCTTAATTGTCGACGTCACTAAACGCAACAGAACTACGTGCCGCCCAGTAACAGACGTGCGTCTAGTAATATCCCAGGGCTTGCATATACCAAACTGTGCGGCGAAAGAAAAGGAGAAACTGCCGTCTGTAACGTTTGTAATTGGACTACATCATCCCCACACTGGAAATAGTAGCTTCTTACCTATTTACCTGTATATTTGATAACCGGCATTTGAAATGTTTATTCAAATTCAAGGCATAAATACTCTACCCGTCTATTCCTAGACAGCGGTGTCGAAAACTAGGAGCAATTCATGTTTCTTCTGTATATTACTCATCCTCAAATGCCTATTGCTTCGTAAATTTACCGCCATGTTTAACACTACGAAACTTGAATTTTTCTCCACAAATGTTGTGTTTGTGTGTTCTGTATGATTTGCGCAGCACACAGCCATTATTTCCCTATACAACAATCAACGAGTGGTCTTTCCAATAGAAGCACATCGTGTTTTCTGTGAGGTAATATTTATATTAACCTTTTGGCGCCGGAATTATTTTTTTAATTTTAGCACACCCTGTATATAAAATGTTAATAATACAGGAACCAAATAGGTTAGTATTATGAAACAAACTGCATTTTGAAGAGAAAAAAGGAGAGTATATACCATGTTTAAAATATTCAGTACCTATATTTGTTGAATAAATATATAAAATGCAACTTTAGAGGTTAGCGATGCGGTACGACCACTATAGTTGACATTAGGCGTCTAAAGGT
>Ga0123354_10016517_pt1 | contig 11571 bp, 10 predicted proteins | sample TergutLab28metaG_2_FD_97872 | JGI IMG/M metagenome (GOLD analysis project Ga0123354, IMG submission 97872) | Labiotermes labralis P4 segment gut microbial communities from Petit-Saut dam, French Guiana - Lab288 P4 | ecosystem: Host-associated > Arthropoda: Insects > Digestive system > Gut ... | reverse complement strand
TTATTTCATCCCTGTGATGGCGATCCCTTTGATGAAGTACTTTTGAAGCAGCAGGAACACTACCGTCACGGGGATCATGATCAACGCGGCGGCGGCCATGATGGAGCTATAGTCGTTGTAATGCTGGTTCGTGAAATATGAGAGCGCGACCGGCAACGTCATGCTGTCCATCTTATCCAGCATGATGAGGGGACGGAGGTAATCGTTCCAGCTGTCGAGGAAGGTGAATATCGCCAGCGCGCCGAGACACGGGCCCAGATTTGGCAGTATGATTTTCCAATAGATATAGAAATCCCCCGCGCCGTCGATCTTGGCCGCTTCGCAGAGGGAGTCGGGTATGTCCTCGCAAAACTGGCGGCAAAGGAATATCCCGAACCCGCTGACCATCGTAGGGACGATGAGCGCGCCGAGCGTATTGTGAAGCCCCAGGTCGTTGATGAGCAGGAAGTTCGGTATCATCGTCACCGTGAACGGCACCATCATCGTCGCCAGTACGACCCAGAACAGAAACTCCTTGAACCTGAAATGGTACTTCGCGAAGATATAGCCGCTGATAGAGCTCGTGAACAGCACGATGACCGTCACGGACACCGTCACGATGATACTGTTTTGAAGCCACTTGAAGAACGGGGACTGTGTCAGCACCTTGTCGTAACCCGCGAGCGTCCAGTCGATCGGCATGATCGCCCCGGGGTTTTTCATGATCTCGGACGTGCTCTTGAACGATGTCAAAAGCATCCAGACATACGGCATCAGTATGATGAACAGCATGATGCACACGGCGACGACGATAATGGATTTCGAGATATACTTCATGTCAATAGCTCCATTTGGCGCGGTTCGCCCTTTGCGAAATGATGGAAACTACCAGAATAATGATCAATAGTATCATTGCCATCGCCGAAGCGTATCCCAGCTCTTTATATTTAAAAGCGGTTTTGTAGATATCCAGCGTCATGACCATGCCGGCGTTTGCCGGCCCGCCGCTGCTGTTCCCGACGCGCGTCATGACGTCGAATTGCGCGAACATCTGGAAATGCGAAATGAGCGTCATCAGCAGCACGAAGGCAAATGTCCGTCTGAGCAGCGGCAGAGTGACATAAAAGAACTTCTGGAAGCGCCCCGCCCCGTCGATATTGGCCGCCTCGTAAAAGTCGGTGGGTATGCCGTCCATGCCGGCCGAGAATATGATGATATTGAACCCTATATCCGCCCATAGCGTGAATACGATGATCGCCGGCAGCAGAGTATCGGCATTGCCGAGCCAGTTATGGTGAGGGAGGCCGAACCACGAATTCAGCACGGTATTGATGAGCCCGTACTTCGTCGAATACATCTGCTTCCATACGACGCTCGACGCCACGAGCGGCGCGACGCAGGGCATGAAGAATATCATACGCAGGAGCGAGCGCGTCTTATTGCTGCCGAGTGTGCAGATGAACTGCGCGACCAGCAGGGTGATCACGATGTTAATCGCGACCGTAACAAACGTGAAGACCATGGTATTGCTCAGTGAGATCAAAAAGACCTTGTCGGAAAACAGATTCACAAAATTGTCAGCCCCGACAAAACTGGTCTCGGGGGCCAGCGTTTTATAGTCCGTGAAGGACAGCGCCAGCCCCCAGACAATGGGTATGATCATGAAAATAATGATGCAGGCAAAGACGGGCGCAAGCCCGGCAATGACAAACTTATTATTTCTCATACCCGCTCCGTCATGAGTTCAGATCGCCGTCCAGCGCCGCGACCGCGTCGTCCACACTCGTTCCGTTCTGGACCATATCCACAAACATATTGCATATCGCCTCTTTGAATGTATCGGTGTTGAAGTATCCGATGAAAGACGCGCCGTCCAGACAATCCAATATCGGTGCGGCATACGGCACGGCCGCTACGTACGCGGGGTCGTGGGCCACGGATTTGCGCGGCGGGATCATGCCGCAGTCGATATTGATCTGAAGCAGGTTTTCCGGCCTCAGACAGAACTCGACGAATTTCCAGGCCGCGTCCGAATTGGCGGACGAGCTGTTGACGCCGAGGCTCCAGCCCGTTTCGGCCGCCCAGCGTTTCTGCGGTCCGTAGAACGGCGGCTGGATATACTCGAAATCCTTACCGTACTCGAGGCCGTAATCGTTGATGCCGAGCCCGATGGTCCACATACCGCGCGGAGCCATGAGCGCCTCGCCGCTGAACAGCCAGTCGTGGTTCTCGATTTCGCCGCCCGTCAGGCACTCGATATTTGTGACCTTGTTGACCTTCACGTAATCCACGAGCTTTTGCAGGGTTTCCTTTGCGATCGGGGTGTCGAAATTGACTTTGTCGCCGTCGAGGTAGGTCCCGCCGGATGACAGGATCATTTGCAGCCAGGTATATGGCATGGTGTCAAAAGAAATGAAATCGAACCCGCGCATATCGAAGACCTCGCCGTCCGATACAGAGTTTTCGGTGGCTATATTTATCATATCGTCCCAATTCTTCGGGTACGCTATGCCGTGTTCGTCAAAATACGACTTGAGTACGAGCATGCCGCCCCATTCGGCGTTGAACTCGAGCGGGACGCCGTAGTAATTCCCGTTGTACGCCAGAGCGCCCAGTACCGGCTCATAACAATCGTTCGTAAGGTCCGCTATGAACTCGTCGGGTACCGGCGCGAAGACGCCTGTCGAAGCGTAGTCGACAGCCCATCCGCCCCACATCTTATAGATATCGGCGCCGCCCGACTTGGACATGAACGAGGTCATGACCTTTTGCTCGAAATCGTCATAGGGGAAGGCTTCCCTTTCTATGACTATGTCGGTATTCTCGGCCTCAAAAGCGGCTATGATCGCCTCGTCGGAAGCGTTCCATGTGTCCTCGTCGCTGTGCGTCCAATACTTCAGAACGGTTTGGCCGTTCTGAGGCGTGGTGGCGGTATTTCCGGTATCGCCTGTGCCGCCGGCATTGTTCGCGTTGCCGCCGCACCCGACCGACATCCCCAACACAAGGACCACTGCTATCACTAATACAATAAGCTTGCGCATGTTTCTACCTCCGTTTCCTTAACCAAAATAACTCAAATAATCTTCATTTTGCCGGAACATCTCATCGGTCATATCCTTGATTTCGGCCATAGATAAAACGCTGGATGTCAGCGGATCAAACAGAATGGAATGGAAGACCTTCCTGCGGTCCCCCTCGATCGCGGCGTCGATCGCAAGCTCCTCCAGACGGGCGGAGGTATTTACCATCACGGCCAGATGGTCCGGGAGGCGCCCGACGCGGGAGGGGAGGATACCACTCCCGGACGCAAGCGCAGGGACCTCGACGCAGGCGCCATACGGCAGATTGTCGATCAAATCAATATTCGGGACGTTGCCGTTAAACGCAAAGGGCTTATTGTCCCCGAAAACCGCGTTGAAGATGTCTGCCGCGTATTCCTCGCCGCGCAAAAGGTCTACCGTTTCGGAGTCGAGCGCCGCTTTGAACTGCTCCTCCCAAGTACCCTCACGCTCTATATACTCGTTCAGTATGTACGCGTGCCCGCCGGGATTCCAGCCGGTCCCGTGCGTACAATATTTCTCGATAAGGTCTTTCCGCTTCCTGAACCAGGGATTGTATTCGGAATTGTGGCCGGACGATTCGGTAGGATAGTAGTCCAGGTGCAGGAACATCTCGTTGCGGACCGGTTCCTCGTTGTATATCTCCGGCCGCGTCATCACCGCCTCTTTCAGAAGCGGATAGGCGTCCCTGCCGTTCCATTTGTATTCCAGATAGAACGCCTGATGGTTGATCCCGGCGCATGTGTATGCGATCTCTTCCATGGGAGCGCCTATCCACGCGGCCAGCGTTTCAGCCGTCCCCTGAACGCTGTGGCAGAGGCCGGTCACATTCACCCTGGTCTGCCGCTGCAGATACCCGCAGAGCATGGCCATCGGGTTCGTATAATTCAAAACGACGGCGCGGGGACAGAGCCGCTCGATATCCCGGATGATTTCCAGCATGACAGGCGCTGTCCTGAGGAAACGGAATACCCCCGCCGGGCCCCGCGTGTCGCCCACGCATATATCCACGCCATATTTCATGGGTATCTCGATATCGTGCCGCCACACATCCACGCCGCCCTGCAGTATCGTGATAAGTACGCCGTCGGCCCCTTCGAGCGCTTTCTTTCTGTCCGTATGGGCATGGACGGAAGCCTCATAGCCGCCGGCCTTGATGAGCTTTTCCACTATCGCCTTTGCGTAGGAAAGCCGCCCTTCATGTATGTCCACAAGATGGAATTCGGCGTCCCGGAAGGCCTCAAAGGAGAGTATGTCCCTCGCCAAATCCTGAGTGAACTCCAGCGAGCCCGCGCCGATAAAAACGAATTTACGCTTCATTTCACTATATGCCCTTTCATCTTTGTGAGATAACAATTGTCGGCGCCATAAAACCCTTTGGTGTTGTGCATAGCGAAGGCCCTTTCCCTATATAACCATAAAAGAACACAACTTGTTATAATGACATGATATTATATTATAACGATTGACTTGTCAACAGTTATTGCAGCTAATGATGAATTGACACATTTTGAGTTTCAAACAGTTTTCCGCTGTGGATTGACAGCGATTGCCGCCAGCGGCTAAAATTTCTTAAAGGAGACTTTGGGACATGGACTACTACATCGGCATAGACGGCGGGGCAAGCAAGACGGAGCTCGCGCTCTGCGACGAAAGGGGCGGCGTCAAAGCGCGAATCGTCACCACCGGGACTTCCCGTCGCGAGCTGGGCATAGACGCGGTCTGCGAGACGCTCAAAACATGCGTTGATGAACTATGCGCGGATTCGGCGCGCGAAAGCGTCAAGGGTGTTTGCTTCGGGATGCCATGCTACGGGGAGTACCCGGATGCGGACGCGGACGCGGCGCGTGAGATTCGGCGCGCGCTTGCGCCTTTGCCTGTCTGTTTTGAAAACGACGTCGCGGCCGCCTGCGCCGGGGCCCTGGCTTTACAAAGCGGCGTCATCGTTCTGGCGGGGACGGGCTCCATGGCATGGGGGCGCGACCGCCACGGCGCCATGAAACGCTGCGGCGGCTGGCCGGAATTTTTCGGCGACGAGGGCTCGGGCTACTGGCTTGGGAGAAGGGCCCTCGAGCTTTTCAGCAAACAAGCCGACGGTCGTCTGCCCAGAGGGAGGCTATACGAAGCCGTACGAACGCATTTCGGTCTGGAAAACGATTTTGAGATCATCAACAAGCTGGATGAAACGGGCTATACCCGTAAAAACATCGCGGCGCTGCAGCTCCTGCTGCTGGAGGCCGCGCAGGCGGGCGACGTAAGCGCTCTCAAACTCTACGGCGAAGCCGCCCTTGAGCTCGCGCTGCTCGTCGAAGGAATCCTGCGGGGAATAGAGCTGGAGCCGCAAAGCCCTCTTTCCTGGGCGGGCGGGCTTTGGGGCGCGGGGGAACTGATCCTTGGGCCGTTCAGAGAGGCCGTATCCGGTCTCGGCATGAAGCTCGTGGAACCGGCGCTGCCGCCTGTCCTCGGCGCAGTACTGCTCGCGGCGGAACACTTTTGCCCTGCCGCCCTGCCGGAACTCAAGCAAGGGCTGCTTAATCCTCAGACTTGACCTACGCCGCAGGATCAGCGGATCAGCAATGACCGGCGCCTGCGAATCACATTACTGCAAACAGGTAATCGTCAATATAGTCTTTCACGCGATCCTTTATGATAGTCCGGGCGTCCATGCGCAGCTTCCCCTCTCGAATATGGGTATATTGTATCGGCATATACTGCTCGAGCACAGAGAGAGGGACATGGGCCCCGTCGATGTTTGAAAGCAGCGTCCCTATCGCGCCTTCGACCCCTTTTTCGGGCAGATAATAACGGCATCTGTCGGAGTAACTGTATCTGCGTTTAACGGCGGCGCTGCTATGGGCGTCGTCGTGGTAGTATTTTTCCCAGTAGCGGGGATCGGACAGCATCGCTTCGTCGAGCGCTTCACGAAACCGCGAAAGAATCATCCCCTTGCCGGCCAGAAGTTCGTTTTCTATATCGTTCAAGGCAAACAGGGCTTGCCGCAGCGCATAGGTAAAGGCCGGGCCGACCTTCAGAATGGCGATCCCGTCCTCGACCATCCGCCTGAGGCATGCCCTCGTCTGGTAATCTGTGGAGTGCCCCTCAAACACGATCCCCGGATGATTTTTCAGGGAGGCGCAGAGCCCCGCCGCGCGTCCCCTGTCGTACGGCGTCACCCCTTCGTCGGAAAACTCCACGCCCGGCTGCACGACGACGCCGATGACCCTGCCAAAAGCGTCCGTCAAACCCGCCGCCATAAACGCCCTTTCAAACGCGCTGAACGTAGCCTCGAACTGCTCCGCCGTTGTCACAGAAACGCCTTCGTCGTTTTCCTGCGCGCCGCCCGGGACGGGCACTTCGCTTCCGATCACATACACAGGCGCCGGCGCCCCTTCCCCATTCGTCTCAGGGGGACCCGACGCAGAGAGGCGGCCATGTTGCGCGTCAAACAACGCGAAGGCCTCCTCCGAAGCCCCGGCAAGTATCGCGGCCCGTCGCGCGATAACCTCGTCGGAGAGTTTTACGGTCCTGTCGTCTCCGGCAAGCATCATACTCGTATCGATATGTATCTTCGAAAATCCCGCCGAAACAAAAGCCCGGACAAGCTCGAGGGATTTCTCCATGGCGTACGCCTCCGGCTCGTTTTGCCAAACCAGCGGCCCGAGATGGTCGCCGCCGAGGATGACCCTATGCCTCGGCAAACCCGTCCCCTCCGCTATATCATATACAAAGGCCGCAAAACCGGCCGGGGTCATACCCGTATAACCGCCGAACTGGTTCACCTGATTGGCTGTCGCCTCGATCAGGGCGAATGTCCCTGTATCCAGCGCCCTCTCCATAGCCGCCTCGATCACGAACCGGTTTGCGGAGCAGACCGAATAGATACCGGCGTTTTCACCTGTTTTCCGTTTTTCGATGATCCCCTCTAGTGGATGCCGCGCCATTTACCTGGTCAGCTCTTCAATTCTATCGTGTATGTGAAGAAGTCCCCCCTCACGATCGAGACGCAATACTCGATAGTGTGGGCGCCGGAATACGTCAACCGTTCCAGTTTGATAGCCGGCGAGTTGGCCTTGATCTTCATAAGCGCCGCGTCAGCCTTGCTGACCGCAGTCGCCCGGATCTTCTCAACGATCCTCTCCGGGTACACGTCCAGGCTTCGCATCGAATTGTAAAGCCCGCTATTGGCGATGGCCTTGGCTGTGAGGCCCGGGCACAAGGTGTGCGGTATATACGACACCTCTACGGTATACGGCAGTTCATCGGCCGTCCTGAGCCTCTTGACCATAAATACCTGGTCGCTGCCCTGTATAGAAAGCTTTTCGCCGACCTCTTCACCCGCGCAAGCGACATCGAACGAAAGGATCTGCGCGTGTTCGGTCATCCCCTTTCGCGTAAGCTCCTCGCTGAAAGAATAGAATTTTGAAAGCCTGTGCTCCATAGAGACGTTGCTCACAAACGTGCCCTTGCCCTGATGTTTTATGAGTTGACCTGAACGCACAAGATCCTCTATAGCCTTTCTCACCGTGATCCTGCTCACGCCATAGGCGTCGCAGAGTTCGGCCTCCGAGGGTATCTTCTCCCCCGGCATCCATTCATGGTTTGCGATCTTCTTCGCCAGTTTTTCCTTTAGCTGATAGTAAAGGGTGAAAGGCGAATCCTTATCAAATATTTGAGTATCCGGGACATCCATCATAGCTGCCATCCTCCCAATTAATCGTCACTGTAAGCCCTCAAAACGATTCTACATTAAAAATATCCTGTTGACAATAGAAATATTATAATGTAATATCATTATAACAAGTATAGAGTTCGCGATGTTCTTTTAGCTATGGAGGTTTTGTGTCTATGTGCGGCCATGAAGGGTTTTACGGGATCAGCAAGGATTATTTTGCAGCAAGAAATTGCCTTTTTACATCGGAAGAGATCGCGCGGCAGCCAAAACTGTGGCTTGATCTCGCGGGTATATTGATCGATCGAAAAGATGATATAGAAGCTTTTTTGGAGAAGGCAGGCGGCGCGGGCAGCATGAGGATCATATTCACGGGCGCCGGCAGCTCCGGTTTCATCGGGGACGCCCTCGCGGCGCTGATCGCGAAGGATTCCCGCGTGAGGGCTGAATCCATACACAGCACGGATATCGTGACCGCCCCCGAATCCTATTTGTTTGCCGACGTCCCCACCCTGCTCGTCTCTTTCGCGCGCTCGGGCAACAGCCCGGAATCGGTCGGCGCTGTAGAATACGCGAGAGCGATCTGCAAGGATCTCCACGAAGTCGCGATCGTATGCGACGATACAAGCGATCTTTACCACTATTCGGTTAAAGCGGAGAGGGGCCTGATCCTCGTAATGCCGGAAGGTTCAAACGACAAAGGGTTTGCGATGACCAGCAGCGTCTCTTGCATGCTTCTTGCAGGGTTTGCGTTGTTCAACGCGGACAAAATCGATGATCTGGCAAGGGATATCGCCCTGCTCGCAGAAACCGTGAAGGCCTCCGGACAGGGCTTGGCGAAAACGGCGAGGGAATGGGCGGAAAGGGATTTTGACAGGATCGTTTACCTCGGCTGCGGTTTTCGAAAGGCTCTGGCGCATGAAGCGGCTTTAAAGATGATGGAGCTGACCGGCGGTATCGTGAACGGTTCGTACGAGAGTTCTGCGGGATTCCGGCACGGTCCCAAGAGCGTTATAAACAACAATACATTGACCGTACACATGATCTCAAATGATCCTTTCACGGCAATGTATGACCTCGATCTCTTGAAAGAGGTCGTAAGTCAGCAGGAACGGAATATGATACTTTCGCTCTATCCTGAAAACGCACAGGGCGCAATGGGCGATGAAGCGATACCCATTGGCGCGGACGGCTACGCCATCGGCAGCGATATATGCACAGGATTGCAGGCGCTCGTGTTTTGCCAAACGCTCGCGATGTTTAAGTCGATGTCACTCGGCGTCAATACCGACAACCCCTCGCCCACGGGAACCGTCAACCGCGTAGTAAAAGGCATCACCGTTTATGGATACAAAAGCCGCGGAAAATGATTTTTTCCGCTATCAGGCTTTTTATATAGAACTTGCAAAAGAATGGAGGTATAAGATGAAGAAAATTCTCGCGCTGTTATTGGCTTCAGTTTTGATCATTTCATTGGCCACGGCTTGCGGAGGTGGAGGCGGGGCCGGCAATGGCAGCAACGGCGGTGACAGTACCGGCCCGTCCACAAGCGATACGGGTTCGTCTTCAGGGGGGAAGATCACGGTCATCCTTCCGGATCATGAAATGGACACGATAGGCCTGCACAAGGAAAAAACCCAGCAATTCATGGATGAGACCGGCATCCAGGTCGAACTGATCAACAAAGGCTGGGAAGCGGTCGCGGATGACATCCTCGGGGATCTGGCCTCGGGCGGCGGCACTTATGACGTTATCGAATTTGACAACTCCTGGGTGGCAAAGTTTACCCAAAACCAATGGGTCATCCCGCTGAACGACTATATGTCGGACGACATCAAGAACGGGATTTTGCCGGGCCTGCTGAACAAGTTCTCGCAAGACGGCAATTATTACGGGATCGCGTGGAACAACGACACCCGTTTCTATATGTACAACAAACAGATCCTTGACGCCGCGGGCGTCAGCGAAGCCCCGAAGACATTTGACGAGGTGTCCGCACTGGCAAAAACCCTGGGCAACTACGCGTATATGGATACGTACAAACAGGAACAGATGGGATGCAACGAATTGCTGTTTGTCATCTACTCGTTTGGCGGGGAGCTCGTAGACGAATCGGGCAACCCTGTCGCAAACACAAACCAGGGCGCAAAAGAAGCGTATGAATGGCTTGCCCAGGCGTACAAGGACAAGGTGTTCAGCCCGTCCTCGCTGACAGTCACCTACGAGGAAGTAGCGGATTCGTTCTATTCGGGAAGCTTTCCGCTGTTCCTGCAGGCATGGCCTGGCGTATATGCCGACTCGAACAACTCGGACGTTTCAAAGATCGTAGGCAATGTTGAAGTTGCGGATTATTCCGTCAGCAAGACAGGCGCGGAGCAAACCGTCCTGACATTGCCGGAAGCTATGGCAATCACAACAACGTCGAAAAACCCGGATCTGGCCTGGCAATACATCCAGTATATGTCCAGCATGGACTTCGACAAGGAAAGGGCTCTGAAGATCGGTTCGCTGCCCATATGGTCGGAGCTGTACAACGATCCTGACCTTTTGGCGATCTATCCTTATTGGGAACAATTCGGCAAGCAGGCGATGAACGCCAGGGGCTATCCCGACATCGTCTGGGTCGACGACTTCGCCGATATAGTCGCGAAGGTATCGCAAAAGATCCTTGCAGGCAACATTGATGTTCAGGCCGGCCTGGATGAGATGCAAGGGATGCTTGAAAGCGCAAAGGCAAACGCGGCGTAATAATGCTCACTTATATCATTTCCGGTGGTGTCTGATATGTTTTACCTGCCGGAAATGATTTTTATTGGAAATGAAAAAAGAAGGAAAACAATCTTTTTTTGATAAATATTTGCCGCAGATCCTGATCGCTCCGGGCACTCTGGTCATCTTCGGCGTTTTGCTCATACCTATCGTATTTGCGCTCTATATGAGCCTGAACAAGATAACGTTCAAGGGCGCCGATACGATATATCAGTTTGTAGGGTTCAGCAATTTTACGGATCTCGTGACGAGCGATCCATGGTTTATCCAGTCTCTCGTGACGACCATTCTCTTTACCGCGCTTACGGTCGTCGCGGAGATCGTGCTTGGCGTCGGGATCGCCGTGGTGCTGAACAAGCAGTTTTTCGGCAGGGGGTTTGTCCGCGGGCTCATGATCCTGCCCTGGGCCATGCCCACGGTCGTCAACGCCGTTATGTGGAAATGGATATTCAACTACGACTACGGCGCCGCAAACGCGCTTTTGATGAACCTGGGGCTGATCCATGAGAATGTCAACTGGCTCGGAACGCCCACAATGGCGTTTTTGAGCATCCTGATCGCGAACATATGGAAGGAAACGCCCTACGTTGTGCTCCTGACGATCGCCGCGTTTTCAACGATCCCGGGCGGATTGTATGAAGCCGCAAGTATCGACGGCGCAACCGGCTGGAAATCCTTCTGGCAAATAACGATGCCCCTCATCAAACCGGTAGTCCTGATCTTGATCATCACAAAGACGATCTGGGCTTTTCAGACGTTCGATTTGATCGCGATCATGACGAGCGGGGGGCCGGAAAACGCGACGAACCTTCTCTCGTATTATATACAGAGGACCGCGTTCAAGATGAACCGGTTCGGCAGCGCGGCGGCGATGAGTTATTCCCTGTCTGTCGTCTGCTTCGTGCTCACATACATTTACATCAAGCTGTTCATGGGTAAAGACGATGAAGAGGCCGCAAAACCTGGCAGGAAATCCAGAAAGCTGAGGAGGCAGGCGATATGAAGATCAGGACGAAGAAAAGACTTGGCAGGATCATATTGTACGCCCTCGTCGTAATCATCATTTTTTTCACGTTCATGCCCTATCTATGGTTG
>Ga0123354_10016515_pt1 | contig 11572 bp, 9 predicted proteins | sample TergutLab28metaG_2_FD_97872 | JGI IMG/M metagenome (GOLD analysis project Ga0123354, IMG submission 97872) | Labiotermes labralis P4 segment gut microbial communities from Petit-Saut dam, French Guiana - Lab288 P4 | ecosystem: Host-associated > Arthropoda: Insects > Digestive system > Gut ... | reverse complement strand
GCTTAACCCCTTAACACCCGGAATATCATAAGTGAGAGCTCCCGTTCCGGTAAACCACTTATTTCCGTATTTCTTGTATCCACACACATCGCTTCTCATGAAAGAAACAGGATTGTTTCCTTCAATCAATCCTTGATACAGCATGGTTTGTGCAGGATCGGCATAGATGGGAATCATTGAATTTTGCCGCCAAAAGGCGCGAATAATCCACCATGAATCCTGATAAGGACGATCTTGCTGATCAATTGTCGAACTCAAATTCATTTCAAATTTTAACCGGTTGGTAAGTTTCGCCGTAATATTGGAACGAATATTATACTTGTTATAATTCAAGTCTTTTGATTTAAAAAAGCCGTCTTGATATTCATATCCTACACTGGCATAAAATGAAACTTTATCATTACCGCCGGAAGCGCTCAACGTATGCATTGTTTGGGGAGCATACTGCGAAAATACGGCATCATACCAATTGACGCCTTGTTTCGTGCCGTTCAGATAATCATTCATGGCATTTTGATCATAAAGGATGCTGCCTCCGTTGATGTTATGCATATTAATTTCATTCCGAAGCGTCATATAACCGACAGGATCCACAGTGTTTGGAAATCCCGATGGATGTTGTGCGGTAAATGTTCCCGAATAATTAAAATTAACAGAGCCTTGTTCTCCTTTTTTCGTTGTAACTAAGATAACTCCCTGAGCTGACCGAACGCCATAGATAGCTGCAGAAGCGTCTTTCAGGACGGATATGCTTTCAATATCATTAGGGTCTAACCGTTGGAATTGGCTTGTTGTTCTGGGAATTCCGTCAATAACGATCAATGCGTCGCTACCTGCATTCACATTATAGCCGCGAATGTCGAGATGCGTGTTAAACGATCCGGGTTCAGCGGTGGATTGTACAACACGAACTCCTGTCGCCTTTCCTGTAAGCATGTTTTGTGCATTTTCGTTTACGGTTTTAACCACGTCAGACCCTCCAACAGTTGATATGGCGCCTGTCACGGTTGCTTTCTTTTGCGTGCCGTACCCAACAACAACGACTTCTTCCAGCGCTTTGGACGATTCCGTCAGTTGGATGGATAACTGCTTTTGATTGTTGACGCTGATTTCCTTTGTAGTATATCCTAAATACGATACTACAAGCGTTGCATTTCCGGGTACGTTCAAACTGAAATCTCCGTTTACATCGGTAACGACGCCATTCGACGTTCCTTTTTGAATTACGTTTGCTCCAATAATCGGTTCGCCTGCCCCATCACGTACGTTACCGGTTACTGTTTGCGCCTGTAATTCAAAAGCAATCAACGGCTGAATAACCAAAAGAAATAATGCAACTGAAAAAATAACAATTTTTGATTTTTTTAATTTAAAAAGTTTGCAAATCATACAATGGTTTTTAATTATAGTTAATAACTTGTTGAATACACTCCTTTAACTGGGATTTATTAATTTCTCTGTCTCGATCCATAGGCATTAATTATTTTAAATTTTACTAAATTTTTTATAAATAATACGAATGAAATTTAATTTACTGGGGGTTGATGTTAAAAATTTAACAATTAAATCGAAGCATATTTAGTAGAATAGTCTTTTCCCATGGTAGCTTTATAGCGGAGTGAGAAGCGATTGTAAAGGTTTTGCGAATGTTCTATTTTTCCTAAATTTTTTAAAATCCGGATGGTTACTAATAAGGCTTCTTCATTTAATGGGTCGATGACAAAAAGAGCGTCCGAAAGATTAAGTGCATTTTGATAGTTTTCTTGGTCGTATTCTGTTTGTAATTGGCGAGTTAATAATTGTTCAACTGAAGTTTCAAATTTTTGTTTATAGTTGTCAATCCATTCTGTTTCAGTATTTCGAAATAGAGAACCTCTTTTAATTAATCCGGCTAATTGCTGAAATAAATTTTCCGGAACATCACATTTCGGAATTTCAGGAATTATTTTCATCACATGCAAATAATCGCAATAAAAAATATCGCTGATAGAAAAGAACCATTTGTAGTTATCATTGAGGAGTTGAATACCTTCCATATCTTCCAAAATGTTCCGAAGATGATTGATAGTAACTCCTCTTATGTTTTTGGCGTCTTTTGGTTTCTTGTCAGGCCACAAATCGGAAGTCAACTTTTGAGTCGTAATCCCACCTTCAATTTTTTGACTAAGCAGTATGGCGGCAATCAATGCTTGTAATTTGACGCTGAATCGGTAGGTAATATCTTTTCCGTTTTTATCGAAAACCCTGAAATCTCCTAATACATACAAGGCATTACTTTTTCGAACGGGATCTTTTTCCGCCTCTTCCTGAATCGGCGTATTTTTTACCGAGTGAATGTTGTCATTCGAAAAATCATTCTCCCCCTTTTTCTCTTTTCTTTGACTATTTTTCCGGATATTAAAGACAAAAGAAATGAAACCGGCTATTACAAATAAAGAAATAAAGACAATTGGCAAGTATCCTGATGTCTTATGCTTGGGTTGACCATTCAATTGAATCAGACTGACAGGCGGAGAATAAAGTGAATAAACACGGATAGCGGATTGTTCCGGATTCACATATTCCCTCGTAACAGCGACAAATTCCTGTAAGGATTCATCAAAGAAAAGAAAAGCTTCGGTTTCTATTTTTTCGGATTGGATAGGTATACCATTGCTTACAACTTCATACGTTCCGTCTTTGAGGCTGAATTTGTATAATTTAAATTCCGTTTTTGCAATATGGTGGGGATAACATAATGTGTAAAAATGCGTTTTGTCTTTGTCCAGAATTAAATTGCCGCAGGGGACAAACAATTCATTTGGTATTTTTTGTTCCCATAACTTTTTTATTGTTTTCTGAGTTAAGTCAATTTGATACAGGTCATATAAATTTTTCCCTCCCAATTCCTGTTGTCCGCTTTGATTTCCATATCCGCCAAAAATTAAAATATCATTAGCTTCAGGTCCCTTTCCGGCAGCCGCAAAAAAGCGAGGATAAATAGTATCGCCCGTAAAAGCCAAAGAGTCCCATCGATCATTAATCGGATTGAATTTATAAATGGCATCGGAATACATATATTTTCCATATCCCCCGAAAATATACAACTCTTGGTCGTCTTTCGATAAAAAGACATTATGGTGATGCAACCGGTTATTGATTGTGGCATATCCGGAAGTTATAGATGGCGGGTGCGAATTGAAATTAATAGTTGCAAACGAAGGTTCTCTGCTATGAATTGTGTCATCAAAAGTATATACATAACAGCAATTCCTGGTTGAGTCGTAAATGGCTTCTCCCGAAACTATTTTGAATGGGATTTGGACATTCTTGATCGTATTCAGGGAATGGGTATTCATATTAAGCGTTGTGATGGAATCCTGATTGATTGCCAGCGCTCTATCTGTTTTATTGTCGTATGCTATTCCGGCAACAAGGTAGGCGGTAAACTCGGCGGTTTTTTCCCATTCGTAATGTTTATTAATTAGCCAGACAGGATTCTTAACATAACCTTTAGCTATCCCTTTGCTGTTGTAAACTATGTTTCCATGCGATTCGTTGAGTGGAAATACTTCGGTTTTGTTATTGTTTTTAGTTATTATAATGTTTTTCAAAGCCATAGCAGCAACATCCAAGTTAGTTCCGTACAATCCGAATACGAATTTGAAAGCATCCGGATTATGGAGACCGATATGAGTACAGACGTATGATGTTTCTTGAATAGTAACAATGGCTTCATCTTTTTTCAAATCGAAATGCATAAAAACGGGAAGCCAATTCTCTTTTTTCAGAATTTCTTTTGAAACGGGAATGTGTATAAACTTGTTAGTAATGTTGCTATTAAAGTCAAAATGCAAACTGTCGTTGCCTCTAAAAGTAACAAATACCAAGTTAATTTCCTCCTGTTTTTTATTAACCAATCTGAATACATATCCAAATGCGTAAGTATCCCAAATCGAAATATCAAACCGGATGGAAAAAGAATCGGTCATTTTTTGAAAATCGCCGTTGTATAAATCTAAGCTCGTACGAGATTCAATTAATTCCTGGTTTGTCTTAAACAGAAGTCCCGAAGCATCCGGCACGATTCCGGCTATTGAGATCAGCGGAAACGAGAGAAATAGTAACAAGATGTACGGTTTCTGAAACATATCGCTAAATAAAAGGGACATTTAAAATATACAAACTGTAACCTTATTCTATTATCTAATCAAACGATTATTGTTAGCCATAATAAATGTCGATTTTTTGCAAAGATATGTAATATTATGATAAAAGGGTGATTATTTTAGAAAAATAATTCATTTTGGTTAATATTTTTCCTAATCCATTAACCTTTCCGTTAACCCTTCGATTAATCCTGTTTTTAATAAGTTTGAAATATTTTAAACCGTATTGTTGTGAAAAATAAATTATCGTTACTTTCAGAAGAAAATTTAGTAAAATTATTAGCGGCAGGAGACGAAAAAGCTTTTGAGAAATTGTATGTGAAATATAAGGAAAAGCTAAATTACTACTGTTTTTCGATACTTTCCGATCCTGACGCTTCAGAAGATGTGGTTCAAGATACTTTTATTAAAGTTTGGGAGACTCGAGAATCCATTCACTCGCAAATGTCGTTTTCTTCCTATCTTTTTACCATAGCCCATAATAAAGCCATAACTTACATTCGACGACTTCATACAGAAAAAACAATCATTGCTCAATGGCTAACGGAAGAATATTCAAAACCGGATGAATCCACAATGACCGGCATAATTTCAGGAGAATATGAACTGTTTTTTGAAAAAGCGATAGAGAAGTTGTCCCCTAAAAGAAAATTAGTTTTTCAGTTAAGCAGGGAAGAAGGACTATCTCATAAAGAAATCGCCGAACAGTTGGGGATTTCGGTTTACACGGTTCAAGAGCATATTTCCGAAACTTTGGGCTATTTTAAGTTTAATCTTTTAAAACATCCTGACTTGAAGAATATCTATTCAACAATGTTTAGAAATAAAAAAACTGCATGCCGTATTTTTTCATAATTATACACAAAAGAAAAAGGGAATTCTCACGAACTCCCTAATCCAATCTTTGTTAACCTTAAATCTAATACTATTATGAAAAAACCACAGTGCAAAAGTACAGCTTTCTCATATATGCACCAAATAATTTTCAATAAATAGTGTTAAAGTTTGTCGTTTTCACTATTAATAATCTTTAAAATACTATAGTAATAACATTTATTAAAATTCAACCGATGGATTTTAACGTATCTAAAGCAATCATCAACTCTTCATCAGTAGGAATAACAACGACTTTCACCCGTGAGTCGTCCGTGCTGATAAGCGCTTCGATACCTCTAATGCTTTTGTTTTTTTCTTCATCTAATTTGATTCCAAAAAATTCCATGTTTTCACAAACCTCAGAGCGGGTTACCCATTGATTTTCTCCAACGCCGCCGGTAAATACTAATATGTCAAGTCCTTCCAATGCAGCAGCATAAGCGCCGACATATTTTTTGATCCGGTAATTATACGTTTTCAACGCTAAAGCCGCTTGCTTATCTCCGTTCTGGATTGCCGCCTCAATTTCCCGCATGTCGGACGAAACGCCGGAGATACCTAAAATGCCGCTGTATTTATTCACAATCGTCGAGATTGCTTGCGAACCGACATTTTCTTTTTCCATAATAAAGGTAAGTATACCTGCATCAACATCGCCGCTCCGGGTACCCATCAGCAATCCTTCAACAGGTGTCATTCCCATTGAGGTATCCATTGAACGTCCATCTTTAATAGCGGCAGCCGAAGCTCCGTTGCCAATATGGCAAGTGATGATTTTTTGTTCTTCGTAGGGAACGCCTAAAAAACGGCAGGCTTCTTCGGAGACATACCGGTGGCTTGTACCATGAAATCCGTACCGGCGAATAGCATATTTTTCGTAAAGCGAATAAGGAAGTCCGTAAAGATATGCGTAATCCGGCATGGTTTGATGAAATGCCGTATCAAAAACCGCTACCTGAGGAATATTCGGCATTAATTCCTTAATAGCCAATATTCCTTTCAAATTCGGCGGATTATGTAATGGAGCCAAGTCAATGCAGTCGGTGATTTTTTGAATAACTTCGTCTGTTATCAAAACGCTGGAGTTAAATTTTTCTCCGCCATGAACAACACGGTGTCCTACGGCGTCAATGTCGTCAAGCGATTGAATACATCCGTATTTCTTACTGGTAATAACGCCAAGTATATATTCAATGCCGGCTTGATGTTCCAGAATTTCTCCTTCCAAAATAACTTTATTTCCGTTTGGTAACGTCAGTTTAAGAAAAGAACCATTCAGTCCGATTTTTTCCACCCCTCCTTGCGCCAAAACGCTTTTCGTCGCCATGTTCAAGAGTTTATATTTGATGGAAGAACTGCCGCAATTTAATACTAATATTCGTTTCATATTCATTTAGTCATAAAAAAACGGGTTAGAACCAATAATTTTACCATTCTCGTAGATAAAAAATCCTCTTCCCGACTGCATTCCTAATTGCTTTGTCCGGAAAAGCCGCCAAATAACAGGGCTGGGTTTATATCTTTTATCCCCGTATTCATTAAACATATCTTCCATTAAATCAATCAATTTTTCGATACCGATGATGTCCGCCATTTGAAAAATACCTATTCGCATTCCATAGTCAACAATCATTAGCCGGTTGATATCTTCCATTTTAGCAATGTTTTCCATTACCATCTGACAAGCTTCGTTCAACAGGACAATAGTCAGCCTCATACTGACTAAGCCATTGCTTTCGTGAACGTCAATGCTTTCGTATTTAATTGATTTGGCAAACAGAACTACTTTATTATATACCTCTTCGGAAGTATAAGTTCCTTTAACTATTTCCAACAACTTAGCATCAGGGTGGGCGATAGGAAAATGAAGGCTAATGCATCGATCCTTATATTTCAGTCCTGATGCCAGTTCGCTGATAACTACACTTGTGGCATTGGTGGCGATGATTGCGTCCGGCGATACTACCTGTTCAATTTCTTCAAAGGCTTTTTTCCGGAGTTGAGTATCCCGTCCTTTCTCTTTATCATAACGGATACACTCAATCACAAAATCACAGCCTTTCAGGTCGGAATAGTCAACGCTTCCTCTGATTCGCCCCAGAATTGTTTTCTTTTCCAAAGGGGTTAATCCCCAGTTTTCAATCCGTTCATCAAATCCAATACTGAGCCTTTTAAAGCAAAAATCGATTCGATCCTGATTGATTTCAATGAAGGTTACATCCAATCCCGCCGAAGAAGTCAACCGGATAATATTTCGACCTTCCCTGCCGGCTCCTACAACACCGATTTTGGAAAATAGCGTTTTTTTCTTGTGCTTAATTGATAAACCAAAAGGTTCAATAGGTTCAATTATTGTTTCTGACATATATAACTATTGTTTAAGGTTAGATACTTCTTTGATTCCTATCGCTTGATTTGCGCAGACGGCAACCATTTTGTAAATGTCATCGACATAACAGCCTCGTGAAAGGTCGTTGATTGGAGCTGCCAACCCTTGAAGAATAGGACCTACCGCATCGGCGTTTCCCAGCCGCTGAACTAATTTATAAGCAATATTTCCACATTCCAGATTGGGGAAAATCAGAACATTTGCTTTTCCTGCCACCGGACTTTCGGGCGCCTTACTTTTTCCGACTAAAGGCGCTAATGCAGCATCGGCTTGTAACTCGCCATCAATTAATAAATCGGGAGCCATTTCTTTTGCTATCCGAGTCGCTTCAATCACTTTGTTTACCATTTCGTGTTGGGCGCTTCCTTTAGTTGAAAAGCTCAACATGGAGACTCGAGGTTCTACTCCGACCAGCGTGCGGGTCGTATGGGCTGTAATTACTGCAATCTCGGCTAATTCTTTAGCGGTAGGATTTGGTAAAACGGCGCAATCGGCGAATACTAAAATGCCGTCGGCTCCATACGAATGGTCTTGTACAAACATCAGAAAGGCGCCGGAGACAACACTTATATCCGGACGTGTCTTGATGATTTGAAAAGCCGGACGCAGCACATCGGTTGTCGTGTTGCGGGCGCCGGCAATTTCACCATCCGCATCCCCGTTTTTTATCATCAAGCATCCCAAGTACAATGGTTTTTCTACCAATATCCGGGCTTGTTCGTGAGTGACTCCTTTTTTTTCCCGTAATTCAAAGAGCAAATTAGCGTAAGTAACTTTTTTCGGATGATTGAGCGGGTCAATAATGGTTGCTTCATCGATGTGAGGCAACCGGTATTGTTCAGCTAAATTCTTTATTTCAGAGGGATTCCCAATTAGAATAATATCTGCGACTTTATCCTCCAATAAATGGTCGGCAGCTTTAAGCGTGCGTTCTTCATTCCCTTCAGGTAAGACAATTCGTTGTCTGTTTGCTTGCGCACGCCTGATAATATCTTGCATTAAAGCCATACTAAATACATATAAAAATAGATCGATACATTTGGATTTGCAAAGGTACGAAAATTGCAACATAGAGATGACAAAAATAAATATAAATCACAGTTATAAGACATTTTTTTTATCGTCTTTTTGATTCGGCGGAATTTTTTATTAATTTTGCAGTCCATAGTGTTTTTTTAACTTCTCGCCTGTAATTAGGCGATTTAATTTTTATTTTCGTATGAAAAACCTGTACGAAGTATTGGTAATAGGTTCGGGATTGAGTGGGGTTACTTGTGCCAGGGTACTTGCAGAGAAAGGGTGCAAAGTGCTTGTGGTGGAAAAAAAGAAGCAGTTGGGAGGACAGGTCTTCGATTATAAAAATGAAGACGGCATTACTGTACACCATCATGGTCCGCATATTTTTCACACAAACCTGAATCATGTTTGGGAGTTTGTCAATCGGTTTTCATCTTTTTCCGATTATCAACACAAGGTGTTGAGTTATGCCAACGGGGAATTTCTCCCTTTTCCAATAAATAGATATACCATCAATCAGGTCTTCGGACTTAATTTGTCAAATAGCGAAATACCGGCATTTTTAAAAGATGAAGTACAAAAATCTACATTTAAAGAAACGAACCAATCTTTTAGAGATGCGGTGGTATCGCAGGTGGGCGAACGGCTGTACCAATTATTTTTTGAAAAATACACGATAAAACAATGGAATTGCGATCCTGAAACTTTATCGGCAGAAATTGCAGGACGAATACCTGTGAGAAATAACGGCGATTCGCGCTATTTCACAGACAAGTATCAGGGAATGCCTGTTAACGGATACAGTGCGATGATAGAAAAAATGCTGTCGCACGAAAATATACATATTTTGTCGGGTTGCGATTATTTTGAGATTAAGGATTTGTTCGATTCCAGACTGACTGTTTATACCGGAAAATTAGATGAGTTTTTCAATTATAAATATGGACAATTGAATTACCGCTCGGTAAGAATTGATTTTAAAACTTTCGACAAGGAGAGTTTTCAACCGGCGCCGGTGGTTAACTATCCGAATGATTATGACTATACGCGTATTACTGAGTTTAAGAAAATGACCGGCGACCTGTCTTCCAAAACGACTGTTTGCTTTGAATATCCTTCCGAAACGGGCTTACCATTTTATCCTGTGCTTAATGCTGCAAATCTCGCCATAAAAGCAAAATATCAGAAAGAAACAAATCAGCTGGAGGCAAGTAAAAAATTTATCTTTGTCGGCAGGTTAGCTGAATACAAGTACTATAATATGGATGCTGCGATTGATTCTGCATTAATAAATATTGAAAAATGGCTGAAATTATAACATTCATAAAAACACAATATGCTCGCTACCGCCAATTGTTTCTTTATGGTATAATCGGCGGTATCAGTGCGTTTGTAGATTTCTGCGTATACACGCTATTGTGTAAAATGGGTATTTCTTACTTATTTTCCAATGTGATAAGCGTTCATTGCGGCATTATTTGCAGCTTTCTGTTAAACAGAAGTTACAATTTCAAAGTAAAAGACAAAGCCAAACTGCGGTTTTTGTCTTTTTATATAATAGGACTTATCGGCTTAGCCATAAGTTCCGGGATGCTTTATTTAGCGATAAGTTACTATCATTTCAACGAAATATATGCAAAGGTACTGACCATTATTGTGGTTGCTCTTTTTCAGTTTGTGCTTAATAAATTTATAACTTTTAGAAAATGAATAAACTATACGTTGTAATGCCTGCTTATAATGAAGAGGCGAATATAGACGCTGTTGTTGCGCAATGGCATCCGGTTGTAGAGAAAGTTGGCGGCGATAGCCGGTTGCTTATCGTTAATGACGGAAGTAAAGACAATACCTATCAAAAAATGGTGTCGCTGCAAGCGCAATATCCGTTGTTGTTGCCGGTTGATAAACCCAATTCCGGACACGGGGCTACCTGCCTGTTTGCCTACCGGAAAGCAATTGACGCCGGTGCGGATTATATCTTTCAAACCGATTCGGACGGACAAACCGATCCGGACGAGTTTTGGAAATTTTGGGAAAACAGAGATAAATACAGTTTTATCATCGGTTCTCGTAATGCACGACAGGATGGAATAGGGCGTGTTTTTGTGACTCGCGTACTTCGTTTAGTGGTTTGGCTGATGTTTGGCGAATGGGTGAAAGACGCCAACACTCCTTTCCGATTGATGAAAACCGAACGCTTGATACATATTTTAAATCTTATTCCCGAAGACTTTTTTCTCTCTAACGTGGCAATCAGCGCTATTGCAGTCAAACGAAAAGAAGCGTGCCGGTGGTTTCCCATCACATTTAAACCTCGTCAAGGCGGCGTAAATTCTATCAATATGAAGCGCATATTCAAAATCGGATGGAAGGCTTTGAGGGATTTCAGGAGTATCAATAAACGGTTAAACAGCAGTGAATAAAAAAGCATTTAAAACTGAACTCTTTTTTTATGCAGCATTTCTTATAGTCTGCATATTTATCCTTTTGCAAAGCCCGCTGGCTCCTTATGCAAAAAGCAGTAACGGAGTCGATTCAAGCGTGTATATCTATTCGGCTCAGCAGATTTTAAAAGGTCAAACAATGTATAAAGATATTGTTGACCACAAAGGACCTTTTCTTTATTTGATTGATGTGGTGGCGTTATTGATTTTTAATGGAAAATTTATTGGAATATGGATTTTTGAAATAATTTCACTTTTTGCGACGAGCATAGTGATGTATAAGACAGTCCGCTTTTTTACCGGTAAAATTTCGTCTTTTCTTTCTGTTGTTACGGTTCTTCTTGCCCTTGAACAATTTCTTGTTAGCGGAAATCTTTCGGAAGAGTGGGCGTTACCTTTTATTAGTATCGCGATGTATATTTTTGTGGATTATTTGATAAATAATAAGCCACTTGATATTATTCGTCTGTTTATTTTATCGCTTACTTTTGTATTAGCATTTATGATTCGAGCAAATTTGGTTGCAATATGGGCAGGTTTTGGAATAGTCTTGATGATAAAATGGATTGTTGAGAAAAAATATAAGGAACTTATTCGGAATGTATTATTAATTTCATTATTTGTATTGCTTTTTATATTGCCGTTTTTTCTCTACTTTTACATCAAAGGCGCTCTGTCCGATGGAATATACCTCGTAT
>Ga0123354_10016512_pt1 | contig 11573 bp, 9 predicted proteins | sample TergutLab28metaG_2_FD_97872 | JGI IMG/M metagenome (GOLD analysis project Ga0123354, IMG submission 97872) | Labiotermes labralis P4 segment gut microbial communities from Petit-Saut dam, French Guiana - Lab288 P4 | ecosystem: Host-associated > Arthropoda: Insects > Digestive system > Gut ... | reverse complement strand
AGGCCACGTTTTTTTTTTTTTTTGTTGTTACTTCTCCCTAACCAGTTGAGAATGTTGACGTTTGTGGTGGGTACATTAGAAAGTACTGGGGTCATCGTCCGAAACCATAAAAATAAAAAAAAAAAAAAAAAATTTAAAAAAAAAAAAAGGGGGGGGGGGGGGAATACTTGGTAAACTGTCATGTTACTGAGTATTCTTTCTTGGTTTCTTAAACAATCACACTAATGCTTATATCATATTTGTACTGAATATTTCAAAGCAATCATTCTAGTTTCAAAAGGAAAATCGGCCTCTTTCGTCACAATATTGTAACTTATCTTGAACTGTGCTACAAATGCCAAGCAATCAAAATTCTCCATTTAAAATTATCAATATACATACACACATAAGATTAAGCAACCTTAAAACTTGCATTCAGCCAGCACTATTATCTCCCCCAAACTCTAAATTTTCCTTAGATTCCGACATCACTTAATTTATAAATATTTATTTAACTGTTCTTATTTTTTAATATAAAGCAAAAGCAATAAGGATCATGAATTTCTGGGATAAAAGCATGACATAATACATTTTGTTTGCCAAGTTCCTGTAGCATGACAGATAACCTGCTGTCCTGTTCCACAACCAAATAAACACAATCTGAAACATACTGCAACTCATTTCCATTCTATCAACGAAGAAGAGTGGCAGTGGTGCAAAAGTGTTTTCAGGGTTACATGTGTAAATACCCTACCTCCCCATTCTACCTGTATTTAACAATATATCTGTCCATCAATCATACAGATTCTTTAGAGAGTGGTCACATTATTAACTTTATGCATGATATAGTCCACTCTCTTGACACATATTAGGTACATATATTTCAGGGGTTTATGTTACTCCCTTCTTCTGGTTAGGTAGTTTTAGCCTAGTATTCAAAACATAGCAGGCACCATCTCCATGGACATCACCCTGTACATTGACTTTTAACCCAGTTTCCTACATTCAAGACACAACCATGGCAAAGTTCCTACCAATTTCTTTTATACACTTATGCAACAAGGATATTTCCATAAGTTTTAAGGCAGCATCTATTTTATTTTCCACAAAATGCCATTTATTTCATAATTTATCTCATTTTTAGTTTCAAGCAATATTCTTGTTTTTTTTATAAAGCATGTGCTATATTTAAATGCCCACCCCTATTCTGCATTTGTCAGCAGAAAAAAGTTAGAAAAAATTACAAACTGAAACCAATGTTAAAAGCACTACAAAAATTGAAAATCTTCAATAAAATATCCAAATTACCCATTAAGTGTTAGCATCCAGTGATGTGGCCTATGATATCAATATGATAATCTTATTATAGAAACATACTCTCTTGTGTGTGTGATTTAAAGACATGTTTGTTCTGCTTTTTCTCATACAAGAATTAAGTGTTAATATCTGTTATGCATACAATGCAGAGTAATTTGTCATGCTCTCACAAGAAAAACAATGTTTTAAATGAGTGACCAAATTCTCTTTCTGGTGAAAGTGTTTCATTCACAAATAAAGAATTTCAGATAAAGTACAGCTCTTGCCTGATGCAGATGAAGTGAAACTTGGATTCACAAATATGTCCAGCGTCTTTTTGTAGATAGCTAGTGAAGACAATGAAGGAGCAACAAAAACAAGTCTAAGAAATGCCTTCTCTTCACTGTGAGTCACAAGTGTTGTCAGTAAAGTCACCGGCTATGTCTTGTACAGATGGAGTATGATTCAGATAGGGACAGGGAGTTTCTCATTGTCTATATTCCCAGAAGAGTTCTAAGTCCACTGAAGCCCTAAAGGAAATAACAGTGTGACAATGATGTAAGTGAAACTCACTAGTAATCTCCATTTAGTGCCAGGATTAAGAATGTATGGAAATGCACTTCAATCCAACATAAAACATACTAGTGGAGAATAACTTCCGTTTCACCATATGTACTAGCCTTTAATTTACATTTTACAAGATTGTCAAAATATGTGTTAATGAACAAAGGAGACTTTCCAGCATAAATCCTCACTCTACTAAATATAAGGCATATGGCTTATCAGCAAGCCAATTTATGAATTACATGCTTCTGCAGCAGAGAAAAATTTAGTCTGTTTTTAGCCTGCATAACAGATTTCTGTATGGAAAATGTCACATTCTCCAACAAAAAAGACAATTTTAACATTCTCAAAACCAATTAACATGATATACCATATGTGAAGTTCCCAATTCTCAAGCAATGGTGTATGACACTTAGGACTTCTTAGTTTCTGGACCTTGTCCATTATCTAATTTTTAAAAAAGGAACAAAACTGTTTAGAAACCACATCTTTTTCTATTCTCAGTATTCTCAATCACCAGACAACCCATGTCAGTTAACTACCTCTACTAAAACACTAAGCATCAGGTTTTGTCACACAGAAGTACTTAAACTGTGGCAATATCAGTGAAGAGAGACAAGTCTAACTTTTTAAAGCCTCCTGATTACATGATGCACCAACAAGTTTAACATTCAACAATTGTATGCTCTGCCCACACTGCATTTATGTGTTTTGTATTTATCTCAGAACTAACAGCGACTTGTGCCACTTACACCATAAACTGATCGGTTTTTATAACTGAGATGAGAAGTAGATTAATTTGTCACACAGAACAGTTAAGGACCGAATCAATAAACCACTGGGAATATCTGCTGTGTTGAAGGTGTATCTATAGCTACAAAATTCATTGAACAGATCTTGCTATTCTTGAAAAATGATACTAGCTCTGTTACACAGGCTTTGAACTGCTATTTTTACATGAACTGGAAGATTACCTTCAAAATTATGGTAGCATCCAGGATGGGTCAGTTTTCTATTGGCAGCTAAATAAAATATATAGTCAATTTATAGATTTTTTTTAAACTGCTGGTTGCACAGAGTTCTTGCTTCAGTTTGAGGGTTTTAATTTCAATTTTTTTGTCTTATTTCAGGTTTTCACAATTATGCCAACAATTTCTGTGGTAAGGTTCTTTTGTCTTACCAATGGCAAAACTTACTTGTAGGTGGATAGGAATTCACTGAGGCCAGTGATTGAGAATAGCACTTTCTATTAGCCCAAACTACATAGGTGCCTCCCCACCCTTTCACCTGGAAAATGAAGCAGATTCAGTTCCCAAAATCACAGGAACATTTTTTGAAATACCATACAGTAAGTCCAGAAACAAAGTAATCCTAAATGATACAAAGGAGTCAGAATCGAAACCAGGTTACAGCTGACAGTCAGTCAGTCAGTCAGACTGCCTTGGTGTCAAGCCCCTATGGTTTAGGACCTTAAGTTTGATCAGTTTTCAAACTTACATTACCTTTGGGCATCCTCTTTTATGAGGCAGCAGGTCTGTCATTTGTGGAAACGAGCATTAACAGTACTGAGAGCATGAACAAATATCTTGAATTGTGTTGACTTCTGCTACAACCCATAAGCATTCATGATTTGGTCAATTTCATACAATGAGTTACAAACACTCCCAAGCAGCCATACTGCTTACATGATACTAATGCAATGCAAAGTCTTATTTAAGAAACTATTAAAATTACCTCACTGTACTTTTGTTAGCTCTAGTACTACAGCCCGATTCAAGCTCTGACCATCTCAACTATGCCCCTCCATTGGTTCCTAACTAGTTCTTTGGCCTTACAAGTGTTGATATGTCCTTGTGTTTGATACATCACGTATGCTGGTTATGGCTGGTTAACTGGGTTCGGGGATTCTTAACATGAATTTTCTTTTTAGAGGGGTTGAGTCAACAGCTTCATGCCTCAATCCCTAACATGGAGGACCAGGACACTTAAATTTTTATGGCAACTTGCTCAAAACTTGTCTAGCATGCATGGCTGTACCAGCAGCTTAGCTGCCAAACTTAACTATACAACTTAATATTACTTGCTTATTTTCACCAAAATCAAATCCCTTTTACTAAATTTTGTTCACTGTAAATTTGCTTCCACTACAACAAGTTATAGAAACTATACTCTGTTTGCAGAATGCTCTATACTTCACTTCTACTAAACACTTCCTCCAGGTCCATACAGGTACTGTGAACTGAGCAAGTAACAACCCCATGTATGTGACAAAATTTCAAATTACTACAAGCAGAAAATGTTGGCTAACATGTAAGAAACTAAATTCACAGTAACACCTTGTATAAAAGGAATATGAGCTTCCAAATAGTTCATCACCTTCAGAAGAGCATTCCTTTCAGAGGACAGTGCTCACACACAAAAGCATGAAAAGGACTTTTTAAGCTTTTAACAAAAAATAAAACACTGACAATATAAAAAACAATGACATCTTTTTGGAAACATGGGCAGAAAAAAAAAACAAACAAACAAACAAAAATTCTGTACACCTTTGGAAAAGTTTCACAAGACAGTTTCAACATGTGTTTTCTGATGAAGTATAATGCTGTAACACACCACTGCATACCACCAAAACAATTCCTTCCTTTTAAGAATGTTTCTTTAGCTGTTCACACTTCATAGAAATTATTTTCATAAATCTACTGTGTGATGCTTTAAAGAAACTCTGTGCATGAGTGCATAGTGCTTACCTTTAACTTCAGTTCCAACCATCTAGCATTTGTTTATGAAGCCCTTGCTAGAAATTTAAATGTTAATTAAAGATAATTGTATATTTCTTTTGATAACTGTAACTGCAAAGAATTCTCCCATACTATCAAGGAAACAAAGCATATGACTTGCTGAATGACATAATTTTAAGGCTGCTGAGCTTAATTTTAAATAAGCAATATTAGGAACTGTAAGATATATCAAGACCGACAGACCATTTCTAACACAACACAACACACACCCACACACACACAACCTTACCCATGACCTGCAAAAATCTAGGATAAGTTACAATAATCCATTTAAAAATATAACAGCTAAACTTCACTGAGGGGCAGAAGAAGATATTATGTGATAAGAAGTACAAATATACCCACACTCACAAAGCACATGCACACATACAGTAATATTACATGAAAAAAACTTCTTTTAATTTGTGATAATATAAAATAATAACCTGTTTTTTGTATACAGACATAAACACACATGATGTCTATGGAATATACAGGACACAAAGGATAAAGATGCTGCTCCACAGTGAAGCAACAAGGCACAGGACAACAACAACATTTCTTCTACAACACAAGCAGTACTATTAAGTGGGTTTCAGAATGTCCAATAACTTTAGACTTCACTCTAAAACAACTTCTGCTAATCAACAAAATAATGGAACAATTATGACATAACACTGTAATATGATCTTGTACTATTACGCAGTAAAACAATGTTATTAAACACTGTCCTGCCACAATGAGGGAAGATGGAGTCTGAGCATACCGATTTGGAGACTGCCATATTATGTAGCAGTGCAACATGAGCAATTCCTAATACACAATAAATATGAGAGGGGGGGGGGGGAACATCTTAAAACATAACATTACTCATCCACGTGATATTTCAGCAGTTTATCACAAGAAGAAAATAATTTTAAACCAATCTCCAGGATTCTAACAATGATTATATGTAATGCACTTATGATAAAATAGATTATGTCCATCATCTGGTATTTCAGGAACCAAGTAATCCTAAGGACGGTAATTTTGTATGTAAATGTATTCATCACTCCTATCATACCTTCATAAAGTGACAGATATAAATATCAGCCTGAATTGACTAAAACTTATCATAGTCAGTAACCAGACAGATAAACCACTCTCATTTGGCAACAAAATGCCATGAAAGGCAAGAATCAGAATACTGATGACATGCAGGCAGAGCAATCTAGGTGTCTTACAATGAATTTCACTATAAACATGGGTAAATTTTGAATCACTGAAGTTTTGGACTTTGTCCATCATCTCACGTTAAAAATAGTAATAAACAATTACACTATATTCTGAAAACAAATCAGTCCCTGCACTCAGGCTAAGCTTCAATACTGTAACACTTACAGACATACTGTGTGTACATGTGCACATATATGTGTGTGTGAGTGCATACACTCGCACGTGCATTTCACCATACTACTAGTTAAAGACAGGATATGTCTAGTTAATACATACATGCATCAAATTGCTATTTCATTTCTGCACTACCTATGAGTTTACAATGCAAATGGCTTAGAGAAACAAATACAGTATATCCAGTTTTGTCCATATAAAATCAACACTATATGATGATATAATGAATTCTGATGGTACATTCTCAGAAAAACTGCATAGACCAGCATAAAAAGTAACAAAATAAGCAAATAAAGAGGATTTTTTGATTTTCACATCAGTGTTGATGAATACCTAAGTCTTCTGGGATGTTACATTGTGTATCATTTACTAGCTGACACAGCTAACGTTAGAAGACTTAAGCCTTCAAGTAAAAGCATTCTTTACATCTGCTAAGAAAAGGTCCACAAAATTAAAATTTTAGTAGAAAATAAGAAAACTATGTGATATCACAAAAGTTTTGAAGGAAGAGGAGGAACTGATGCAAGCTTTTTATGATATCACCCTGGATTTAGCTTGGAGTTTTTTATGGATGGAACTCAGTCAACACAGTACACCCAGGCCAGGATAAAACTGCTTATCTCCAGCACATGAAGCAGAAATGGCATCCAGTGCACCACACTGACATAAATAGTTTGCTAAGTACATTAAATAAATATTTTGTCAGCTTCTAAAACTGTAAATAAATAAATTACCTAGACAACAATAGCCACAAAGACATTATGACAAGATTTCAGAAAAAACACCCTGCATCATTACTGACTTTAAAATGCAGAGATGTATCTGTTCATAAAATTCATACCATAAAAGCACAACGATAACGCACCACTCTTCTTTTCTGAGTGTGTTATTCAGTGAAACTGTTAACTGCTACAATTATATAGCATCAGTGACAGATGAATGAATGAGTACAGAGCATGCACCAGGTTAAAACCCAGGCCACACTGTGTGGAATCTGCAGTGGACAAATAGTCAATGGGAAGGGTTCTCCTCCAAGTACTTTGGTAGAACGAACAGCACACTTAGACAAGACCAACCACTTTAGAACATACTTCAAACTTTGCCAATTATTGACTAATTTATGGCAACTGGTGTAAATGACAGCAGACTACTAAGTCGTTCATTGCAATGTTGCAGCAACACAGCCAGATGACAATGGCAGGTATGCCATCACGCACAATATGAAAGTGGAAACGGGAAGGATTTTTCTCCAAGCACTTTGGTAAAACAAAGAACAGACTAAGACAAGGCCAACCATTTTAGAAAGTATTTCGAACTTTGCCAATTATTGCAGTAATTTATGGCAACTGCTGTAAATTACAGTGGACTTGTTGAATCATTCATTGTGATCTGACAGCAATACAGCCACATAGCAACAAGAAGTATGCCAGCAAGTAAAGATGGTGCAGTTTTTTAACGGTGGGAACGATAAAAAAAATATGCTGACACAGCAGGCACTTGAAAACAGGACATTTCTACGCTGTGGCTACAATATCACAATACTTCGTGCATAACAGCTCAGACAATGCGGGAACAGTTAAGAATATAAATGCAGGAAAACTCATGAAAAGCTGCAGTTTTGTGTGGTGAACAGCAAACTCAGATTTTTCAATCAAGCACTTATACATTTAGATGGAAACGAAAGTAACCAAAATATCATATCCTGGGCTAACAAACTCCACACTAGTGTCACAATAGAAGAATATACGGCAAATTAAAATACTGGTTGCCATAGCAAGCTACAAAACAGCAGAACCAATATTCTTCAGTGACATACCAATTCTACCAAGCCATCTGGTGCAATAACTCAATGTCTCAACTTATTACTTACCAACTAGCACTTACAAGTTTATGAAAGAGGAACCAGAACTTTCTGAATGGAAACTTGGGTCCTCAAGTAATTTCTCATTGTCTCTTAGGTTTCCTGAATTATGAACAAATCTGGTCATTCCACAGTCCAGATAATCCATCCAATTTTTTTCCTCAGGACTTCATGAAGGAGAAATTGTATGTAAAACCTACACCTCATGAATGGAACTCAGAGACATGATCATGCAAATATATGTCACACAATTTTGCAGTACAAATAAGAAATCACCATATGTGAAAGCATTCATGACAAAACGGAGGTAATAACATGTTCTGAACTGGGATCAACTCTTACATGCTTCTGTACCTCTTGTATGATCAACAGCTTATCAGTTCATTTATACATTACTTTTATGAGGATTAGTAAGTACCACCAGGGCTCCAGAATCTTACACATTTATCATGTGTCAGTCAAGTGGCAAATGTATTTTGGTCCTTACCCAGCAATAAGACATGAGTATGTGTATGTACATGTGATGCAACCCTACATTACCTTTATGAGGATTAGTAAGTACCACCAGGGCTCCAGATTCTTACACATTTATCATGTGTCAGTCAAGTGGCAAATGTATTTTGGTCCTTATCCAGCAATAAGACATGAGTATGTGTACGTACATGTGATGCAACCCAAGAGAAGGTGAGAGATGCACTAAACATGCACCACTGCTCAGCTGTTGGAAAAAGAGTTCCAGTGTCTTACACAAGGATATAGATTCATTAGTGAACTAAAGCTCTGCAATGACCAAGTTATGGCAGTGCAATTCCATTCAGTATTCAGATAAAATTTCACCCTAGAAGAGGCCACGAAGGCCAAGAGGGGAAGAAGAGGTATAGCTCTACTCTTTCTTTAATCTCAGCACTAGATAGAGGTGGGCGGTCAACACCACACCCCGGCCACTTTCCCTCTTGAACTGACCTGGTACCCACTGTATAGGACACTGGGTAGGCCGGAGGGTCAGTCTGGAGGGTGAAGAAAATCTGTCCTCCCACTGGGATTCAATCCTTGGACTGTCCAGTCCGTAGTAAGCCACTATACCATCTGAGCTATCCTGGCCCCCATCAGTATTCAGATATTATTTTAAAAATTTAGAAAGGTCTGTTGATGATGACAGTGGCTGATCAGTCAGGTTTAGAGAGTCTTGGACTGCTGAACACTGGGATCCCAGGTTCAAGTCTCACTCATGCCATGGATGTTATTTTCTACTATGATGTTGTGTGCAGTTGTATCAAACATCAAATTCATACACGGGTGAGTCAAATTAAAATCTTACAAGTGTGATAAAATCGAGATCCTACTGTAAGCAAGAGTCATCAGGATGGGTTAGAAGTATGTCCTGTGTAAGGTACATCTAGCAATGCACACTTCATGTAAGCAGTGTGTGCAAAGATGGGTGTTCTACTGGAAGCATACATGAAAGACAGTGTTCCACCTCATTTCACTGTTAGCAATGGTACCATGCCTAATGAAAAACTACATGAAACTGCAGTATGGTAATGAGTCCTTATCTCTGTGGCAGATGTATGAATGAAGTTCAAAGTTTAAAAATTGGGTGTCTAAGTTTTACAGATGCCACGCGACAAGGCCAAGCTCATGGAATTGTATCACTACAAGTAACTGCAGTGGATGAACACACCAACTGGGAAAACTGTGGCAGTAGGGCAGACAAAGTTGCCACTAAGTTGGACATCAGTCAATAATAAGCTAATATCATGTTACAGTACCTACATTTTCTACAAGGTGTACGTCTATACAACTGGCTACTGAACTGAAGGAAAGAAATGTGGACACCTGCCAGGAATTTTTGCAGCAATAAGACAGAAAAATTGGTTAAAAGTGAATGTTGGGTCCACTACTTCCTGCCTGAAACAAACCAGGCAAGACAAGAATGGTGCCATTCCACCTCACCAAAACCCAACAAATTCTGTCTATATGCATCTACAGGAAAACTGATGCTGGCACTGTTCTAGGATCAATGAGGCAAAGTCCAGAAGAACCACAGACACCAATGCCTCACACTGTGACCCCCTTAATAATTACATGAGATCAGCCATCAGATCAAAACTCCATAGACTGCAAAGCAGCAATGTCTTTATCTTTAACTAACTGATTGATATACCATTCAGAGACTTTGGCCGAGAAAAAAATTAAAATTCACATACACGATCATGTAAATATACATCGCACCAAAATATATTTTTAATAAAATATAGCTCTTTCAAACATATTACAGCAAATAAAAAAACAAAGGTTACTGGCTCTTGTATAACTCCTCCCACCACTGCTGAAACATCACACTGAACACAGTCGACGAACTGAAGTTGCTTTAGATTCAAAATAACAACAGAAGGAAATGTGCTTAAAAGTGGGCAGTGATTTTTTTTTTTCAGTTGATGTATCTGTATCTGTTACACTTTCCCTCCTACCCATCCATTTAAAATCAACCATACAACCATCCACTCATTCACACATTCATCTCCATCACCCATTACGTTTTTAAAATATCCATTCCCTATCTCACTATTCTGCAAGTTATTTCAAAGCAGGTCAGGTATTCAAAATAATGTCAAATCACACAACAATGGGGGCAAACAGCATCCTGTATGCTGAGTCCAATGAACATGGGTGACCAACTGTAGCATGCCCCAAAATCACTGCACTCCAGAAGTCACAAGAAAATTATTTCCTTGTTCTCCGGTCATTATCATGCTGCTTGTCATCACAACACTTCTCACAAAACATGATTCATTAATATCCTTACTAATGTTCTGGAACTTACATAAGCACCGTTAGTGTCTCCATTTTTACAAAAGTAAAAGACGTACCATAATTATCTCAAACAAAATTGCATGACTAGTGAAATAAGTTCTTCAAAATAAACTAACAGCTGTATTTCATGTCATCTCCACTAACTCAAATAACTGATATTGTTGCCTGCATGGAAGTAACATTCCATGCTCAGTATTATCCTCTCATATTTTCAAGTCTTCAGATGCACCGAGGTTTGTGAGGGTCTTCTTGATGCGAAGTGCTGTGAGACGAGCTGCAGCATTTTGATACCAGCACTCTTTCATCACCTTGGACATCACATGAAGAGCCTGTAACAGTTTGCAGAACAGAATTGTCATAAAGTCTGCAAAGTCTGCTTGACTCTGACAATGGCAGCACCATCTGATAAAGCAACTTCTAAACAAATGAATAGCTTGAACTGATCACAATGAACCCTTTAAGGGCCAATGGTCACTCTTTTGTGAACCACCAGGTTTAACATTAAAAATTTCTATATTATGCCCCCAGAATGAGTTCATGTAATATCCATGGATATCAGGCAAACAGCAATTACTAAGCCATACAGCATTCACTGATTGGTTTTTGTAACTGAGAGGAAGTGTGTTTACTGCACAGCATAAACTGTAACTTTAAATACAATTAATGTTAGTGTTTGCATGTAAAGGGTTAAGAAAAGTTTCACTGCCAGTTCAGAAAAAAGTACAAGGTAGAGAGATTTAACATATCTCATTCTCCTGTAAATGACAAGCGACAAACCTCATTGGACTGCCAACGGTTAGGAATAGATGGCCGCTGTCGGTCCAAACACACCACCTTCCTCATTTCTTCAATCGTTGGGTCAGACTGGACCATGTCATAGAATGGAAGCTGGT
>Ga0123354_10016509_pt1 | contig 11573 bp, 5 predicted proteins | sample TergutLab28metaG_2_FD_97872 | JGI IMG/M metagenome (GOLD analysis project Ga0123354, IMG submission 97872) | Labiotermes labralis P4 segment gut microbial communities from Petit-Saut dam, French Guiana - Lab288 P4 | ecosystem: Host-associated > Arthropoda: Insects > Digestive system > Gut ... | reverse complement strand
CGTAAAAAAAGCATACGAACGGTTTGAAGCGAGAATTGCAAATGAAACAGAAGAAAAACCTTACGGAAAAGTAGTTAAATTAAGGACAAATACAATGCTAAAAACTGTTATGCGAATTGCAGCAGTTTTTGCAACTGTTTTCATGTTAGGGATAGTTGGTTATTATTTCTTTGTGAGAGATACAAACAGTTCATCTAATGTTTTTGTCGAAATTATTGTTCCTTTGGGATCGCAAGAAGAGATAAAATTGCCTGATGGCAGCGTCGTATTACTAAACGCAGGCAGTAGTTTGAGTTATCCAACTGATTATGGGAAAAAGAGCCGAAATGTTCATCTGACAGGTGAAGGTTATTTCAAAGTATTAACCTCTAAAAACATTTTTACGGTAAATACTGAACAGGCACAGATAGTTGTAACAGGTACAGAATTTAACGTAAGAGCCTATCTTGACGAAGACAAAATGGAAACAACACTTATACGAGGTGAAATTGCAGTTAAAAAAGAAGGATCAGAAACTGTTTCAATGACATCAGGACAAAAATTATCTGTGAAGGGAAATGAAATTATTGTCAAACAATTAGATCCGGAAACCGCCGAGGCAGAAGCCTCATGGAAAGAGAAGGAATGGCGAATCGAAGCAATGACTTTGAACGATTTAGCAATAAGACTTAGCAAACGATTTGACGTCAATATACATGTTAATGAGAATGTTAAAAATATTCATTTCTCAGGAACATTCAAAAATGAGACGCTTGAAGAAATGTTGTGGGTTATTGAAGCTTCGACAGAGATTAATTACAGAATTGAGGGCGATAATGTTCATATAGAATAGTTTTCAATCCGCTGCATTTATACATCAGATTTTTTTTTCACATAAAAATTCATTTTTTTTTGGAAATATAATTATGTTTTATACTTTTGGCTTTTTATTTTAATAACGAATTTAAAATTTATAAGTATGATTGAAGTAACGCGAACATTTGATATTCTTGCAAATATCAGGCATAATTTTAATAAAACTGACGCTCTTGCGGCAAAACGAGATGGAAAATGGGTTAAATTCAGTGGTGAAGATTATAACTATAATGCCAAGATGTTTAGCTATGGATTAATGTCCATGGGATTTAAAAAAGGAGATAAAATAGCGACCATATCAAACAATCGTCCTGAATGGAACTTTGTAGATATGGGAATGGCAATGATTGGAGTTATACACGTCCCTATTTATCCTACCATAGGAGATGAAGATTACCGCCATATTTTAAAACATTCTGATGCGCGTTTCGTAATAGTGTCTGATATAGCTCTTTATAAACGTCTTAGTGAAATAGTTATTAATATTCCTTCAATAGAAAAAGTATATACATTTAATTTTTACGATAATATCCCTAATTGGAGTGAAATAGTCGAAAGAGGTGAAAAAAACAAAGTAAAATATAAAGATCTTCATAAAGAAATCAGAACAAGTATTACTCCAAACGACATTGTTTCAATTATTTACACATCAGGGACAACAGGTTTATCAAAAGGGGTAATGCTGACACATGATAATTTTATCAGCAATGTTAAGTCATGTCTCGTGTTTCCATTGACACCCGAAGACAGAATATTGAGTTTTTTGCCACTTTGTCATGTATTTGAAAGAATGGTAAATTATCTTTTCCAGCATTATGGTTGTTCGGTCTATTATGCTGAAAATCTGGGAACTATCGCTCAAAATATTCAGGAAATACAGGTGTCGGCATTTGTAACTGTTCCAAGAGTTATAGAAAAAATACATGAAAAAATCATTGGAAAAGCAAACGAATTGAACAGGATAAGCAAATGGATTTTCAGACAATCAGTAAAATTTGGTGAAAAATATAATAATAAAGGGAAAAATAATTTTTGGTATAAGATTCGGTTGGGATTAGCCCAAAAACTTGTTTTTTCTAAATGGAACAGCGCTTTAGGTGGGAAACTTAAGTTCATTGTTTCGGGTGGCGCTGCTCTGCAACCACGACTTTCACGACTATTTTTTGCTGCAGGAATACCTTTGCAGGAAGGATATGGATTGACTGAAACATCTCCCGTTATAGCTGTAAATAACCTGAAATATCCTGATTGTCTTATGATTGGAACTGTAGGACCTATAGTTGACAATGTTCAGGTTATGATTGATGAAGATGGTGAAATTCTTGTTAAAGGACCAAATGTTATGAGTGGTTATTACAAAGACCCTGAAACAACTAAAGCAGTAATAGATGAAAACGGCTGGTTTCATACAGGCGATATAGGCACGTTAGTTGAAGGTAAATTCCTGAAAATCACTGACAGAAAGAAAGAAATGTTCAAAACATCATCCGGAAAATATGTTGCTCCACAAGCCATCGAAAACAAGTTGCGGGAATCAAGATTTATTGAGCAGGTTATGATAGTAGGTGAAAACGAAAAATTTGTCAGCGCTATTATATCTCCTAATTTTGAATATCTTCACGAATGGGCGCATATTAATCGCATACGTTTTGTAGATAATGCCGAACTTATTGAATCACCGAAAGTTTATAAACGTTTTCAAAAAGAGATTGATTATTTCAACAAACATACAGGAAAATTCGAACAAATAAAACGATTCAGATTAATAAAAGATTCGTGGAATGTTCATACAGGAGAACTTTCACCGACTTTGAAACTTCGCAGAAGGTATCTTTATAATAAGTATGATAAGGTTTTACGTGAAATTTACTCTTATGATAAACAAAGTTGATTTGGACAGGTACAATTACTAAAATTTCAACAAATCGTATGAAGTAATAAAAATTGGAAACCTTTTAGATAGTATTTACGTAATAAAACTTTTCTTTTAAACAACAGTGAGTTTGTAAATGAAAAGGTTGTAAAACAGTAAAATAAGAATTGAAGATTAAAAAAATAGACAATGGCAAATATTTTTAGTTTTCTTTTTGGGGGAAGCGGACAGTTTACTTCCACAAAAAAGTATGAAAAGGGACAAAATAAGGAAAGAGAGAATTATTTAAGATTTATTAAAGATTCCTCTTCGGAAATGATTTTAAGTTATCAGGAATTAAAAGACTTAATATATTCAAACGAATATAAGAATAAAGTCGCTGAACTGAAAAAATCAAAGCAGTATGGCAATTCAGAAGAGAAGCAAAAGTTTGACGAATACACCAAACTGCTGAAAAGCAAGGAGATAAAGTGGTATAATGAGACTCTTAATAAAAAAGATTTTAGAGCTCAAAAAGAGTGGGAAATTACTTTTGAGGACGACTTTTCGAATCCGGAATTAGATCCTTCAAAATGGATGACCGGATATTACTGGGGTAAAGCTCTGATGAATGAACATTACGTTCTTGCAGGTGAAAAGCAGTTTTTTGTTGATAGCAACATATCCATTCATAATGGAGTTCTCCGGCTAACAACCAAAAAGGAAGAAGCGAAAGGAAAATCGTGGGATCCTGCAATTGGATTTTTAGAAAGAGATTATGATTATACATCAGCATTAATCAGTACCGGACAGAGTTTTCGTCAAAAATACGGAAAATTTGAAGCAAAGGTGAGATTCAGCAGCGCTTATCCTATTGTTAATGTCTTTTGGATGCTTGGTGAAACAATGTTACCACAGATAGATGTTTTCAAGACATCAAAATCCAAAGGAAAAGAGTTAGAAAGCGGCGTTCATGCTTTAGTCGGTAAAAAGCCTGAAAGTCTTCTTTCTACCGTAAAAGGCGCTACATTCAAAGGAAAATATTTTATTTATTCGCTTGAATGGTCAGAAAATCTGCTTGTTTGGAAAATTAACGGTAAAGAAGTTCATAAGGAAACAAGAAATATTCCGAATGAAGCAATGTATTTAACATTTTGCACAACATTACCGGAAAAACCCAAATCAATGGTATCCTCTGCTTATATGGATATTGACTGGGTTAGATGTTATAAAAAATCTTAGTTAAAGAACTTAATAAAAAATGTTTTTACTATTCCCCCCGATGAGATTATCTTGTCGGGGTTTTTTAGATTTATATTATTGTAAATACTCATCAATAGTCTTCTCCAATGATACTTTGTCAATTACTCCATAAACATCAGTACAATATTGTTTAAGAAATTCGATTGTAGCATCGTCTAATGATTTCTTTTGTTTTGTGGCTTTTAGCAACGAATCAAACTCTTTGAATAATTGTGGTTTACTTACAAAATTAAGAGCAACTTGTGTAACATGAATTGTTTCATCTCCATCTTTCAGTAGTAAATAACATTCTGCAATGCCACTTCCTTCTAATTTCAAATTACTCTGGTCAATTGTCAATTCGTTGGAAATATATTCTTCAACTGAATTACCTTTTTCATAACGCAGAAGCAAACTATATTTATCAACGTCTTGTTTTTTAACCGGAAGCGTTAAACTTGTGCCAATCACAGTAAAAATGTCGGGACCGAAATACTCTTTTAAAGTTTCTGGAGATAATCCTTTATCTTTCAATAATTCAAAGCCTCTGACACCCGTTACAAGTCTTGATTTACTTTGTACCGGCGCCAATGCCTGATTAGAGGAAAGAACTAACTGTTGTTCTGCAAAAGATGATTTGGGAACTTCCAAAAAATATTTTGCCTTTGAGGAACTTAACAAAACTGCTCTGTCATACAGAGTACCAAATTCTAATTCAGTATCAAGGTAAACCTGATCTCCGATTTCTAATGTTTTTCCGGTCGTTTTGTCCGTAATTGTTCCCCTTGCGCTTATGATGTCAAATACTTCACCTTGCGCAAATGCACCTGCAAACAGGAACATACATAATGCAAAACTAACTGCCGTTTTCTTTGAAAAGAAATGGAAGCGTTGCATCGATTCAATAAAAAAAATGCTTTTGTTCATAGTCTTAAAATTTTTGTTAATATAAACATCTAAAAAATATTATTTTTAATTAATATACACAAATTTAATGCCATAATTACTTACTTATTGTTAAACTTAAACGTATTTTCAACCCAAAAGCGTTTGGCTTCACTTTGTCAGTGAGCGGTTTTCCTTCGGTTTGAGAATGTAAGATACTATTAAACTTAAAAGATTTTTCATCTTCATTAAAAAAAACAGATTCTTCCATAGAGTCGCCTTTTCGGATATTGTTAAGTCCAAAATCAGCAAAAATGCCGGTATAAAGCAACATTCCGTTTTTTATATTCCATTTTAACCCTGCTTCTAATGCTGCTGAGAGTGATAATCCTAAATCTAATTTACTGCCTGACTTTATGTCTGTATAAGTATCGAAACCATGATTGGGCATTTTTTCATAATATTGCATTGTATATTCGGAATAACCTTTTGTAACTAATTGATCAGCATTTATTTGACTGAATGAATTTAACGGAAGCCCTACATATAAACCTGCCGCGACATAAAAATTCTGCTTTGAACCCATCTGATACTGTACCATCAGCGGAAAACGAATAAAAAATGCTTCAAAAAGTTCCTCATACTGAGTGTATTCAGCAATCATATAAAAACCGTCAATAGGTATCCCAATCGGCAATTGGATTTGATGTCTGACACTATGTTCTTCAATACTAATGGACGACTTATATGAAGCTAGATTAACGCCCGTTCTGAACGATAATTGTTCCGAAAACAGAAAAGCAATATCCCATCCAAAATCATAGCCAAAGCCATAAGAGGGACTATTTCCATTGATTGGCGTAAAATTCAATGCTGACATACCAGCAGAACCACTCACTCCGATTTCAATTTTATCAGAATTATTATTCTGAGCATTAATATTGACGGTAATTAAACCTGCAAGGATTATTAAAATAATTGTTTCTATCTTTTTCATATTCACTAATTTATTAATCATTAACTACTAACCTCACCGTAACCCCCTCAATTGTCAATAAATAGATGCCGGCTGGCAGGTCGTTTATATCTAATTCAAAGAGTTGTTGTGTTATTATTTTTTTCAGTATCAATATTCCCTGCATATTACGCAATTCCATCACAAATTCGGCAGGGTTATTTTCAACTTTTACTGTAATTTTGTCAGTAGCGGGGTTGGGCCATACTTTAATTTTTAAGTTTTCTTCAGATAATAACTTAACACAACCGTATGCAGATTCACCTGAATTGGCAACTAACCATACAGTAAAATTTGTGTTTTTATTATCATTGACCTGAATATTACCTTTTATTTCGCCTTCCAATTTATGCTCTTCCAACATCATCGGGTCGCTGTACCACTGGTATTCAGAAAAATTGTATCCGCCATTATTTGCAGGATTATTAATTACGCTCAGCACATCGTCCCAAACAGGAATTACTACATCATCAAACGGACGAACTATTATAAAATCATAATCATTCTGCTTAGCGCCATATACAACAGATACAATTACAATATCAGAACCCGGTTTTACCTTTAAAAGATCAACCTGTTCATCTCTTAATAGCGGTTTTTCATCAGCAAATATTTCAGTTTTATAACTTGCCGGCTCAAATATCGCTGTTGCATTATTTTGTTTACAATCTAACAATAAACGGTATGAATAACAATCTTGCGAAAATGGGGGTGATAATAGTCCTCCGGAAAGGATTTCAATATTTATCAATTTAATTTCCACAAAGTTGGCTATTAAGTTTACATCTTCGATTGCAGAGAAACCGTAAGTTTCTTTGGTTGAAACGATTTCGCCATCTTTAATCCAGTTTTCAAATATCCATCCTTCGTTAGGGATTGCTGTAACCGAAACAAAATCTCCATATTTGAATGTTCCATCTCCTTCAACCGAACCTGCGATCGGAGGATTTACCGATAATGTAACATTAACAGAATCAGTAGTAACTGTAATTGATAACTGTTGTATATCGCTTCCGCTGTTGTTTTCTACTTTTACTGTAAAATTATAAATTTTTGCTTTTGTGGGTTTTCCCCATATTGCGCCATTTGGTGAAAGATTCAAACCATCGGGCAGTATTCCGAAGTCTATAGACCATAATTGATTATCGCTCGTTGCTTCAAGGGTTTGGCTGTATGTATTATCTACCTCTCCGTCAGGAAGATAATCTGTAATAATATATAGTTCTCCCGTCAAACGAAGATGTTCAGGCATCACAACAGGAAAGCCAAATAGACCAGGTAGTTTTTTGTTTTGCGTAGTCCATCCGTTTTCTGATGTAAATTGTCCAATAAGTGTACCGTCGGCATTAATAACCTGTTTACTGAAGTTAGTTCCGTTAATAGTTGTAGCTCCAGTGTTGCTCCATGTACTTCCATTAGGACCTTCCATTTGGTCAAATGCGATGTTATTGATTAATGTACCATTTTCATTTTTCCCGATTACTCTGCCAAAATTACTGTTATATCCTGAGCAAGTCAGACCCGAATTAAGAGCGGCGCTATTGGTTACGCTTCCTTCATTGTATCCTGCCAACCCGCCGGAGAATGAATTATATCCATAAGAGTTTACTTTACCTGTTGAATAACAATTCAAAACAACGCTCCAATTTTCTCCTGCAATTCCACCTGAATATGAACCATCATTACCGGAAGAATTAATTGTAGCTGTTGAATAGCAGTTTGAAATATTTCCTGAATTACAACCTGTAACTCCTCCTACACGAGCATAACCTGTTAATTGTGAATTGCTTATCTCACCTGATATCCAACAATTTAAAATGTCTTTGTGATTTATACCTGCTATTCCGCCTGCATAAGTGGCATAATTAGTTGTATTGATTTGTACATCTTTAACGCCAAGATTTTTAATTATATGATTATTATGTCCAAACAATCCGATACCGGCAAAATCAAAAGGTAAGTCATTGATATTTATATAAAGATTTGAAACTTTTTTATTATTACCATCAAAAACTCCTGAGAAAAGCGTGTTTTCAAGTAATCCAATTGGCGTCCAGCCTGCGCCATTGTTGAACTCACTGCCATAATCAGACAAGTCTATATCATTTCCAAGTAAATAAAATTTATTGTTATAATCATTGTTGTTTGTATTTACTAATAACGCTAATTTTTCAAGTTGCTGAGGAGTTGTTATAATAAATGGATCGTATTGTGTGCCGTCGCCGCCTGAAAATGTATAAATCTTTAGATGTTCCGGCATATCAACTGTATTTCCGAAAAGTCCCGGCAGTTTTCCATCTTGAGTTGTCCATCCGTTTTCTTCTGTAAATAAACCATATAACGTTCCGTCTTCATGAATTGATTGAATGGAAATATCTGCTCCGTCTGTATTATCTGCTCCAATATTGTTCCATTCTATTAAACTATACGGATTTAGCATATTGTTATAGGCAATATTGTTGTTAAGCAAGCCATTATGAATTTCTAAATTAATTGCTATCCGCGCAAAAAATACTTGATCACCGAAGGAATTTATATGAGGATTCAATGCTGCACAATTAGACACAATACCACCGTTGTATCCCTTTATCCCTCCTGTATGAGATTCATTTGTAGCTTTAGATTCTATATAACTTGTTGAATAACAATTTGATATGTAGCTATAATTACTGCCTGTAATTCCGCCTGTATAAGTATTATTATCACTTCTTACATATATTGAAGCGGTTGAGTAACAATTAAATATATTGCTTTCTAAAAAATTTTCACCTACTATTCCGCCGGTAACCGGAGAACTGTTATTATATGTCGAATTATTTATAGCGCCAGTAGAGAAGCAGTTTAAAATTTTGCTGTTATTACTATATCCTGCTAAAATTCCTGTATAATAATATATATGATAATCAGAAGACAGATTAATATCAGCATCAACGCCAAGATTTTTTATTATTGCATTATAAATATACCCGAACAATCCAACATAATGAAGCGTTGAATTATTTGTATAAAGTCCGGAAATTATTTTTCCGTCTCCGTCAAAAACTCCTTTAAAAGAGTTAGGATATTCTAATCCTATTGGTATCCAACCTTCTTCATCATTGTAATCAGATAAGTCAAGGTCATTACCGAGTTTATAATGTTTGTTATTATAATCTGATCTTCCTTCGTTTACTAATTGAGCCAACATCTCAAGTTGTTGTGCGGTTGTAATGATATAGGGATTTTCTTCTGAACCGTCCCCGTCATCGAATTCAAAAAATATCAAATGAGGCGGCATATCAACAGTATTGCCAAATAAGCCGGGCAGTTTACCGTTTTCGGTTGTCCATTCATTACCGGAAAAAAGACCGCCAAGCGTACCGTTATTATTTATTTCCTGAATAGTAATATCAGCGCCGTCAATTTTGTCTGCTCCAATGTTATCCCATGTTGAATTATAACTTGGGTTTACCATATAGTTGAATGCGATGTTGTTTGAGAGTTCTTTTAATGATGGATTACGACCAACTATCCGACCAACACTAATGTTGCCGTCGCTAATAAGGCTCTGATTAAGAGCCGCGCAATTTATAATTTTACCATCTTCCGAAAATGAACCCGCTATTCCTCCTATATATGATAAATTATCTCCTGAAGAAGCAATCATACCTGTTGAATAACAGTTTGAAATTAGTCCAAAAGTATTACCTGCCACGCCTCCTGCACAAGATTGCTCGGAAGAGGTGGAAGTAATATTTCCGGTTGAATAGCAATTAGATACGTTGCATATCGATCTGACATATCCAACTACTCCGCCTGTAAATGAAAAATAATTTGATGAAGAACTTACCGAACAAGTTGAATAGCAGTTTTCTATACTACCACAAAAATTTAATCCAACCACTCCGCCTAAATTAATATCGCTTCCGGAATTGAATACTGAACCTGAGGAATAACAGTTTTCAATACGTACAGAATTATAACCAAATCCAATACGTCCTGCAATTGCGCCTGTCTGAACAAAATTCCAATTATATGAAGATTTAATATCTACGTTAATAACTCCAAGATTTTTTACAGTACCGGTTTCAATAAAACCAAATAATCCGGTCGTTTCAAGGTCTGTACTGTTAATATAAAGTCCTGTAATTTTTTTATTGTTTCCGTCAAAGAATCCTTTGAAAGGTCTTTTATTGTAATCGCTTGTATACCACCCAATTGGTATCCATCCTTTTTCTCCGTTGAAATTAACTCCATAGTCAGAAAGGTCAATGTCATTGTCAAGTATGTAATATTTGTCGTTGTAGCCAAATTGATCTTCTAAATTAGAGTTAACATAAGAAGCCACTAACGCCAATTCTTCGGCTGTTTTAATAATATAAGGATTTGATTCTGTGCCTCCGTCAATTTTAAGATAGAAGGGCATTTCAACTGTTTTTCCAAATAATCCGGGCAGTTTACCATTTTCTACAGTCCATCCATTGTCGGATGTAAAACGATTATCAAGCGTATTTTCAGTGTTAATAAAACTTTTCGTAATGCTTTGACCATCAATATAATTATTATTATTCCAATTTATATTGCCATCAGGATTTAACATATTATCGAATGCGATGTTGGTCGTTGATAAATTCCATGTTGATTCGCCAACAATCCGTCCGAAGTATTTGTATTGTCCATAACATGATATTTGGGGATTTAATGCTGCGCAGTATGATATTGATGCGTAGCTTTCGTTTGTTCCAGCAATACCGCCGGCAAAAGCAAAAGAATCACTTGAAGCATATATTGAACCTGTTGAATAACAGTATGATATAGTTCCATCTTCCTCGTTTATCCCTGCAATACCACCTGCATTAACAAATGCATTACTTTTTGTGGATGATTTTATGGCACAAGATGAATAACAATTTGAAATACTGCTATTATTATTGTATCCTACAATTCCACCTGTATAAAACAAATTGTTTGCTGATGAATTTATTTTACCTGTTGTGTAACAGTTTAATATAGATGAATTGTTATTTGATTGTCCTACCAGCCCTCCTACATAAGAAGAATTGTTTGCAGGGTTTATGTTTATGTTTATGTTTATATTCTCAACGCCAAGATTTTTTACAGAACCATTATATATATACCCGAACAATCCTGCGAAAATGATGCCGCTATTGTTGTTTATATACAGATTTTTAATTTTATAGGAGTTACCATCAAAAACTCCTTTAAAAGGATAATCATAATCTTTTCCTATCGTAATCCACCCTTCTCCATTGTTGAAATTTTCGGAGTATTCGGAAAGATCAATATCGTTGTCAAGTTTATAGCGCTTGTTAGCCCAAACAGGGTTGTAATAATTGTCTTCATTTACAAGTGTTGCTAATTGAGCAAGTTCTTCGGCGGTTGTAATCAGGTAAGGGGAGTCGCTTGTGCCGTCGCCGCCGGAGAATTGAGCGGATAACGTAAACGGCAGGAAAAACAATAAGAGAGATATAACGCCTCCCCTACCCCTTCGTAAGGAGACACCTCCCCTAACCCCTCCGAAGGAGGGGGATTTGGAAATGCTTGGGATTGAATTGAATAAGTTGGTAATTTTCATAATGTATTTTGTTTAAATGATTTTTATTCCTGTTTTTATTATTTCTTCTATAAATGGGTCACCTTCGTTAAAATAGTTTGTATTATATGTTTTTGATTCTATTCTTACGTATGTTTTTTTGATACCTACGTATGGAAATAGTTTTTTGT
>Ga0123354_10016508_pt1 | contig 11575 bp, 8 predicted proteins | sample TergutLab28metaG_2_FD_97872 | JGI IMG/M metagenome (GOLD analysis project Ga0123354, IMG submission 97872) | Labiotermes labralis P4 segment gut microbial communities from Petit-Saut dam, French Guiana - Lab288 P4 | ecosystem: Host-associated > Arthropoda: Insects > Digestive system > Gut ... | reverse complement strand
CATACTGGATGTTATCGCCTGCATAAAGGAACGTCAAGACGCACTCAGACGAACAACACGCTATGTCTTCACACGAGTTGCTAAGTGCATTGATGTTGACGGTGGAATTTTCGAACATTTATTGTAAACTGTGCCAACTCTGTCACTTGAACAATAAATACCGGAATTAGAAACAGTACGTATACGTAATATCTCTTTCTTATCAACAATTTTGTGGTTGTACATTCAAATAGCTCTATCTCGGAAACCGTTCGGAATAGGACACATGTTCATATAAACATTTTTGCTTAGAATGACCGATACTATGACCGCCCAAAATATTGACCTTTCCTCCTGGGACACCCTGTATATGTAGATGTACTCCCTACACACACACACGCATGTATACAGTTTTATGTGTTGTTGTTCGGCTGTTATTGTTTTTGAAGTCGTTCTCTAATCATAGCCGTTTAGCTGCTTTTCAAAGAGTACAGGTTACTCATCTGGCATTTATTATTCATTATTATTATGATTATTAATATTATTGTTGATTTTACAGTCTATTTCATGACGCTGTTAGTAGTCCTAGTTGAGGCTATATAGCGTCAAATTGCAGAATGTTTAATAAATTGAGAACATGTTGGAAATAGTGTTGGTAGGTTAATTGAGATACTGTCCTGAAACCTGCCTGGAAAGGGTTATTGTTATCATTATCACCATCATCATTATTATCACGTCATTGTCAAATTCAGATTTAAGTGTCTAGGTATGAAAAGGCAGCAATATACCCATACCAACACGATCCGATTGTTAATGTCAATTATTTCCAAGAAGCGTGGATTTTTTTTATCATTCTCATAGAGATACATATTATCTATATATTGGTGCACAAGTATATGGACAGTTCCGTTGTATACAATGGTATCCAGTCACATGTTTACCGAAAGAGAGTACAAGTGCAAATGATCACAGACGGTGTGACTGTAGGCAGTGATAGACTGGATAAATGTCCATGTATAGCGTAAGAATTTGCGGAGCCTGAATAATGTTGGAACAGAGTTAAATTCAGTCTGTCAGAAACTCTTGCAAATTGGGTGGGAAAGGGGATCGAAAGCTCGTTGCATGACGATGTCCATAAAATTTAAATGACCTTTCTTTAAAAGCGCATTCCATTCGTCATCATATATCTTTCAGAAATCTTATGAAGGGAAGAAGGCTGATTGATATAACATAATAAACCAAGAGATTCATTATATTACATAAAGTGTTCTGAATAGGGAAATAACTTTCCTATATGGTTTTTAGTTGGAAGGTAAACAGAGCAATACTTGAATTTAATTTGTGTGATGTTTGGCTCTTGCTAGATTGTGTTACGACCATGTTTTTCAGCTTGTGATTAATGTGGCTGTAATTTTGTAAGATCAGTAGAGAATGCTAGAAACGCGAAGAAGGGATCCGTTTTCTGTCTCGTGGCGTCAAAAAGAGTTCACTACTGCTGAAACAAATAATGGGAAACACACCAGAACACGTTCTGAAGGGGCTCTGAAATGAATACTTCTCTAAAACAATAAGAATTCTAATCACTTTTCTCAGGTATTTGAACTAGACGGTCGTAACCATTATTGTCGCCCTCTGTTGACACAGGCGCAAAAACGTGCAGCTGGTTGTACCATGCCTCAGGCAGTTAAGTCACCAGCCTCTTATCGCTGAGAACCGGTTTTATCCATGTGGGATTTGTGGCGAAAGAATGGCAGTGGGACTGATTTTTCTTTTAGTACTTCGGGTTTCATCTGTCATTATTGTTCCAACAGTGCTCCATATTCATCCTTGTTGGCACCATAGACGCTGCATAATCCAAGCAATTGACAGCGTCGATAAATGCCGCATGCATTTACACGCACACATACAGACACACACTGTGTGAACGTATTAATTTCTTTCGATTACATGATTTCCTACATTCGATCTTCAATATGTTATGAATCGAAGATCACACGCAGTAACTTTCCGCCCTCTATACTACTGACGAACAATATCCAACATAATGTAAGAGTAAAAACAAATTATCTGTCTTTTCATACTAAAGCTTTACTTAATTGAAATACGTTTGAAAATTTGCGGCTGGCTCTTCATTAATTATTATTCACTTGCTATATTGCTTCGTGATAAATCATTCTTTCATCGTTTCTCTGACCAATACGCGAGCGTTGCCATTAGCATTTTATTCAGTGATTGTGTTATTTAATTATATTAATAACTTATGCACACCACATCGATCAATTATTCCATTTCTTTTAAAAATGTTTATTAAACTTCACATACCTTCATAAAAGTTTGGCCCTATATACTAACCGAATAGCGAAAATCACAAACAAAACTCAATTAAAATAATTATTCAGATCTAAGCCACAACAAAGCGAGAGACTGAGTCATGGCCCTACCAGAAAGAAAACTCCGATTCATAACAATTTACCATGATGGTCTCTTGAGTAAGTCGTGCCGCTCAATAATCTTGATGGTAATAATAATAATAATAATAATAGAACCAAGAGCAAAGCAGTCACGTTACAGGCCCGGAGGGGCCCAGAGGGTTCCAGGAAGTTAAAGCTACCAGATTTCGTGACAACGGCACAGGATGGTGGTAAGGTTGTCATCCTTACGCACCGGCCGCCTTTACCCCCAGGAAATACTACTGGTACTCATTTCTGTTAGAGGCTGAGTCGACTCCAGGGCCATAGTGCGATCGGAAAGATTTTATGTCAATGAAAAATCCACTAACACCAGCTGGGATCGAACCAGCGACCTTCCGATCTGTAGCATAGCACCTTAACCACTGTACCACTGCGGTAGAACCAACAGTAAAGGAATCAAATATGATAAAACCCATTTTTTATCAGAGAACGATTTTTTGTTAAGGAGTTGCAAATTGTTGTTCTAAAAATGCCTCTATTTTGTCATCATGCACATCGTTACCGCCACCTTACGTCAACAAGAAATGTGTGTCATTAATTTTAACTAATATATGTATAACGCTCGTAAGTGGTGAGCGTAGGCGATTTTTGATACCTTTCTTTCCGGAATGTTGCCGACGTCCCAGGAGAACGAAGATCTCAAATATACAGCGGCGGAAGTTATACATATGGTTTTTATTTGATTTTAATTATTGGAAGCGATTAATGTATTGTTCCGCTGGTTCATATGGAATGCTACCACGTGTCGAATGGCTTACTTTCATGACTATCCAATAAAATGTCTATGAGACTTCAGGTCTGGAATGTATTGATCCTATCGGCTGTTCAGTTTTTCCAAACGTGGGCTGCTGCGTGAGTCAGAGCAAGTTTCTTGCCAAATTTCTCCCCGTCCTGGCAATCAAATTGCAAACTAGTTCTTCCTACAAGCACGAGGAATTTAACAGTTTTCACTGTGACTGATTATAATACTAGAGTACGTATAAGTTGCGTCACTTAATTTAATACGTTGAAGTCTGTAGCCATGATAAGTGGGTCCCTGTCGCCACTGCATGGCGCGTCCTCAGGTTGCGGATGGAGAAACGGCCTCCAATATGGAGGGTAGCTGCGGAGCGAGGTGCTAACAACTCCGCACCGTAAAAACTGACCTTGTTACGAAAGGACACATTTGCCTTGGGCCTTGACTGATAATTTGGTACGACCTAAGCAATAGACAAGGGACGTAGGTTTGGTACATGGAATGTAAGGAGCCTATATAGACCTGGCTCGCTTACAACAGTAGCCAGGGAATTAGCAAGGTATAAATTAGATTTAGTTGGTATACAGGAGGTTAGGTAAGACTAAGAGGACACTGTAAGAGCAGGGGATTATATTTTTTCTGTGGAAAAGGAAACGAAAATTGTCAATTGGGTACACGTTTTCTGCACACCACAGAATAGTATCAGCAGTTAAGACAGTAGAGTTTGTTAGTGATGGGATGTCATATATACGAGTAGTTCCGAGAGGTCGCTTGTGTAGTATCATTGTTTTGAACGTGCATAAACAAAGTTAGGAGAACATTGATGATTTAAACGACAGTCTGTGTGAGAACTTGGAGCAGGTTTTCTGTCATTTTCTTAAGTACCACATGAAAATTCTGCTAGGAGACTTAATGTAAAATTGAGGAGAGAGAATTTTTTCAAACCGACAATTGGGAATGAGATTCTACATCAGGATAGTAATGATAATGGTGCTGGACTAGAAAACTTTGACACATGAAAATCCCAGTAGTTAATAGCACAGTGTTCCCACACCGAAACATTCATAAACACACCTGGATCTGTCCGGATGAGAAGACACTCACAGTTGGATTGATCAGCAGATACGAGATGTCATCCCTATGTACTCGATGTACGATCTTTTATGGGAGCTTACTGTGAAACTGATCACTATCTGGTGGTTGCAAAAGTTGGGGAAAGTTGGCAGCAATAAACCATCAGCACAGAAATTTAACGTGGAGAGATTTGATCTCAGGAAACTAAGTGAGTTGGAGGTTAGGAAACAGCATCAGATTAAGGCCTTAAATGATAGCGAAGACATAAATAGGGCTTGGGAACTAATTAAAGAGACTACCAAATCCTCAGCTAAAGAATTGAGGTCTGTATGAATTGAAGCAGCATAATCCATGGTTTGATGAAGAATGTTCACTTTTTTGATCAAAAGTAACGAGGCTAAAATTCTGGGGTTACAGGATCCAAACCAAAGCAAAGCAGAGAATCTAAACAAGCGAAGCTAGTAGATTTTAGGGAAAAAGGGAATATCTGAAAGCTACAGTTTAGATATTTGAAACTAACAGTGATATCAAAAATATCATAGACTTGTATAGGAGCATCAGTAACTCTAAGAAGGGTTATCAGCCTAGAACTAATATAGCAAAGGATGAGAAGGACGATTTGGTTACAGACTCCCACAATATTTTGGGTAGGTAGATGAACCATTTCTCTCAGCTATTGAATGTACGTGGGTTTAATGATGTTTGGCAGACAGAAATACGTACGGCAGAACCACTAGTGCCTGAGTCGAGTGACTTTGAGTTTGAGATAATTATTGAAAAGCTAAAAAGACACAAATGTCCAAGCATTGATCAAATTCCTGCAGAATTTATTGGAGCAGGGGGTAGAAAAATTCGCTCTGAGGCCCACAAACTTATTCATTCTATTTGGAATCAGGAAAAATTTCCTGTGTAATGGATAAAGCCGATCATTTTACCTAGATACAAGAAGGGTGATAAAACAGAGTGTAGTCATTACAGATGTATGGCACTTTTGTCGACTACATACAAAATGTTATCTAAAATCCTGCTGTCAAGATTAACTTTATGTGCAGAGAAAATTACTGGGATCATCAGTGTGGATTTCGACGCAACGGGTCAGCTACAGATCATATATTCTGCATTCACCCAATACTTGAGAAAAAAACGAGAATGTACTGAAGCAGTGCATCATCTATTTACAGAATTCAAGAAAGCCAATGATTCAGTATTGTATAATCTTCTCATCGAGTCTGGTATCCCCATGAATCTCTTAACACCAATAAAAATGTGTCTGAATGAAATCTGTAGCAGAGTCCGGGTAGACAAATATTTGTCTGACAAGTTTCCTATTAAGAAAGGCTTGAAACAAAGAGATGCCTTATAGCCATTGTTTTTCAACTTTGCTTTAGATTATGCCATTAGGAGGGTTCAGGTAAACCAGGACGGTTTTAAATTAAATGGTACATATCAACTTTTGTTTTATGCTAATGATGTTAATATTACGGATGGAAGCGTACCTTCTATGAAGAGGAACATAGAAACTGTGGCAGGTGTTAGTAAGGAGACCAGACTAGAAATAATTGCTGTTAAAACTAAGTGCATGGTCATGTCTACAGATCAGCTAGCAGGACGAACACAATGTAACGACTGATAAAAGTTCCTTTGAAGGGGTGGAAGGTTTCAGATACTTGGTAACAATTCTAATGAATCAAAATACTATTCAGGAAGAAATTAAGAGCAGTTTGAAGTCAGAGAATGCTTACTATTGTTCGGCGCAGAAGCAGTTATCTGCCTCTTTGCTATCTAAAATATAAATATTAAAATAAACAGAACTATAATTTTGCCTGTTGTTTGGTATGGGAGTGAAACTTGGTCGCTCACACTGACGGAGGAACGTAGGCTGAGGGTATTTAAGAATAGGGTGCTGGGGAACATACTTGGGCCTAAGAGGGACGAGGTAACAGGGGAGTGGAAGAAACTACATAGGGGCTTACTCGTCTGTACTCTACCAAATATTATTAATAATAATATTTAATAATATTTATTTACTGCAATTAGGTTGTTACCCGGTGGCAGTGGTTATTTTACATTTATACTAAACATGAAATTGGTTACTGCTAGATTTAAGCCGGGAGGGCTACATGAGAAGCATGTAGTAGGGTGATCAAATCGAAAGGAATGAGATGGGCGTGGCATGCAGCACGAATGTGGAAGAGGAAAAGTGCATACATGGTTTTGGCGGGGAAACCCGAGAGAAAGACACTACTTGGAAGACCCAAGCGTAAATGGGAGGATAATATTAAAATGGATCTTCAGGAAGTGGGATGGGGGGAGGTGTGGACTGAATTGATCTGCGTCATAATAGGGAGAAGTGGCGGACTCTTGTAAACGCAGTAATGAACCTTCGGGTTCCATAATTATGCGGAGAATTTCTTGACTAGCTGAGAAACTGTTAGCTTCTCAAGAAGGACTCTGCTGCACGGAGTAAGTAAGTAAGTAAGTAGGTAAGTTAGTTAGTTAGTAAGAAGCGTGTAATTTTTTCTACTGATCATTGAGCATCAAGGGGGAAGAGGGGTAAATGCGTGGCGATTCTAACACAGTTTGCAATAAACCCGTAGCTCTGATGTTTTTAATGTCAATATACACGCAGTAAGAATCTTTAATTGATTCCTTCGTTATTTAAAATTGGTACTCCAGCTGCAGGATTTATATGGCTTATTTAAAGGTAATAACCCGGCGTTCTTATAGGAAACTATTGTGGTTTTGAATCGCAGAAATCATATTTTAGTGTATTTCTATTTACTTTAGTTCAGCAATTGTATTTCTTGGGAATAATTACACTTGTCAGAACGCTACTGAACATTGGGGAATCTTCTAGGTTATGATATTCATAGGCCTCATTTTCTACTAGTAAATTTAATTTTTTTATTTCATAATAAAGGAAAGTTGGATTAGAGCACCTACGTGAAATAGAAAGATACCTGTTTTTCTTTTTATAAATTTGTTGAAATAAGTTATCTTTAGTTTATTTGACGATACTCCGTCAGCTAGTAAATGGCTGTGAAGATATGGAGTGTGATGTCAGATCATAGTTTGTGTTTGCAGGCATTGATGAGGGCCGCAGAGGCATAAATATAAACCGGAAGGAAGTCACAGAAAAATGTATTGATTTTCAAGTTTCATAAATATTATTTGGTCGATTAAATAAAATGAGATTAACTGAATGGGATGTTACAGCAAGCCCAAATAAAATGACAAATACATACAAAATTTTGTTCGGAAAGTTTCATGGCATAAGATCAGCATGGCGACATAAATTTAAATGAAATTACCCGCCTAATTTCGAGATAATGAATTACTTTAGTTGGTTCATGACGAAAGTCACGGTCAAACTAATGTGAACAGGGAAGTAAAATTACAAATGTCCGTTAGCACAACAATATGTACTTTATTAAGAATATCTTTGCAGTATGATTCATTGTAAAAGCTGTTTTCGGTAAATATTTATTGCAGAATTTAAAACAAAATGAATTCTTCACAACACAAATTTTAATAAGACCAATTACTGGAGGGCTTTTGCGAGTCCAGTAGGTGGGTTTGTCACTGAAACACCGTACAGTTAATTAAATCATTAGAAAAATTATTATGTATGTAGTTGAAGTGCATGGTAAGTGTATTTACGAACAAATGTTTCTAGCAAATACTAACGTAAGTTAGACGTGGTAGGTTAAGCCCATGTTGGGTGGCGTAGAATTAATTTTATGGTAATTGTGCCAAAAAAATTATTTTATTGAATTAAGAATAATTAATGTGCTAGTATGACCTGGCAGTAGAGGTTTATGTACGCGGCCTGAATTTGTCAGAGGCTTAAAGGAAGAAACTAAAAAAAAGACGTGTAGATGTTATCATTAAGTTTCCACAAATTATGGCAATTTCTCGACACCGAAATAAAGGCTACTGCTCAATAATATTTTGCACCATAGTCATATATTGTGAAGTGAAAAATAGCAAATTGTTAAGCCCAGCATTAGTGATTTTCGAGCTGCCTTCCACGCAGTATTTCTACTACATCAGCAGGATCTTTCTCTGCTGACTAATTTAGATAATACCTTATTATTTCTTCGTATGTCTTTATAGTATGTCGTTGAGACAAGTAGGAAGTTGCTTGCGTTTTAGATTGTCAATGCTGCTAGTAAACTGTTTTTGCGACACTCATTTTAGATTAGAATTTAAAAAGTAGAATTAACAGAAATTTATGAAATTATGGTTTGCAAGCAAAGGACTTCGCAACACATCCGCGAATTTAGTCGAATATGCTAGACTTTGATGTGTTCTGTAAGATTTTCTATTCAATTTGGGTTAACATGAATAAGTTATATCAAATTCTGTTTTGTATGTGTGCGTTTCATTGGTCTGGTGAGCCGTCAAGAGTTTTCAAAACCAAAATAGTTACTCGGCAAACAATTCTGGTAAACACTGACTTGTTTTGTAAATACCATAAACGCCAGGAAATAGCGGGCACATCAGCCAGAATTACATCCAGCGGGGTGCCTCAAGAGTTAAGTCCTGAGAGCTACTGCTAAAATATCCTGTAAAGTAACTCAATTTTTTTTAATGTCTGTAGGTCATGAGGTTTCTGTACATTTCTATCAGCATCACTAGAAAGACCAGCAGTGTTAACAACTCTATCAACATTTTCAGCTTCTTTTGGATGTAATTCTTTTCCTTTTAAAATTGTACTGACTCTACCATGTGACCTACATTAAAGGGAATGATCTGTGGCCGCTGAAACACTAGCGTTTCTCTCAGTCGTGTGCCTATGTATTTGTATCTGGTCTCTAGTGTTGAAGCTTGCAGACGTCGTGTGCACATGACAGGATGGTGACCATTACACCACTGTGTTTGTTGTGGGACTAAATTAACACAGGCATTTACATTGTAAACACTTCAACAGTTCCTCTTATTTGTTTGGAATTATACTACTAGATTTGGAGCTTGTTAATTTGTTTGATTAAATTGATTGGATAGGTCACCCACTGCGTGCAGACCATGGATACATTTTCTGGCCCTTGTCCTGTTAAAATTGTTTAGGTTAATAAGGGAGAAAGACTTCAGATTCTGGTTTGTACATTGAACCGTGATTATACTGGGTTTGCGTGGCGTAACACGAATTAGCCTAAAAGAATGACAAATATTATCAGGTAGTCGTCTTGTGGCGCCCGGGATAGCTCAGTCTGTATAGAGACTCGCTACGGTCTGGACGACCCGGAGATCAATTTTTCGTGCTGTTCAGATCGCCCCCCCCCCAGGCCCACCCAACTTTCAGTACAATGGGTATCAGGTTTTCTGGGGGTTAAGCGGCCGGATAATGATGCTAATCACCCACCTACTTCTAGCGCCGGGTTGCAATCGGTTGGAGATATAATTCTGCCTCCCTTCTGCGCCTGCATATCCATTTTATGGAATGACTTTTAGCTTTGTTAAACTTTTTGTGAACATGAAAATTTGTAGTGCCTTGAACATTCCTCGCAAATATTCTCGCTTCTTTTTTGAAACTCATGAAAAATGAAAGAGTTGCATACTTAATAAGGTAGCCGAGGTCTATTGTCCGGCAGCCTCCTTGTCATAATTCTTATTGCTAGGATTTAATAATCTTGTTAATTGGAATTTAGTTCACTGTAGTTAGATACATTTTCTTTCGGACATCCGTGCTGGGATCTCAGATCTCATTTCCCTATCCGGACCTTGATTGCGTGTGAAATACTTCAGGCTGAGAGTCAGTTATATATATATATATATATACATAATCACACAGGGTTTCATTAAGAAATTTTGTATGCTGTCTTCTTTGCTGTTTTATAGACTCCGCGACGCCAAATAATGATCGTGTGAGAGGTATACTGAAATGTGCATTAGGGAACTTCCAGTATTGCTTTGCCATTAATACTTGTTTGTAGTAACCCAAATAGCACCCAACTTGTCATAAACTCTCCTTTCAAGTGGTACAATAGAAGCAGCTGGAGAGATGCAAAGAGAAAAATACACACTGCCAAATTTGTACATTGTACAACCCAGACCAAAGCAATAATTTCTTATCACGTCCATATAGAGCGCACCACTGCAATCTACTGGCCACTCATGTAAAACTTTATTCTTGGTTTGTTTTCAGGAATGTGTAAGGGACAGTAATTAATATTACTTTATTATTTAGAATCCAATATTCGCATAATTTCCGATTTAATTGTCCTCTGTTTGCACATAAATATTTGCGCTGGCAGAACAAAAGTAAGGCAGACTTGTTGCCTACTGTCCTGACAGTTATTTTCATTGCATGTCGGTAGAGGCGCTACTGTAATTATTAATGCTCGAGTGAGTCAACTGGTGCTCTGGGCGGTTTATAGAACACATATCATTTAATTTTAAAGCTTGGCTTCATTTCTCTTAATGAAAGGGAAAGGATTTTTTTCCTCCAGGGAACTGAAAATGGGGTTGCTGGGGAGGCATAATTGAGATATATGCCTATGCATTTTGTAAAACAAATTTTCGCGTGCAATATTTTTAGCGGCTTTTGTCTGTGATTTTGGAAGTGAGTAATATGAAGGGTATTTTATTCTCGCTGGTTTGTTGCATATTTTAGGAATGTTTGCTGTTAAGTTTGTCAATTTTAAAGTATTTTGTTAGGAGTGAATCTTGAAAGCAGCTAACAGGATGGGTACTATGTGATTGTGGACGTCATTAATAATTCGACTTATATTCATGATTCTCTCAGAACTCATTCGATATTACTTGGTGTAAGACCTTAGCTAAGCACTGTAGAATAACGGAATAAGCAGACACCGTTCTAATTATGTTCCTTTGTACAATAGCCATACTGTAAGAAGGCATATTTTTTCCATGAAGCCGCTTTCTGCGCAAATGTGTAAGCATGGCGCAGAGGTTAACGTAAACCAAGTATCGACAGAAGGACGTGAAGCTTGATCTCATTTACTATATGAATAAACAGATATAGGCCAAATACGTTTCGACACAAACATCTTTTGTGTCAAATGAATAGTCAAACCTACTGATAGCGGTCGACGAATCGTTAAAATATTTGTTTTGCATATTTTCGTTGTTACACCGTGCATGTTGTCAAGTCACTCAATTATTTTACCAACTACTGCACTTATATAAATTTATAAAATTTACACCTTAAAACATTAAAAACGCTCCGACATGTTTCGGTCCTAGGACCATCATTAAGGAGCTATATCGTCCTTGTTAAAGTTACACTATTAAAAGTCATATTAATTTCACTATTCCAGTTGGTTTTGTGGCAGCATGCCGTGTTGTGTTG
>Ga0123354_10016506_pt1 | contig 11575 bp, 9 predicted proteins | sample TergutLab28metaG_2_FD_97872 | JGI IMG/M metagenome (GOLD analysis project Ga0123354, IMG submission 97872) | Labiotermes labralis P4 segment gut microbial communities from Petit-Saut dam, French Guiana - Lab288 P4 | ecosystem: Host-associated > Arthropoda: Insects > Digestive system > Gut ... | reverse complement strand
TTTTAAAAGATTCATCGGTTAATTCGACTTCGTCAGGTCCTTTTGAAGTCGAATATAAACTGCCATCATCATGTTTCTCAATTCGATCTAAAAGTTGAGAGACTTTGAATGCGGCATATTGAGTGGTGTCGCCGTAATAATTGCCATTGGGTCGCAAGACTAATGTTACCGAGTCGAACTGCGCATATCTGTCGGTTTCACTTTCGGCAGCTCTTGAAAATTCGATATATGTTTTGGTTTCAACAACGCCAATTTGCGGGTCGGCATATCTGCCCGAAAAAGCGATTCCCCTGCCATAAGTCATCACTGAATCGGCCGCGATCATATTGGAAACCTTAATGGTAACCGTATCAAGCATTCCCAATTCGAAATGCGAATTAACCAGATAACTAAAATTCCTAAAACCGTCGTCATTACACGAATTGAGTGTAATTCCCAAAAATAACATGCCTGTACAGGCTATTTTCCAAATACATTTATTCATCAGATTCTATAAAACTGCGGCACAAAGGTACGGATAATTTTTTAATAATTTATATACAACCGGCATGAATCTGTAATCCTTTCAATTGAATTAGCTTGGGTACGTTTATTTCTACAGATTTGGCGGAAGCTGACGAAGTATAACGACCCGTTTGAATATACCTGATGGCAGCCTGTAAACATGCCTCGCCTTCCAGAGTTTGCTGATCCACCCCGAAATTGTGGTACAGATCGTCGTTTACCCGATGGTTAACAGGAATACCTGAAAAGAACCCCCCTTCGTCTTTGCTGTTATCTCCTCTAAAGGTAATGGGGGCAAATGCCCAATCGGGTATAAGTCCTGCTTTTATTTCTTCGTCGCTATATGACGGATAATACCAAACACCCATGCCCACGGGTTTTCCATGCGTTGGAGAGCCTATCGTAATCACTTCCAGAAAAGGTTTCATATTGTTGATCACTTCCTCGCTGGCAGAGGCTGTTCCATCAGTAGTGATGATAAATAGTCGCGACAGGTTCATTGCCTTTGTATGACGTTTTATTTTTACAATCTGGTCTTTCCATTTAAGTCTTTCTTTGGTCAGGTCGCCAAAAACGGTTTTTGCAAAAACAACGCTATCGTTTCCGACAGACTGCGGCAACAAATGTTCGCAAATGGCTTCGGCAACAGCAACCGATCCGCCGCCATTGTAGCGAAGATCGAATATCAATTCATCAACGTCTTTCATTTCCTGCAATGCCGCTGTTATAGCGGTTTCCGATGCAAAAATGAATGAGTTGTACACAATGTAACCTATGGTCTTTCCACCGACATGGTATACCGTTTTGTAGAGAATGGGATTGATATTGACTACTGCGGCGCTGATTGTTTTTTCCGGTAACACGTTTCCTTCACGGTCGGCAAATACAAATCGGTTGGTTTCCTTGTTTAATTCTTGATTGATGGCGCCATTTCTAATAAGATCCATCACATCGGTACCATTCAGTTTTTTCAGTTCATATCCCCTTTCTATTCCGGCATTAGCCATAGGCGAACCTTCATACACTAAACCCACCCTGACGGAATAATCAGGCGCTTGGGCTAAGTAATAGCCAAAACTTTTATATCTTCCTTCCACCAGAACACCACTAAAATCAAGATATGACGCCATAAATCCCCAACGGTCATATCGTTTCGCGTTTTTATCGGACGCTGTCGCTTTTGTTTCATCGTATTTTAAACTTTCGAAATATTCTTCAGGATCGCCGGATGTGGGAGGTTTTTTGGTAATATGACTTTCAACCTCCTTATTCCAGTAATATACATAATAATAAAGTGATTGAATGTATTCGTATACTTCTTTGTCATATTTGGGTTCAGGTTCGGGTTCGGGTTCATTCTTTTTTTCACAACCGGGCATAGCTATCAGGGCAACTGCCACCCATAAAGAAATCAGATATTTGCCTATTTTCATCATCATTTCTGAATTTTTCATTTTTTTTGATCTTTTTAAAATTGAATGCAAATCAATCATTTTTTTTCGACAAATGAAAATAATTTCGACGAAAAGGATATATATTTATATGGAAAGGATGTATTTGTCTTTAATACTGAAATCGCAAATTTTATAAATTTAGTAGATAAAATGTAAACATTAAACGATGTAATATATCTATTAGTAGAAAATATTTTGATAATAAACATTGATCCTATACATTTGACCGATTTTTGAACATGAAAAGGATAAACAATAAGATAAAGGAACTCACGTTTGAATTGTAAAATTAATTATTTTTTTTGAATGAAAACATATAGATGGATTTTTCTGGTGTTAGTGGCAGGTATATTTGTTGGATGCCAAAAAGACAGTGAACCTGAATTGATAGGTGATTGGACGCGAAATACAACATCTATTTTTCCAGGGAGCGCGCGAAGTCATGCCGCCTCATTTGTGATTGGAAATATGGGTTATGTGGTTGGCGGAAACAACGGTGTTACCAGTGTTTTGCGCAACGAAGCGTATGAATTTGATCATGAACAAGGCGATTGGAAACGAATGAAAGATTTTCAGGGAAGAGCTCGTTATCAGGCTGTTGGTTTTGCGATAAATGGTAAAGGGTACGTCGGCACCGGTTATGGTTGGGTTGGCGAAGGCAAGGAAAGGGAGCTGCAGGCATTAAGAGATTTCTATCAGTTTGATCCGAATATCATTGATACGGACGGAGTCAGAGGAGTATGGGTAGAAGTAGCCCCGCTTCCTGAAAAATGGGGTGGGCAGGAAGGCGCTAAAGTAAGGCGAGCGGCCATTGCATTTTCACTTCAAGATAATGAAAGCAAAAAATGGTACGGTTACGTAGGAACCGGTTTTACGGATGTGCCGGATAAAGAATACCTGATGGATTTCTGGCGCTTTGATTCCGAAGGCACAACAATTAATCCTGACGATCCTGATAATCCATGGATAGGAAGATGGGAGCCGGTAAATGGATATAGAGGCAATAAAAGACACGGAGCGGCGGTATTTGTTATTGACAACAAAGCCTATATTTGTAGCGGAGGAAACCCGACTAATTTGAATGATTTTTGGAGGTTTGATCCGAATGCTTCCGACCCGACGCTCAAATGGATATATAACCGCCCTGATGAGCGTGGAATTATCATCACAAGACCTATGAGCGATGCGAATCCCGACGAAGATTACGACGATGATTATGGTACATTGCCACGGAAATTTGGTGTAGCCTACGTGGTAGATGTAAATCAAAAAATTGGTGGAGCGCCTGATTTGAGAGGACATATCGTTGGCGGTGAAGCTGGCTACGGTTATACCAATTGGGAATATAATCATAAGGAAGACTTGTGGGTGCAACGCACAAGATTTTATAACCATTTAGATGCTTCGCAATCCAGAGCGGGAATGATTTCTTTTTCGTTCCCGAATACGGGAAGGACATTTGTAGGTTTGGGGACATCAGGCGCTCAATACTATGAGGACATCTGGGAATTTATACCGATGATCGAAGATAATGTTTATAATGATCGCTACTAATCATTGAAATCGCAGCTCATTACCAACGCCGTCATCGTCAATGAAGGGCAGAAAAAGAAAGGAAATATTCTCATCCGAGAAGGAAGAATAGCCGGTATCTATGCAAAAGAGATACCGGCTTTTGCTTTTGATGGGTGCGAAGTGATTGACGCCGACGGAAAATATCTTCTTCCGGGTGTGATTGACGACCATGTACATTTTCGCGAGCCGGGATTAACACATAAAGGCGATATGTATAGCGAATCGCGGGCGGCAGTTGCAGGCGGTATAACCTCGTATATGGAAATGCCCAATACCATTCCGCAAACTACCACTCAGGAGCATCTTGCAGAAAAATTTGCTCTTGCTGAGCAGAAGTCGTTGGCAAATTATTCGTTTTATATAGGTGCAACCAACAATAATTTAGACGAATTGCTGAAAAGCGATTTTTCAAAAACTTGCGGCGTGAAACTGTTTTTGGGTTCATCCACAGGTAATATGCTGGTGGATGAACCTGTCATGCTTGAAAAAATATTTAGATGCGTTCCGGCGCTGATCGCGGTACATTGCGAAGACGAAACCGTGATCAGAAAGAATGCAGAACAGTTTCGCAAGAAATATGGAGAAGATATTCCGGTTGCCTGCCATCCTGCCATTCGCAGCGAAGAGGCTTGTTACCGTTCAAGCGCATTGGCAGTGGAATTGGCGCACAAGCACAATACACGACTGCATGTATTGCATCTTTCAACTGCAAAAGAATTGGAACTTTTCCGCAATGATATACCGCTTTCTCAAAAACGGATTACCGCCGAAGTTTGCGTACATCACTTGTGGTTCAGCGATGCAGATTACGAACGGTATGGCGCGCGTATCAAGTGGAACCCTGCCATCAAAACTGCGGTGGATCGTCAGCGGCTGTTCGATGCCTTGCTGGATAACACTATTGATGTAGTAGCAACCGATCATGCGCCGCATACCTTCAACGAAAAACAGAGTACATATCTCAAAGCCGCATCGGGTGGTCCGATGATACAACATTCATTGGCGGCTATGCTTGAGTTTCACCACGACCAACAGATCACCATCGAACAGATCGTGGAAAAGATGTGTCATCATCCGGCGATTTTATTCGGCATTAAGGAACGGGGATTTATCAGGACGGGCTATTGGGCAGACTTGACGCTGGTAGATACAGCGTGTTCATGGCAGGTAGCGACTGAAAATATTCGGTACAAATGCGGTTGGTCGCCGTTGGAAGGTCAAAGATTCCGTTCGGCGGTTACGCACACATGGGTAAATGGAAATTTAATGTACGATAATGGCAAATTTAACGATAATTTACGTGGTATGGCGCTGGAATTTGATGTGGATCAAAAACTCAAACGGCGTCCCATATCTTTTATTCGCTAAGTGAAGCATACACAAACAATAACACATGTACGATGAAATTCATTTTCCATCATACATGTCTTACGGTTTAATATGTCTTATGATGCTTTTTTATCCTACTACCTCAATCATCTTGAAGGGTACGCGGATGATGGATTCGTAATCTTGTCCAGCTTCAAGCATATCCTCATCATCTTCATCGTAGAACCAATTGATGGTAACTCCCTGATTTGCTTTGTGGATGGCTTCCAATTTCTTGAAAACATCAAGGATACATTTTGACGAACTGGTATTGAAATATTCCAGTTGAATGTTGACTTGCGTCTGTGGTTTCGCTTCTGTCGCATAAGCTTCGAGCCATTCGACTAACGGTTTGTAAAACTCAATCGAATTTTCGGGTATTGAACGACCCTTCACTTCAATCATGCCCTTTAATCCGTCAAAACGGATGGTAGGTGTTTTGGGTGTTCCTTCTATTGACAATGTGTCCATAACTTTTTATTTAATTGATGTAATTCTATATAGAAACAAAAATATCTAAACGATAAAAATAATAATTCTCATTATATGGATAAAATTGGTATCCCAATTTTTTTTTGGATTTCCGTGCCATATCAATCAATCCCAGTCCACCGCCTCCTTTTGAGGAAATTTTCTGATAATTGAGGATATGCTTGTACAAATCTTTCAGACCATCTTCTGATAATGAATTGACTTTCTCAATTTTTTCAGTGAGGTACTTCACTTGATCTGCGGTAACAAAATTTCCGGCTGTCAAACGGAGTACGCTGCCTTCTTTCCTGATGACAATCATACCGTACCGTTTTCCAAGTGTATTCGCTAAATCTTCGGGTACATCTTCCGAATGGTGAAAAAGATTTTGAAGGCTTTCAACCAGGATATTATAGATTTTCTTCCTTACCTTAATGTTTGTTGATACACTCGTAAGTTTCGACTCAACTTCTTCCAGAATAGAGTTGATCTGTCTTGATGCAATATCCCCTACATAAGTAAAAAATACTTTATTACCACAAATCTCGGAATGCAATTGATTGACGTCAAAACCCATATTACTCTTTATAAAGAGGGTGTTCAAAAATTAAATGCAAATATACGTTATTTTTCAATATGAAAACAATATTTTTCAAAAAACTTCTTCGTTTTTTGTTTAACATTTATACGAAGTTCACTTGATAAGGTTACTATTATTGGTTTTTTTTCTCATCAATTGCGTAATATCAACATTTATTTATAAGACTCGCTAAATATCCTGCACCGAATCCATTATCAATGTTTACGACCGAAATTCCTGCTGCACAAGAGTTTAGCATGGTCAGCAAAGCCGACAAACCATTGAAATTTGCTCCGTAGCCCACGCTGGTTGGTACGGCAATAACCGGTTTATCCACTAATCCGCCAATTACTCCGGGCAAAGCTCCTTCCATGCCTGCTACGGCAACGATGACCCGTCCTCCTCGGATCAGTTCAATACGGCTGTATAACCTGTGAATACCGGCTACGCCCACATCATAAATGCGTTCCACTTTGTTGCCGAAAAGTTCTGCAGTTACCGCTACTTCCTCCGCTACGGGAATATCCGCCGTACCCGCCGTAACTACCGAAATGTACGTTGAAGTTAATGGAACGACATTCCTGCGAATGGCAATGGTACGCGCCGCCTGATTATATTCCGCTTCAGGGTGCAGCGCCTGAATCCGCCGCCATAACTCTTCCTGTACGCGGGTTGCCAGAATGTTGCTCTCTCTCTGGTACATCAGCCGGATAATTTCTTCGGACTGTTCGATGGTTTTGCCTGCACAAAAAATCACTTCGGGATAACCCGTTCGTAACTGCCTGTGATTATCTATTTTAGCGAAGCCCATATCAGTAAACGGAAGGTCTTTCAGTTGTTCCAAAGCAGAATCAACGTCCTGTTTACCTTCGTGGACGGATTCGAGAATTTGGCGAATATGTTCAGGTGTCATGAGAATTGAGAATTATTTGGGATTATTATTTTGTTGTTTTGACTATGCTCACCAATTGTAACCGTGGTAAAGGCTGAAAACCTTTTAGCATTAGTATCGGGCGACGCCCGATGAAAATGGTACATACGATTTTTTTTTTAATCATTACGGGTTATTTATGTCACGTGTCGTAAATGACGTATTCTTTCATCTTATCATTCTCAACTCTACATTCTCCATTAAAAAAACGCTTTTCGCAGATCTTCAATCTGTTGTTGGTTGATAGGGTGCAACTTTCCGATGGATGAAGCCATAACAAGCGATTTGGCGCTAAATTCGGCTACTTCCAATCTGTCAAATGTTTGCAGCAATTTGTCGCCTGTTACTAAAACCGAATCGTTTTCGATGATCAGGGCGGGTATTTTTCCTTCTGACAATTTATCGAGGATTCCGGTCTGACCTCTGAAATGAATCCCATAAGACATCAGCGGAACATCCTGAAGGAATATCCAACTTTCGGGAATGGTACGCACATCGAGGGCGCAGTGGCTGGCGCCGAAAGCCATCAGATACGGAGGTTGCGTGAGGATGATGGAATTGATGTGCGGGAAACGGTTGTATATTTCCTGATGCAGCCAGGATACGCGACTTGGGTTTTTGCGCGGTTCACGGCATCCGTTTCTGATCTGAACCACATCGTCCAGATCCATATCCCAACGGACAAAGTTGGTGGGCGTGATCAGAAAATCGCTTCCACGCCAGCGCACCGAGACCGTACCATACGAACTTACCATTAAACCCTGACGACAAGCGCGTTGCACGATGCGGCAAATTTCCGTGCGGATATGTAGTTCATCCGACGGATATTCCACATGATCCATTTCGGGAAGCGTACATATCGTCTGCGCTTCGAACTGTTGTATCTGTTCATCGTTCAGGTATTTTACCTCACCGATCATTTGTCCGTATAAAATGGTGCGGGCGCAAAACTCAAAGGTCTCGAACCGCTGGAAAGCATCGTCGAGGTCAGAACCGCCCACCACAGTGCCATGATTTTCCATAATCACGGCTTTATAACCCTTTTCAAATTCAGCGCCGATACGTTGCCCCAGTTCACGACTTCCAGGAACCTCGTAAACAGCATATCCGATGGGACCGCAAATGTGTTTGGCTTGCGAAATGACGTTTGGATTGGGAATTTGTCGCACAATACTGAACGAAACTAATGCAGGCGGATGCGCATGAATGATCGCCCTGATATCCGGTCGCGCTTCATAGATTGCCTTGTGAAAAGGATATTCCGACGAAGGCTTATGTTTTCCCACAACCGTTCCGTCGCGTTTCACAAGCATGACGTCCGAAGCCCGCAGAGAACCCTTGTCTATAGCGGCAGGAGTAACCCAAATGTCGCCGTTATCTTCAATTATCGAAATGTTGCCGCCCGAAGTGGTGGTCAGGCTTCGTTCATATATTCGGCTAATGATCGCTACGATCTGATCGCGCGGATGCATCAGTTTTGTATTGATGATGGAGTTCATTTTGCTGGTTTATATGAGTGATCTTTATTCTGTCCTGAATTAAATTCAGTATCTTATATTATATGGGGTACTTATTATGATGTCACAAAGGTTTTCCCTTTACTGTAATTTCTTCAAGCGCCGAAAGCCGCGATTCTTCTTCGGTAAGCGATAAATTAATCAGGAAATACGCTCAACAAGTCTATAATCCATTTTCGATATTCTTTTTCAAATCGTCCACACCCGGGAATCCGAGATGTCGGGATATTTGTTTTCCTTGCCGATCGTATATCATGTAGGTCGGAATGCCTTCGATGCCGTAGGTTTTGTACCAAAAGTTCCATTGCGCCTCGCTCACACGATAATGTTCGCCGGATATTGTGGGGTATGTTACCATCCATGTATTCAGAGGTGATGTCTCTCCGGTGAGATACAGCCACACTATATCCTTTCCTTTCATTTCTTCCTTCAGGGGTTTGATGCTTTTCATGGCCTGCATACAGGGGCCGCACCATGTAGCCCAGAAATCAACCACTACCACTTTGCCCCGATATTTTTCAATGATAGCGTTAAAAACTTTTTCCTGCGGCACATTGGGCGTTTCATTCACTACACAATCTTTATTAACCTTGCTGGCGGCAATCAAGTTAACTAATTTGTCGTTTTCGGCAATCAACGATTCGGCATAAGCAGGTTTATCTTTAAAAATGTTGCGCAATTCTTGTTTTTCGTCATCAGTAAAGAATTTCATATCGCTGAGTTGACGCGCATAGAATTGAGCCTGTATTACATCGAACAGGATGCTTTTATCGGTACCCAATACGGGCGCAAATCTTTCCTTGAAATAGGCAAAACGCTCTTCCGCAGGTTTGTCCTTACCATCGGGAAGATGAAATACGTCTGCAAACGAGCCGATCAACTGTGTCAGGGAAGAAAAATCAGACAGAAAAGACATGTAGTCGTTCAGCTCATCTTTCAGGAACGAATAATACTCAATACCGGGCTTTTCGGCTTTGAACGTAACCTTGTCCCTATCTTCGCGTTTGATGTTGTTTACCTGTATATATGCGGCGTTGATGAACGCTTCGTATTGCATCAATAATGAGAAAGTTCCCAGTTTAATGGCATTTTCCATCATCATCTGCATATTGGCGGAATAAGACTTCTGTTTCAGTTCATCAAATTTTACGCTCATGTTGCTCAACAAATGTTGTTTAAATTCATTGGGGCTCATATTCACTGTTTCCTGCATCATTTTTTGATAATCAAACAAATTAGATCTTGTCTTCCGAATGTTTCCCAATTCTGAATTTGTAAAACAACTTCCCGTAATGTATGTAAAGATTGAATCACCCGGATCCTTATCGGTACGATATCGGGACTGATAGCGACTTTGTTTTTTCAGGTCGGTATAGATTTTTAATTCCTTACCGGGAATCAAAAATAGTGGTCCTATCGAAGAAAAGTAAATACCAGGTAATCCGGGAGAAATTTCACCACTGAACGAACCGTCTTCAGCAAACGGAAGTTTAGTTTCGATTTGTTCGCCATTAATTATATTGTTCGCGTAGATGGTTATCTCGTTGGGTATCATGCCTCCGACATAACCCAGCATTCTTCCGCTCACGCGGGCTGGTTGCAGACTATATTCGGGTGCAGGAAGAGGTTCTACGGATAAATCTTTCGGAACGGGATACATCTTTATTTTCGCATTGGGCAACAGATGTATTCCCCAAATTTTGAAGCAATCAGGACAATCACTTTCAATAAAATCAATTTTAGTAATGTCCGGCTTCAATGGCGGGAAAAACAATTTGAACGAAATGGTTCCAGATTCGGGCATATAGGTTTCTTCGCTGAGTTGAATACCTTCAGCGCCGCAAACGTTTAACTTTTCGCTGCTTCCGCTTTCACAAATATAGGTTTCCGTATCTATCCTGATCCAGTTGCCTGGTCGGAAATAGGCATCAATATAGAAAACAGTGTTAGAATCGGACATTTCGATTTTGTCAATTTCGAGGGTTCCTGAATTTCTGACCTCGAATACCGGTCGTTCAATTATTGCTGGACGTTTTTGTCCGCAACCGAACATACCCAATACACAAAGAGTAAAAATGATACATTTTTTCATGGTCTTTATTTTTTGTGGTTATTTATCTGATGATGATTATTATTTTTCAACTTTTATCTGTATAAATGAAAACTTCCATGATAAGGTCCAGGTTGCGGTTTTTTGGTTGATGGCTCATCCCAGCCATAAGCCTTAATGGTATAAAAATACACACCTTCGACAGCTTCCCTTCCTGTATTTTCAATACGTCCGTCCCAGCCTTCCCAACTTCTGAGATCATCGCCGCGGAAATAGTACACACGTTTCCCTGAACGCGCGTAAATCCAGATTTCAAATCTTCGTAAGGATACGGTATTTGGTTTGAAATAATCATTCTCACCGTCGTTGTTGGGCGTAAACACATTAGCAACTTCCAACAGAGGAGGATCAACCGCAATCTTTACCGGATCAGAAAGATAGGTACAATATCTTGGACTGGTAACTTTCAATGTAACCTCGTATCCCTGCGTTTTGGGTGTATAATAGGTATGCGTTACCGTATCGGGAGGCAGTCGTTCGAAATCGTAAACGACACTGTCTCCATCGCCGAAACGCCAAATATATTCTTTAATATTAAAAGATTTACAGGTAAATTTCACAGGAACTGGCGCTGATGTGGGATCTGTTTCCGGCAAAATGGGCTGATCAATGATCACGTGTGGGATAATCGTCCGGTACATGATGTCGTCGCGTTTTTCGATTCCAAACATATCATAAGCCCTGAAATAGTATTGCGTGTCTTCGTAGGGAGGGTTGTTGTCAATAAAAAATTGATAAGATTGTACGTTGAGCGACGTTATCGTTTCTGCACCAATGCCCGGCTTCATGGTGTAGGTGATCTTATTGTCGAAAATTATGGCTTGCTGCAAATTGCGGGGATCAAAATATCTAAACGATGAAGCTGCCGTATTTGATTTGAGCCTGAAAAGAGTGTACATACAAAGTTTGTAACCCCCGAGATCCATTACTTCCCCATTGTTATTCTTATACAATTCAAATTCAAACCCCGGATTCATGTACAGCCATGCAACAAACGAATCACGAGGCGCTGTATCTCCCTGAGGAGTTACCGTTACCTTATATCCTCCCTGTTTCAAATCTTCA
>Ga0123354_10016505_pt1 | contig 11575 bp, 9 predicted proteins | sample TergutLab28metaG_2_FD_97872 | JGI IMG/M metagenome (GOLD analysis project Ga0123354, IMG submission 97872) | Labiotermes labralis P4 segment gut microbial communities from Petit-Saut dam, French Guiana - Lab288 P4 | ecosystem: Host-associated > Arthropoda: Insects > Digestive system > Gut ... | reverse complement strand
TCTCGGAAAGTCCCTTCTTCAGTTCTTGGCTGGGAAATGTACTATGTTCTGTTTGATTTATTGTGGTTTTTCTGTGTCTGTGCAACCAGTGCTGGGTTGGCATTTTAGAACATATTATTGCCATTTACTTGCGTGTCTTTCTTTAAAGGTTGTTCTAAATGTAATGGCTAATGATGCTGACTTGTATCCTGGAAGAACTCTTTCGAATATACACCTGGTTATCAAGAATGATGGAAGTTACTTGTGATTTCCTATGTCTCCTTCTAGTAGACCATGACTGCCTCGTACTAAATCACCCCCTCCTCACTATTTGTAACAGTCAGTCAAATATGATACTGTGTAACCTCTGTATAACAACATAATTAAGTGTCCAAACATTTAATTAAACTTTTTGATAAATTTGTTTGTAATACATCATTTATTGTTTGGTATGGTATAACCTCTGCAGCTGACAAAGCTTCGTTAAATGAACCTATAGACAGACATTTGTGACTCTATTGATTGTCCTCAAAGGAGCTGTAAGATAATGCAAAGGATGTCATTTAGGCTTGTTGAGGATAAAAAAAGTTATTGATAAATCTTGAGGTCTGAAACCATTATATTTCTGACATTAGAGATAGGGCTTTAGAAGTACATTTTTCCCATAGCTGTGAAAACAGTTTTGAAGACCAGTGGTGAGTATTAACATATCTGTATATAGTGTGCTGCAACTGTATGGACAAGTTAAGTTTATTAATTACAGTTACTTCGTGTTGTATGTCACTGGCCTTGGCTACTTGCACCCTTTCCCCACCTCTGTTTGGTACTTTCTGTGGGAAGGTATATGTCAGTTTACTGAGAACAGGACAAAATCTGTGGTTACAGTATGTTTCAGTATCGTCAGAGAAGAGTTAACACATTGCCGTCGGCTCACGCAGAAATGCGTGATTGCTTACTCATGCATTGTTGACGGGCCCTGCATTTCTGTGTTTTCTTACACGACGTCCAACACGCGCGTTTACGAGCTGGTCTGACACACTGATCGCTTCAAGGTCATCGTCAGCTACATGCAGGATGTTTGGATCTCATGTTACAAGCAGACAGACCGCTCTTGAACCTTATTTTAGAACGATAAGCCTGCAAAATGTTATGGGAATGAATATTAAAAGCATTTAAAACGTCTGGTCACCAGGGGGTATTTAATTAAAAGACCAGCCCGATGGCAATGTGTTAAGAATGATTACCCTGAATGAAGTAACGTTTCAGTCTGGTGCATAACTGTTATATTGTTTTAAATTTCACACCCTTCACCGTACTGATGAACAGCAGTTCTGTTAATCATCCAGCTGTTTATTGTGTTTGTATTACCAGTATGACACACATGCACGTTGGTCTTGTGTCTCCTGAATTGCACAAATTCCCACCTGATTTTGTTCATGAGCAAATCAGTTGTGTTAAAACTATTAAAAACGATCATTATCATGTGCTTCAACATGTAATACTGTGAAGTAACATGATAGTAATTGATGTGGTTGAGGACTCTCTTTTTCTGGATATGATGCCACACTCCTCAGTAATTGGTTCCTGATGTGAAGGAAAATGGTGCCTTTATATTCAACGGTCTAGAAGTCTGAGAATAACAAGAGCTGTTGAGCCTTGAAGAAGAAGGCACTGTGCTCTCTTTAAATGCTGGGAACTGATTACCCATTGATGCAGCATCATAGGCCAGAAGGAATCCTCAATTGTAGTAATTACATACTGTGTTTATGCTTTCCTTATTTTACTGAAAACCTCGACATCATAAATTAAATTACTGAATTGGTGATGGTGTTATTTTTCTGTTATTGGATTAAGTCATGTTTATTTTCTTTTATACTAAAATTCTCAAAACCGCTGATAAAGCATAAAATGGGTATTGTCTTGTATTTATTTGTACAGGTTTTGTAACATGATTTGAAGTTATGTAAGTGAGATTGCTCTTGTAGAATGTTAGTGATGAATCTATTACAAATTCTCACAGGTTGGATTACCATAATTGTCTTTATTTTTTGTTGTACAGGATGAAGATCTGGATGATGCTGATGGTAGTCCAGTTGATGGTATATTGGCACACCAACATCAGGACATGCATAACAGCCTTCCAGCTGAGGGGCTTGCATGTGTGGATGCATATGCTGGAGATAATCTGGTGACACCTCCATGCAAGGTACATACAATTCCCCATTGTAACAATTATCAGGTTGCATATTATGTGATCGTGTCTAAATTTTCCGCATCAGATTTAGATGGCATGGAGGTAAAAATATACATGTTCTGGACCTTCACGGTGCATGGAGAACAGTCTTGAAAAAATCACCAGATATTGGCAAGTGAGTTACAGATGTTCAATCACAAAACTACGTCTGTAGATTGAAAACTGTCTACCATTGATATTCTTTGTGGATGATGCAGGATTGTCAGTGTTATAAAAGCAGGACATTTTAAAGTCATCATTTTTTGTGCCAGTCAATGAAGTAACTTTTTGGGGGTCAGTTCTAGTTTTATTTAAATGTCTTGGAGAATTTTTGGTGTCAGAACATGCCTTTGTTGATGTATCTTCCTACTGGCGACTGACCCTTTTCCAAGCCACTGTCCAGCTTAAAGATGGATCCAGATATTAACACCAATGATGTTTTCCTTGTAATGTAATTCAAAACAAGAGTTACATGTTGCTTAATACTGAGGAGACGGTGCATGGTCTCAGCTGACTGGGCACAAGAACCAATGTGCAGCAGGTCATGAAAATGAACTGCATGCTAGGTATCATGGCAGTTGCTTAGTAGCAGACTTTCTTCTGTAGCCACACACATCATTATGCATAGACCAGACCCGGCATGCTGTGGGGCTGTATTGGGTCCATGAACATGCTGGGGTACAAGGAATCGAAATCACCAGTGAGCTCACAAGAGGCAGCTGTGCTCTAAAGTTTGTTGGAACTGGTCGGTTAACCAGCATTGGACATGGTGGCGAGTTCTTGGTAATACTCAGACAGGGTTACAAATTAATTTCAGGACCCTGTCCTGGTGCCAAGGCAAGGTTTCTTTCCTTTAATAGGACACAATCCAGGGTTGTTACTGGCCTTCTTACTGGACCTAATACCCTGAGAAGACATCTTCACTTAATGAGGCTGTCAGACAGTCCATTGTGTAGGAGGTGTGGAGCAGAGGATGAAAACTTGGCCCACATTCTGTGTGAATGTGAAGCTTTGGCTTCACTCAGACACGTGTATCTGGGCTCCTTCTTTTTGGATCCAGAGGACATTAAGAGTGTAAGTCTGGGGGCCTCCTGGAACTTCAGCAAGAGTCTGCCAATTAAGGCCTAGGTGCATCAGGACTGTAAGGGCTCAAACTCAACTGCAATTCAGTCATTCAATCAAAACATAGAGTAGGAACATCCCAAACGATTGTTCAAACAAAATGCCATAACTGTTGGTCAAACATTTTGTATGTCCATATTTGCAAACACTGTCATTTATTTGCATGTCCTTGGTGGTAACTTTTGAGTGTTTTGTTTCAGGTGGCAAAATCCTTTATTCCATATGCAATGAGAGCTAAGAAGGTGGACATGAGGCGAATGAAGCAAGCTATATGGGCTATTTTAGCTAGTGCAGAAAGTTATAAGGTGAGGAACCATCTGCATTGAAGCAGTACCTAGTATTTCTTGGGAACTGTGGGTTATTAAAGTACTATTAACCCTTTAACACTGGCTTAAATCCCTCCCCGCAATGGCAGCCTGCCGAGATTTTAATTTTTAATAATTACTCTTAGAAAAAAAAGGCACATATCAAAGGCTTATCCTTCAAATTTAAAGAAAAAAAATTTGTACTCTGTTTATGAATTGGTTAATCTGGGAAAAAATGTTCACCTATTTTTTATAATAAACTTAGGCCTGTGAATTGTATGCATTATATAAAATGTGGCGTAAATAGTTCATTACTCACATAATTCTGGTTGCCGCAGAAGGTCCGTGGAACCTGGATCACTGTTTTATTACAACACACAGTATTCACAATTGGGGTGATTTACAAATTTACTCTGGTATGATATTCCGCGAAACAAGGCACCACGCACAGCCCCACATCACATCTGGCGCATTTATACACTGTGCTCTTTCTCTGGCCATGAGGACACAGACGGCAGCAGAGTTGGATAGATGATTTTGCTGGCCAGTGCTGGTTATGGCGGCTCTTGAGTTGAGCATCATTTGTTGTGGCCGCACTTGGTCTTCCTACCAATCTGGGGGTTGGGGTGATCTTGGCTGTTTCCAACTTCTTCAATCAAATTCCTCACCAGAAACTTCCTGAAATCTCGGTGGGTATATTTAGCCTCACATGAAGATAACAGTATCCAACTGTTGAGTACTGTTAGATCTGGAGGGTGGAAAAACAATTTCGTGGCCCACTTGAAGGTACGTAGACTCATAAAATAAATGTTGGCCGTATGATCAGAATTGTCAGCGTAATCCATGTGCTGGTTGTTCTGTTCCATGATGTGAGGTTTCATGGGGCGGTTGCTGTCACCACAAAAATTTCCTTCTGCTGGTGGTAGGTCCATGTTGATCAGCATGTAAACTTCTCGTCCTTCCAAATTAATGCACTCAAACCTCCCCTGGTCCTCACCCTTACTTCACCCCTTTTCAATTTCAGTTGTTTTGGTCCAAAGTCACAGGACATCTCCTTTTTGTTGGGCCATACTGTCCCACATGAATTTATTTTACATCTGTCATCAAAAGGTCTTGGGGATGATAAGAAATTGTCCATAAATATTTTGTGTCCTACGCCTTCAAATCTGCAAGTCAAATATCCAACAGTTGGTGTGTTGCAGTCATGTGTATACCCTGATTCATCACAGAGTTTGTAACATTCAATGCCATAACATTTTCTTTTCTTTGGAATGTACTGCCTGAAGATAACCCTACCCTTGAAGTTTACATTACCTTTTCCACTGCCAAATGCTCCGAGGGGTTAAAGAATTTAGCGTAAGCCTAATTCAGTGTGTCAAAGACAGTTCCTAGTGTCCATGGTCAGTCATATTCTTTGCCTTCATCAGGTTTCTCTGAAGTGTCTGCAAAATGCAAAAAATGCAATGTGTAGAAAAAATGTCTCACATAATGGTCTTGCCATAAAACGGATTGTGCAGCTGTCTGAGTCTTGACCAGTAGTCATGTAGTGTGTCTTTCAATTCTTTTCCCATCTGAAGAGCTAAGGCAACGAAAATCATCATGTCCGGCAACGTAATGTCAGGCAGTTGGTGGCTAGGTCCAGCTTGTCTGTATTGCTGGTAGTATACATTGGTCTATTCCAGCAGCAGATGAAAAGTTTCTGTGAAAAACATCAACACAGATAGTGGTGAGCTGTTTTTGTTGATGTGTGGAGCCTATTATTCACACCTTTTGCTGGACTGACAAAAGAATGAATATTTGTGTGCCTTTCTTGAGGCAGTCCCTGGTTGGTAATCCCCCCGTTGTTGCAGCCTGTGGTTCGGCTTCTGCTGAGGCTTTTTGTTGTTGTTGTTGTTGTTCCTCTTCTTCTTCCTCCCCAAAATCGTCTTCAACATCGCTAGCCTCAGCACCTGATTCCGAGTCGGGGTCAGCAACCAGAATTTCACTGATGGCTTCCTCCTCGAGTTTGACTTTTTTCCTGGCTGTTGCTCAACATCTACAATGGTCTGCCTTATTGAGACTCCTTTCTATGACTGGGCACAATTGCAGAAACCTAATGCCATGAAGATATGAGCTTCTTCTACAGTGACAGTAAAACAGATCTAAAGCAAAATGTGACTACTGTATAAATTTCCAGCTATTTGATGGTACCCAAGACGTTTTTAGTAGACTGACGGCTGTGTATAGCATGTTACTGCACCACAACTCCAACAGCATACCCCAGCATTACAAGAGGCAGGTCTGTGGACCCTCCTATAGCTGTAAACATTGATTTTTTTTTGGATATCTCCGATTTTTGAGCATTAGTTTTGTGTGAAATAAATGGGTACAGTATGCCACTGAAAACCTTTCTGGTCAACAATCAGTGTTCATTTCATATGCCAGTGATGATATTTCAACCCACAGTGGACTCCAGTGCAAGCGATAAACAAAGCGAGCTGTGTCTGTTACCGTATTTGCCAGCTGAGAGAACAGTGCAGTTACTATGTGTTGACATATAAATCAGGGTTTTGGAGGGTGTCCATTCTGACTCCACAAAGAAATCCTGGCCTTCAGTGGACTTGCAGCTTAACAAAACATCATGTTATTTCAGATAGGACTGAACAAAATTCCTCCAAACTTTGACACACTGTTTGCAACTTCTTTATAGGTTGTTCGGCAGTTTAAAGGGCTCACTGCGCAACGTCTTTATAAGTTGTTGGGCAGCAAAGGGTTAAAACAAACAGTCCTTGTGCAGAATCCGTTCTGTGTCACTGGGTGAACAGTTTCCGATGCTTTGAAAGATTGTAGTTACTTTGTCTTCAAACATTGACATGTCCTCTTGTGATTTACCTCAGCCTGCCAGGTGTATGCCAACTTATTCACAAGCCTTTCAAGTCTCATTAAGTGCTCAGTAAATATGGTAGTTTGTAAAAAATCCCACAATAATATCCTCAGACAATCCTATTGGTCTACAGCTGTACTTTCATATCTCATTCAGTGCTGCATAAACATAGCAGTTGATAAAATATTTCATCATTGCTTCCTCCTTTATTGAGCTGATATCACTAATGCCACTGAGTGCTAAATAATTCAGCATTTGATAAAACATTTTATGTGCTGCCTACTATATACTTCCCTTCTTATCCCATTCATTGCTAAGTAACTGCAGCAGTTGATAAAGCTTTCTTCATGGCTATTTCCTCTAACAATTATCCTTTCCTAATGTATTCACTGAAGATGATCCAGTGTCAGAGGATAATGAAATGGTGAATGCAATGCCACTGGCTATAAGAGACTGGGAGCATTATTAAATCCATAACTCAGTATTTGCCAGAAATGAATGTGGTGTTAATTTTGTTGTCTTCTGAGTGTAGCAGCATGACAGAGATTTGAAATACTACTGACAGAGCAGTAGGACCCTTTGCTTGCTCATGCAAGGTGAGAGTGACTGAAAAAGGTAGCAGGTTCTACCAGAATGGTAGCAGTATGTTTATAATTGGATCCAGTTCTGTTCCCCAGACAACCAACAGAAGAGTCACAACAATTTTCTGTTTCAGGATATGGAGAATAATGAGAAACTGCAAGTTGGAAGGCCAGTTACCTTCAGTGATATGTATGCTGCACTGCCATCACGACTGCCTTCAAAATTAGCAGAGAATTTAAGTGCTCCCTTAGCAATTGTTGCATTGCTGCATCTTGCCAATGAAAAGACACTTGACATAGTGGGAAATGAAAATCTTAGTGACCTAATCATTACACAAGGATAATAATGTGCAATAACATGTTGAGACTTACCACTGCCATATGACTTCCAGTACAGTGTTCTCCAGAGACAAGTGGGAGTATGTCATTTAATATTTTGTTTTTTGATAATAGCCAAGTAATTAATCTTATAACAATTTTATGAAATATATTTCAAAGCATTCAGAGTTATTAATAACAAGCAAGAACTGACTCTGTGACAACAGATCATTTTTGAAACAGCTGGATATGATGCACCATTTCAGGCTTCTGCTGTGACGTAGATGACATCTATGCTCTTCTGGGTTATTAAGCAGAATGTGGTGGTAATTCCTTACTGACGTTTCAGGACAACATACTTGTCCAATCTTCATGGGTCAAGAAATCCAAGAAGAAAGGATTTCTTGATTCCTGAAGATGGTACTGACATTTTGTCCCAAAATGTCAGTATGGAATTACCACCATATGCTGCGTAATATCCCAGAACAGTTCAGATCTCAGTTGGCTAAGTTACTCCCTGCCTTTATGGAAATTAGAATTCACATGTTCTACAATTTGTTCCTACGCTAAACAAGTAAATGCTATTCACACCTTTCAGTCCCTGTTCAGTTGTCAGTTTATTCTTGCATTTATGCCTTCATCATATACAGGACGATGCTTGTCTGTGCGTAAGGAGACTACTCGCCTGAAAGGACCTGATATGCTTGGCTCCAAACTGGGTTCTTCTGTATATCACAATGCCCCAGAACATTTTTCCTGCAGCATGTTGTGCTTTGTTACCTACTGTACTCTCCTGATCTTACACTGTGTAGTTTTTGCTTGTTCTTGCAGACAGAAGACTAGTTGAAGTTTTGTAATATCAGGTGGGTTCTAAGAGTTGCAGTATCATGCATGTGGTAGTTTTCAGCAATGTTTCAACCTACTAACTGAAAATAATGAGTAGGTACTAAAGTGAAGTCATGTGAAACACTGCAATATTCTTTTGCATTAATGGGACTGTAATGAGAACTTCTCTTTTTACAGGAGTCATGTGTGCATGTTTAAGAATGTGGCTTAGCCATAATTTATATATGTTGCATAGCAAATGAGCAGTGATGATAGCAAAGTATTCTGTCTTGAGTAAGCAGGAATGTGGATTGGAAGGAAAGAAATTTTACACTTTTCTTTATAGAAATACATGGCCTGAATTAGTTTCACTATTTTTCATATGGGGCTGTTCCATTCTCTTGTAGACTTAAATATTATGTTACAGTAGAAGTCCTTTAATACAGAAGCTGATACTTCATTAGTCCTGATACTGAGGTAGTTTAGGAAATAAGTCTCCCATGTTCAGAAGTTTCAACATAGGTAACAGTACACGTAATGATTCATCCAAGAATGTTTGTACACAGCTATTGTGGTATCTCCTGACTTATTTCCTACTCCATCATCTTCAGGTATGGAGACCCCTCAGCCACAGTCCTTGTTTTTCAGCATCCCTGGCAGAAAATAAAGACTCCATAAAACATAGAAGGGGCCCTGATAGCCAGAACCAGTAGCTGAAGGGGATATCCTGGTGGAATATACCCCCAATTTGTTATGTAGTCCAAATATAGGAGCAGTGATAAAATGTCACCTGCAAGAACTTAGTTCTGACTATACACTGTTTAATAATCTGGACTTTTTTTTATGTCTGCACCTATGAGTGCTGGAGCAAAGATATACTACTGTACATTATTTCAAGTGGAGTCATGCACTTAGTCCATGTGATTGGGCAGTGTACAGTGAGGTGCAGTACATAAGTTTGCTGCCTGCCTGGCATAGTGTGGAGCAAATCAAGCCAAACAGTAGCCACACCATGAAACCTACACACAACTTCGATGACTTTAATGAATATCTAAAGCCTAGGACATTTGTGTGCATAAAGAAACGGAGCAGTTGAAGACATGAGAATGTTTGTTAGCATTTGGTTCAGAAACTTCTATTTGCTATCTAAAATAAAATTCTGGCACATAATACTGTCCATAAACTCCCTAAGAACATCTTTCCTGACATGTCCAATTAATGTATTCCTTTGTAACTGGCCCTCCTTGATGATGGCCTACATGAGTCAAAACATGTATGAGAAATATTATGAAACAGCTGTTTATGATTACATATACAAGTACTTGGAAGAAACATTATCTAGTAATCGGATTGTTACCGACTGACCTGTCATCACGTTGATACCAATTTGCGAAATACTACTGTTAACAAATTCCGGTATCAATTTGACCCGTATCCTATGTTTCACGGCGAATTCTTCTGTGATCACTACCATCACAGCCGGTACCAACATTGATATTTCATTTTATAATTCTCCACAGGTAATCCCACAGATGACCAGGCTGACAGACTTTCTTACGTCACCGTATGTCTGTAATTAATGTCGGAATAAAAACATTATCACTTCCACAGAGAAATCATGGAAAAATGCTAGCTGAATTGTTGTTGATATTTAATGCCTATACCTCAGATGATATATGCTGCGTACCATGGCGTGTTCACTGCCAAATTTCTACTTTCTTTGGTCACTTCAAGAATGTTGGCGGTACTGAGTGATTGTTTGTAGGCGCGTGAAATGCTGCGTTTGTTTTTTGAATGTTTGGCGAGTTATGCTGTATGTCATGGCGTGTTCATCGTCCAATTTCTGCTTTTTTCGGTGACTTCATGAATGTTGGCGATGCTGAATGATTGTAGGTGAGTGAAATGTTGCGTTTGGTTTTTTTAATGTTCGGCGAATTATCTTTGTGGTGAGTTTCGTGTTTTGATAAAAAAGGTTAATGACGTCTTTGGTGGAAATACTGTCGACGTTAATGCAGTTTCTTATGTAATTATCGAACACCCACGTCGATGGCCTCTTAATGTATACGTGAATCTTGTACATTGTTACAGTGAATAGGAAATAAAAATTTGCATTTAACATGATACGTTACCCGGATTCATAAGCATGAGTATGTCATAGTTTGATTACAACTAGTCTTTTACCCTAATGTTTCAAGTATTAAATATTGTTAGTGGGATGTTCCGTTACAGAAAAGTTAAAAAAAAGTATAAGTGGTGAGTGATGTGTATACTTGTTACAGTTAGTACCAGTGAATTAAATAGCTTCGTTGACACGTTGATATGGAGGGTGTGACACATTGATGTGTGAAAGACCTTGGAGTTCCGCTTCGATCGAGTGACGAAGGGTGCTCGTATTGAGTTGAAGGTACATAAGATCCCATTGCTGTAAAGTTCTTCCAAGTTTTGATGGACACCTTAGGAAATGTTTTGTTGTAATAGAAGGAAATAGACTGTATATGTAGTGTGCCATTTATATACTGTTCTTTTAATTGTGCCATGCCCATAATATATATTACAGAGTAGGTTTCATTTTGATTTTATGATTTAGAAACTTAGTTTCGTCAAGATGAGTCATCGTGCTATGTCACATAGAGAATCATTCAGCTTTGCATCATCACCTCTGCGCAGGAAATGTATGTTAAACTCGTCCATCAGTGATTCAAATCTTGAACAGGTAAGGGACAAAATATGTGTGATGGATAGCCTGAATATCCATGTTGCATTTTAATAACATTTTTATTGATGAAACCCTACCAATCCAAAGTCATCAAAGATATTATGATCCAGAAGTTTAAGAAAAAAGTACAGAATTTCAAAATTTGTACAGAAACTGTTTTATTGGTCAGTACTTTTATTACATTCGCTTAACTTTTGAGATGGAATTGTTAATGTGTTGAGAGCTTCTGAATGTTCTGTGTATATTGCTAATGTGCATATGTAGAACGTGATTCTGTACATTACTTTATTTATCATAGTATGTGTAAAAAAATTTAACAGCATGTAAGTAGTTTGGCTCAAATCTAATTTATGGATTAATTTAGACAATTTTCTTGGCCCTGAGAGTGCAAGTTTTACCTCTCGCAATGAAGAAACCATATTTCATCCAAATATATTATTTTGGAACTTGGGTGGACATGTCTGTGCTGGTGATGGTCCAATAGGCTGTAGAAATAATAGGCTAGTTTTACTTTTTTTTTTTTTTTTTTTGTCTTTAAAACCCAACCCATTTTTTTCAGTCTTAATTACAGAAAACAAAATTTTCAAAGTGTATGCTCATAATCCAACTAATAAAGAAATGTTTTTTTTTTCT
>Ga0123354_10016504_pt1 | contig 11576 bp, 7 predicted proteins | sample TergutLab28metaG_2_FD_97872 | JGI IMG/M metagenome (GOLD analysis project Ga0123354, IMG submission 97872) | Labiotermes labralis P4 segment gut microbial communities from Petit-Saut dam, French Guiana - Lab288 P4 | ecosystem: Host-associated > Arthropoda: Insects > Digestive system > Gut ... | reverse complement strand
TGGGGACCCGTTACGCTGACCACGTGACACCCCTCTATCCGCAAAAGTTGGCACTAACTTCGCCGACCGGCGGCGGCCGCTCTGTCGGTATAGTTCGCGTGCGGACTAAGGCCACGGAGTTATGTATGTTTGTAAAAGGTAAAGTGATCCCGTTACAGGCCCGGTGTGGCCCAGAGGGTGGGTAGAGGTATAGCTCTACTCTTACATAACCGCGGCACTAGAAGGGGGTGAGTGGTCAGCAGTACGCCCCGGCCGCACTTTACCACCGGGAAGGACCCGGTACCCATTGTACAGGAGGCTGGGTGGGCTCCAGGGCCGGTCTGAAAGGGCGGAAAATCTCGTCCCCACCGGGATTCGATCCCGGACCATCCAGCCCGTAGTCAATCGCTATACCGACTGAGCTACCCGGCCCATATATATGGAGAACCCCAGTTTTTGTAGAAAATTTCTCTTGTTCCACACGCTCGCAGCCTTGCTGCTATTAGAGATGACAGCAAACGTAATTCAGTAGATTTCTTTCATTTTTACGAAAGCTGATCTACTATTCGGGGTTTTAAATTCGTGGCTTTGAGTGCAAAGACTTCTGTCTTGCGGGAAATGACGCCGTGTAGTCTAATAGGAATTTATCGACGTTTAAGAAGGTTCTTCTGTTCCATTATTAGAAAAATATGTGATGTAGGCAATAGGATTCTGTGCAACGTCACTGACTGCACAGCGTCACACTACAAAAGACATAAATTTCCATAGTCTAATGTTTCTTGGCTTCTCCAGTCGAATAGTGTGTTATAACAAAGGTATATGGACCGACGTCATTCATAATACATGTCCGGGAAAGGAATACTTCAAATTCGTTGTATAAGGGTGTGGACATAAGAGCAATGAATAATGAATCGACACAATCAATATTGACAACAACTCATTGTTACAATTTTGTCTTGTATTCGGGAAACCTTCGATTCAAATTTCAGCCCCGATTGTCCTTAGTCGCTCCTGTCTGCTACCGTGATGATACCACCGTTTATTTTCGCATCCTGTACCATCTATTATTCATTACCATTTTACTAAAGAACGTTACATAGTCAGAGCTATTGACGGGTTGTGCCGATCCCAGTGGCCGCGCGGTCTAAGGCTTGGGTCTGTGGCCTGTCGCTTGCTGGGATTGTGGGTTGGAATTCCACCGGGGCATGGATGTCTGTCTGTTGTGATTTTTATTTGTCGTCAGTTAGAGATCTCTGCGACGAGCTGATCATTCATCCAGAAGAATCCTACTAATAGTGAATGTGAGTGTTAACGGGAAGCATCACTAACGAGGAGGCCCTGGACCACTAGGGGCTGTTGCGCCGTGAGGAAAAAATTTGCCTGGTTGTTGAATAAACGAGAAAGAATAATGAATTTAGAATTCGGCAAAATAAGTACATCCATACAAGGGGCCGGAATAAGTTAGTCAGTGTATAGTCCGGTCTGCGGCCTGACGATCCGGGGTTCAGTTGCCGGCGGAGACAAGAGAGTTTTTTTCTTTTCACCACAGCGTGCAAACTGGCTCAGGGACCCACCCAGCCTCCTACACGATAGGCGCCAGGGCTTTTTTCGCGCCGAGGGTGAAATTGACCGCTCTCCATCATCTATTTCCGAGGTTAAAAAAGAAAGGATAATTACATCGGCTCCCTTATACACTCTGAAGGTTTGTAAAGCGACTCCATTTATACCCGTTATTTCCTGATAAGGATTTTAATCTTCAGAAGAAGTCGTAAAAGGAAGCTGCCCATCTAGCTGATGGCCCTGAAGTTGGAGGCAGCTTCTTCCTCCGAAACTTCAGTTCAAACGTTTGATGATTTGCTGCCCGTGAATCTCAGTATAATCTTAGTAATTAACCAACTTAATGCACAAATTCTTGTTTTATAATAAGTTTATTATATGCCTCTACATGTTTCGAGCACTATGTGCTCATCATCAGGAGGTCAATATTGCATTATACAGCATCTGGTACCATCACACCTGTAGGTGACCGTCCGGTGCAGTCCCCTCTCGACCTGTACACCGGACGACCACCTACAGGTGTGGTGATACCAGATGCTGTATAATACAATTTTGACCTCCTGATAATGAGCATATGGTGCTCGAAACATGTAGAGGAATATAATAAACTTATTATAAAACAAGATTTTATGCATTAAGTTGGTTAATTTCTAAGATTATTCAGTTCATACATACCAGTGTACACGGTACCAGATCCCAGAAAAATGATATTCAATTTGGCGTGAAAGCCTGATTACTTACATCGAACGTTTTATGTGTGTTCTTGCACTGCACTGTGATCATAAGGCCCATTAAGAAACGTAATGTTGGCCTATCTGACACCATGCTGATGACGTATGTGAAGCCCACAGACCGCTCTTTTATCGTGTCATTCTTTCCCAATTGAAAGCTTGTACATTGACACCAATGATGTTTTGGGAAGGGTCTATACATTTGAAATCATGTTAGCAGGAGTGACGTGGCAAAAACGATTACTTTTTTTTTGTGTGTGTGCGTGAATTGTGTTGCCTAGCTACAGATGTTAGTTATTGGAACTGATGCATATCGATTCAGTTTTCAGTACATGCCTGATACTTGTCAGAACCATATTATGCAGGAGGCAGTCACTACATTACTCACCAAGACCACATTAAAGGGTGACATTAATACCATTTTCAGCAGGGAATCTACTCAGCAGCAACGAAATCAACTGGGCTTAAGCATGTCGATTGTCGATCACACTCATCAACTCAATTTCTGCTCAGGCTTGTTATTCTACTTAAATTGCATAATATGGGCTACATTTTTCTAGTCTCCCGCTGTATGGGGAGTCATTATGGTCAGAGGTCACAAAGAACTAAATATGGCGGAAACAACTGTGAGAAGGAAATATGCTTCAGTCGGTATTAAGTCTCGACCTTAGGCAAAAGGGTAAATTCCGTCTGGCACTTCTGTTTATTGCAGCAAGCTTCCGTTACAAAACTTTTAAATTCGTGGCATGCATGTTTCATGGAGTCGAGTTTCCGTACTGTCCCTCAACGGCTGTAGCTTCATGTTGCTGTTGTAATATCTTGTAGTCTTTTAGGTGAATACCAGCAATTAGGAGGAGCATATTTCTTCCATCTTAAGGGTCGAACCTCCAGATGGAGACATATGTTTACTCAAGACCTTAGTTTCCACCGTTTTCAAAATTCAAAAGACCGTAACTTAGATATTTATTGCCTCCAACCCTAAATCTTATAAGAGATGCATGGTTTAGAAGTCTAGTGTATGGGTATGAAACTTGGTCGCTCATATTGAGGGAGGAACGTAGGCTGAGTGTGTTTGAGAATATGGTGTAAGAGGGACTAGGTAAGGGAAGAGTGGAGAAAACTACATAATGAGGAACTTAGTGATATATAGTCCTCACCCAGTATTGGTCGGGTGACCAAATCGGGAAGAATGATATGGGAGGGGCATGTAGCGCGTATGGGGGAGAGGAGAGGCGTATACAGGATTTTGGTGGGGAAACCCAAAGGAAAGAGACTACTTGGGAGACCCAGGCGTGGATGGGAGGATAATATTAAGATGGATCTTCAGGAAGTGGGATGTAGGGTATGGACTGGATCAGGCTGGCTCAGGATAGGGACAGGTGGCGGGCACTTGTGAATAAAGTAATGAACCTTCAGATTCCGTAAAGAATGGGAATTTCTTGACTAGCTGCAAACCGGTTAGCTTCTTAAGAAGGACTCTGCTCCATGGAGTAAGTAAGTGTCCACTGATGGCGATGGTAAATATTTGGTTCCTAACGGAGACTTAATTTACCCAAAGAAGGTAGGGAAACTTGTTGAGCGAACCTGCGCATATTATGGGTAATTCAGCAACTGCGCGAGTATGTTTTCTGAACGTGACATATTTCCTTTCGTAACTACCAGATATAGAAAATAGTCTCTTGTGTCGCTGGAGCCGGTTGCTGGTTGCCGGTTCCATCTCCCAGTAGAAGAGTATTTACTCTTCACTGCCTCGACAATGATAGGAAATAAGCCCAGGACCTGAAAATCAAATTGAATGTACGCGTAGAAAAATCAGGTAATTTTATTTCAGTTTCTACTACAGTAGACTTCAGCAGAGATTTAATCTCCAACTACAACAAATAGCATACTGCAGCCAACAGCACTGCCAATATCATGTACGGCTTTACAAATTTCCCTCAGGGACGTGCAAGATTTATCTAAAAATTTAGGTTTTTTATTCTTCCTGTGTTTAGTCAAGCGTCTAGCGTATCGATTGTATCGATTATGAATTGACAGTTACACAAAGACAAAGGACGTAAGTCTGTTTCTTGAAGTACGTGGATGACCTTTGCATGCACGTGACCCATGGGACATAAGACAGCCTTCACAAAACTGCATTTTCATGAAAGTATATGCTGGGGTTTGAAGAAAATTTGCAAACGAGTTCATTCTGTTTTTGTGTTGTTTACTGTTTCTGGTTGTATCTTCCTGCAGCTTTTACCTGTCTTTGTGAATGTGAATCTTTGGTAACGCCTAAATATATGGGATTCCTTTACTATCTCAGGTAATATTACCTTTTCGAAAAAGATACTGTTCCGTGGAGTTAGTTTCGTTAGTGCGGATTATAACCTGTGAATTTTCCGGTTAAGAAGTAATTTACACTATGCCGTTCTTCGTAGAGGTAGTTGGGATATCTTGGACAAGGTGCTTTCCCATCTCAGGATCTGTGTCTGCTGAGGAAACCGAACAGGAAGCGTAAGTGTAACGTAAAATTGATGCGCGTTCATTCAACTGTTGTTGTATTAGAAAAGTAATGAGTATTACATATTGTGATTATGCGCTGTATTGTCGTCTGTGGCCTGCCCAGCTCTACGATATTTTTCTACATTATTCCACAAAGGACGCGATTTTCGGGGAAAAAAATGTTATTGAACACAAAATGTGTGTTTTGATTTTCCCTACAATTTTTGTCTGAAACGTGTCTCATTCTAGGAAAAACTGAGCGAGATATTATTAAAATGTATATTGGTCGTCACGTAAAGTACCCGTTACTCTTGTCCGATTTTAGTGAAACTTGAATTTTCTTGGCAGACTTTCGAAAAATGCTCAAATAACAGATATCACGAAAATCCGCCCAGTGGGAGCCGAGATGGTCCATACGGACGGACAGACGGACATGACGAAGCTCATAGTGGCATCTCAAAATTTTGCGAACTCGCTTAAAAAAATATTAAAATAATGTGGACGTGCGTTCTTCTGCCCTGTGGTCGGTAGTGAACTGAATTCCCGCACCGGACGTCTTCTGTAAACAGAATTTTAATTTATTGTCAATATAAATATCTATTGTCGTACTAACGAAAACCAGGTGCAATGTCAGCGCGCGTAGAGTCAACCATACCTGCCTTTACCGGGCGAGATGTCACACATCTTCGGCAAAAGGCATTTAAATCTTCCTGTATTGGGCTATGCAAATGTCATTTTAATTCGGATAAAAGGCAAATATAAAGCAAACTTGTACCTGTCAAGCCCTGAAGGCATACAGGAGGATAAGAGGTATTGATATTTGGTATATTTGTTAACTGCAATTGGGTATTCACCCAGTGGTAGTAGTACAGTACACATTTACAAAAAAACAATACACAGAACGATACAAAACAAACAGTACATAGAACAACACAAACATTTTGGAAGAGTGCGGGCCGTGCCCCATCTTTGCGGGTTTTATCCTGGCATTTGCCTTACAACTGAGGAAAAACCACGGAAAAACCTCATTCAGGGTAGCCGAAGAGTTCCAGCTGGCACAGTGAAGATACATAAACACACAATAAGAATACATAGACATAACAATAAAAAGACAAATTACAGTATTAAACAGGAATACAACCATATATACATCGATAAAAATAGACCCTAAGGAATATATAAGCAGGAATAGCTCCACTCATTCTCAACCTCGGTACTAGATGGAGGTGAGTGGCCGAATTCCCCCTACAAAGAAGCCTGGTGACCATTGAAGAGGAGGCTGGGTAGTCAACAGAGCCGATATGCACGATTTGGAGAATAGAAATCTCTAGGAGTATTGAAAACACGATGCTCGAACAGCTCAAATCAGCACACACAAAAACGTCAGGCAGGCAGAGAAATTTCTTTACTGGTTAGGGTATTTTAATGCAACAACGCTATTTCAACTGCATAGGTGTCCTATTGTCGAAATAAACACCTTGATTCAAACACGAATGTATAGAAAGGACTTCAAATAATTCGTGTCCTATTTGAAGGTAAAAGATAAAAAGGTACAGTGCACCCTTTTACAGGCACTGATGCTCTGTACAGGACGTACGGCCCATAGGGAGAGTAGAGGTTTGGCTCTACTGTTTCTTGACCACGGCACTAGAAGGGGGTGAGGAGTCAGCGTCACGCCCCGGCCGCTCTTTACCCCCGGGAAAGACCCGGTACCCATTGTCCAGGAGGCTGGGTTGGCCCCAGGGCCGGTCTGAACAGGCGCGGAAAATCTCGCCCCCACCGGGATTCGATACCCAGACCGCCCAGCCCATAACCAGTCGCTATAACGACTACGCTACCCGGCCTGTCCTATTTGAAGGTACCATACTGACAAGCATTTCAGAGAGTAAAGACACGACTATCTTATTTGCGGAAGATCGGAGGTTGTTACAGCTCTGAACATGAAAATTAATGTGCTGTTTTCTACGATATGAAACCGTGTAGTCTGACACGTCAGACATCAACGTTTAGCAGGGATCTGGCTACCCATCTAACTATATTGCATCACATCTCAGAAGACCGTGTACTTTATTTTGCATACAATTTCTGTCTCTATTAGGCATGGTACATGTGCTATCAAACTAATAAAATTCTCGATTTGGTCATCCTGATGTTTTGAAGGGAATACAAATTATAAGCTTCATTTTACAGTATTCTCCATCCGACTATATGGAAAGGAAATCGACTTGGAATCACAGGGTAATTTGTTACAGCAGAACGTTCCTGTCCCTTGAACTCATCACCAAGCTACAGGCTGTCTAGTTCCCAGACGCAATGTAGTAATTCGTTGCTGCCTGATGAAAATGCAGAGCATGAAATGTGAAATGATTCCCAGTGGTACTGAAAGAAAACTGTATTAAGCTCGCCTTTCATGATGCAGTCCACCTTAATCCCCTGACCAACCCTTTGCTTCGTTTAAGGCCAGGGGGGAAACCGTTACTTTTAATGGGCAATAAAATGGGATTGATCTAAATCCAGACTACGTTGTCCACACAAGCGTCTGGTAGAGGTTTTGCTGTTCCCACAGAGTTTGGGTGATGAGAACGTTGTAATTGTTTCAATGTGATTTCAATTTAAAAACACAAACATTGAAATTGAATGATTCATTTATTTTGCATTGAATAAACTTAAAGATCTTGGAGATGCCTCTTGTTACCTTTCTATTTTGTTAAATAAATGGTAAGTGCACTACAGCTTGACGTGCCCTCAATTGGGGATTGAGAAGATGGCCTAAAACTGTGGTAGTAGCTGGGAATATGCGGGATAAGCAGCCGTGTACATGTAACAGCGAATCGACCTCCAGGTTGAGTGTTCCATCGGGGACTAATAACCTCCCCTTAATTCCTAGCTTATGGACTACCCGGGACTTGACCACCCCGCCTATCAGCGCTCAGGGAGGTCCCGCCTCAAAACAGTAAAAGCTGATAGCCCCAGGTTTGTCAGGTGCGTTGTCGGTTCTGTGTTTTACTCTTGAGTTCTCTTTCATTGCCGCCATGTTCCACGGCTAGGATGAAAGTTTGATAATAGCGCTACATTCTTCCTCCAGCGCTGGAGCTTGCTTCGTCATAGGCGCAGCTGTGAGTCTTGCAATCATGCTAAGTTTGTAGCGCATTGCGGAACGTTACACAGTGATTGGTATCGACCAGATCTTGTAGCATGAACAGATTCAGGTCGTTTGAGCCTCATTCGTGTTTTACCTCGTGGTTACTAAGAGGGTATCAGGGTTGGTGCGATCGACTGTGTTGTTGGTTGACTAATCTTCAGGTATGTTTCGACTTTCATCCTACTACACCTGTGAATTATTTTATTTCATTTTTTAAGGGAACCATCCCGTTGTGTATCGTCAATTATTTATTGCATTAGTACCGTCAATACACAACATATGCAAAGACCAGATGTATTAGTACAACTGGATTATATCTGGCGACATGTTTCGGCCGTTAACCGGCCATCCTCAGGCCTACAAGGAATAATGTTGTTAAGGTACAGTCAAATTGTTTGTCCAGTGAGATCCCATTGTTTACATTAAAACTGGAAACATTATGAAGTTCTTAGTTATGATTAAAATATTTAACAATGTAACAAAATTTAAAATTCCAAACGTTGTATGCGGGTCTCACAGGGCTCACTGTAGGAGGGGGGGAGAGAACGTGTGTCGTATCACACAGTATGTGGGTGTTAACACTTCTTGTTCTTTATGTTCACTTGAAGTTACACACATATGTGGTTGACATTAGTTCGATGTTGTATTCACCAAACTAGATTAGTTCTGGTAACCATGTTGTCGAGTTCGTTTAATGTAAACAATGGGATCCCATTGGACAAACAATTTGACTGTACCTTAACAATACTATTTCTTGTTGGCCTGAGGATGGCCGGTTAACGGCCGAAACATGTCGCCAGATATAACCCAGTTGTACTAATACATCTGGTCTTTGCATATGTTGTGTATTGACGGTATAATACAATAAATACCTGTGAATTACCTCAGTTAATTACCTCTTTCTTCCCGACTGATTCCTAGCACCCGTCCTTTCCTCACTGAACCTCTCACAATCTTTCTACTATACACCAAAGTATTGTCTTTCCTCAAAAGCTTAATTTAAGCTCCCCCCCCCCCTTAATAATTAAAGTCTCCTCGTAGGTGAATACGTAAAGATCGATGCGTAAGTTCCTGCGTACCACAATATACGATGTCATATCCCAGAAAACCACAATTATGATACTCCCATGAGAACCTCGTGCACTGTGCAATTTCTCATATTGTTTGTAATCGGCCTCTGAACTTCCTGGAGCCATTCGCATTGGTAACTAAACTGGAGTGGAACCATCGACCCGGATATTGAAAGAACGTAATACTTAGATGCAGCAGCCGCCCTCGTAACCACTACCACATATAGATATAGAAAAAAACAAGTTTGTGCTCTACAGGATCAGCACAGGTCAGAGCTCCAACCCTCCAGTTCATACGAAAGTCGTCAAGTGCAGGCCGAAATTAGGATGTAGGGCAGGTCACATTCATCAGGGTAATATACAAATATGTTATTATTGTTATTATTATTAAGAGTAATTCTAGCCTGTGCTTAATTAAGTACCACACCACGTAGACGTATGGAGGCGTGGAAGTCCCTAATATGCTCCATGCGCCCAAGGAAAGAGTCCCAAGCAGCCACTGTATAATGAAGCTAGATGGGTCCCATGAACATAATCTAAACAGTACGTTGTTGACGAATTTGACGTTCAGGTGATCGCACATCGTGATAAATTCTTATAATAAAACCAACTAGATGCACTAATTTCTCAAATTTATTTTGGGAATAAAACTCTACATGTTTCGGGCAGTTCCTCTGTCCATCAACAGGAGTTTTTCACTGCACACACAGCAATGGTATATGTCATACAGGTTACAGTTACAGCTTGCGAGCAGGATCAGGACGGAACCAGTCCCGTCCTGATCCTGCTCGCAAACTGTCAGCAAAACCTGTATGACATATACCATTGCAGTGTGTACAATGAAAAACTCCTGATGATGGACAGAGGAACTGTCCGAAACATGTAGAGTTTTATTCCCAAAATAAATTTGAGAAATTAGTGCATCTAGTTGGTTTTATTATAAGAACAGCATGTTGTCTGAACTGCACTTTATTTTTGTTTTTATTCTTCTTCTTCTTCTTATTGTTATTACACACACACACACACACACACATATATATATATATATATATACACACTTTTGTAATTTCTTTTAGTATTAAATTTGCCAATGTCCGCGTCATGAAAAAGTACAGGAGCCGTAGAAGTCCAGTTCCACTCATTCTTGACTTCGGCACTATATGAGGTCTCTAGGCTACCTCAAGCCCCGGCCGCTACACCACCAAAAAAAAAACTGCTTTCCGTTGAATAGGAGGCTGGGTGGGCCCAATAGTCGATCTGGATATTTTGCAGAAGATAAAACTCTACGTACCCTACAGAGGATCAAACCTACGATCGTCCAGTCCGTACGTATGATTAAAGTTATAAGTTACAAGTCTTATTGTGCGTTTAGTGTGTAGATATTATTTCGTACACGCACTTTTGGATACTGTTTTATTTATCTGCAGTTCTTATTGTACTTTTATTGTCATACGTTCATTTTCATATTTTCGCCGGTCCCAGTGGCCGCGCGGTCTAAGGCGTAGGTCTACGGCCGCTCGCCTGCTGAGATTGTGGGTTCGAATACCACCGGGGGCATGGATGTTTGGTCTGTTGTGAAGTGTTGTGTGTTGTCAGGTAGAGGTCTCTGCGACGAACTGATCACTCGTCCAGAGGAGTCCTACCGACTGTGGAGCGTCGTTGTGTGTGCTCTAGAAAAACCTCAAGAATAATGAGGAGCCAGAATAAAGCAGGCTGAACCGTTGGGCGACGCCTGCAGCAAATAGACAACGTAGCAGTTTAGGAGAGAATAAAATACCTAGTCAGTCTCCAAAGACTAGGTGGTATCGTGAAAGAGACAAAAAAAAATTTCATATCTTATCTCTTCTCGAGTGCTTGACTTGAAATGGTTAAATTAAACTGAATTGAATTATCATTATTCCCGTGGATGTACGAAGCAGTATATCCTTCGATGCATCCTTTAACTACCGCATTTGTTGCTCAAACAATCAAATTTCTATGCATTAAAGTTTTCAATTTATCCTACTGTAATGGAGTACAGTAGTTCTGAAGTTGAAGTAGAGGATTTTAATACGTTCTATTCTAACTACCAGCAGCTAAAGCCCTCCACCCGCATTATAGAATCGAGAACTGTGAATGTCAGCTTCGTTTGCCAGACCTGCACTGTTTCTCAATACTAAAACTAATTCTTGTGTTAAAGGATGAAGCGTTTTGCAAGTGGAAATGGAAATGCGTATCTTCAGAGCCATGTTACATGCGAATTCACAACTGTAGATTACATCAACGCTCCGCCCTATGTACCTGACGATTCTCGGTGGGCGACATGTACTTTAAAGTATTGATACTATTTGTTGCGCATTTTGCTGAAGCAGTGCTTGCTGTGCGGTCTGAATGAATCTAGCTCTCGTGAGTCATGCAGTTAATCTTCATGTTTTGCACCGTGCACCTATGATAATTAAACAATTTATTATCCAACTAACGCACAATGTATAATATGTAGCTATAATTAATATTATAAAATATTTAAAAGTGCTCCAACATGTTTCGGATCACAGAGGATCCATCATCAGGGAGCCTTGTACAGTGCTTGGCTAAAAATTACAAGAATGATTCTATCGTGTCCGTTGACATGGA
>Ga0123354_10016500_pt1 | contig 11577 bp, 9 predicted proteins | sample TergutLab28metaG_2_FD_97872 | JGI IMG/M metagenome (GOLD analysis project Ga0123354, IMG submission 97872) | Labiotermes labralis P4 segment gut microbial communities from Petit-Saut dam, French Guiana - Lab288 P4 | ecosystem: Host-associated > Arthropoda: Insects > Digestive system > Gut ... | reverse complement strand
TATATACCATGTTTAAAATATTCAGTACCTATATTTGTTGAATAAATATATAAAATGCAACTTTAGAGGTTAGCGGTGCGGTACGACCACTATAGTTGACATTAGGCGTCAGAAGGTTAATATGCCGAAAAATTGTGTGTAAATTAATTGGTCTTCTTTGTTTCTGTTTATTATTCATGCACAATTTTAGCCTGCATAATTTGTCATATTTGTTCACTGAATTAACAAACTTCACAATGTATATTTTTGTTTTGAGAAATTGCACATAATGGTCATATGTTTGTGTGACCTGTTTACGTTCCTCCTTACAGTCATACCAACTTTGCTGGCAGTTGAGGTCACTGTATTTAAATCCTCTGTGACATGTGTAATATACAGGATGCAAGTATTGAAATAGTCTGCAATGCATTGTGACACAGTTGCATAGCAAGAATATGTGAGATGCCACTCACTACGTAATTGTGCTCATCTGTTTTTCATTTTGCGTCATTGGCCTGGTGCATAAACATTCTAGCACACATAGTGTGTGCTATTATGTGTAAACGTGTGTGTTTTTAGATTGTGGGTTGACATGAGGTCATCCAAAGTTGGGGTCATGAAATTATGTTTATTATGTGTCAGTTTCTGAAAATGGAAGCAGATTTGAGAACTTCGTTAGAAACAACTGCAAGAAATAGTGCACCTGGGGCATCATTTATTTATTTCTTTATTTACTAATTTATCCACTGAGAGTTTTTTGGTTAATACTGTTGAAGTTAGTAAACAGAGCAGTTCACCGGACACAAAAGCGGTTTATTGTGTTACTAACAACATGCCACACTGCATGAAGCAACCACAACACGCAGGCGACACATACAAATCCTGTTAAAAAAAAGACGAAATCTTGCTGTAAAGACTGTATTGATCATTTTACAGCATTTTAAGCACTGTCCCCTTCAAAGTAGTCCCCTCTACTGGCAACACACCGTTCCCATCGTTTCTTCCATTGTTGGAATGCTTCCTGGAACGCACTTTCTGCGATGGCGCGCAGTTCTCTTTTCGCATTTTCCTGAATCTCCTCAAGGTTTGGAACGACGTCCTTTCAATGTGGTTTTAAGTTTGGGAAACAGGAATAAGTTTTGCTGATGCTAAGTCCGGCGAATAGGGTGGAAGGGCACAACGGATGTCTGATATTTTGACAGGTAACTGCGGATGAAGAGCGATGCGTGAGCCGGCGCATTGTCGTTGCGCAACATCCAAGTCTGGTTTTCCCACAATTCAGGCGTCTTCCTGCGCACAGCATCCCTCAAACGCGCTAAAACTACCTGGTACAACTGTTTGTTTACGATCTGACCACGTGGTACAAATTCGTGCTGGACAATGTGTTTCCAATCAAAAAACACAACCAGCATCACCTTGATCTTTGACCGACTCATCCGTCTTTTTTTGGTCGAGGAGACCCTTTCCCCATCCACTGCGACGATCGCATTTTGGTTTTAATATCATACCTATAAACCCACGTCTCATCTCCTGTTATGATGTTCTTAAGAAAGATTTCATTACCAGTTGCATTGGCAAGCAGTTCCTGTCTGATTTCAACACGGTTCTCTTTCTGATCGTCAGTCAACAAACACGGCACGAATTTTACACTGACGCGACGAATCTGAAGTTTTTCAGTACAAATTTGACGACAAGATGTCAAAGGTACACAACTGTCCCGTTTAATATAATTCGGAAGCGTTATTGTTTGCCTAAACAGGCGTCCAATATATGCTTCAAAGTATTTTGTTTTCTCTGTCATAACTTTTACAATAATATATAATTATAATATTTCAGTTGATGTATTTATTACATTATTATTTTTAAATATGGAGAAGTAAAACTCTCAGCTACTTCCCTATTTGCCTCCATATCGCATTCAATGCATAATCCTCTGTTATGTACAATACAGTTCTTCCATTACGTGAGTTGTTAAAGCGAACTGGCTGTAATGCGATTGATGAATATGTGAACTCTGTTTTTATAACGAGAACTTTCGCATACACGTGTTGGCTATTAGGCGATTTCAGGGACCAGTGTAAACATATAGCGCCAAACATAATAGTAATAATAATAATAGTAATTAATTTCATTACGCAATTTCTTAAAACACGACGTCTCACAAGAAGGCAACTATCACATAATACCGGGAACGACTGTGTAATAAATATAACATTCAATAATAAATAAGGGTGGAAGACTAGCCGAAACGACTGTAATAATTATAATAAATAATGACTAGTGAGGATAGAGGATTTAGAGACGTTATTTGCTGCTCAAATCCTCATTTGCACGCGGAAAAAAAAAGTCGACAGCACATCAGTGTGTAGGTGCGCCAAATTATTAGCCTGCCCGGGGAAGCCTCAAGTCTTGGCCCGCCCGGATCGTGTTGCAGCATGGTTCCCCAACCCGCGGCCCGTCAGTTTGTATCGTGCTGTCCGCGGGTACATCTGTAACACAAAATAGTTTAGGCTGTGTACTACATATTGTTATTTTTACACGTGCGGTCCCGAAAACAGCCCACAACAACGGGTTGACTCTATCATCGAATGGTTGGACGACCATGTGCTACAACGTCGGTTTCTATGGAAACATTGATCGCTCATCACAGCGGACCTCTGATGAGAAATTTTCGCTTCACTGGGAGAAGACCAACATGGCCGCATGTTAGTCTTGAATTTTCTTTACTGTTTGCCAATGATTTGAAAGGTTTCAAAGTACGTTAGGATTCCATCTTTTTCATCTCAACCACGCAAATATAGTTATAAAGAAGGTTGAAGTGAAACAGAATTGTGAATAGGTGTGTATACTGGGCGACTATTTCCGATGCCCATCTGGAAGTACAACCGGTTCATGCTATTGCGTACAATACTAGGTGCTGCCCAAAATTGTCGTAGCATTGATTATTTAGATTTGTTGTTCTTTCCAGTTACCACCTCTTGCAGTTAATTCCGGAGGCAATGTTACATCACCAGCATCCAATGGCAGTGCCGGCAAACCAGCATAGAGATGCCAGGTTTGTAATATATGCCTTTTACATACAGAACTGTATGTTATTTGTTAACCCGGTAGTCTGAGTTATGTTTTAATCAGCATGAACTGCATTTATAACGAATGGAAATGTATGCTAATAGCATATCTATTAATTAGTGAGAAATATGTCCTGTAGCTGAATTGTTCATATTAGTTTGGCTTTATTTAACGATGGTATTATTGATCAGCATGTTGTGTGTAATGGTTTTATATATGTATATATGATGGGGAACAATATATATATATATATATATATATATAAATAATGGGGAAGTGACACAGAAGGGAAGTACATCACTGAAGTGTTTACCTTTTTTCTTTATGTATACAGTTCCACAGACTTGTATTGCTGCAACTGAAACAGTGTTTGTGTGCAGATTGTAGTGTAATTGAAATATGTATCCTATTTTTTTTGGTGGGTTTATTTTATGTTTGATACAAGGGAAATGATCATCTTTGTGGGTCACCAATGTAGTAACAACACCTAATGTGACAGTTACCAGTATATATTCAGTTTTTGGCACTACTTAAATCTGATAGTCCTGGTTACATTTTTTTCTGTTTTGTCTTCACAAACTGGTTGGCAAATGTTGAGTTATTGCCACTGGCAGCACATATGTAATTTTATCAGGAAAAATACATACTTTAAACACAGTTTTTGGTTCTTAGAATGTATCACTCACACAAAGTATGAATTCATAGGCTCTGGTTTTCAAGACCTGATCTTTAACAAGATTTTCAGAATCCCTGAGCTTCAGTCACATGTCTCACAGTGAAATATGAAGAGAAAACCATGGAAGCATAACAAGTACCTGCTTTCTTCACATTTTGAGCCTTGCGAGTGCAACATAACTTTTGAAATATATTCCAGAATTATATGATTTTACCAAATACATGAGTAGTAGTTGTGGTAATATAACATATGAAAAGAAGTTAAAAGGCTGATGCTACCTCTATATCAAGAAAGTCTCATGTACCAGTCAGTATGGACGTCCAAGCAATGCATAATCTGTACCTTAATTTTGACATTAATCCATTCTTTTCTTCAAATTGTTGCTGTACTGAATATATAAGCAGCAAAAGACTAAAATAACCAGCAGTTAATAATCCACCAGTGTTAGGCTTATACATATGATGACAAAAGAAACTGTTATGCTACACAGGTTAGATTTAAACAAAAATTTTAATTTTATTGGTAGAAACTAGTCTTGCAGTTTTCATGTTGTTGACACAACCTTGTCAGAACACACTTATAACAGCAAGGTTGGGTTTGAGATTATTTTAATTGGCATGTGTGTGGGGGAGAGGGGGACTTAACTTTATGTCACTGTGATTTTGGTCCTCACATGCCTCTGCAACTGTCATATACATCATAGTCTGTGTCATTGTTGGCAAGCCTGTTCGCATATCGCTTGCATTCTTTGCAACACAACTCATAAAATACAATGAATGTGTTTATTACAATTTTATATACATATTTATATAATCCGTGGATTACACAGGAAGTGATCAGTAAAGTGGATGAATGAAGTGGAAGAATGTCAACAACAATGAAGGAAGGCAGAACTACAGAACACTGAGGAATGAATTGAAAAGAGCCACAGACAAGTCCAACAAGAAGTGTCTTGACAGTGTATGTGACAAGGTCATGCAGATTCAAAGAACAAGATGTAAAAATTTAATATATATAAAGATTAACTAGGTTGGGAAGAAAACCATGGGATTCAAAACATGACATTGAAGACTTTCAGGGGAATTTAGTAGTAGATCAAATGCACACTACTGAAAATGTGGGAGAATTGCATTACAGGGCTGTAGGATTGAGCTAATTGACCAGAAAATATAGACATCATGCCTGAAGAGGAAGTAGAATCAGCAAAGACTCTTGTACTTTGAATAGTAAAGTATAAAAAGCTATGGAGGAGGTGAGGCACAGTTAGCCTCATCACACATGCAGCAAAGAGAATAGCATGGATACTTAGGAGAAGGATTGAAAGGAAAATTGGGGAGGTACTTGGAGAAGATCAGCTTCGATTTAGACGAGGAAAAGTAACTAGGGATGCAGTTGGGGCGATGTGAATAATATCAAAACAAACCTTGGACATAGATGAGGAATTGTGTGATTGCTTCATAGACAAGCAGAAGGCATTTGACTGTGTAAACATGACCAAATTAATGCAGATCCTAAAGGAAACTAGTGTTGACTGGCAAGAAAGAAAATTGATGAACAGATTTTATATGGATCTGAGGGTTAAAATGTGACTGGACCAAGGGGAAACCAGAAGTGTGAAGATTGGCAGAGGAGTTAGACAATGATGCTATTTATCACCAATTCTGTTCAAATTATAGAGCAAATACCTTACCAAGGAAGCTCTTGAAGGGTTTGGAGACTTCAAAATAGGAGGGCAAATAGCTATTTCATATTGTGAGATATGCAGATGACCTTGTGCTATTGGCTGTGGAAGAAACAGTACTGCAGGGCATGATTGCAGGACTAATTGAAGTGGGAAGACGCTATAGAATGATGGAAATGAACGTGGAAAAACTATAAAGTAATGAAAGTCTTAGAGCATCCATCCACAGTACAAATTATGATGATATAAAACAACCGGAGAATACAGAATATCTAAAATACTTGGATAGCTTGATAGCAAATGATGCAAGACATAAACATGAAATTAAATTGAGGATTGCCATGGCAAAAGCAGCAAACAACAAGAAGAAGACTGTTTTTTATCAGCAAATTGGATTTGAATTGAAGGAAGAAACTGGTAAAGTGCTACATTTGGAGCACAGCTTTGTATTATGCTGAAACACTGGAAAGTAGATCAGAAATGCCTGGGAAGTGTTCAGATTTGGTGCTGGAGAAGGATGGAGAAGATCAGTTGGAATGGTCATGTGAGAGATACAGAGTCCAGGAGGAGAGGAATATCTACATACAATAAAGAGAAGGATGGCTAACTGGATTGGTCATATCTTGTGTAGGAACTGCCTTCCAAAACACGTTATTGAAGTTAAGAGGGAAGGGTAAAAATGACAAAAAAAATGAGCAAGAGATAAGCAGCTAGTGGATGACCTCAAGGAAACGAAGATAATGCTGGAAATTGAGAGAGGAGACAGTAGATCGCACTCTGCGGAGAACTTGGTTTGTAAGAGAGTGTGGACCTGTCTTAAGACAGACTATATAATGAATGAATGAATGAATCAGTCAATCAGTATATATGTGTTTTTTTGATATATAGTTCTGAATAAGAAGGGGAACATGTGGCACACTTCTGAGGTGTGTCATCTCCATTGTGTGTAGAAAGACTAATGGTGAGGTAAATATCAGTAATGAAAACACAACTTTGGTAGTATGGATTTATGATGGTATTTAATAGCAAAAAAATAACTACATATTTCGGCCAATAGCAGCACACTATTCTGGACTGGATCGTGGTCCTTCTGTTTTCATGTGCCCTGTGAACCTGTAAATGAAATGAAACTTAAAGAGCATAACATTCCAGGAATAAATGTTGTTGACTTCATTTTGTTTCACTAAAATGAATCTTCAAAACCTAACCTCAGTGAAATGTGTGTGTGTGTGTGTGTGTGTGTGTGTATGGGTTCCACTATTAAATGAAACTTCCAAGCATATACTTGTTGGTTATATGAATGACCACCTTTACTGGAATGCATTTGGTGTTTTAAATGCATGCTGGGAATCATAATTTGAATTTCTGACATAAAAATGAAACTTGAAAGCATTGCCAGTGTGATTAAATATCCTATTTTTTCATTATGTCTGGTTTACCTTTCATGAAATGGAAACTCAAAACTTAACTGTGATGAAATTTCTTTGACTTGGGTGTATAAAATGAAACAGAAATTTCAGAATTCTTGAACTCAGAAAGCATTGAAAATGATGAACCATAATCTTGCTCCTGAAAATGATGATCCTTGTAGGAGGGCCTATATCTGTGATTGTACTACCTCACAGAGTGCAGCTGAATATGATGGAGAATGTGCAACTGTAACATTGGACACACTTCCATGTGATGTCTCTGCAGATCTCACAGTGTGGCCGCATGCTGTAAGCGTTGATTTCAGAATGGCAGTTTTGGAAGTTCGTCCTCTGCGTATGTTTTGACAAGCCCAGTCTATGTTTTTTGTTGATGAAATAATGAAGTGGTGATTAGGAATTGTTATCATTGGTTGCCCAGCAGTAAAAATTTTAGGTAAATGGAGTATGTTTATTTGCGAATGTATGGTGGTGTGTTACTTTTGCTGCAGGATCTATTAATTCAGCTGCTGAAACCTGACAGCTGCTGACTTCAGGGAGTGACAGAATATGTCACATTTGTTAAAGAACCGTGATGTAAGTCAAACGCGTCACCTGCAGACATAAGTGGAAAGAAATTGTGAAACAAATTGGAGCCTTAAGCCTGGTTGATCAGGGAAAGCCAGACTTGTTTTAAAATGAGGAGAAGTTGTGGAGATTAGTTTTAGAAAGATTAATTTCCATACTCAATATAGGCGCATCCAGGATTTTTTGTTGCATGGAGGCTGACCATGAGGTTACATATAATTAATGCTGGATTTTAAATACTATTTTGTGAAAATCATGTCAAAATCTCTGAGCCAGCATACAGTTGGGTTACAAGGAAAATTAAAACAACCTAAAAAAGAAAAAAATTACACATTAATAGGGTTTTTAATGTTTTTCAATATTCCAGTCTGCTAGCCATCATTTGATTTCAGTGGCTGATGTAGGATGAAGCATAAATCATGTAAAACTTTTGATGTCAGAGTACAGAATCTGTGTTTTTTATATCTTGCTTTGTGGGGGTGGAGGACCTGCAGCCTGTCAGCTTGCTTCTTGGGTGCACCTGTAATACTCAGGTTTTTAGCAGGGAGATGTCTTTGTATGAGGTGGAGTATTTGGCAGTGCAAGAAATGATTTTTGGGACAAGGTGTCTTAATGCCTAAGTATGACTCATTTACGCTGAACATGTTAGTTGAATTAAGGTGTTCAGACTGAAATTTTTTATATAATTTTGAGTGCAATTTTAGGTGTAAGAAAGAAGAAGAAGAAAAAAATTCCAGTCAGTTATGGACTGCACAACAGACATACACCGAAGGGAATTTTGAAATGTAGATGTTTCTTTTCAAAAATGTAAACTTGAAGAGTGCTGTGTTGGATATTTCACGTTTCTGATACGACATACAAAGGACTGACAAGCACTTTTTTAAATATTGGCACATATTTCTGTACCATTTTCAAATTGTTGTGCAGCTGTATGGCTGTGGCCACAATGTGAAAGAATTGTGCTTCACAAACTCAGTTAATTTGAACAACTGTATGTACGTGATATGTTCATGTTTGTTCACACAACTTTGACTAAGTTATCAATGATTCTGTCAAATAGTCAGTTATGTCACTGCAATTCTTGCTTCTGTTGCAAAGGATATATACACTTTTTGCTGCTTCTCTGAAGCAGTGGGAAATTAAAAAGAATATAAAGGGTAAAGTGATCCCGTTACAGGCCCGGTGTGGCCCATAGGGTGGGTAGAGGTATAGCTCTACTCCTCCATGACCGCGGTACTAGAAAGGGGTGAGTGGTCAGCAGCACGCCCCAGGTGCACTTTACCCCGGGAAAGACCCGGTACCCATTGTACAGGAGGCTGGGTGGGCCCCAGGGCCGGTCTGGACGGGTGGAAAATCTCGTCCCCACCGGGATTCGATCCCGGACCATCCAGCCCGTAGTCAGTCGCTATACCAACTGAGCTTTCCAGCCCACATTAAAAAAATATATATGTTTGAAATATCTTTGGAACCTTCATGTGTGAGCACGTGGGAAACTGCACTTGCCAGCATGAAAGCTAACGACTGTAACCACTTTAGGTAAAATATGTCCTATGAGAACTAAAAGAAAATGTGATGAATAATCCAGCATGTCATAGTTTGAGTCAGTGGAAGTTCCTGTTACGCCTTGTAGTGTGGTGTGATACCTTGAAAGTACTGTGAGTAAATTTTGGTGACATAAGGGCATGCAGCTGTCTGTGGTTATGATTCTTATTAATCTGTAACAGCAGTCACTGAAAGATATGGGATTGATGGTTTTGTAGGAGTGAAAAAAGAAGCCAGGAAATTTGCGTCTCATGTTGACACATAAGTGAATTATGAAGAAAATAAAGGATGGACTGTTAAAGACAGTTTTCTTATGTGCAAGAATGAAGGGAATGTCAGTGCAGAAGATTTTTTCAGGATATTCTTTTAATTGAGTTGTGGATGCAGCACTCGTGTTAGTAAATGGGAGTTTCAACTATATATGAATGCTGTAACACTTATTGTTGTATGTGCATGAAGTCAGAACATTTGAGCAGAATGTGAAGGATGATAGGCTGGCAAGTGTTGTTTCAGACAAAATTCAACCTGACTTGGTTGAATTGGAAATTTGAAAAGGCATGTTTCCAAAAGAAGTGAATATTTGTCTTTTGGTACTGAAGTATATTTATGATATAAAGTAGCAAGATGCATTTCCACATATGATGATTACTGTTATCCTGTGTGTGCCTGTTTCCATGGCTTCAACAGAGCAGTCTTTCTTTGCTGAAATACAAATATATTTAAGGCTTACAATGGGTCGAGAAGGGTTGACTGGACTAGTAACAATTGCATTTAAAGGTGATAACTGCTTGCAGTTTGGGCAGTGAGAAACTGATTGCAGCATAATTCAGCACCAAAGGAAGAAAAAAAGCTGTTCAGTGTTATTTGAAAAATTATCTCTGTGTTTGTAAGTAAAAAAGGCGTAGTTCATTTACATGGTACCAGGATTTGTTCATTAGTTACCTAATACACTTGTCAGTTTAACATGGAACAAACAACACTGTTTTTCTGTTCACAAAATAACTGTTGTGGCTGTTTATATAAGGGGGATTGTTAGAATAAGTGATGTATATTGTATAAACCACAGAAATAATGGGATAACTGCTGTTTATTCAGAATTCATAATTCAGATATAAGGAACATGAATATTATTATCTAATGTGAAGAGAAGACCACAGCTGAAATTAAATTGAATGTCTTTTTCCTTTAGGTATAAGCATATGTCACTTCTTCTGTGAGATAGTCTGTGTTTTGCTACACAATTTTTATTCACATCTTACTATCTGTTTGCATTATTGGTACAGGACTGTGTGTTGGTAGGATTCTCAAATTTATTTTTGCCTAGGGCCCACAAGTGTCATAAACCAGCTCTGTGTGAGGCCCTCTTCTGATTGTTGCTACATGATATGATAAATGATATTTGGATATAAATGTCATGTAAGGATTTGATGGCATTGGTGCCTGCACAGTGTGGACACATGTGGCTAGCCTTCCAGATACCTTCTGATGTGTATTCGTTTCTTCAAACTGCTGTGTGTGTGTGTGTTGTTGTGGCACATGTGTACTGTTACTTCAGTTTACATTGGCACACACAACTGGTTTTTTATTTCATATTTTGAAGAGTAAGAGGGATACTAAAATTTTGTGAGCTGATAAATGGCAATATATTGGATTTATTTTTTCCCTGATTTTTATCAGAAACCTTATTTGTGGTTGTCATTGCTGTGCTTATATTTTAAAATAATTTACTGTAACTGACGTAAGTTGGGAGGCAGTATGTCCTGTGGCTGAAAGACTGACTGACTTCCATTTCCATTCAGCAGATCAATTTCTGTCATGGAAGTAAGATTTAGTCAAAAAGTTGGTCTAGGAATAAGGGTGGTTTGAATAATATGTATATTAATATCTCATCACTAGAATGCAGGATGTAATATAAAGTGAGGTTAGGTAATAAACCACTTGATTATGTGGCAAAGATAAGATATTTACGAATAACAGTATAGGCACTGCCTCAGACATTGCTTTGCATTAATTCTGACAAATTTTAGTGACAGAAGACTTGAAGAACATTGTCCAGGCTTAAATTAATATTTTTTGCTAGCAGCTGGTGGATCTTCAGTGGCAAGAGTGTAGCATATTTTAATCATTATGGAAATCAGTGTTGTACATTGTTTCACTGTTTTGCTATAAATTTTGTTATTAATGGATGTAACACGAGCTTTCAAGAAGGATTTACTGAAAAAAGAGGTGTATTAAACATGAAACAAAAGTACTTTAAATATGGGAGATGTCTGCTACCATTCAGTTCAGTCATCTCACATCCTGTATAAATATATAATGAAAGTAGTACAAAATTGTAACTGTCAAGTGCATTACATTGTTGTGAAGCATTGTCTCCCAGTCAGAGAGGAGACAGGATTTAAAGTGTTGGAGAATGAAGTGCTGTTGATAGAGAAACTTATGTACAGATCAGTAGCTGTATGCTTTGAGTTCTTTGCTTAATATTATTGGGGGTCATTTAGTAAAGGATATGCAATACAAAGACCGCCTCTGTGGTCTAGTGGTCAGAGTTTCTGGCTACAGATACAGAGGTCCCGGGTTCGATCCCCGGCGCTACCAGATTTTCTGAGTAGTAGTGGGTCTGGAACGGGGTCCAC
>Ga0123354_10016499_pt1 | contig 11578 bp, 13 predicted proteins | sample TergutLab28metaG_2_FD_97872 | JGI IMG/M metagenome (GOLD analysis project Ga0123354, IMG submission 97872) | Labiotermes labralis P4 segment gut microbial communities from Petit-Saut dam, French Guiana - Lab288 P4 | ecosystem: Host-associated > Arthropoda: Insects > Digestive system > Gut ... | reverse complement strand
GTCGTCGTCTTCTTCGTGGTAGCGGCTGGAGCATGCTCCTTGACGGCTGCAGTCAGCGCGTCGCCGCCACCGTCTGCCACGTTGGCTGACATGCCGCCAAGAAGCGACTGGATCACTTGCGTAGCAGCGGACTTCGTCTCTGTTTCGCTGGCGCCCACATCGTTGGCCAGTTGGCCCAGCGGGATCTGCTTAAGTATGTCTGATATGGCGCTCATGCGGGGTTACCTCTCGATCTGTTCAGATTGCCAAATTTCAGTATAGGCTTGGTTTTACACCTGGGCCGCTTCTTGCTGGACGCCGGTTGCGATGACGAAAGGGACTGAAATGGTGCAAGATCATGAGCACAAGCCGATTGTTGGCATCATCATGGGCTCCGATTCCGACTGGCCAGTGATGCAGTTGGCGGCCGATGCCCTGAACGAGTTCGGCATCCCGTGGGAGGCCGCCGTGCTGTCAGCGCACCGCATGCCGGATGACACCTTGCAGTATGCGCGCGAGGCCGCGGGGCGTGGTCTGCGGGCGATCATTGCCGGCGCCGGGGGAGCTGCCCATCTGCCAGGCGTGCTGGCGGCGGGCACCACGCTGCCGGTTGTTGGCGTGCCTATTGCGCTGAAGGTGATGGACGGCCTTGACTCGCTGCTATCGATCGTGCAGATGCCGTCTGGGGTGCCGGTGGCGACGGTCGGCATCGGGGCGGCCCGTAACGCCGGCCTGCTGGTGGCCAGGATCATCGCGTCCGGCAATGAGAAGATGACCGCCGAGATCACCCAGTTCCAAGCCCAGCTGCGCGAGGAGGCTCTGGCGAAGGGCGCCAAAGTGCGCGAGGCGTCAGGGCACTAGCCAGTCTCCAGGTTGCCAAGACTCAGAGATCTCCAGATGGTGACAGTCGTGCGATAAAAGCCTGAGAAAGGATACTGGAGTTAGTAACAATTTGAATTAGCGCTCCTACCATTGTGATTGTGCCGTCAGAAGCTGTCATCAGCGATCGAACCAAGTAGTTCATTCCGGCCGTCTGGTCACTTTGTTGCCAGAGTATGGCGCCGCTTTCGTTCACTCTGATGACGTACAGCCCGTTGTCCATGTCGTTGGTGGCAGGGTTTGCATGTGGGATAGTACCTGCCGCAACAATGCCGCCTTGGTCAGAAGTCATCACAGAGGTGAAGGCACAGCCTGCAATAATGCCATTAGCAATACACTGGTTGTCAACCGTCCAAAGGACATCACCGTTCGCATCGAGTTTGGAATAAAACTGTCTGTTGCTAGTCGCTGCAGCAAGATAGATGTTATCTTCCTTGTCTGCGGCTAGCCGGGTGCCAGTATCTGCATCATTACGTAGTTTGACAAGGTTACTATTGACGTCTACTAGGTTTCGTGTCCAAAGCCTTTGTCCGTGAGGTGAAATTCTGGCGATTGCATTGCAGCTCGTTATGCGACAGTAGCCTGAATCTGAGTTATTACCGACTATGATGACGCTGCCATCAGACATGACAGCCATATCGTATATGTAGAAAAAGCCGCCGTCTGTTGCCCACAATATATCTCCCTGCGATGACAGCATCGCAATGAAGGCCCCTTCAATCGGCGCAGCTTGATCGACGTTTCGGGTTTGAATAACACTATCGCCCGATAATCGTCCTGAAATCACTGCACCACCCATGGGAGTGGCCAGCAGATTATTTTGCCGAACATCGCCATCGAGTGCAGTTTGCCAGAGGATATCGCCGTTCGTATTAAGTTCAGCCACTATGGAAGTGCGAAGCAATGACCCAGCTACAATAATCATCCCATCGGGTGATGATGCAACGTTGTCTGGGATGTTGATATCCAGTTGTTGGTTCGAAATACCAGATGTTCTACCACCAGAGCTTATCTTAATAATAGAGTATTCATTATTGCTAATTGAATTTGACCCCGGTCGGCTGCTTGCAATAAACATGCCAACGCCAATGATGCTATCATCAGGAGTAATAGCAGCGTCCGAATATGTACTAGGATTCGTATTCGGATAGACCAATATCCCATGTGAAGGCACCGGTGGGAAGGCCTCCATAATTGAGTCAGCACTATAGGCCTGGGATGTGCATGCCGTCAATATCAAAGCGATCAGCACCAGCCCGACGGTTCCGATGACGATTCCTCGTCTGGGAATGATGGCATTCATGTAAACGCTCCCCATTCAGCTAGCTATCGAAGGAGACTTTGCATTGGCGTAACTTATCGGAAGTGCTTTCCTGCAAGCGCTGATGATCATCAAAGTATATCTTAAGATTTTGAACAAAGCCGTTAATTGTCTCTGACCCCTCAGTGATGTATGTATGAATTTTGGTTCCTAGATTAGCCCAAGCTTTGTAAGCACCAGTTGATGGGTCCTCTGGGTTGTCGTATCCGAGGCTTGGAGCTCGTTTCCAGGCTGTTTCGGAGCAGACAACACTGTCCAGCCTACTGGCCGCCTGTTCCATATGTGTTGCAAGGTCGGGGATGAGCTTCAGGATAGTTGAAAAGCAGTCAATGTCGATAGATGGCCGACAGCTCTTGTCCTTACCAATTTCTAAAGGAGTATTCAATCTGAAGGAGACTAAATGGCCATTGTCAGCCACTTCTCCTGCGTCCGCGGTGTCGTAACCATCCATTAGTTGGGACTTCACTGCTGATTCTCGCTGCCGAACAACCGAGAAGAGGCAATCATCCGATGGGTTATCAACCCCGCCTCCAGTCAAGACTGATTTGAGACCGAGTAGGATTTCATTGACAGATGATGCATGACCTACGACAGGAGGAATGGATCCAGCGTCGATTAGCAAGGTCAAACTAGTTCCAAGCGCACTAAGGAACATTCCGATCGGCGGATTAGCAGCAGTGGTCAGTATGCCCGCCAGATTGACAAAGTTACCAATTGAAGACAGGCTTATTTCCTGAGAGTATTGATAGTTTCTGAAAGCATTAGCCGCATTGGCAATTGTCTGATCAAAATCACGCTGAACAGCAGCCCATATTTGTTGCTCGCTGCTAAGGCGGGCGCGGAGAATCAATAGAAAATCCCTAAGGAATCGTCGATGAGTACGGACCTGATCCAACAATTTCCTAATTGCGTCTGCGCCGCTACCGGTCATTGTTCCTGCTCCATAGCGGTTAAGCGCGTTCTCTATAGATATGCAAACTCCGTCAATGGCTCCATCTGAATACGGGATAGATGTCGAATAATCATCGTACATATTAATCAACCGCTGTAACTTATCAAGAGAGTCATCGAAGAGTTCTGGGGCAGGACAATTGTGCTAATTAACGTCACCATATACGTACCCGTATAGGAGCTTTCTTAGTTCGATGAATGCATTGACCCATTCTTTGGTTAGCGACTCCGAAGTAATGGGCGCATTTGTGAAGGATAAGTGAAGAACTTCCCCACCATTATCCCCATTGGAATCAGGTCGTTTGATACTGAAATGGAAAGGCAAATAGTCAGTGTACTTAACATTGATATACCACCATGAATCATCATTAGATACCTGCTGCTTGTGGTATCCTTCCAGGACACCTGCATGTGCGGCGCCCTTTTTCAATTCTGCAAAGTTGCTCATATCGTCTCAATAGTCATCATCTAGTTATCTTGACAATTTTGATGCCAAGTCGAGTTCGATGTCTCGGGTGTCTTCCAAGTGCCCAACCAAAATTGCCCGAGCTCGTTCCAGGACTTCTATCATTGACCTCATCCTTGCCAACAGAGAGCCTGCCTCATAGCGAGCAGCATACGCAGTTTCTCCACTTATGCCTGCGAACATCTGGCTCCACTCAAAGTACAGGCGGTCGACTGTCTCTGTTAGGTCGTGAATGTCTCTCTTGAAGTCATCGAGGAATAACTCCATGTCATCTTGATTAAGCACGATTACGTCACTGTTTGAATAATTGTTCATGCTGTGCCCCAAGTGTTGTTTCAGACCAAGATCGTATCGTCGTTGGTACTGATGTCAAACATTAGCAGAGCATAGAAAGGAAATGCAAGTTGAGCGTGGATTCGTGCTAGACAATAAAGGGACCAGATACGTACTTCCACGCCGCTGCTACCGCCTCGCCAGCATATCCGCCACCGAACAACACCGTGTGCACCAGCAGCGGGTACACCTGGTGCAGGCTTATCAGGCTGCGCCAGTCGGTGGGCAACTCGGGCGCACAGCACTCGTAGGCATCAAGGACGGCTTCTAGATGGGGCGTCCCAAATAAACACAGCATGGCCAGGTCGGTCAACCGGTGACCGCCGTGTGCTGACGGGTCGATGAGCACCGCGCCCGTCGCCCCATACAGCACATTGCCCGCCCAGAGGTCGCCGTGCAACCGGGCGGGCAGGGAGTCGTCGTCAAAGTCGCCCGCCAGCAGGCGATCGGACAAGGCGTGCATCACCTTGAGCCCGGGCGCGCCCAATTCCGCCGCGGCCTGCGCGGCGAAGTGCAACACCCGCTGTTTGGCATAGAAGACGCCCCAAGCCGGCTCAGGAGTCGTCGGCAGGGGTAGGTCGGCGATGTAGCACTGGCCGTTGAAGCCGTCGGGAGAGGCACCGAAGGCGGCAGCACCGGCCGAATGGGTGCGGGCCAGCGACTCACCGAACGCCTCGGCGGCCGCCCGCGTCGGCGTCACTGGTGTGACGCGAGTCAGCGAGATGGTGCGTTCAGTGACGTCGAGCACTTGGACGACATCGGTACCACCGGGCACCTGCAACCAGCGCAGCCCCGCCGCCTCGGCGGCGAAAAGACCGGGCGGCGCGCCGTCTCGGCGCTTGACCCATGCGTCCATTTGTGGCGTCCTGTCTGTGCTAGCCTGGTAGGTCGAGTATTTCGGGAATGTGATGATTGAATTTATCGCGCTGGTTGGCGCTGTGGTGTCCGCTTCTATATCTGTACCACAATTCTTGCTGGTCTTGCGCACCAAGAGCACCAAGGGGCTGTCTATGACCCCATGGGTGATCTCGATCGGTACCGGCATCGGGTGGATCTGCCACGGCCTGCGGGTGGGCGAGATCAACCTGGCGTGGCCCAGCATGTGGGGCCTTGTGGTCTCGGCCACATTGCTGTACTACCTGCGCCGCAATGGGCACTATCACTCGCTGACCAAGCTGCTGCCCGGGTTCGCGCTGGCAGCGCTGCTGGTGGCGCTTGACAACGGGCTTGGTTCCGTGGCGTTCGGGCTGGCGGTGATCTGGCCGTCCGTCTACGGCATGATGCGCCAGGGAATCGCGCTGATGCGGTCGCCGGATGTCACGGGCGTCTCCGTTGGTGCGTGGGTGCTGCAGGTATTGAACCAGGCGATGTGGCTGTACTGGGCCATCTGCGTGCATGAGATGGGCACCATCATCTCGGGCGCTGTGTGCTTGGGCCCGGCGATATTCGTGCTCACGTGGCGGCTGATACGGGCCAACGGTGCGGGCCCGGCGATCGCACGGCAACAGGTCGCCGAGCTAACAGAACAGCCCGAAGACATGGCCCTGGCCAGTTGAACGTAGGGGAGCTCTCTGCTAGCGTTATCTGGGCATTCCCCCATAGCTCAATTGGCAGAGCATCTGACTGTTAATCAGAGGGTTACTGGTTCGAGTCCAGTTGGGGGAGCTTCCTGACTCTCCCCAAATCCCGCCACTGATCATGCGCTGACCTGCCACTTCCGACCAGTTTTCTGGCCCCGAAGTGGTCGGGGCTGGCATGTCAACGCAAGCATACGATGGGGAGTTCTCCCCGTTGCGGTCCGTTCCCGACGGCGCAAGACTAGAGGCACAAGGAAAACTCACAGCACAATGACAGTCATCGCCTCTGATGCCGACGGCACACGCACGTCATCGGTGATCTCCTGTCAGGGGATGACAGGTTAGGTTGATGTCTCATCGGGTGACATCAACCAGAAGCGGGGTCCCGTCTCACCTGGGACGAGGGCCCCGCTCTCTATGTCTCAGCCGCGCCGCTCGAGCGCGCGGTCGGGGAAGTTCGTGAAGATGCCATCGACCCGCGCCGCCAGCAGCCGGTCGACGTCGGCTGGCTCGTCCACCGTCCAGACCCTGACATCCAGGCCGGCAGCGTGGCTTGCTTGGACGACGTCCGGCTCGGCCTTAAGGTATGGCAGGCCCGGGTGAACGCCGGATGCCCCCACCTGCTGCGCGTAGCGCCACGGCTCATACAGGACGTCTTCAAACACCAAACCCAGCGGTATCGCCGGGTCGACGGCATGGATGCGTGCCAGCGTGATGTGGTTGAAGCTCGAGATGATCACGCGGTCGCGCAGCTGGTGCTCGTCGATCAGGCGTAACACCAAGTCATCCAGGCCGGGGTACAGCACAGCCGAGTTCTTGATCTCGATGTTGATGGTCATGGGGGCGTCTGCCAGCAAATCCAGCACAGCCGCGAGCGTCGGCACCGACTGCCCCGGGTAGCTGGTGTTGCCCATCGAGGCGTTGAGGCCGCCCAGCTCTGCGGCGGTCAGGTCCTGCACCATGCCGTCGTGGCCGGTGGTGCGTTGCAGCGTCTCGTCGTGAATGACGACGGGTATGCCGTCGCGGCTTAATTGCACGTCGAACTCGACGCCGTCGGCTCCCATGCTCACCGCCAGGGCGAAGGAGGCAAGGGTGTTTTCCGGGGCGTATCCGCTGGCGCCGCGGTGAGCAAAAATGGTAGTCATGGGGTGTTCCTTTCCTTGCTTAACCCTATCGCGCTGTGCCTTCACCGAAGTGCAACATTTGCCACGCCGTCACGTGGCGTAAACCCAGAAGACTACTTGCCGTTTGTCCGCGACTGCTAAGATGACCCTATCGCCTCGTCCGGGGCGACTTTCGGATTAGCACAGGAGGCTATCCCTAATGTTCAATGTCTCTACTACTAGGCGGTTGGCCGTCGGAGTCGCTGCCTGCCTCGCCCTGGGGCTCGGTTTGAGCGCCTGCGGCGGGACGTCAAGCAACGGTAACACCTCACCGGCAGCCACAGCGACGAGCCTTTCCGACATCGGCACCATGGCCGATCTCGAAGCCGCCGCAAACGCCGAAGGCCAACTTAACGTCATCGCACTACCCCATGACTGGGCCAACTACGGCGCCATCATCGATGCGTTCAAGGCAGCGTACCCCAACATCAAGGTCGTCGAGGATAACCCCAATGGTTCCAGCGCCGACGAGATTTCAGCTGCCCAGACCAACAAGGGCCTGAACACGGCACCTGACGTGTTCGACCTCGGTCTGGCCGTCGCTCTGGCGAACACCGCACAGTTCGCACCGTACCAGGTGGCTACCTGGGGTGACATCCCCGACAGCCTGAAGGACCCGTCTGGCCTTTACTTTGCCGACTACGGCGGCTACATGTCGCTCGGTATCGATTCGGCCAAGTACCCCGTGCCCACCAGCATGGCAGACCTGATGGACCCCGTTTACAAGGGCGCCGTTGCCATCAACGGTGACCCAACCCAGGCTGGTTCAGCCTTCGCAGCCATCGGGCTGGCCACCGTGCAAAACGGCGGCACGCTCGACGACTTCTCAACTGGCATCAACTACTTCTCGCAGATGTACAAGGCGGGCAACTTCATCAAGGTTGACCCGACTGATGCGACCATCGCCAGCGGCGAGACCCCGATCGTGTTCGACTGGGATTACCTCAACGCGGTGCAGGTGAAGAGCGTGCCGACATGGAAGACCATCATCTTCCCGGGTACCGGCTATGCCGGCTACTACTACCAGGCAATCAACAAGGATGCCCCGCATCCTGCGGCCGCCCGTCTGTGGCAGGAGTTCCTGTACACCGACCAGGTGCAGAACCTGTACCTGGCTGGCGGGGCTCGTCCTGCTCGCATGGACGCCATGATCGAATCCGGCACGATTGACCAGGCCCTAGCGGCTGCGCTGCCTCAGGCACCGCAGACCGAGGTTGTGCCAACGGCAGCGCAGAGCGCAGCCGCCGGCACGTTGCTGGGCCAACAGTGGGCTTCGGCTGTTAGCTGACCTACATGTCGTCGATAACTTCGACGGTGAATGCGAACCCGTCCGTGGCGCTGGAAAAGGCGCCACGGACGGGGCATTCACACGATATGGGTTTGTTCGGCTTGGCCCCGTTCACCGTGTATGTGGCGCTGTTCCTGGCGCTGCCAACGGTGCTGGCCATCGCGTCGGGGCTGTTCGACAAGCAAGGTAATTTCACCTGGAACAACTTCGCCGCCCTCGGCGACCCGGTGATCCTGAAAACATTCTGGGCCAGCATCTGGCTGTCATTGCTGACGGCCGCAGTGGGCGCTATCGTCGGCGCCCTAGTCTGCTTTTCGCTACTCGGCATCGACCACTCGCGCCCGATCCGTGTGATTGTCGACGGTGCCGCCGGTGTGCTTGCCCAGTTCGGCGGCGTCATGCTGGCCTTCGTGTTCATCGCCACGATGGGACGCAACTCGCTGATAAACCAATTCTTGACCAGCATTGGCATCAACATCTACAGCTCCGGCTACTGGCTGTACGACCTGCCAGGGCTGATACTGCCATACATTTACTTCCAGCTGCCGCTGATGATCATCACGTTCATGCCGGCGATGGAGGGGTTGCGTCCGCAATGGGCGGAAGCCAACCTGACGCTCGGCGGTACGACGCGCACTTTCTGGACGCGTATTGGCATCCCGGTGCTGGCGCCGTCGTTCGCCGCCAGCTTCCTGCTGCTTTTCGCCAACGCGTTCTCGGCTTACGCCACGGCCGCCGCGCTAGCCAGCCAGGGGTCGCAACTGGTGCCCCTTGGCATCCGGGCGGCGCTGACAAGCGAAACCGTGCTCGGCCGGTCGAATCTGGCCGGGGCCCTCGCGGCGGGGATGATCGTCGTGATGGTCATCGTGATGGTTGGCTACGCGGCCATCCAGCGCCGGGCTGAGAGGTGGCGTCGATGAACACCAACTCGCTGCAGTCAAACAAGGTGCTACGCACCGTGGTCGCGATAATCGTTGGCCTATTCGTGCTGTTACCTCTGGCGATGACGCTGGAATACACCTTCCGCGGCATCGGCGGGCACACCATTGCCCACTGGGTTGGCATCTTCGACCCAGCCAACCGTTCGAAATACGCCCCGTTGTGGGCGGGCCTGACCAACTCACTGGTGTTGGCGGTGCTCACGGTGATCATCCAGTTGCTGCTGGTGGCGCCGACCATGATTCTGATCAATCTGCGATTCCCCAAGATGAGGCGCATCTTCGAGTTCGTCGCGCTGCTGCCCATCACCATTCCGGCCATCGTGCTGGTCGTCGGCCTGGCGCCGATCTACCAGGTCATCGGGCGCAACATCGGCACTGGCACATGGACATTGTGCTTTGTGTACGGCGTGTTGGTGCTGCCGTTCTCCGTCCGTTCGATACAAGCGAGCATCGACGCCATCAACCTCAGCACGCTGGCTGAGGCGGCACGCTCGCTGGGGGCGTCTTGGCTCAATGTGATACTGCGAGTACTGGCGCCCAACCTGCGTACCGGGCTGCTCTCCGGCTCGCTGATCTCTGTCGCGGTGGTTCTGGGCGAGTACACCATAGCCTCGCTACTGAACCGCCAGAACCTGCAAACCGCGTTGATCGTCGTCAATCAGACCGACGCCTATGTCGCAGTCATATTCTCATTGCTGGCGTTGCTGTTCTGCTTCGCCTTGTTGTTGTTGATCGGACGGCTCGGCAGGGTGGGCGCCGCGCGGAAGGAGTCCTAGTAATGCCCGAATCGATAGAACGCACGGCAACATCGGTCGAACTCGACCACGTTGACAAGGCCTTTGGCACCAACATGGTGTTGCACCAGTTATGCCTGAAAGTCGCACCGGGTGAGTTTGTGTCGCTGCTTGGCCCATCCGGCTGCGGCAAGACCACGGCCCTGCGGCTGGTCGCCGGGCTCGAGCACGTCACCGGCGGGGTGGTGCTCATGGACGACGCCGACGTCTCTGATGTGCCGACGAACAAGCGCGACATCGGCATGGTGTTCCAGGCCTACTCGCTGTTCCCGCACATGACGGCGCTGCAGAACACCATGTTCGGGCTTGAGATGCGTCACGTCTCGGCGACGGAGGCACGGCAGCGCGCCATGGAGTCGCTGGAAATCGTCGGCCTGGCCGACCTAGCCGATCGCTACCCGCACGCCATGTCCGGCGGACAGCAGCAGCGCATCGCCCTGGCGCGCGCGCTGGTCACATCGCCGCGTGTGCTTCTGTTGGACGAGCCCCTTTCGGCCCTCGACGCCCAGGTGCGCACCACACTGCGCCTCGAGGTGCGCCGCATCCAGCAGAGCATCGGCATCACCACGATATTCGTCACCCATGACCAGGAAGAGGCGCTTGCCATCTCCGACCGCGTCGCCGTGATGACAGACGGCCGCATTGAGCAGATCGGCACGCCGGAGGAGCTGTACCTGCGGCCGGCCACCCCGGTTGTGGCGGCGTTCGTCGGCATGTCAAGCCTGGTGCGCGCGATGGCACACGGTGGACTGGCCAGGGTCGAGGGCATCGACATGCCGCTGATTGGCGACGTGCCGGACGGCAGTTGCGAGGTGTTCATCCGCCCAGAGCATGTGCGTGTGGCCGCCGAGGGCGAGCCAACGCTCGATGCCACGGCCGAAACCAGCACGTTCCTTGGCTCCATGCGCCGCACGGTGCTGCGCCTGCGCGACGGGCAGGCGCTGATCATGCAGCACCCGGCAGAGCAGAGGCTCGACGTCGGAGCATCCGTCAGGGTGACGATCGAGCCGGTGCCGATAGCCGCGCGCGTGCAGGACGCCCCCATCCAGTAATCGCATGGCCAGGGCTTCCAAGGGCTACGCCCGCCGCGCGGTCATCGTGGCGGTGGTCGCCGTCATGCTGGCGCTCGGGTTCGTCGCCATGCAAGGCGCGCTTTCCCAGCAACCGACGGGGCAGACGCCGTCGCCAAGCGTGACGGTCAACACCGACGCGCAACTGGGCCAGTTGTTCTCATCGCAGACGTCGGATGTGCAGGTGCAGGGCGTCGGCTGGGTAACGCGCCTGCTGGCAGACGACAACGAAGGCTCACGGCACCAGCGTTTCATTCTGCAACTGGCGTCGGGGCAAACCCTGCTGGTGGCGCACAACATCGACCTGGCGCCAAAGCTGCAGGGTCTCCAGGTGGGCGACCGGGTCGGGTTCTACGGCGAGTACGTCTATACGGCCCAGGGCGGCACGATCCACTGGACGCACCACGACCCGGCGGGCAAGCACGTGGCGGGCTGGCTCGAATGGCAGGGCCAGCGGTACCAGTGACGTCTGTGTCTGGTGCGGCCGGTGTGCGACAGTGTGCTACGCTTGTCGCATGATGACTGTGGCGGTACGAGAACTACGAAACAACACGGCGGGAGTGATAGACAAAGTCAGGGCTGGCGAAGCTGTTTACTTGTCAAGCCAAGGGCAGCGGATAGCCCGAATCGAGCCCGTTGACCCTTATCTGAAACCCTATCTGACGCGTGATGAGCTGTTCGCTGTGCCGCTGGCTGATGCCAAGCTGACGGAAGATTTGGCCGCGCTCGGTAACGTCGAGACAGATACTGTGGGGCCGCTGACGTGATCCAGGCAGCCAGGTTGATTGACGACGACCCGGAGTTTCCGACCGTGGG
>Ga0123354_10016498_pt1 | contig 11578 bp, 12 predicted proteins | sample TergutLab28metaG_2_FD_97872 | JGI IMG/M metagenome (GOLD analysis project Ga0123354, IMG submission 97872) | Labiotermes labralis P4 segment gut microbial communities from Petit-Saut dam, French Guiana - Lab288 P4 | ecosystem: Host-associated > Arthropoda: Insects > Digestive system > Gut ... | reverse complement strand
GCGCTGAAAGCTCAGCCGGTCATTGATCACGTACTCCGTCCGGTCATCGGCCAGGCCGTACCATTGTTGCAGCAGGAGGATCTTGAACATCAGAACCGCGTCATAGGGCGGTCTGCCTCCCTGCCCGGCGAGGCGTTTGGGAAACGCTGTTTCCAAGAGCGGACGAAACTCCTCGAAATCCACCGTCAGGGCCATCTTTTCCAAGGGGTCGCCTATCGTGGACAAGCGGCGGAGTCGTTTTGCTTCGGCGAAAAAATTCAGCTGTTTCATGGCGCTCGTGTAGTCTACTTTGAGAGTCTATGTGCTTTATGATCAATTTTGATCATACTTACAAAGAGATAGTACACTATTTGCGCATAAGATAAAAGTATAACTACGTACTTCAGCCCCCTTTTTTATCTTGTGTGGCGGTTTGGGTTTTTAGAGGTGCCCACAAATTTCTTCAACGATGCGTTTTGGTAAAAGAAAATGAGTGAATGATGCAGCCATTGCGTCCCTCCGGAATCCATACTCGGTTCCAGGTCGCTTGCTCCCCAACCGGACATATTTTTTCTTGACTTCTGTATCTATATGGATACAGTTTTGCCATGAATACTTTTCATCAAACCGGCACATTTTCCGATTGGCTGGAAAAACTCAAAGACATCAAAGCCAGGGCACGGATAATCGTGCGGATCAGGTCGGCGGAGCTTGGCAATTTTGGTGATTGTGACAACTCCGGTAAGGGAAGGTGTTTCGGAAATGCGCTTGCATTTTGGGCCTGGCTATCGCCTGTACTTCTGGCAGCAGGGAAGCCAACTGTATTGGCTGCTTGCCGGGGGCGACAAAAGTTCCCAAAAGCGCGATGTTGAGCGTGCCAAAGCGTTACGACGCGAAGTCGAGGAGATGAATCGTGGTGAAAGTGAGCAAATTTGACGCCGTCCAATATCTGGACAGCGAAGAAATGATAGCGGAGTACCTTGCTGCCGCCATGGAAGACCCGAATCCAGACGTGTTTCTGGTCGCCCTTGCGGACGTAGCGAAGGCAAGGGGCATTGCTCAGCTTGCCAAGGATACGGGCCTAGGCCGTGAAAGCATCTATAAAACGCTTTCTCCAGGCGGAAAGCCGCGCTTTGAGACTATCACGAAAATCACCAGGGCGCTTGGCGTGCCGCTGACGCTCAAAAGTGAGCCCATCCATCATCATTGAACATTAAACCGAAGATCCAGCCGACAAAAGCCGAATTTTCTCTATACGACAAGGATTTGGCTCGGGATTGGGGTGCGGTTTTCTGACTACGGCCGGATTTGTTTGATCAGTTCAAGCGCACGGCGTTGAGCAGCGTCGGGTGTAGTGGCGATGTCGAAGGTAGGGGCATCAGGTTCGGCGCCTGGGGTGCGGCAGGTATTGCGGAGTATGTCAAAGACAAATTCTTGGCGCGCCACTGCTATTCTTTAAATGCTAGCAATTTGCTGTACCTCATCCATGGATCATCATGATGCGACTGCTGACTCTGCTTCTGCTGTGCCTGGCGATAGGGATGGGCAGTTTTTTGCTGACCGAGCATCCTGCTCCCGATATCGAGTTGGTCGATTATCTCCCCGAGGATACGTTGCTTTATATGGAAGTGGCGCATCCGGCCCACCCGGGCGAGCAATGGCGGTTCAACCGGGACGAAAAGGCAATCCCGGCGACGACATGGTACAAAATCCTGCAGCAGGCAGGAGGAAGCAGTACCCTGATCGCCGAAACCCGGCAGATGGTCGCTGCCGGAGAGGCATTCGCCAACCATCCGATCGTCTCCTCCCTGCTTGGCCATGGCGCCGCATTCGCCCTGTTGCCGGAGCCTGCCCGCCAAACTGAATTTTCTTTGTTCCGGCAGTGGATGGTGGCGGTGAGGATCAATGACGACAGAGCGGCGCAACGATTCGGGGAAGTGTTCGCTCGCCCCCGATCCCGTCAACCCGTCAGCTACCAGGGCGAAACCTTCTGGTGCCTGATTGTCGATGATGGGCGGGAATTTTTTTATTGGCAACATCGCGATGTTGTTCTCGTTGCCTGCGAACAGACGCTGATCCGGCGCTGCATCGACCTGAATTTGCAGCGAATGACCCGGAAGGGGGCAACACTGTCCATGAACAGAGCATATCTGCGTTTGCGACAACTCAACAAGGGGCAAGCCGATATCTTCTGCTATATCGATTTTGAAGGACTCTGCCGACGGGTACCGCTGGCGCAGGCGATTAAAACCGAAAGCGGCGGCTTGCTGCCTCCTTGTCTCGCTTTTCGCTATCGTGCCGCCCCGGACGCAAACCTGCTTGAACTCAGCGCTCTGGTCAATCCGGCATCGACTGCCGCCTTCCTTGCCCGGCATGCCTTACCTGCGCCGGTTCGCCAACCACCCATGATGGATCCGCCGCCGCCGGAGGTGAAGTTCGCCCTGTGGACCAACTGGTTCAAACCGAAATACCTCTGGGATTTTGTCGGACAAAAAGTCGGCGACGACGTTTCGGCCCTGATGGCTTCGGTCGGCCAGCAGCTCTCCGAAGCCACGGGCAAATCGTTGGACGATTTTTTTGATGTCTTTGGCGAGGAGTTCGGAGTAATGATTACCGAACAACAAATGGAGCACCAATCGTCCCGATTCATGGGAGGCCTGCTGGTTGCCTTGCACGACCGTCCCGCCGTGACGGCTATGATCGAACAGATGGTGGCCGGTCTCCAGGTGATCAAGGCCAGGTCCGACGATCTGGAAATCGACTCGGTGATCTTGGCCGGCGGCTTGCTGCAACCGGCCTATGCCCTGCTGGAACGGCACCTTATTCTGGCTGACAGCATGGAATTGGTCGAGGCGGCCCGGCGACATTTGATGCGTGACAACATCGATAGCCGTCAAAGCAAAGCGCCGGACCATGGAGGCGGATTGTGCAATCTGTCGCTTTTTCTGCGAGTGGGCGAGATGGCCGAACGGTTGATGCCGCTGCTGACCCTGCTGGTCAAGGAGACGGGTGAGCGGGGGCAGATCTTGTCGTACGAGTCGCGGCAGTTCATCCAGGAGGTCGGCCTGCCGCTGCTGGCGACGCTCAACAAGGTCGCCACCGGCCGATTTCAGGGGTATATGGGCGAGGATACCCTCTGGATGAAAGTGGAATATACCCCGCGTGGGGATTGAGCTGGCCAATCCGGGCGCTTCCCGGCGCCAGTGCCGGCAAACAGTGGATTATGGAGCAATTGGTTGCAGAACTGAAAAAAATGCTGCCGTTCAAGGAAACAACGGAGCCAGGGGATATTGTCCTGATCGCCGCCAAGCAGCCGCAAATGCTGCTTTATGCCGTGGTGGGCGACATCGTCCGCGACGAGACCCGCAAGGCAGAGTGGTGGCACGTGACCCTGAACCTGCTTTCCCTGCCGATCCAGACGGTGGTCTGGACCTTGCGCACTCCGCAGTTCACCGGCCAGGAAATCTTCACCATGGGAGGAGAAGGACGGTTCGTCCAGGCAATCCGGCTTGAGAGCAGGCCTACCGGACTCGCTCCCGACCAGCCGCCCGGTCCCGGCGGCAAGGAGCAGACAAAGGACAGCGGCCGACGGCCGGGCCTGCGGATCGTTAAATGATGCGGGCTGAAAAGATGGTCATCATCGGCAACAAACGGGGCATCCATGGCCGGGTCGCGACCCGGCTCGCCAGTATTGCGGTCAGTCATGATGTGCGCCTTTTCCTTTGTCATGCTGAGAAAAAGGTCGAATGCAGCTCGATCCTCGATGTTTTGTCCCTGGCCTTGGCGCGGGGCGCTACCGTCGGCCTGGTGGCCGAGGGCCCGCAAGCGGAACTCGCCCTGGCCGCTGCCGTCGGAATAATCAATGCCCAGGATGATGCGCGTCATGACCCGTCCGGTTAAGGAAGCCAAGCGCAGGCGGCCCCTTTCGATCCGCGCCCTGCAGGGCATCGGTGTTTCTCCAGGCGTTGTGGCTGCCATCGTGGTGGTGTTTAAGCGGCAAACCCTGCGGGCCGGGTGGTACCACCTGCCGGCAGAGCATATCGAAAAAGAGGTGGAGCGCTTTGCCGGCGCAATCAATGCCGCCGGGGACGAGCTGTTGCAGTTGCGCGAAAAGCTGGCCGGCGATCTGGCCGATGCCCTGTCAATCATCGATTCCCATCTGCTGATGCTCCGGGACCGGATGCTGGTCGAGCGGACCATCGGGATCATCCGGCACAGTAACGTCAATGCCGAAAGGGCGTTGGCCCAGGCCTTGAGTGAGATCAAGGAACGATTTGATCGAATCGACGACCCCTACATCCGGGAACGGTTTTCCGACATCAAGCATGTCGCGGACCGGGTCTTCGGGCTGCTCTCCGGACGGGAGCATAGCCCATTGACCGGTGAGGACCAGCCGGTCATCCTGGTGGCCAACGATTTCTCTCCCGAAGACACCTTGCGCATGCAAGAAGGCAATGTGCACGGCTTTTTGACCGAAAAAGGCGGCATCACCTCCCATACCGCCATCGTGGCCCGTTCCCTTGGCCTGCCGGCGGTGGTCGGCATCGAACACGCCACCTCGCTGCTGGCCACCGGCGATTTCATCATTCTCGACGGCGGCAGCGGCCGGATCATTCTCGATCCCGCACCCGCCGATATCCAGCGGGTGCGGAAAAGCAACCGGCGCGACCGCCTCCTGGCCGACGAGCTGGATTCCTACATCCATCTGGTGTCGGAAACCGTGGACGGCTTCCCGGTCCAGCTGAGCGCCAACATCGAAACGCTGGCAGAACTGCCCACTGTGCTCCGTTTCGGTTCCGAGGGGATCGGTCTGTTCCGCAGCGAACTCGATTACTTCAACAACCGCCAGCCGCCAAACGAGGAACAGTTGGCGGCCACCTACCAACAACTGTTGGCCACCATGGCGCCCTATCCGGTGACCGTGCGCACCTTCGACCTGGGCGGCGACAAATTTTTCAACCGTTTCCCTGGCAACAAGGCCTGGCTGGACCGGGAACGCAACCCTGCCCTCGGCCTCCGCTCCATTCGCTTTTCTCTGTATGAACAGACCATGTTCCGCAGCCAGTTGCGGGCGCTGTTCCGGGCCTCGGTCCATGGCCGGTTGCGGATTCTGCTCCCCCTGATTTCGGCGTTGGCGGAACTGCGGCAGGTGAAAGGCATCGTCGACGAGGTGTTGGACGAGTTGGCCGGGCAGGGCCACCCCGTGGCCGGGGATGTTGCAATCGGAATGATGGTGGAAGTGCCCAGCGCCGTGGCCATGGCCGATGTCTTTGCCGCGGAAGTGGATTTTTTCGCCATCGGCACCAATGACCTGATCCAGTATTCGCTGGCCATCGACCGGGGCAATCAGTATGTTGCCCATCTGTACGAGCCGTACCATCCGGCGGTGCTGCGCATGATCCGACAGACCGTCGAAGCTGGCCACGCCCGCAACATTCCCGTTTCGCTCTGCGGCGAAATGGCCGGCGATCCCCTGTGCGCCCCGGTGCTGATGGGCATGGGACTGGACGAACTGTCGATGCGGCCGGCGATCGTGCCCAAGGTCAAACGGTTGCTGCGCCATTGCCATAGCGACGAATTGCGGCGGATGGCCCAGCAGATGCTGCAGTGCGGCGACTGCGACCAGGTCCGCAGCCTGTTGGCCAGGGAATTGGCCAACCTCTATCCCAAAGAGTACTATCAGGGATGAACGAACGCCATATTATCGACCATATAGCCGCCTTGACCGATCAGAAGGATGCCCGGCTGATCAAGGGCATCGGCGACGATTGCGCCGTGGTGGCGAAGGACGGCCGCTTGGTCTGGTTGCTGACCATGGATACCTTGATTGAAGGGGTCCACTTCGATCCCGCCTTCCACCCCCCGGAAAAACTGGGCCGCAAGGCGGTTTCGGTCAATGTCAGCGATATTGGGGCCATGGGGGGGCGGCCGGTCTTTGCGCTCCTTGCCGTCGGCATGCCCAAGACCTTCGACCCATCCTGGTTCCAGGCCTTTGCCAAGGGGTTGGCTGATGGTTGTCGGGAGTACGGCTGCCTGCTGATCGGCGGCGATACGGTCGCAAGTCCGCAAGGCTTCAACTGCACCTTGACCGTTATAGGCGAGGCAATGACAGACCGGGTGATCTTCCGCAGCGGCGCCCGGCCAGGCGACATCGTCTGGGTCAGCGGCCAGTTGGGTCTTGCCGCCGCAGGCCTGGAGCTGCTGCGCCGACAACTCGACGGGGCCGGCGATGGCTTTGGCCCTTTGCTGGCAAAGCATCTCGATCCCATTGCCAGGGTCGATCTGGGCCGAATCTTAAGCGAAAGCGGGGTGGTGCACGCGATGATGGATCTCTCCGACGGTCTGGCCACCGATCTGGCCCACCTCTGCAAGCAGTCAGGGGTTGGGGCGCGAATCGCGGCCTGGGACTTGCCCATCCCACCGGTCCTGATCGAGGCGGCCCGCCTGACCGGGGCTGATCCGGAACAGTGGGCCGTCAGTGGCGGCGAGGATTACGAACTGTTGTTTACCGCCCCGGCCGAAGCCCACGACCGTCTGCTTGAACTTGGCCGCCAATGCGGGCTGGCGCTCACGCCGATCGGCGCCGTGGTCGAGGGGGAAGGCGTTGTTCTGCTCAAACGGCGGGACGACGGCGCCTACGAGGAATGCGAGATCGCCTATCGGGGATTCGATCATTTCCGCGAGCAGGCAGGGGGCTAATTCCATTTCCATCTTAATGGCGCAGTATGTTTTCAGGTCATTTCGACGAGCGCAGCAAGGAGAAATCACAGATCTTCTCTGCCAGGTTTATTGGCGGTTTTGTCAAAACACCGGATTGTTGAGCGCACGTTCGCTTGACCCAACGGTTTTTGCCGCCTCTCGGGAGGCTATGAAGGAACAGCTTCTTCCGCAGAGGAAAATATCGTGATTTTGCGTAATGTTACATTCTTGGATGTTGCCAGAACGTTTGTAAATACAGGTTCTTGATTAATATCTGGGGAGTTCCGGTTTTCTTCGACCGATACCGTTGCTGGCAAGTTCGTTTCGCTTTATTTCCAGGCAGCCTGTGGAGAAAACGGGTAGAATGAGGCAATGAGCCCAAGCAAGCCCCCCTGTATCCTGGTTGTTGACGATGATCTCGACATGCTCGCCTTCCTAGCCAAAATGCTGACCAGGAAAGGCGGGTACGAAGTGGCCGTGGCTCGTTGCGCCGAGGAGGCCCTAGACAAGGTGCAGACCGAACCGCCTGCGGCCATCCTGACTGACATCAAGATGCCGGGCATGAGTGGATTGGCCTTTCTCCAGCGGATGCGCACACTTGATCCGGCGGTGACCACGGTGCTCATGACCGGCCACGGCACCATCGAGATGGCGGTCCAGGCGCTCAAGGACGGGGCCTACGATTTTGTCGAAAAGCCCTTTGACAACGAGCGGATTCTTTACGCCCTCGACCGGGCCGTGGAGCGGACCCGACTGATGCGGGAAAACGCCCGGTTGCAGGACCAGCTCTCGGAGCAGGAGTATGTCTGCGGCTTTGTCGGTCGCTCGCGGCGGCTGCAGCAGACGCTGGAGTTGCTGCATCGGGTGGCCCGGAGCAATGTCACCGTGCTCATTCAGGGTGAATCGGGCACTGGCAAGGAACTGGCGGCCAAGGCGCTGCATCGGCTTTCGCAGCGGGGCAACCGGCCAATGATCACCGTCAACTGTCCGGCCTTGCCTGAGCATATCCTGGAAAGCGAACTGTTTGGTTATCGCAGGGGGGCCTTCACCGGAGCGGACCGCGATAAAACCGGCCTGTTTGTCGAGGCCGACGGCTCCACCATCCTGCTCGATGAGATCGCCGACATCCCGGTAAGCGTCCAGACCAAGCTGCTGCGGGTTCTCCAGGAAAAGGAAGTGCAGCCCCTGGGGCAGAACCGGACCTTCGGAGTCGATGTCCGGGTCATAGCCTCGACCAACCAGGACCTGGAGGCTAAGATCCGCCGGGGCGAGTTCAGGGAGGATCTCTTCTACCGCCTCAAGGTGATGACCGTGACCATGCCCAGTCTGGCGGCCATTGCCAGCGATATTCCGTTGCTGGCCCAGCATTTCCTGGATCGCTACAGTTGCGAATACGGCCGCGGGCATCTGGAATTTTCCACCGAGGCGCTCCAATCGCTCATCCAACACAACTGGCCCGGCAATGTCCGCGAGTTGCAGAATACGATTAACCGGAGTGTGCTCCTGTGCGGCCACAGCGTGATCGAGCCGGCGGATCTCTGGGACGAGGCGGATCCGCTGCCGGAATTGGCGGCAACAGCGGATTTCCCGGACAACATGGCGGCCGCGTCGTTTGAACAGCTTTCCTATCAGAAGGCAAAGAATACGCTGCTGCACCGGTTCAACGCCGCCTACCTCTCCCAGGCCCTTCGTTCGTCCAGCGGCAACGTCACGGCGGCGGCACGCGCCTGCGGCATGGAGCGGCAGGCATTCCAGCGGCTGCTCCGGCGGCACAATATCGACTCGAGGAGTTTTCGCGATGGATAAGCAACCGGCTTCCTATATCCTGGCGCGCAACAAATCCTTCTGCAATTTCTGTCCCGGTTACTGCTGCTACCGTCTGCCAGGCGCCTCCCTGTATCTCGACGCGCTGGACATCAATCGTCTCGCCCGCCATTTCGGAATCAGCGACGGCGAGTTCCGCCGCAGCTACCTGGAAAATAAAAATACCTTTCAGACCAGGGAGGACGGCTCCTGCCTCTTGCTGGCCACCGACCGCATGTGCAAACGCTGCACCGTGCACGAAGCCCGACCCCGGCAGTGCCGCGACTTTCCCTATGACCAGCCGTGCCCGTATCTGGAAAACCCCGGCCTGCTGGAACTCATCCAGCCCCGGGTTGAGCGCAGCCTAGCGGCATTGAAGGACGAGCTTCGCTGATCCTTGCCGCCTTGTTTCTTCCCTGTCCGCCTCGACCTCTCCTGCGGCGTGATGCGTCTTTTCTGTTGCCCTGCATCATGTTTGTTGCACCTGCCCGTGTCCCAGGCTGGCCTCTTGTTGGCGCCTGTCGGATTGTTCTCTATTAAAATATATTTATATCAATAGGTTGCATTTTGTGACAGTGTGAGGCGTCAGTTGGCGCCGGATATGCAAAGGGTCCCAAATATGTCCGCGTTTCTTCCCGGTGCTCACCACGGGGGTGGACAGGGGCGTGGGGGCAATTGATTATGGCTGCAATAGAACAAGGAGAACAGCATGGCAGAAATCCTCGTATTGGACGATGTCCTCGATGCCACAGTGCTCGTGGGCAAGATTCTCAAGAAAAAAGGTCATGTGGTTCATACCTTCACGGAAGAGGATGAAGCCATCGCGTTTGTCCGCACCCACCCGATTGACCTAGCCATTCTTGACCTCAACTTGAAAAAAATGACCGGCATCGAAGTGTTGGCCGCTTTGAAACAGATTCGCCCCACCACACGGAGCCTCATCCTCACCGGCTATCCGACCGTGGAAACCGCCCGAGAAGCCATCAGCCTGGGGGTGGACGAGTACTGCGTCAAGCCCATCGACCGGACTGATCTGGAGGAAAAAGTGGCAAAGGCGCTGGCGTCGCAACTGAAGGACTGATTCGCGCTCTTGGGCAAGGGAAACAACGCTGGCGCGGAACCAGGAGCCGGCATTTGGAATATGAAAGCAAAGAAGTCGCCGGCGCCGGCAAGGGCGGCCGGCCGGATCGTGTGAACACTCAATACAGGAGAACAAGCATGAATATGAGGAAAGGCGTCGTTCCATGGCTGTTGGCAGCAATGGTGGTACTGATGGGGAGCAGCGGTGTGGCTGTGGCGGAAGATGCTGCGGCGACAGTGGCGATCACCATTGATAAAACAGTGATCAATGACGGCGGCACGATCAAGGTCAGCGGACGTGCGCCGGCAGGTAAACCGGTTTTCCTTGAAGTGTGGGCCACGGAGCACACTGTGCGCGCCAGCAGGTTTGACAGCGATCTCGACAAGGAAACCAACAAGCGGCCCTATATCTTTTATCTGACCGAGGATATGCCTGCCTATTACAAGATCTTCGTGCCGAAGGAGATGAAGGCGAAGATCGACGAGGAGAAAAAGCTAAAGGGAAAATGGAGCTACTCCAAGTTGTTGAAGGAGATGGGCGCGGGCGACGCCTTCAGCATTCCACCCAAGGCGAAGATCGATCGTTACCAGTCCTCTCTGATGGCCAGCATCATCGGCAGCCGCGGCGATCAGCTCCCGACCATGGAGGATAAGGACAGCCGCAAGCGCGCCATGCAATTGACCAAGGCCCGTTTCCGGAGCATTGACAAGGTGTTTGGCGCCGATATCGATCTCAAGCCGGACGGTTCCTTTACCGCCGAGATCAAGATCCGCGATGGTTTGTCCCCCGGCAAGTACAACATCGTTGCCGTATCGGACAAAAAGAAGAGCGCGCCCGCGGTCTTCGAAAACAAGATCGAGTTTCCTTTGGTCTACATGGACAACGCCGGCACCAGCCTCAATATCTTCTATCCCTTTATGCTGTCCCTGTGTGTCGCCATTTTCGGCGTGCTCATGGGCGCCGGCGGCGGCTTCATCATGAATCCGCTGTTGCTGGCCCTGTTTCCCGCCTTGCCCCATACCATCGTCGCCGGCACGGTGACCCCGACGGTGTTGTTCTCGCAGGGGAGCGGCATCTACAACTACTCGAAGATCAAATTCATCAACTGGAAACTCGGATGCGCTATCGGTTGCGCCATGCTCCTGGGAGGATTCATCGGTCCGAAGTTGACTGAGATGATCACCTTGGATCAGTTCAAATTTGCCTTTGGTTGGATACTGATCATTCTGGCCGCATTGATGGCCTGGCAGACCACGCCAGGTTATCTGGCAAATAACAAGAAGGAACAGGCGATTTTGAACGAGTTCAAGAAGCGCGCCCAAGAAGCGGCCAAAGCCAAGAGTGCGAACTAAGGATCCAGCAAGGGAGAATCGATCATGAAAGTAGAATTCTGGGGACAAGAATTTAAGGTAAACATGGTGATCGGCTGCATCGGCGGCTTCCTGATCGCTGTCCTGGCGTCGATGTTCGGCTTTGGCGGCGGTCCGTTCATGGTGCCGTTGATGGCCGTTGGCCTGCGGTTGCCCATGTATCTGGTGGTTGGCAGCTCGCTGCTGGCCATCTTTTTCAATACAACGGTCAGCACCATGCGCCATTACCAGTACGGCAACTTTGACCTGTATTTTTTTCTGGCCATGTTTCCGGCCGCCATCATCGGCGGCTATATTGCACCGCAGATTGCCAAACGGGTCAGCCCCTTGATGGTCAAGCGGGTCGCCTGCGTGGGCTTGGTGCTGCTGGCGCTGAATCTGCTGGGTGTGTATTGATCGGGTCGTGATCGCATAAGGGGCAAGTCATCGCCCCTTATGCCGTCACCGCCTTATTCTATCTTCACTTGACATCCTCCCCTCCTTGAAAGAAAGGGGATTCCTACGGCGTTCAGGCGTGGCATAGCGCCTCCTGAATCGCTTCGGCGGGTTCCTGCTTCATCAAGCGGCCTGACCGCGCCCTCTCTCCACAGGCTGCGACGCGGCGTCCCCGCGCCAGAATATTGATCGCGCCGACCACGTCGGCGTG